>Ga0136633_1000062_pt1 | contig 69884 bp, 68 predicted proteins | sample AntDrymeUQ832206_2_FD_105494 | JGI IMG/M metagenome (GOLD analysis project Ga0136633, IMG submission 105494) | Polar desert sand microbial communities from Dry Valleys, Antarctica - metaG UQ83 (22.06) | ecosystem: Environmental > Terrestrial > Soil > Desert | place: Antarctica: Dry Valley...
GCTGCGGCGGGTCCGTGACTTCGCCGAGGTGCGGGCCGACGGCGTGATCACCCGCGCGGTGGCTCGCGAGGCACTCACGGTCTACGACGTCGATGAGCTCGGACTCGATCGGCTCGACCGGGCGGTCCTCGACGCGCTGGTCCGGCGCTTCGGTGGGGGCCCGGTCGGGTTGTCGACCCTCGCCGTCGCGGTGAACGAGGAGGGCGAGACGGTCGAGGAGGTCTGCGAGCCATTCCTCGTCCGAAGCGGCCTGGTCGCACGCACCCCCCGCGGCCGGGTGGCGACACCGGCGGCCTGGCGGCACCTGGGGCTCAGGCCGCCAGGACCGGTCGACGTCCTCCCGCTCGACCTCGGCGACGCCGGCTAGCCCCTGCGCCGCTGCGTAGACTCAAGCCCCGCGCACCGGCACGCCCCGTAGCCGCCCACCCAGGGCCGGCCGCACCGAGACAGGAGAACGCACCTCGTGGCACGTCCCGGCCCGTCCAACCGCGGTCAGCTGCACACCTGGCGCTACCTCGGGGTCCTCGCAGCCATGTTCGCCATCCTCTACACGACGGTGTGGTTCGCCGGTTCCGACGGACCGCTGACGCCCAAGCTGGGCCTCGACCTGCGGGGCGGGGCGCAGGTCATCCTGACGCCCAAGTCCGAGGACGGGAAGCGGGCCACGCCCGAGCAGCTCGAGACGGCGGTCGAGATCCTGCGGCTGCGCGTCAACGGCGCCGGTGTCTCCGAGGCGGAGGTCAAGCTCGAGGGCAGCCAGATCCTGGTGCAGGTGCCGGGCGGCAACCGCGACAGCATCGCGAGCGTCACGAAGGCTGCGCAGCTGCAGTTCCGCAAGCTGCTGGCCTGCTCAAACCTGACCGGCTCAGGCGGGTGCCAGCCCTTGCCACCTGATCAGTACCCGAAGGACCTGGTGCCGACCGAGTCGCCGAGCGCCACGCCGGCACCGACTGCGGTGGTCAGCACGCCCAAGCCGAGTGCCAGCCCCAAGAGGCGCACCTTGTCGGCGGGTCTGCTGGCCCCGACGCCGGTGCCGACGCCCAGCCTCAGTACGGCCCCGCAGATCGTGCTCAGCGGCGACGTCTTCACCCCCGAGTCGTTCGCCAAGCTCAACTGCTCGGACCCGGCGGCGCTGGCCGGCGGTGCCCCCGCCAACCCCACGAAGCCGATCGTGGCCTGCGCCAAGGACGGCAGTGAGAAGTACCACCTCGACATCGCCAAGGTGGTCGGGACCGACGTCAAGGAGGCGTCGGTCGGCACCGACGAGCTCGGCACCACCGTGCTCGTCAACATCAAGTTCAAGGGCGGCGGCCAGGACCGCTGGACCAAGCTGACCATCGAGGCGTGCGGCAGCCCGACCGCCACCCAGAACGCCTGCCCGCTGGCCAACACCGTGTCCAACCGGGTGGCCGTGGTGCTGGACGGCGTCATCTACAGCTCGCCGTCGATCAACGAGCCGATCGCGGGCGACGCGCAGATCTCCGGCAACTTCACCCAGCAGGAGGCACGTGAGCTCTCCAACGTCTTGAAGTTCGGGGCGCTGCCGCTGACCTTCGTGGCTGGTGACACCGAGATCGTCTCGGCCTCGCTGGGCGACGACCAGCTGCGCAGCGGACTGCTCGCCGGAGGGATCGGCCTTCTTGCGGTGGTCATCTACTCGCTGCTCTACTACCGCCTGCTCGGCCTGGTGACGATCGCCTCGCTGCTGGTCAGCGGGGGCCTGATCTACTCGTCCATCGCGATCCTGGGAGACCAGCTCGGCTTTGCGCTCTCGCTGGCAGGTATCGCCGGGTTGATCGTGTCAGTCGGCATCACAGCCGACTCCTTCGTCGTCTACTTCGAGCGGCTCAAGGACGAGGTCAAGGAGGGCAGGACACCCCGCTCTGCGGTGGACAGGGCATGGGTTCGCGCCCGGCGCACGATCCTGTCGGCCGACACCGTGTCCATCCTGGCCGCGGTCATCCTCTACATGGTGTCGGTGGGTGGCGTCCGCGGCTTCGCCTTCACCCTTGGCCTCAGCACACTGATCGACATCATCGTGGTGTTCCTGTTCACGCGGCCGATGATCAGCCTCATGTCGCGCTACAACTGGTTCAGCCGCAGTGGGACGACCGGCTTCTTCGGGCCGGACGGCGGTCAGCCGCTCACCGGGACCAAGCGCTCGCCCCTCGGCGGCCCTGCTACGACCTCGGTTCAGGAGGCCTGAGATGACCACAGAGCTCGAGGACGCACCCCGGCCGGCCTCCGGCGACGAGGACAAGCGGCACGGCCTGCTTCACCGGCTCTACCACGGGGAGACCACGTTCCCGCTGATCGCGCAGCGCAAGAAGTTCTACGCCATCTCGGTCGTGCTCGTCCTGATCGCCCTTGGCAGCATGATCTTCCGCGGCTTCAATCTCGGTGTGGAGTTCAAGGGCGGCAGCATCTTCAGCGTCGCCGCGCCGGCTGACGTCGACATCAAGGCGACCCGCGACTTCGTGGATTCCCTCGGCAAGGGACAGTCGATCGTCCAGACGGTCAAGACCTCCACAGGACAGACGAAGATCCGGGTCGAGACCCCTCCGCTGACCGAGGCCGACCGCACCCAGGTCGGCGACGCGTTGGCCAAGCGGTTCAACGCGGACCCGGGCACCGAGCTCGACATCAGGTCGGTCGGGGCCTCTTGGGGCAAGCAGGTCACGGAGAAAGCCCTTCAGGGACTTGTCGCGTTCCTGATCGCCGTCATCATCTACATCTCGTTCCGCTTCGAGCCCAAGATGGCAGCGGCTGCCATCGTCGCGCTGATCCACGACCTGATCCTCGCCGCCGGCGTCTACTCGATCACCTACTTCGTCGTCACCCCGTCGACGGTGATCGCCTTGCTGACGGTCCTGGGCTACTCGCTCTACGACACGATCGTGGTGTTCGACAAGGTGGAGGAGAACACCAAGGGCATCGATCGCCGTGGCAGTCAGACCTACTCCGAGGCTGCCGAGCTCGCCGTCAACCAGACCTTCATGCGTTCGCTCAACACCTCGTTGATCGCCCTCCTCCCGGTCTCGGGCCTGCTGTTCGTCGGGGCCCTGCTGCTCGGTGCCGGCACCTTGAAGGACCTTGCTCTGGCGCTGTTCGTCGGCCTGGCGTCCGGTGCCTACTCCAGCCTTTTCCTCGCCACTCCGCTGCTGGCCGAGTTCAAGGAGCGGGAGCCGCGCTTCATTGCCCTCACCCAGCGGGTGACCGACCGCCGGGCGAAGGGCGGAGTCGCACCTGCGAGGCTGTCTCAGAAGTCGCAGTACGCCGCCCCCGAAGCAGCAGCCGTGCCGGCAGCCGAGTCGGCAGCCGAGTCGGCCACGCCGAACGCAGCACGGCCAGCAGTCAAGAAGCAGCCGCCGGGCAAGAAGAAGAAGAAGGGCAATCGGCCCAGCAGCAAGCGCAAGCGTTGAAGCTGCAGGCAGTTGATCTAGCCAGCCTGATCCGCGACGTGCCCGACTACCCGACGCCCGGCATCGTCTTCAAGGACCTCACGCCCCTGCTGGCCGACCCGGCTGGCTTTCGCGGCGCGGTCGACGCGATCGCGGCCAGGCACGAAGTGGGCAGCGTCGACCTCGTCATGGGCATCGAGGCCCGCGGCTTCCTGCTCGCTGCTCCGGTGGCCTACCTGCTGCACGCGGGCGTGGTGCCGCTGCGTAAGGAGGGAAAGCTGCCCGGCCCGGTCCACGGCCGTTCCTATGACCTCGAGTACGGCAGCAGCATTCTCGAGCTGCACCAGGACGCCGTACGTCCCGGGGCAAGGGTGCTGGTGATCGACGACGTCCTGGCGACGGGCGGCACTGCGGCTGCGGCGGTGCACCTGGTGGAGCACGCCGGAGGAACCGTCGTCGGTGTCGCGGTCCTGCTCGAGCTGACTTTCCTCGACGGTCGGGCGGCGCTACCTGGTGTCCAGGTGCACGCGGTTCTGACCGTCTGAGGCGTCTAGACTGGCGCTTCGACCGAACGGAGCTGTCTTGACTTCGGACTCCCCGCCGCCTCCTGCCGAGGAGCCGCCTGCAGGGACGCCCGGGGGACAGGTCGACCTCGACGACCACGACCGGACCGGGGGTCCGCCGACCGGTCGCCGGGTCCGGGCTCGACTGGCCCGGCTCACCGCCCCCTCGAAGCCAGGCGGGCCGCCCCCGGTCCTCGAGCCCCTGCTGCGCACGATCAAGTCCGGCGACGCGAAGGCGGACACCAAGGGCATCGTTCGGGCCTACGAGATCGCCGAGTCGCTGCACGGGGACCAGCGACGCAGCAGCGGCGACCTCTACATCACCCACCCGCTGGCCGTCACGACCATCCTCGCTGATCTCGGCATGGACGTGACGACTCTCGTCGCGGCCCTGCTGCACGACACCGTCGAGGACACGGCCTACACCCTGCTGGACGTCCGCGAGGAGTTCGGCGAGGCGGTCGAGAACCTCGTCGACGGGGTCACCAAGCTCGACAAGATCAAGTACGGCGAGCACGCCGAGGCCGAGACGATCCGGAAGATGGTCGTGGCGATGGCCCGCGACCCCCGGGTGCTCGTCATCAAGCTGGCCGACCGCCTTCACAACATGCGCACCCTGCGCTACCTCGCCCCCGAGAAGCAGGAGCGGATCGCCACCGCGACCCTTGAGATCTATGCCCCACTGGCGCACCGGCTGGGCATGAACACCATCAAGTGGGAGCTCGAGGACCTTGCCTTCGCCACCCTCTACCCCAAGAGGTACGACGAGATCGTGCGGCTGGTCGCCGACCGGGCACCTTCGCGGGACACCCAGCTGGCCGAGGTTGTCGAGAAGGTGAGTGCCGACCTCAAAGCGGCCAAGATCCGGGCCACAGTGACCGGCCGGCCCAAGCACTACTACTCGATCTACCAGAAGATGATCGTGCGCGGCCGCGACTTCGCCGACATCTACGACCTCGTCGGCATCCGCATCCTGGTCGACAGCGTCCGCGACTGCTATGCCGCTGTCGGTGCGATTCACGGCGTCTGGTCGCCGGTGCCCGGGCGCTTCAAGGACTTCATCGCGATGCCCAAGTTCAACCTCTACCAGTCGTTGCACACGACGGTGATCGGGCCAGAAGGCAAGCCGGTCGAGCTGCAGATCCGCACGCACGACATGCACAGGCGCGCTGACTACGGCATCGCCGCGCACTGGAAGTACAAGGAGGGCGGAGCCGCTCCGGGCCAGGCCGGCGCTGGGGGTGACGACATGGCGTGGCTGCGTCAGGTGCTCGACTGGCAGAAGGAGTCAGCCGACCCAGGTGAGTTCCTCGACTCGCTGCGCTTTGACCTGCACTCGGCCGAGGTCTTCGTCTTCACGCCAAAGGGCGACGTGGTGTCGCTGCCCGCGGCCGCCACGCCGGTCGACTTCGCCTACGGCGTGCACACCGAGGTGGGTCACCGCTGCATCGGAGCCCGGGTCAACGGTCGGTTGGTGCCGCTCGAGTCGACCCTCGACAACGGCGACGTGGTCGAGATCTTCACCAGCAAGGCGGAGAGCGCGCACCCTTCGCAGGACTGGCTGCAGTTCGTCAAGAGCCCCCGGGCGCGCAACAAGATCCGGCAGTGGTTCGCCAAGGAGCGCCGCGAGGACGCGGTCGAGAACGGCAAGGACGCGATCGGCCGCGCCATGCGCAAGTCGGGGCTCCCGCTGCAGCGACTGCTCGGCGGCGACGCGCTGCTCAACCTGGCCAGGGAGATGCGTCTCACCGACGTGACTGCGCTCTACGTCGAGGTGGGCGAGAGCCGGATCTCCGCCCAGACCGTCGTCCAGCGGATCATGGCCGCGATGGGCGGCACCGAGGGGGCGGTCGAGGACCTCGCCGAGACCGCCGTACCCACCAGTCCGGCGAAGCCCCGCCCCGCTGGTGATCCAGGTGTCGTCGTCAAGGGCGTCTCGGACCTATGGGTCAAGCTCGCCAAGTGCTGCACGCCCGTGCCGGGCGACGACGTGGTCGGCTTCGTGACCCGCGGCCGCGGCGTCTCGGTGCACCGCAAGGACTGCACCAATGCGGGCGACCTGCTCAGCGACCCCGCTCGGCTGGTCGAGGTCGAGTGGGCGCCGACAGCTGGCTCCCTTTTCCTGGTCAACATCCTGGTCGAGGCACTGGACCGCACGCGGCTGCTGTCGGACGTGACGCGGGTGCTCAGCGACGCCCACGTCAACATCCTGTCGGCCACCGTGACGACCACTCGCGACCGCGTGGCCGTCTCCCGCTTCTCGTTCGAGATGGCCGATCCCAAGCACATGGGGCATCTGCTGGCGCAGGTCCGCAGCGTCGAGGGCGTCTATGACGCCTACCGTGTGACCTCGTGAACCGTGGTGCGGGTGCCCGCCAACCATGGAGCGGGTCCTGCGCATGGTGAAGTTCTGGGAACCGCTCGACGCGCACAGCCCGGACGAGGTCCTCGATTCCCTGGTGGAGACGGCCCTGCACCGCACAGATGAGGACGCGCCCCGCACGAGCCTTGCTAGCTGATCGTGACCTTGGTGAGGGTGATGGGGAGCTTGGGCTTCACATCGGTCTCCGACACCGGGCCGGCCTTGCCGACTGCGGCGACGACGTCGAGCCCTTCGGTGATGACGCCGAAGGGGGTGTACTGCGGGCCGAGCTGGCTGTCGGCGTAGACCAGGAAGAACTGGCTTCCGTTGGTGCTGGCACCCGAGTTGGCCATCGCCACTGTGCCCTTCGGGTAGGTGGCACCCGTGAGGTTTTCGTCGGCATACTGGTAGCCCGGGCCACCGGTGCCCTTGCCGCTCGGGTCGCCGCACTGAAGGACCGCGAGTCCGCCCTGCGTGACTCGGTGGCAGGACGTGCCGTCGAAGTACTTCTGGTTGGCGAGGAACGCGAAGCTGTTGACGGTGCAGGGTGCCTTGTCCGCGAACAGCGACAGCTTGACCTCGCCACGGCTGGTCTGGAGCGTTGCCGTCTTGGTGCCGGTGCGCTGCACGTCCTTCGTCGGGGGCTTGCCGCTGACCTGCTTGACCGCCTTCTCGGCGTCGTTGTAGACGCAGTCGCCCTTGACGGCGGACGGCTTCTTGGAGCCGTCGTAGTTGAGGGCGACCACCCCAGCGGCCACGGCGAGGGCCGCGACCCCGGCCAAGGTCTTGAGCAGGAGGGTCCGGCGCCGGCGGCGGGCCGCTTCGGCGGCGGCCCGTCGTGCGGCTTGGCGCTCGACGCGCCGACGGGCGAGCTCTCGCTCACGCTTGCTGCTGGCCACGCCTGGTCCTCCACCTCGTCGTTGGACGCAGTGTAGGGAAAATCCGGTCGGGCCCTTCGCACCGCCGCCGGTAGGGTCCAGAGCCTCAGTTGTCCACCCGGAAGGAGTCCTCGCCGTGCTCGTCCGCGGATTCCCCGCCGCTGCCTTCGACACCAACTGCTGGGTCGTGGCGCCAGCTGCCGGCGAGCAGTGCGTGGTGATCGATCCGGGCATCGGTGTGGAGCCCAGGCTGGAGGAGGTCCTGCGCGAGCACCGCCTCCAGCCCGTCGCGGTGCTGCTGACCCACGGACACCTCGACCACACCTTCTCGGTCACGCCCGTCTGTGGCGCTCGGGACATCCCAGCGTGGATCCACCCCGGCGACCGTGAGCTGCTCGCCGACCCCATGAAGGGGCTGTCCGCCGAGTCCCGCACGATGTTTGGCGGCAAGCTCCAGTGGACTGAGCCGTCCGACATCAAGCTGCTCGGCTCCGGGTCGATCGAACTGGCCGGGCTGACGTTCAGCACGGACTTCGCGCCCGGCCACACCCCTGGCTCTGTCGTGTTCGAGGCGGAGCAGACGCTGTTCTCCGGTGACGTGCTCTTCGCCGGCTCGATCGGCCGCACCGACCTGCCAGGCGGTTCGTGGGAGCAGATGCAGGAGTCGCTGGCGCGGGTCATCCTGCCGCGCTCCGATGAGATCGTGGTGCACACCGGCCACGGGGCCTCGACCACGATCGGGCGCGAGCGCGCCACCAACCCCTTCCTGCAGGACCTCGCTCAGGCGCCGCCCTCCCGGGGGCTGTGATGGCGCGCCCTGCCGGGCTCTCGGGCTTCCCCGAGTGGTTGCCAGGCGAACGGATCGTGGAGCAGCACGTCCTCGACAGCCTTCGTCGCACCTTCGAGCTGCACGGCTTCGGCTCGCTCGAGACCCGAGCCGTCGAGCCGCTCGACCAGCTACTGCGCAAGGGCGAGATCGATAAGGAGGTCTATGTCCTGCGGCGGATCCACGCCGAGGAGGGTGACGCCGGTCTCGGTCTCCACTTCGACCTGACCGTTCCCTTCGCCCGCTACGTGCTCGAGCGGTCGGGGCACATCGAGTTCCCCTTCCGTCGTTATCAGATCCAGAAGGTCTGGCGCGGTGAGCGGCCTCAGGACGGTCGCTACCGGGAGTTCACTCAGGCCGACATCGATATCGTTGACCGCGACACTTTGAGCTTCCACCACGAGGTCGACCTCCCGCTCGTGATGCTGGAGGCGTTCGCCGCCTTGCCCTTCCCGCAGGTCACGATGCACGTCAACAACCGCAAGCTCGCAGAGGGGTTCTACCGGGGCGTGGGTGCCGACGACCCCTCGGTCGTGCTTCGCGCGATCGACAAGCTGGACAAGATCGGCCCCGACAAGGTGCGCGACCAACTCCGCGAAACGGGCCTGACGGACACCGCAGCCGCTGCCTGCCTCGCGCTCGCCGGGATCTCAGCCGCCGACGCGTCCTTCGCCGACGAAGTTTCTGCACTCGGTGTGAAGGACCCGCTGCTGGACGAGGGCTTAGACGAGCTCGTGCGTGTGATCGACGCGGCAGCTGAGTTGGCCCCTGGCCGACTCGTGGCAGACCTCAAGATCGCGCGGGGCCTCGACTACTACACAGGCACCGTCTACGAGACCGTCCTGCACGGCCATGAAGATCTCGGGTCGGTCTGCTCCGGTGGCCGCTATGACGCCCTGGCAAGCGACGGCAAGTCGACCTACCCGGGGGTCGGGTTGTCCGTGGGCGTCTCACGGATCTTGGGCCGGCTCCTCAGGACCGGAGCAGTAATGGCGACCAGGTCGGTACCGACCTGCGTGCTGGTCGCTGTCGACCACGAGAGCACCCGGGCGGCCAGCAACGCCGTGGCCCGGTCGCTGCGAAGCCGTGGGATCGCTACGGAGGTCGCCCCGTCGGCAGCCAAGTTCGGCAAGCAGATCAAGCATGCCGACCGTCGCGGCATCCCGTTCGTCTGGTTCCCCTCTGACGACACCGTGAAGGACCTGAGCACCGGCGAGCAGTTGCCCGCAGACCCACAGGCATGGTCACCACCGGAAGCGCTCCTGCGTCCGGCCGTCACAGCAGAGGAGCTTCACCAGTGATGCGCACGCATGAGGCCGGCCTGCTCCGCGAGGAGCACGTCGGTCAGACCGTCACGCTGGCCGGCTGGGTGGCCCGCCGCCGCGACCACGGCGGGGTGGCGTTCCTCGACCTGCGCGACCGCAGCGGCGTCGTGCAGGTCGTCATGCACGAGGGAGCCGGGGAGCTCCGGTCGGAGTACTGCGTGCAGGTCACGGGCACGGTCAGCAAGCGTCCTGACGGCAACGAGAACCCCGACCTGCCAACGGGTTCGGTCGAGGTCGCGGTCTCGGGGCTGGAGGTCCTCTCGCCAGCCGCGGCGCTGCCCTTCCAGCTGGACGAGCCCACCATCGGCGAGGAGACGCGGCTGAAGTACCGCTACCTTGACCTCCGTCGGCCGGCTCCTGCCGCGGCCCTTCGGCTCAGGTCCGAGGTGAACCACGCCGCGCGATCCGTGCTTCACGACCAGGGGTTCATCGAGATCGAGACGCCGACCCTCACCCGGTCCACCCCGGAGGGCGCGCGCGACTTCTTGGTGCCCGCCCGTCTGAAGCCCGGCTCCTGGTACGCCCTGCCGCAGTCACCCCAGCTGTTCAAGCAACTGCTGATGGTGGCCGGCATGGAGAAGTACTTCCAGATCGCCCGCTGTTACCGCGACGAGGACTTTCGCGCGGACCGCCAGCCCGAGTTCACCCAGCTCGATGTCGAGCTGAGCTTCGCCGACGAGGACGACGTCATCGCCATGGCCGAAGGCGTGCTGCAAGCGCTGTGGTCGCTGGTCGGCCACACCATCGGAGAGATCCCGCGGATCACCTACAGCGAAGCGATGCGCCGGTTCGGTTCGGACAAGCCGGACCTGAGGTTCGGCCTCGAGTTGATCGAGATGACGGCCTACTTCTGCGACACCCCGTTCCGGGTCTTCCAGGCGCCGTACGTCGGGGCGGTCGTCATGCCGGGCGGCGCGTCGCAGCCGCGCAAGCAGCTCGACGCCTGGCAGGAGTGGGCAAAGCAGCGCGGCGCCAAGGGGCTGGCCTACGTGCTGTTCCAGGAGGACGGCACCATCAGCGGGCCGGTGGCCAAGAACCTGTCCGAGTTCGAGCTCGCGGGGCTGGCTGACCAGACCGGTGCGGCTCCCGGTGACTGCGTGTTCTTCGCCGCCGGCGAGGCCCGCGAGGCCCGGGCGCTCCTGGGTGCGACGCGCGCCGAGGTGGCACGCCGGCTCGAGCTGATCGACGAGAGCGCGTGGTCCTTCGTATGGGTCGTCGACGCTCCGATGTTCGAGCCCTCATCGGTGGCGCGGGCTGCCGGTGACGTCGCGGTGGGCGCCGGCGCCTGGACGGCTGTGCACCACGCGTTCACCTCGCCCAAGCCAGAGTTCCTGGACACCTTCGACAAGGAGCCCGAGCACGCGCTGGCCTACGCCTACGACATCGTCTGCAACGGCAACGAGATCGGCGGCGGGTCCATCCGGATCCACCGGCGGGACGTGCAGGAGCGCGTCTTCGCGGTCATGGGCCTGACTGACGAGGAGGCGCAGGAGAAGTTCGGCTTCCTGCTCGAGGCGTTCTCCTTCGGGGCGCCTCCGCATGGCGGCATCGCGTTCGGCTGGGACCGCATCTGCGCGCTGCTGTCAGGCGCTTCGTCGATTCGCGAGGTCATCGCGTTCCCCAAGAGCGGTGGCGGCTTCGACCCGCTGACAGCGGCACCAGCTCCGATCACCGAGCAGCAGCGCAAGGAAGCCGGCGTCGATGCCCCGGCGCCCACCGTGGCTGCCGCGACACCGGAGCTACCAGCGTGAGCGAATCTGCAGGGGGCCGCTGGTGAAGCGGTGTTCGTCGGCCATGCCCAGGTGGTCGTAGAGCGCACGACCAGCGGTGTTGTCGGCGTACATCCCGAGGGTCACGATGTCGCAGCCCTCCTCGAACAGCCGGCGCATCAGCGCCGCGGTCACCGCTGCCCCGAGCCCCTGACCACGAGCCTCGGGATGTACGGCGATGCTCGACAGGTGGCCTACGCCGGTAGCCCGCGGGGTGTCTGCGGCACACGCCAGCAGCCCGTCAGGGCCGATGATGCCCACCCATCGCCGTACACCGGGGTCGCCTGGTTGAGCGGAGGCGGTCGGAGACGCGGCTGCGAGCAGCGGCGCCACGTCGTCGTCGGGGATCTCGACGACGCGGTCCTCGCCCGGTTGGGGTGAGGGTGGCGCGGCCAGCCAGCGGAAGTCCCAGTCGATGCCGTCCAGCCCCACCCAGGCCGGCAGCAGCGGAGCGGTGCCGCGGGGGAGCGTGACGCGGGTCCCGTCCGGCAGCTCGGGCACGAGATCGGCGATCAGGGCGGCGACCGCGAGCGGTTCCCCAAGGGACGTGACGTAGCTGACGCCCGCCTCGGCATCGATCGCCCGCCAGGCGACGGCGACGGCGCTCATCCAGCCGGTGATGTCCGGCCGACGCAGGCTGCCCCGCGCGAAAGGGTCATGCTCGGTTGCGAGCAGCACCTCTGCTGCGGAGCTGAGCACGGTCAAGGCCACGCGTGCAGGCTAGCCAGCACCTGTGGACGACCGCCCGCACGACGAGGCGGATCACGGCAGGCTGGCCGGGTGACCTTCACCGCGGCTGACGTGCTGGCGAAGTACCCCCGTGGCGTCATCAGTCACGAGTCGGCTGCCGCGATCCACGGGCTGGATCTGCTCGATCCGCCAGGGGTGGGCTACCTCACGCTGCCGCGGAACCACAGCCGGGTCGTGCTCGATGGCTGGTCGATCAGCCGGGTCGACCTTCCGCCGGTGGATCACGTTGTGCGTGACGACGTCCGGGTGACATCCCTCCCTCGGACCGTCATGGACCTGGCGAGGGCTCGTTCGGTTCAGGCGGCGGTGGTGGCGGCGGACAGCGCCCTGCGGCAGCGATTGGTCTCGGCCGGGCGTCTGAGCCTCGCGCTCAACGCCGCCGGCGGACCCGGGTCAGCACGATGTCGCGAGGTAGCCGGGCTCCTCGACCGTCAGTCCGGTTCGGCGCTGGAGAGTCTCATGCGGCTCCTCCTGGTCGGCGCTGGCCTGACGGGCTTCACGACCCAAGAGGTGATCTGCGACAGGGCTGGAGGCTTCGTGGCCAGGGTGGACTTCTGCTGGCGCGCCGAGCGACTTGTGGTGGAGGCCGATGGGTTCGCGTTCCACAGCGACCGCGTTTCCTACCGCCGTGATCGCGCGCGCATGAACGAGCTCGAGCGGCTCGGCTGGCGGGTGCTGCGGTTCACCTACGAGGACATCCGCTCGCACCCGGCTCGGGTGCTGGCTCTCATCAACGCGTGCCTGGACGTCGCGGCCGCCTGAGGAGCCGTCGCGGTGCTCCCAACACACAATGGCCCCTGTTTCAGCCTCCTGCCTGAGCCAACTGAGCGTGCCGGGGCCCCGACCAGCTGCCCATTGTGTGTTCACGCCCAAGCCGCGAGCGATGTACGACGAAAGCCGGGGCCAGCGAACCCGGCACGGCCCCGTGTGGACGGGCGCCCGGGGCTGGGCCTCGCGTGGGCGGGCGGGCGTTCCCGGAGGCGGTCGTAGGCTCGCCCGCGTGGAGCCGAGCCTGTTCGATGCGAGCGAGCAGGAGGCTGCGGCCCGGGTCGCGCCGCTCGCCGTCCGGATGCGGCCCACGACCCTCGACGAGGTCGTCGGACAGCGGCACCTGCTGGCTGAGGGCGCCCCACTGCGGCGGATGGTGGAGGGCGACGCCCCGCTAAGCGTGATCCTGTGGGGTCCCCCCGGCACCGGCAAGACGACGCTCGCCATGACGATCGCCGCGAGCACGAAGAGGCGCTGGCGCGAGCTGTCTGCGGTCACGGCCGGCGTCAAGGACGTGCGGCAGGTCGTCGAAGAGGCCAAGCGCGCGCTGGGGGAGACCGGCGAGCAGACCGTCCTGTTCATCGACGAGGTGCACCGCTTCTCCAAGACTCAGCAGGACGCGCTCCTGCCGAGCGTCGAGAACCGCTGGGTCAGCCTGGTGGCGGCCACCACCGAAAACCCCTTCTTCAGCATCACCACCCCACTGCTGAGTCGGAGCCTGCTGCTCACCCTGGAGCCGCTGGCTGATAACGACATCCGCACCGTCTTGGAGCGCGCCATCGCTCATGAGGCCCTGACCGTCGAGCCAGATGCCATGGACTTCCTGATCAGGCTGGCCGGCGGAGACGCCCGGCGCGCCTTGACCGCATTGGAGGCCGCGGCCCACAACGACCCGGTGACGCTCGAGACGGTGGAGCAGGCCGTCGACCGGGTGGCCGTGCGCTACGACCGGGACGGCGACCAGCACTACGACGTCATCAGCGCCTTCATCAAGAGCATTCGCGGGTCCGACGTCGACGCCGCGCTGCACTACCTCGCCCGGATGCTCGAGGCCGGCGAGGACCCTCGCTTCATCGCGCGGCGCCTCGTGGTGCACGCCAGCGAGGACGTCGGCCTGGCTGACCCGACCGCACTGCTCGCCGCGGTGGCCGCTGCCCAGGCCCTGGAGCTGATCGGACTGCCGGAGGCCAGGCTCAACCTGGCCCAGGCCACGATCCACCTCGCGCTGGCCCCCAAGTCGAACGCGGTGGTCACGGCACTCGGAGCGGCGGTTGCCGACGTGCGGGCTGGGCACACGGGAACTGTGCCGCCACACCTGCGTGACGGCCATGCCCCGGGAACCCAGAAGACCGCCGAGCAGCCCTACCGATACCCTCACGACTTCCCGGGACGGGTCGTGGCGCAGCAGTACGCACCCGACCCGGTCGTCGGGCGGGAGTACTACTCGCCAGGCAGCCTGGGAGCTGAGCGCGTCGTCAAGGAGCGGCTCGCGGGACTGCGTGAGGTGCTGCGCGGTGACCGTGAGGTCCACCCCGAGGACGTGGCGTCCGGCTTCCGTCCCAGGAGTCCGGACAGCGCGACACGCGCACAGGACAGCAAGCCAGAGAACAACAACTGAGGAGAAGCAGTGGTCGACGTCGGTGACATCCTGGGCATCGCTGGTGCGTTCGCGATCGTGCTGCTCGCCGTGGCCCTCGTGGTCCTGATCCTCAAGCTGAGCAAGGTGGTCACAGAGCTGGAGCGGCTGGTCGAGGGCATCACCGACAAGACCGTGCCCCTGCTCGGTGAGGTGACCGGCACGGTCGTGCACGTCAACGAGGAGCTGGTGAGGGTCGACGCCATCACGGCCAACGTCCAGTCGATCACCGGCAACGTGTCCGCGCTCACCAGCCTGTTCGCCGCAACCCTGGGCGGCCCGGTGGTGAAGGTCGCGGCGTTCTCCTACGCCGTGCGCCGGGCGGCAGGCAAGAAGGACGCGAGCGACATCGAGAAGCGCGTCAAGGCGGAGCTGAAGGCAGCGAAGCGATGAGCCGGCGGCTGCTCTACATCGCCATGGGCGCGACCATCGGCGTTCTGGTCGTCCGTAAGGCGACGGCTGCCGCCCAGCGGTTCACTCCGGCCGGCCTGCAGCAGAGCGCGACCGGTGCGCTGGGTGGGCTGGGCAGTCGCTTCCAGGGCTTTCGTTCCGGGCTGAGCGCCGACATGGCCGAGCGCGAGGCGGAGCTCCGCACCGAGCTGGGTCTCGACGGCGCCCATGACGTGGTCGACAGTCACCCAGCTCGACGGTGAGATCGGACGAGATCCGCAAGCGGTTCCTCGACCACTTCGAGAGCAAGGGGCACACCGTTGTCCCGTCGGCGTCGCTGATCGCGGACGACCCCACGCTGCTCCTGGTCAACGCCGGCATGGTGCCGTTCAAGCCCTACTTCCTGGGTGAGCAGCCGGCTCCCTGGCTTCGTGCGACCAGCGTGCAGAAATGCGTCCGCACCCTCGACATCGAGGAGGTCGGCAAGAAGACGCGCTACGGCTCGTTCTTCCAGATGGCCGGCAACTTCTCGTTCGGCGACTACTTCAAGGAAGACGCGATCGCCTTCGCCTGGGAGCTCCTGACCGACAGGGACAGCGGCTACGGGATCGAACCGGAGAAGCTCTGGGTGACCGTCTACCAGGACGACGACGAGGCCGTCGGCCACTGGCAGCGGATAGCCGAGCAGCCCCTCGAGCGCATCCAGCGGCTTGGCAAGGTCGACAACTACTGGTCGATGGGTGTGCCCGGGCCCTGCGGGCCGGACAGCGAGATCTTCTTCGACCGTGGCCCGGCCTATGGCGCCGAGGGCGGGCCGGCCGTCAACGGCGAGCGCTACATCGAGGTCTGGAACCTCGTCTTCATGCAGTACGAGCGCGGCGCCGACGACGGCAGCGGCGACTACCCCATCTTGGGCGACCTCCCGCGGCCGAGCATCGACACCGGCATGGGCATGGAGCGGATGGCCTGCGTCCTCCAGGGCGTGGACAACCTCTACGAGATCGACACCAGCCGCGCCATCCTCGACCGGGCGATCGACCTCACCAAAGCTCGGTACGGCGCCGAGGTCGAAGCCGACGTCCGCCTCCGGGTCATCACCGACCACACCCGCAGCGCAGTGATGCTGATCGGTGATGGCATCACGCCCGGCAACGAGGGCCGGGGCTACGTGCTGCGGCGGTTGATGCGCCGTACGACGCGGTCGATCCGGTTGTTGGGTGCCCTGGACCCGACGATGGACCAGCTGGTGGATGCGGCCATCGACGCGATGGGCCCGCAGTACCCCGAGCTGGTCGCCGATGCCGCGCGGATCAAGGCAGTCGCGACTGCCGAGGAGGCGAGCTTCCTCGAGACCATCAGCAAGGGCGCGACCATCTTCGACCTGGCTGTCCCGCAGGCGAGGGCTGCCGGCGGGATGCTGTCCGGCAACGTCGCCTTCCAGCTGCACGACACCCACGGCTTCCCGATCGACCTAACCCTGGAGATGGCCGCCGAGCAGGGCCTGACCGTCGACGAGCAGGGCTTCCGCGCGCTGATGCAGGAGCAGCGCGACAGGGCGAAGCAGGACAGCCGGATCAAGCGCACCGGTCACGTCGATGTCTCGGCCTATCGCTCGCTGCTCGACGCAGCGGGGGCGACCGAGTTCACCGGCTACACGGAGGTCGTCTCCGAGGCGGTCGTCAAAGGCCTGCTGGTCGACGGCATCGTGGCGAGCGCCGCAGGGGAGGGCTCGCAGGTCGAGGTGGTCCTGGACCGCACCCCCTTCTACGCCGAGGCCGGCGGCCAGCTCGCCGACCACGGCCGGCTGGTGCTCGCTGACGGCACCGTGCTGCAGGTCGAGGACGTCCAGAGGTCGCTGCCCGACCTGGTCGTGCACAAGGCCCGCGTGGTGAGCGGGGAGCTCACCGTCGGTGGGACGGCGCTGGCCGAGGTGGATGTCGAGCGCCGCCGATCGGTCTCCCGCGCGCACACCGCCACCCACCTCGTGCACAAGGCGCTGCGCCAGGCGCTGGGGGAGCAGGCCACCCAGGCAGGTTCGCTCAACGCCCCCGGCCGCTTCCGCTTCGACTTCTCCTCGCCCGGTGCTGTGCCCCAGAGCGCGCTGCACGACGTCGAGCAGGAGATCAACGAGATCGCGCAGGCCGACCTCGAGGTGCGGGCCTTCGTGACCACCCAGGACGAGGCGCGGCGGATCGGCGCGATGGCGCTGTTCGGTGAGAAGTACGGCGATGCGGTCCGCGTTGTGGAGGTCGGCGACTACGCCCGGGAGCTGTGCGGGGGCACGCACGCCGCGCGATCCGGCCAGCTCGGCATGGTCACGCTGCTGAGCGAGTCCTCCATCGGATCCGGTGTACGCCGGGTGGAGGGCCTGGTCGGACTGGACGCCTACCACTACCTGGCCAGGGAGCACGTGCTCCTCAGTCAGCTCGCCACCTCCTTCAAGGTGCCGAGCGACCAGCTGCCCGAACGTATCCAGACCGTCGTCGACCGCCTCAAGGAGGTCGAGAAGGAGCTGGCCACCCTCAAGGCGTCCGCAGTGCTCCAGCAGGCAGCGCAGCTCGTGGACGCGGCCAAGGACCTCGGCGGGGTCTCTTTCGTGGGCGTCGCGGCCCCGGCCAGCACGGCCGGGGACCTGGTCCGCGGCCTGGCTCTCGACATCCGCGGCCGGCTGTCCGGTCCGGGCGTTGTCGTCGTCGCGGCCGGTGGAGAACGAGCCACCCTGGTGGTTGCGGTCAACGACGCCGGCCGGGCCCGTGGCATCTCGGCCAGCGCTTTGCTCGGGGAGATCGCGCCGGCTGTGGACGGCAAGGGCGGCGGCAAGGACGACATCGCCCAAGGTGGCGGCAGTAACCCCGCCGGCATCACGGCCGCGCTCGAGCTCGCCGAGCAGGTCGTCGCACGGGCTGCCAGCTCCGCCTGATGACCTCCCGTGGTGTGGTCGTTGCAGTCGATGTGGGGACCGTGCGGGTCGGGGTGGCGGCCAGCGACCCGCGACGGGTCCTGGCCAGCCCGGTCGAGACCGTTCCCGCTCCCGGCCTGCAGCGGGTGGCGGAGATCGTCGCTGAGCGCTCGGCCGTGCTCGTCGTCGTGGGGCTGCCCACCTCGCTGTCCGGCCGCGCCACCTCCGCCAGCGCGACGATGGCCCAGGACTGGGCGGCCGAGCTCGAGCACCTCGTCCCGGTCCCGGTAGAGCTGGTGGACGAGCGGCTGACCACAGCCACCGCCACAGCGGCGCTGCGGTCAGCCGGCAAGAAGGGCAAGCAGGCCAGATCGCTAGTCGACCAGGCGGCTGCCGTGGCCTTGCTGCAGAGCGTGCTCGACCGGCGCAGCCGTCCCGAACCGCCCTAAGATCGCCACTGTGGAGGATCAACCGACCCGGACCGCACCCAAGCGCCTGCCCAGACCGGTCGGCCTGCTGGTGGCGCTCGGCGTGACCCTCGCCCTTCTCGCGGGCATCGGGATCGGCGGCAAGAAGCTCTTCGCCGCGTTCACCGGTCCGGCCGACTACGACGGCAGCGGCAGCGGCCGCACACTGGTCCAGATCAAGCCGGGGGACAGTGCCTTCCAGATCGGCACGACCCTCTTGGAGAAGGGCGTCGTCAAGAGCGTGCGCGCGTTCACTGACGCGGCCCAGGCCGACGAGCGGTCCCGACGACTGCAGCCGGGGCTCTACGCCCTGCGCGCCAAGATGAGCGGAGCCGCCGCGCTGGCACGGCTGCTCGACCCCGCGTCCCGTGCAGGCGGCCGAGTGACGCTCCCGGAGGGCATCCCGCTGGCCCAGGTCGTCGAGCGGCTCGTGAAGCAGACCGACCTCAAGCGCGAGGGCATCATCGCTGCGCTGGCCAACCCTGCGGTCCTCGGCCTGCCCGCCTACGCCAAGGGGCAGGTAGAGGGCTTCTTGTTCCCGTCCACCTACGACGTGGAGCCCAAGAGCGGGGCCGTTGCGGCTCTGACCCAGATGACCGAGCGGTTCGCTCTGCAGACCGCCGCGCTCAACCTCGAGTCCAGCGCCGCCGACCTGGGGCTCACCCCCTACGACATCGTGAAGATCGCCTCGATCATCGAGGCGGAGACCCCGCTCGACGAAGACCGCGCCAAGGTCGCGCGGGTGGTGCTCAACCGGCTCGCCAAGGGCATGCCGCTGCAGCTCGACTCGACCGTCAACTACATCCGCGAGGAGAAGCGGGCCCGGCTCAGCCTTGAGGACATCAGCGTCGACTCCCCCTACAACACCTACAAGCGCAAGGGACTGCCCCCGACCCCGATCAACTCACCGGGGGTCAAGGCCCTGGCCGCCGCGCTGGAGCCGGCCGAGGGTGACTGGATCTACTTCATCACCATCGACAAGGCCGGCCACTCCCTGTTCACCTCTTCGTACGACGAGTTCCTGAAGGCCAAGGCCAAGGCTCAGCGCGAGGGCGTCTACTAGGTGTCCTCCCACGGCGCCGCCCCCCAGCGCCGGGCGGCTGTGCTCGGGCGGCCGATCGCGCACTCCCTGTCCCCGTTGCTGCACAGTGCGGCGTACGACGCCCTTGGCCTCAACTGGCGCTACGACGCCATCGACATCGGGGCCCAGGAGCTGGCCGGCTTCGTGGCCGGCCTGGGACCCGAGTGGGCCGGCCTGTCGCTCACCATGCCCCTCAAGGAGATCGCGCTGGCGCTGCTCGACTCCCGATCCGAGGTCGTAGACCTGACCGGGGTCGCCAACACGATCGTGCTGACCTCCGGGATCCCTGTCGGTCACAACACCGACGTCGGGGGCATCATCGCCGCCCTCGGTGAGGTCGGAGTGGCCGCCTGCAGCTCAGCGGTGGTCCTCGGTGGCGGGTCGACAGGTCGCTCCGCGCTAGCAGCGGTCGCCGCGCTGGGCTGCCGCCGGGTGACCGTGGTGTCCCGCTCCGAACCGGTCGCCGCCCTCGAGGTCGCAAGCCGGCTGGGTCTCGAGGTCGACGTCACCGGCTGGCAGCCCGGTCCGTTGCTCGGGGCGGAGCTGGTGATCAGCGCCGTGCCGGCAGGAGCGGCGGACGGCTTTGCGTCGTACGCGAAGGACGTCCGGGTGCTGCTTGACGTCGTCTACGACCCGTGGCCGACCGAGTTCGCTCTGAGCTGCGAGGGGACGATCGTGGGCGGCAGTCGGCTGCTGTTGCATCAGGCAGCCGCGCAGGTCATGCTCATGACCGGCCAAGAGGCGCCGCTGGCCGCTATGGCGGCGGCGTTGGACGCGCGCTCAAGCCCTTGACCGCTTCCGCCGAAGGGTGGAAGGACAGATCCATGACCGCCAGGCTGTGCACACGGCCTGCGCGTCGAGAGGGGCCCTTCATGAGCGACCCGCACGCGGGCAGCCGGTCCGACCGGCTCGACCGGGCGATCCACGGCCTGCTGTCGCAGACCCCTGAGATCGAGGCGGCCGCGGTCGTGTCGTTCGACGGGCTGCCGATGGCCTCCGCACTCCCGCAGGCGATGGACGAGGACAGGGTGGCCGCCATGAGCGCCGCGCTGCTCTCGCTCGGTGAGCGGGCAGCGCAGGGCCTGGGCCGGGGCGAGCTGTCCCAGGTCTACATCGAGGGCGACGCCGGCACGGTCTTCCTGATCTCCGCCGACGACGAGGCCGTCCTGGTGGCCGTCGCCGCCAAGGGGGCCAAGGTCGGCATGATGCTGTACGAGGTCCGCCGCACCGCCCAGACGATCGCGGAGGTCCTCCGCGAGGAGGAGCCGCCCGCGCCCGTTGCGGCACCGCTGGCCGATCCGCCGCTCGCGCCCGAGGTGGCCGCTGAGCCGCTGCTGACCGCCGTGCCGCCGCTGTCCGAGGCGCCGGATCCCGACGCTGCCACGGAGCCTCCCGCCTGGACGTCCTACGCCCCGAGCGGCTCGGTCCTGCCCGGCGACAGCCCCCACTGGTCCTAGGCCCACGCCACCCGCCCAGCCGTGCACCCTGACCTGATCGGACCGTCGTGAGACTCGAGGGAACGCTCGACGCGTTCAGCCTCCCGGACATCTTCCAGCTGCTCAGCTACACGAAGAAGACCGGGACGCTGCACCTTCGTCGCGAAGGCCAGCACGGGCTCGTCCACGTCCGCGACGGGCTCGTGACCGGTGGCCGTGGCGATGCGGCCTGCCAGGCGCTCGGGCGCCGGTTGGTCGGCGCCGGCCTGGTCGACGACGACGTCCTGGCCGAGGCCGTCGAGAAGGTCATGGACGAGCCAGGCGCCGGGCTTGCCAAGGCACTCGCCGACAGTGGTCGCCTGGACGCCGAGCTCCTCAAGACACTGGCTGCCGAGCAGGCCACCGACGCCGTCTTCGAGCTGCTCCGCTGGCCCGACGGCGACTTCGCCTTCGTGGTGGACGAGGAAGACCCGGATGACCTGGGTGCCGCCCTCGACGTCGAGGCCGTCGTAGCCGACGGACGCAAGCGCCTCGAGGCCCTCGCTGAGCTCAGCGACAAGGTGCCGTCCTCGACCGCTGTGGTGTCGCTGCATCCCGCGCCGTGGGGCGACCCGGCCCTCAGCCGGGAGGAGTGGGCGCTGCTGTCCCTGGTCGACGGCGCTCGAACGGTCAGCGACCTCGTCATGCTCTCGGGCACGGGGGAGTTCGTCGTGATCTCCACGCTCGCTGCGCTGGCCGAGCGCGGTCTGATCACCGTCGCCGAGCGCTCGGAGGGCGTCAACCCGCTCGTGCAGCGCCAGCAGCTGCTCGCCGCCCTCGAGGGCCGGACTCCGGCTGAGCCGGTCGCAGCACCGGCAGCCCCGACACCGCCACCGGCGCGCAAGCCGGTCATCCCCGAGCGAGCAGAGCACATCGTTCCCGAACGCCAGCCGGCCTTCGCCGAAGAGCCTGCTCCGGCCGCCACCCGCGCAGCGCCGGCCCGCACCGATTTCGCGCCCGCTGCCAGCGCGTCGCCGACGTCCAGCCCGGCTCCGGCCGCTAGCGTCGGCGCTGTGCAGGGAGCGCACGCGCTGCAGCCGGACGCGGCCGCTTCGTCGTTCATCGATCGGGATCCCGCTGTGAACAAGAGCCTGTTGCTGCGGCTCATCGCCGGTGTGAGAGGGCTGTAGTGAGCACCAGGACGCCAGGTCGTCGCAAGCACGGCGGCACCGCTGTGAAGATCGTGGTGACCGGACCCTTCTCGGCCGGCAAGACCACCCTCATCCGCACCATCAGCGAGATCACGGTGCTGTCGACCGAGAAGGACATCACCGACCACACCAAGTCGCGCAAGGCCGAGACCACCGTCGCGATGGACTTCGGCCGCATCACCATCGACCGGGACCTCGTGCTCTACCTGTTCGGCACGCCTGGCCAGGACCGCTTCGACTTCATGTGGGAGATCCTCGGCGAGGGCATGCTCGGCTACATCCTGCTCGTCGACAGCTCGCGCCAGGACTCGCTGGATGAGGCTGTCGGCATCCTGGCCGCCTTTCGCAAGATGGCGAGGGTGCCCTTCGTGGTTGCGCTCAACCGGTCGACCGGTATCGCTCCCGATGACGAGCAGCAGGTGCGCGACGTGCTCCAGCTCGACGACGAGGTCAACGTCGTGCCGTGCGACGCCACCGACCGTGAGTCCGTCAAGGCTGTGCTGCTCGCGCTGTTGTACTCCGTGCTCGACTCCGTCGAAGGGCCGACCGCGGAACCCGCCCGCGCGTGAGGTGGCCCTTCCGCCGCAGAGCGGGTCGGCACCAGCTCGGTGCAGCGGTTACCGCTATCCCGTCTGCTCCGCCAGCGCCCTCGCCGCCGCCACCTCCACCTCCACCCCCTCCACCGATCCGCCCAGCGGGCCGGGTCGCAGGGCCAGCCGAAGCACCGCCCGCAGCGGTGGTCGTCGATCTGGCCTCAGCACCCGCGCCGGAACCCGAGACGGAACCTGCGCCGGAACCTGCACCGGAACCCGAGGCGGAGCCACCGGTACAGCCACCTGAGCCGAGGCAGCCGCGGATCGAGCTGGGCTTCCGCGACGGGTCGACCGCAGCCATCGCCCCCGGGTCCGAGCAGGCCAAGGCGCTCACTGACATCGCGTCCGTGCTGGCCCACCGCGACCTCTGAGCCGGCGGTCAAGGAACGGCGCGCAGGTGACGATGGGGTCATGACGGGCTGTGTGCCCGGCTGGTGGCGCGCGAGGAGGACGTGGCTCGATGAAGCAACTCGGAGACATCCTGCTTGAGGGCGGGCTGGTCACGCCGGAACAGCTCGGCGGCGCCGTCGAGGAGCAGCAGAAGCTCGGTCGCAGCCTCGGGCGCGTCCTGGTCGACCTGGGCATCCTGACCGAGGCCCAGTTGGTCGCGGAGATGGCCACCCGGATCGGCATGCAGTTCGTCGATCTGAGCGACTTCGCGGTTGACGGCTCCGCTGTCTCCCGGATCTCCGATGCGGTCTGCCGGCGCCACAACGCCCTGCCGATCGGCTACGAGGACGACAAGCTCGTGGTGGCCATGTCCGACCCGGCCAACGTGTTCGCCCTCGACGACATCCGCTCCATCAGCGGCTACGAGATCAAACCGGTCGTCGCGACCAAGGCCGACGTCATCGCCGCCATCAACAAGTACCACCGCGGTGACGCCGAGATGGGCGACCTCACGACCGTGCTCGACACGGGCAGCGACGCCGACGAGGACTTGGCCAACGTCAAGGAGGTCACGGACGAGGCGCCGATCGTCAAGTTCGTCAACCTGCTGATTACCCAGGCCATCCAGGACCGCGCCTCCGACATCCACATCGAGCCGACCGAGCGCGACCTGCGGGTCCGGTTCCGGATTGACGGGGTGCTGCACGAGGTCATGCGCTCACCGAAGACGATCACCTCGGGCGTGACCTCGCGACTGAAGATCATGGCGGACATCAACATCGCGGAGCGCCGGGTCCCTCAGGACGGCCGCCTGTCGGTCAACGCCAACGGCAAGAAGATCGACCTGCGTGTGGCGACGCTGCCGACGGTGTGGGGCGAGAAGATCGTCATGCGGGTCCTCGACAACAGCACGGCCATGCTCAAGCTGTCCGACCTGGGCTTCTCAGACTCCAACTACGAGGTCTACTCCAAGAGCTTCGTCAAGCCTTACGGGATGATCCTGGTCACCGGCCCCACCGGTTCCGGCAAGTCCACCACCCTCTACGCCACGCTCAACATCGTCAGCAAGCCCGAGGTCAACGTCATCACCGTCGAGGACCCCGTTGAGTACCGCCTCCCCGGCATCAACCAGGTCCAGGCCAACCCCAAGGCCGGGCTGACGTTTTCCGCGGCGCTTCGCTCGATCCTACGATCAGACCCCGACATCGTCCTGCTCGGCGAGATCCGAGACGGCGAGACCGCCCACATCGCTGTCGAGGCATCCCTCACCGGCCACCTCGTCCTGTCCACGCTGCACACCAACGACGCGCCCTCCGCGGTCGTCCGCCTCACCGAGATGGGCATCGAGCCGTTCCTGGTGGGATCGGCGCTCGATTGCGTGCTCGCCCAGCGACTCGCCCGGAGGCTCTGCCCGAAGTGCAAGGAGGCCTATGCGCCGACCCCGGAGATGCTGGTCGCCAACCGCTTTCCCTGGGAAGACGGGATGGACCTCCCGACGATCTACCGACCTGTCGGCTGCTCCGCGTGCTCGAAGACCGGCTACAAGGGCCGGCTCGCCCTGCACGAGGTCATGGCCGTGAGCGAGGAGATCGAACGGCTTACCGTTGAGCGCGCCTCCTCCATGGCGATCACCAAGGTCGCGGTCGAGCAGGGCATGATCACGCTCCGTCACGACGGCCTGCTCAAGGTGCTTGCCGGCGTCACCTCGATCGAGGAGATCTTCCGCGTCGTGGCGTGACCCCCGCTGACCTGGCGGGCCGGCCACTTCCCGGTGCGTGCCGATCCCAGTTGCTCCGAACGGCTCAAGGGAGTACCCCGCCCGGCCGAAGCCAGGATGCAGGAGACACCGGGTCTCACGCTCAGAACACGCCCAGGTACGACGCCAGCTGGCACGAGGAGGCTCCCGCGGTGGATGCGCAGGACAGCTCGACGCGACCCACGATCGACGACGGCTACTTCGGCTCGGTCGGCACCCCCCTTTCAGGCGAGGCCCGGCACGAGCCGACCGCGCCCGTCGTCCCGGCGCAGGCTGAGGTTGTGCACAGCGAGCCGTTCCGGGTCGAGCCGGTGGCCCCCACCCCCCAGGCGGCGCCCTCGTTGGCGTCCCCCGTCGCCGCACCGCTCGCCGAGCCCGCTCCCGCCGCGGTCGCGCCGCCCGCTCCTGATGCCCCGACGGCTACGCCCTCGGCCGGTGGCCTGGGTGACGAGGCGGCTGGACTGGTCCGCATCGGGGCGGAGGACACCTCAGAGGACAGCGGCTTCCTGACCGACCTGCTGGTCGAGTGCCTCGACCGCAAGTGCTCCGACCTGCACCTGACTGTCGGAGCGCCGCCGACCGTCCGTGATAACGGGCACCTGGTGCCCATCGAAGGCCGGCCGCCGCTGACACCGCAGATCCTTCAGAAGGTGCTCTACGCGATCCTCTCGCAGAAGCAGCGCGAGAAGTTCGAGGAGGAGCTGGAGCTCGACTTCGCCTACAGCGTTCCCGGCCGGGCCCGCTTCCGCGTCAACATCTACCGCCAGCGCGACTCGATCGGTGCTGCCTTCCGCCTGATCCCGTTCGAGATCAAGCCGCTCGAGGACCTCGGCGTCCCCGCTGCGGTCGGCAACTTCGCGATGCTGCCCCGTGGCTTCGTGCTGGTGACCGGTCCCACCGGCTCGGGCAAGTCGACCACCCTGGCCTCCATCATCGACCTGGCCAACCGAGCGCGGCGCGACCACATCATGACGGTCGAGGACCCGATCGAGTTCCTGCACGAGCACAAGGGCTGCTTGGTCAACCAGCGCGAGGTGGGGGAGGACACCCACTCGTTCGAGAACGCCCTGAAGCACGTGCTCCGCCAGGACCCCGACCTCATCCTGGTCGGTGAGATGCGCGACCTCGAGACGATCGGGATCGCACTGACCGCCGCCGAGACCGGGCACCTCGTCATGGCGACGCTGCACACCCAGGACGCTGCGCAGACCATCGACCGCGTCATCGACGTGTTCCCCCCGCACCAGCAGCAGCAGGTCCGGGTGCAGCTGGCCGGCGCCCTGCAGGGCGTCGTCTGCCAGCAGTTGATCCGCACCGCGGACGGCAAGGGTCGGGTCGTCGCGACCGAGATCCTGATCGCCACCCCGGCCATCCGCAACCTGATCCGGGAGGGCAAGACCCACCAGATCTACTCGGCGATGCAGGCTGGTGCGCGGCACGGCATGGCGACCATGGACCAGCACCTGGCCGAGCTGGTCAAGAAGAACAAGATCACCTACGACGCGGCGCTCGAGAAGTGCCACCACGTCGAGGACTTCACCCGCCTGTGCGGACGCTGAGAGGGACGAGCTAGATGCCTACTGCAACCTTCGAGTACAAGGTCCGGGACAAGGCCGGCGCGCTCAAGACCGGCAAGCTCCAGGCGGACTCCGCCAGCCAGGTGGCCACCAAGCTCGCCGGCATGGGCTACGCCCCGGTCAGCATCCGGCAGACCGACACGGGGATGGGCAAGGAGTTCAAGATCGGCCCCAAGCCCAAGGTCAAGCTGAAGGACCTCGCGGTGTTCTCGCGCCAGTTCGCGACCATGATCAACAGTGGCCTTTCGCTACTGCGCGCGCTCAACATCCTCACGGCCCAGACGGAGAACAAGGAGCTCGCCCGCATCCTGGGCGAGGTACGCAACGACATCGAGACCGGCAACAGCCTGTCCGCGTCGATGGCCAAGCACCCCGCGGCCTTCCCGCCCCTCATGGTCAACATGTGCAAGGCCGGTGAGGTCGGCGGCTTCCTCGACAGCGTCCTGATGCAGATCGCGGCCAACTACGAGTCCGAGGTCCGACTGCGCGGCAAGGTCAAGGCAGCGATGACCTACCCGGTGGTGGTCTTCGTCCTGGCCATCTTGATGTGCCTCGTCATGCTGATCTTCATTGTCCCGGTGTTCGCCGGCATGTTCGAGTCGCTCGGCAGCACGCTGCCCCTGCCCACCCGGGTCCTGGTCGCGCTCAGCGGCATCCTCCAGACGCTCTTGCCCGTCCTGATCGTGGGTGGCATCGCGCTCACCATCGTGTGGGGCAAGATCAAGCGCACCGACCGGGTCCGCAACATCGTCGACCCCATGAAGCTCAAGACGCCGGTCTTCGGCGACCTGTTCCAGAAGATCGCGCTGACCCGCTTCGCCCGCAACCTGGGCACCATGATGAGCAGCGGTGTGCCGATCCTGCAGAGCCTCGACATCGTCGCCGACACCACGGGCAACGTGGTCCTCGCCCGGGCCATCCGCGACGTCCAGGAGTCGGTCCGGTCCGGCGAGGCGCTGACCCAGCCGCTGGCCAACCACCCGGTCTTCCCGCCGATGGTGGTCCAGATGATGGCCGTCGGTGAAGACACCGGTGCGCTCGACACCATGCTGCACAAGATCGCCGACTTCTACGACCAGGAGGTCGAGGCGACGACCGAGTCGCTGACCGCGCTGATCGAGCCGCTGATGATCGCCTTCCTCGGCGGCATCGTCGGCAGCATGATCGTCGCCCTGTACATGCCGATCTTCAAGGTCTTCGACCTGATCGAGTAGCTGCTCCTGGCTGATCACCACGACAGGGTTGCGCCCCGGTTTGTGGCATTTGGTGCAGCGAGAGTTCGCCCATCCGGCGTTCAAGTGTGGTTATCATGCGCCCGAAGGACTAGGTGTCACCACCGGCCGGGGTCACAACTGACCAGTCCTTGCGGCCAGCTCCACCAGATTCACCGCACGTCATCGCTATCCATTCGCACCACATCTGTCCTAGGAGGACAACCCATGTTCGCTCGCATCCGCAAGGCCCAGGAGAAGGAGAGCGGCTTCACGCTCATCGAGCTCCTGGTCGTGATCATCATCATCGGCATCCTCGCCGCCATCGCGATCCCCACCTTCCTCAACCAGCGCAAGAAGGGCTGGGAGAAGGCCTCGCTGTCGGAGATCCGCAACATCGCGGTCGCCCTCGAGTCCTACGCCACGGAGAACAACGGCGCCTACGGTGCTGGTGGCACTGGTACCTACCTGAAGCCGGAGGGCTACAACGCCTCTGCCGACCAGACCGTGGACATCAAGACGGACAACGCCGCTGGTTCGCAGGCCTACTGCGTGCAGTCGAAGCACAACTCGCACAGCGTCACCTTCGCTCAGCTGAGCTCTGACGGTGTCGCGAAGAAGGGCTTCACCTGCGCGACGGCAACCACGACCGCCGCCGCCGCCGCCGCGACCCCGACCGCGTCCACGACGTAGTCGAACCAGTCGCAGCACCAGCTGCACCCACTGCGGGGCGGTCCTACGGGGCCGCCCCGCAGTGCCGTGCCCGGCGGTCGCCGCTCAACCCGCGCTTGTGGGCAGCCGATCCCTCAGGGGTGACGTCGATGCCGCAAGCCCGCGGCACGTCCTGTGGCAACGCGAACGGCTTCACCCTGATCGAACTGCTGGTCGTCGTCATCGTGATCGGGATCTTGGCGGCCATCGCCATCCCGACCTTCCTCGCCCAGCGCAACAAGGCGTGGCGCATCGCGGCGGTTGCCGACGTCAAGAACGCCGCGCTCGCCGTCGAGACCTTTGCCACGGAGAACAACGGCAGCTACGCAGGTGTCAATGGCGCCGACCAGGACTCGCCGCTGCTTCGCACCGAGGGTTTCAACCGGTCGGAGTGGGTCTCGTTCCGGGTGGTCGCCACCGCAGCGGCCTTCTGCATTCAGGGCGTCAACGTCCACCTCCCGGGGCGTGAGCTGTCGTTTCGGAGCGAAACGGGAGTGGTCGACATAGAGCCGGCTGGCGGATTGCCTTGTGGCACAACCTGAACGGGTGATGACGCCGAAAGGCTCAACTGCTCTGCTCTGAGTGCCGAAGGAGAAGCGTGAAGGCTCATCTGCGCGTTCGTGTGGAACGAACTGGTGACGAGGGCTTCTCGCTAGCCGAGACTCTCGTGGCGCTCGGCATCGCCGTGGTGGCCCTTCTCTCGCTTCTGGGCGCCAGCATCTTCGCCCTCCGATCGAGCGTCGAGGGGCGGCAGAACCAGCTCGCGGGTGACCTGCTGAACGGCGCCTTCGAGGAGGCGCGGAGCCTGAGCTACTCCGCGCTGGCGCTGTCTACGGCCGACGTCACCGCCACCACGGACGCCGGCATCGACAAGACGGTCACGCCGCCCCTCTTCGATCCGGGTGAGGGCCCCGCGGAGCCGATCAGCATGCAGGCAACCGGGGCCTCCACGCACCTGACGCCCTACATCCAGCAGAAGTCGACGGCCAGCGGGCCCTACACGGTCAAGCGTTACGTCACGGTGCCGGCCGGCACCCCGACGGTGCGCGGACTGCCGGCAGTCAAGCGGCTCACCGTGGTGGTGACGTGGAAGAACTACAGCAAGACGCACGTCCGCCGCGCGGGCACCCTCATCACCAACACCCGGCGGGGGCTGCCGCTGCCGAGCTACACCTGGACCTACAACGGGCCAGCCCCTCGCGTAGGGGAAGTGCCCACCTGGACCAAGAACCCCAGCACGTCGGTGGACTACGGATTTGTTCTGGTCAATAAGGGGGCCAGGGACTCCTGGGCCCTCACGACCACGCCTGCCGTCCCAGGCTGGACCTGGTACAGGGACGCGAATCAGAACGGGCTCTACGACACCGGTGAGGTCGCGCTGGGGACGTCCAGCTTCGCGACCGGCTTGATCGAGGCAGGCGCTGGACCCTTCCACGTTGTCGCGCACCGGGACATCGCTGCGTCGGAGGTGGGCACCACGACAACGAGCTTCACCGCCGGTTCGGTATCTCAGCCTGCCTACCCGGTGAAGTTCGTCAACGGAACCCTGACGGTCTTCACGGGAGCAGCGCCCACGGCCACGCCCACCCCCTCGGCCACAACCACGCCTACGCCCACCCCTTCCCCAACGCCGGCCCCGGCCTGCACACCGGGCACGAGCACCGGTCTCGCCACCTCGGGCACCATGCCGGTCGGCACGGCCAATGGCGGCTACGACTTCACCACTCCGCTCAGGCTCTACAACGGAGCCCCTGACGGGAACACGACCACGCTGGCGAGCAACACCCTTGGAACGTCGACCTCACTGCTGCAATCGTCGGTGTGCAACTTCTCCACAGACACCCAGACCAACGAGGGCGGCCGCCTCCTGACCAGCAGCGGGTCGGGCACAGCCGGCGTCGCCGAGTGGCGCTTCCAGCCAGCCTCGGATGTGCAGGATCAGTTTCGCGGAACGGCCGTCCTGAGCCTTTGGGTGCAGTGCCCGTCGGGCGCGCCGACGTTGACTGCAAGGCTGGGGACCTACTCCACCTCGACGACCACCTTCGTCGAGCAGGGCTCCGGGACGGCCGCCGCCAGCGGGTGCCCGGCTGCGTCGTCGCAGTTCCACCGGGTCGACATCTCCATCGCCATCAGCGACAGCAGCGGGTTCAACGTAGCTAGCGGCACCACCCAGCGGCTCGCTGTGCGGCTCACGAGCAACCAGCAGGTCCGGTTGCTGTACGGCACGACTAGCACTCCGGCCCAGCTCAGCATTGGGATGAAGTGATGGGCGTCGGGACGCGGTTGCGCGGCGCGCGAAGCGAGGACCGGGGCGTCAGCCTGGTCGAGGTGCTGGTCGCCTCCGGGATCACCATGGTGGTCCTCACCCTCGTCACTACGGCCGTGATCGGCGCCTTCCGGTTGCACTCGGCGACCGACGACGAGACGAGCGGGCAGTTCGACGTGCGGACCACCATCGAGCGGCTCGGCCGCGATGTGCGCAATGCGCGGAGCATCGACGCCGGCGCCACCGCATCGCGGCTGGTCCTCTGGATCGACTCCGACTCCGACTACAGCAAGGACGCAGCGGAGATCATCACGTGGGAGCTGGTCGGACCGGTGAACGGTCACTACGAGGTGCGAAGGAGCGCCCAGGGAGGCGTGTCCCGGCTGCAGTCCAGCCTGGTCGTGTCCAACCTGGCGTTCACCTACAAGGCCAGTGCGCGCGACACCACCATCCTCGCCGTGCCGCTGTCTGAGCTCGACGCCCGGACGGCGCGGATCGTCACCGGCGCCGTCCAGTACGACGCACGGACGAGGTCCGGCACCGGCACCCGCATCACCCAATTCACCGAGAGACTAAGGAACGTCGAATGACCAGCAGCTGGTGGCGACGTCAAGCGGAGCTCCGGCGCCGCAGCTGGCGTGACGACGAGGGCATTTCGCTGATCATTGTTGTGGGCTTCACCGGCATCGTCGCCGGGTTAGTCGCGCTCACTGCGGCCACCGGCATCGCCTCGCTGCGATCCAGCGCTGACCACGTCGACTTCGAGAGTGCGCTCACCACCGCTGAGGCGGGCATCGACTACGTCCTGTCGGACGTCAGCGCTGTCTTCGCCGCGAACCCCGCGCTCGGGGACGCCTACACCACGGCGGCGCCGTGCAACGTCGCCGCGCCCACGACGGCCAACCTCGCCAACGAGACCGCAGAACGCGACTGGGCGCGCGACACCCTCGAGACCCTGGCCACGGCCCAGCCGTCGTGCGTCAAGGCGGCTTCGAAGGGCGACTTCATCTCGGTGCGGCCGCCAGGCCGTCAGGCCGTCTACTCGCTGGGCTGGTACCCCCGCCGCGAGGCAGGGGCGTCCAGGCGCCTCGTCAAGGCTGAGTACCTCTTCTCGCCGTTCAAGCCCAATGAGGCCCTGCTCACCGACGGCTCGCTCGACTTCAGCGGCAGTGTCGCGATCAGCGCAGTCGGCACCGCCACCGCTTCCAACGTCCACACCAACGGCAGCATCACGGGTTACAACGGCTCGCTGCAGGTCGAGGGCTCGGTGTCCGCATCCGGCACGCTGCCATCCGGCGGTTGCCCCTCTGGTGTGGTGAGCGGCTGTCAGTCCGGGGCCGACGAGAAGGACCTACCTACCGTGAGCGCCAGGTCGATCTATCCAGAGTGGAACACCGACCCGAACGCGTGGTGGGACCTGTGCGGAAACGACGGGACGGTCCGGACGCCGAGCGGCACCGTCCCCTGCCAGGGGACCGTCGTCGGAGGAAACGGCTTCAACGGCTGGGAGTTCACCGCTGCCTCCGGGACTACGGCGGCGTTGTGGACGCTGCCCCGCACCGCCGGCGGACCGTTCCCCGGCACCTACTACGTCTACCAGGGCGACGCGCAGGTCGGTTCAAACGGCAACAGCTCTGCCACCTGGCCCATCACGGTGATCGCGGAGGCCGAGACTGGCGTTATCGACAACGCGACCTGCGGCAAGAAGGGCGGCAACATCGCCTGGAAGCTCTTCAACGTCACACCGCGCCTCACCGGACTCCAGTTCTTGGCCGACGCCAACCTCACCGGTGACGCCAACGCCACCGCGGGCAAGGGCCTGTTCCTCGCTGGGGACAAAGTCGACCTGCAGACCAGCAGCGCGGTCATCAACGGTGCCGTGATCGCGTCGAACACCTGCGCCGCGCAGGGGCCGAACACCATTCAAGGCGTCACGGTCAACTACTCCGACGACGTCGAGAGCCCGCTCAAGGACGTCATCCGCACCAGCCTGTGGCTGGAGTACCCGATCGGCGGGTGACCGCCTGCTAGACACATGCGCGTGCTGATCGCTCTCTGCAGTGTGCTCGGGCTCGCCGTCGGCTCGTTCCTGAACGTGGTGGTGCATCGAGTTCCTCGCGGCGAGTCGGTCGTCTCGCCGCCGAGCGCCTGCCCGGGCTGCGAACACCCGATCCGTCCCCGCGACAACGTGCCGGTCCTGGGCTGGCTGCTCCTCAAGGGGCGGTGCCGTGACTGCGGCGAGCCGATCAGCCCCCGCTACCCCCTCGTTGAGGCCGGCACCGCTGCCCTGTTCGCGCTCACCGCATGGCGGTTCGGGCTCGACCCCGCGCTCCCGGCCTACCTCTACCTGGTTGCCGTTGGCGTGGCCCTAGCGCTGATCGACCTCGACGTGCACCGCCTGCCGGACGCGCTCACCCTCCCGTCGTACATCGTCGCGCCGGGGTTGCTAGCCGTCGCTGCCGTGGCGGACGACAAGGGCGATGCGCTCCTGCGGGCGGCGATCGGGGGGTTGATCGCCTTCGGCTTCTACTTCGCGGTCTGGTTCCTCTACCCGGCCGGCATGGGCTTCGGCGATGTGAAGCTGTCGGGTGTGGTCGGGATGTACCTCGGCTGGATCTCGTACGGCGTCCTGGTTGCGGGGCTGTTCCTCGGGTTCTTGATCGGGGCCCTCGTGAGCATCGGGCTGGTCCTGTTCGCCGGGGCCGGCCGCAAGACCAAGGTGCCGTTCGGGCCGTTCATGCTGGCGGGGGCCTACCTGGCCGTGCTCGTCGGTCAGGACCTGGTTGACGCCTACCTGTCGCTGACTGTCGCCTGAGGGCCAGTTGAGCGTGGCCTGAGGGCTGGGACGCGCCCGGGTGGAGCGTGTCTTGAGCCGTACGGCTCAGTCCGTTCACCCTGATGACTCAAGCCCACGCCTGTTCGATCCGAAAGCAGATCTGAACAGCGAACGGCTCCTCGTTCGCGCAGCACCTTCACCACTGCGGCTCCCGGGCCGCTGCACGAGGGGACGGACATGGCAGGCAGAGTCGTTGGTCTCGACATCGGGACCTCAGGCGTGCGTGCTGCCGAGCTGACGCTCGGCAGGGGCGGCGCCACCCTCGAGCGGTTCGGGCAGGTCTCCCTGCCCCTCGGAGCGGTCCGTGACGGCGAGGTCGTCGACACCGACGCCGTCGCCGCGGCCATCAAGCAGCTCTGGAGCCAGGCGAAGTTCAGCACCAAGAAGGTCGTGGTCGGCGTCGCCAACCAGAAGGTCGTCGTGCGTCAGGTCGACCTGCCGTGGCTGCCGACGAACGAGCTGAAGAGGGCGCTCGCCTTCCAGGTGCAGGACTACATCCCGATGCCGGTCGAGCAGGCCATCCTCGACTTCCACCCGCTCGAGGAGTTCGTCAACGACAGCGGCGGCCGCATGGTGCGGGTGCTGCTCGTCGCTGCCGCCCGCGACATGATCGACAGCGCCCTCGTGGCCGTCGCCAAAGCCGGGCTCTCCCCGCAGATGGTCGACCTGACCTCCTTCGCCGTGCTCCGCTCGCTGGTGACGATGGACAGCACCGGCCTCGACTCCATGAAGTCCGAGGCCCTGGTCGACGTCGGCGCCAACATCACCAACATCGTGGTCCACCAGGGCGGGGTGCCGCGGTTCGTCCGCATCCTGCTGATGGGCGGCGCCGACATCACCGACGCGGTCGCGGAGCGCCTCGGCGTGCCGCAGGAGACCGCAGAGGAGGTCAAGCATGAGACCGGCATGTCCTCGGTCGCCGGCGGGGTCGAGTCGACGCCAGCCGGTCGCGCCATCGAGGCCACCGGCGGCGATTTTGTCGAAGAGGTCCGCAGTTCGCTCGACTACTTCATGGCCCAGCCTGGTGCCGCCCGGATCGCCCGGGTCGTGCTCTCAGGCGGTGGCTCGCGGCTCACTGGTCTCGCGGAGCGGCTCTCGGCTGCCACCCGCCTGCCCGTGCAGGCCGCACGTCCGATGTCCACCCTCAAGCTCGGCAAGACCGGCCTGAGCCCCGACCAGCTCGCGTATGTCGAGCCCACGGTCGCGGTTCCGGTGGGTCTCGCGATGGGAGTGTCCTCATGACCGTGACCACCTCGACCGAGCAGGTTGCGGCCGAGTCCGGCGTCCTCGCTGGCGGCTTCGGCCTCCTGCCCCGGGTCAACCTGCTCCCGCCGGAGATCGCCGAGCGCGCTGCGTTCCGCAAGATCCAGGGCGGGCTCGGTGCCGCGGTCCTGCTGGTGCTGGTGCTCGTGGCCCTGGTCGTGATGGCGGCCTCCCGCAGCGTCACCACCGCAGAGGAGGAGCTCGCCGCCTCGCAGGTCGAAACCACGCGACTGAACAAGCAGCGGGCCACCTTCGCCAACGTCGGGGCGATCTACGCCGCCGCCGACGCGGCCCAGGCCCAGCTCGGCACTGCCATGGGCGATGAGCTGCGGTTCTCCCAGCTGCTCACCGACCTGAGCCTCAGCATCCCCAGCAGCGTCTGGGTGGGCAACGTCTCGCTGTCGGCAAGCGCGCCCGGCACGTCGCTGAGCGGCAAGCCCACGGTGGGCAGCTTCACCGTTAGCGGTATCGGCTTCTCGCACGACGACGTCGCCCTGTGGCTGGAGTCGGTCGCCAACCTGAAGACCTACAGCGACCCCTACTTCTCCAGCTCCAACGAGGCGCTGCTGGGCAAGCGCAAGATCGTCAACTTCAGCTCCACCGCCAGCATCACGCCGTCCGCTCTGTCCGGTCGCTACAGCAACCAGGTCGGGGGCTGAGATGGACAAGCTCAGGCAGTGGGTGGCCCTCACCGTCGTCGCCGTTCTGGTGATCATCGTCGGAAGCTGGTTCCTGCTGATCTCGCCCAAGCGCACCGAGGCCTCGCTGGTCCGTGAGCAGGTGGTCGCGAACGAGGCGCAGAACGCCAACCTGCGGACGCAGATCTCGGTGCTCAAGGCGCAGGCCAAGGCCCTGCCGCAGAAGCAGGCCAAGCTGGCTGCTGTCGCGGCGAAGATCCCTGACAACCCGGCGCTCCCGACCTTGATCCGCGCGCTTCACAACGCCGCTGACGACGCCGGCGTCGAGCTGGTGTCGATGGCGCCGTCCAAGCCGGTCGCCGTAGCCGCCGCCGGCGCGCCCGCCACCGGCGTCAGCGGTGCCGCTCCGGCAGCTCCCGCCCCGGTCACCGGCGCGGCGGTGGGTGCTGGCTCCTCCGCTGGCATCCTGCAGTCGATCAGCCTGTCCCTGAACGTCGTGGGCGGCTACTTCCAGATCGAGCAGTTCTTCGATCGGCTCGAGTCGCTGAGCCGGGCGCTCAAGGTGACCCAGTTGTCCCTCGCGCCTGGCGTCAACCCGGTCAAGGTCGCCGTTCCGGGCGCCCTGGCGCCCAAGACCGGCGACCTGCTCGGGGCCACCATCTCCGGCACCGTCTACATGGCCTCCGGCCGCACCACCACCGCAACCACTGCAGCGACCGTCCCGACGACGGGGAAGTGAGCGACATGACTCAGCCTGACGACGCGAACATCTCGCAGGACTCGGTGGAGGAGGGCACGACCGACCGGCGCAAGCTCGCCGCGGCCGGCATCGCTGCCGCCGTAGTGCTCGCCGGCGGTGGCTTCTTCCTGCTCAGCGGGGGTTCGGAGGACCCGGCCCCGGCGCCGATCGTGTCCGGCAAGAAGGTCGGGCCGGCCCCGGCCCCCGTCGCCAAGAATGGCGCGGTCCTGCCACCCGTGAGCTCCATCAAGCTCGGCCGCAACCCGTTCCGGCCGCTCTACGTCGTGCCGGTCGCTGCGCCGGCTGCTGCTCCTGCCGCCGCTGGCGGCACCACCACCACGGGCGGCACCACGACTGGCGGGACCACGACGACCGTTGGCACTGGCACCACGACCACGGGGACCACGGGGACCACGCCCAAGCCGACCACCGCGCCCAAGCCGAAGGCCCCGGCGACCTACGCGCTGCGGCTCGCCAGCGTCGACGGCGGCGGTAGCAACCTGACGGCGAAGTTCTTGATCGGTGCGGACAAGAAGATCCAGTACGCCCGGGCCGGCAGCGTCTTCGGCCGCCACCTCGAGATCCGCCTGCTGTCGATCCAGAAGGGCGCAAAGGGCGCCGGCACCGCTGTCATCCAGGTCGGTGACGGCTCGCCGTTCGATGTCAGCACCGCGGACGGGACTATCTACGTCCTCTAGCTGATCGCGGGCGCGTGGGAGACTGCTCCCATGCTTCGGTGGCTGACAGCAGGGGAGTCGCACGGCCCTTCGCTGACGGCTGTGCTCGAGGGCCTGCCTGCCGGTGTTGCGGTCGGCACTGAGGACCTCGCTCGAGACCTTGCCCGCCGCCGGCTCGGCCACGGCCGTGGTGCCCGGATGGCCATCGAGCAGGACCAGGTCAGCTTTCAGGGCGGCGTCCGGCACGGCCGCACGCAAGGTGGCCCCATCGCTGTGGTGATCGGCAACACCGAGTGGCCCAAGTGGCAGACCGTCATGTCGGCCGACCCGGTGGCACAGGACGTCCTCGACCGGCAGGCCCGCAACGCGCCGCTCACCCGGCCGCGGCCCGGGCACGCCGACCTGGTCGGCATGCAGAAGTACGGGTTTGACGACGCCCGTCCCGTCCTGGAGCGCGCCAGCGCCCGTGAGACGGCCGCCCGGGTCGCTCTCGGCACGGTGGCGCGGGCCTTCCTGTTCCAGGCCCTGGGTGTCGAAGTGCTCAGCCACGTGGTCAGCATCGGAGCCCAGTCGGTCGCCCCGGACGCACCGCTCCCCGAGCCGAAGGACCTGGCCCAGATCGACCTCAGCCCCGTCCGCGTCCTCGACCCCGAGTCCGAGGCCCGGCTCGTCGCGGAGGTCGATGCGGCCAAGTCCGCGGGCGACACCCTCGGCGGCGTCGTCGAGGTCCTCGCCTACGGATTGCCGCCGGGGCTCGGCAGCCACGTGCACTGGGACCGCCGCATCGACGCCCGACTCGCCGCCGCCCTCATGGGCATCCAGGCCATCAAGGGCGTGGAGATCGGCGACGGCTTCGAGTCCGCCCGCCGCCGCGGCTCCGAGGTCATGGACGAGATCGTGTACGGCGACAGCGGCCTCACCCGCACCAGCGGGCGGCTCGGTGGCACCGAGGGGGGCATGACGTCCGGCGAGGTCCTCCGGATCCGGGCCGCGATGAAGCCGATCAGCACCGTGCCACGCGCGCTGCGCACCGTCGACCTGGCCACCGGCGAGCCCAGCGCCGCCCACCACCAGCGCAGCGACGTGTGCGCAGTGCCGGCAGCGGGGGTGGTGGCCGAGGCGATGGTCGCCCTGGTCCTCGCCGACGCGGCGCTCGAGAAGTTCGGCGGCGACTCGCTCGAAGAGACCAGGCGCAACTGCGAGGGCTACCTCAAGGGCCTGTCCGGCCGGTGAGCCTGCTGGTGCTGGTAGGGCCGCCCGGCGCGGGCAAGACCACGGTGGGAAGGCTTCTGGCCGAGCGTCGCGGCGTGCCCTTCCGCGACACCGATGCGGACATCGAGGCCCACGCCGGCAAGAGCATCGCGGAGATCTTCTACGACGAGGGAGAAGCTGCTTTCCGCCAGCTCGAGACCGCCGCGGTGGCCAAGGCACTGGCCGAGCACGACGGCGTCCTCAGCCTCGGCGGCGGAGCGGTCCTGAGCCAGACCACCCGGGCGCTGCTGATGGACTGCCACGTCGTCTTCCTGAGCGTCGGCCTGGCGGACGCGGCGAAGCGGGTGGGGCTGAGCCGGGACCGGCCGGTCCTGGCGCTCAACCCGCGGGCCACCCTCGCGGCGCTCCTGGCCGAGCGGCTGCCCTTGTACCGCGAGGTCGCGGACGTCGAGATCTCCACCGACGGGCGCACCCCGGAAGAAGTCCTGGCCGACCTCACCTGAAGGCCAGTCACCTGGCTCGGTTCCTCAAGGACACCCGCCCTCGGGCCGACACACCACGGGAACACCGGGGGCGGGCTTCCTGCGCTCCGGTCGGACCTGAAGGAGCCCTGTGACCCGCTCATCCCGTCGGCGCACCACGTTGGCGACCGCCGCCCTGGCTGCCGCGCTGCTTCCGCTGGGCGCGCTGCCCGCGCTCGCCTCGACCGAGGTCGCCGCCGCTCCGCTGCCCGCTCCCACCGGCCTGGCGCCCGCCGACGACCCGGACACCTTCCCGCAGACGGTGCGCAAGGACCTTGCCTTGTCCTGGAACGCGGTGGCCGGTGCGACCGCCTACCGCGTCCAGTTCGGGCGCGACGACACCTGGTCCGACCAGCCGATCGCCAGCTTCGACGTCAAGAGCACCGCCCTCATCATCCCGCAGGGCGACGTCTACCAGACCTACGTCTGGCGGGTCGCTGCGCTCAAGGGCCAGGTCCTGGGTCACTGGACCTCCGAGTCCACCAACAGCCAGAACGAGGCGCAGTTCACCAAGGGCTGGCGCACGGCTCCCGGCAGCCTGAGCACAGCCTTCGACGGGGCGACCGTCCCGACCTTCAGCTGGACCGCCGTCCCCGGCGCCTCGGCCTACCGGGTCGTCGTCAGCCTCTCGCCGGTCGTCGACATGTCCGCCGACATCGTCCCCCCGGACGTCGAGTGCACGACGACCCGTAACCGGTTGACCCCCGTGCTGAGCAGCCTCAACTACGCCGAGGGCGCCGATGCGGGCCCGGACGCATGCAAGATGCCGCTAGAGGCCAACAAGCAGTACTACTGGCGCGTGCAGGGAATCGACCAGGCCGCAGGCGCCGCCGGTGGACCTGAGAAGACCCTGGCGTCGATAGCGGCGACGTTCACGACGCCGGTGGCGCCCAGCCCGGACTACGGCGTGATCGCCGCCCCGACGCTTTCCTCGATGGCCACCGACCCCGACCGGCTGTGCACAGTGACCAACGCCTCCCCGGAGCGGGCGCTCTGCAACGACGTACCCAGCATCCGGTGGTTGGCCGTCGCCGGCGCGAAGTACTACAAGCTCACCTTGAGCCCCGATGACCTGTTCCAGAGCGTTGTGGATGTCATCAAGACCGAGGGCACCTCGTGGACGCCGCAGAAGGCATGGGGTGACATGAGCCCCTCGATGGCCATGTACTACGACGTCTCGGCCTGCAACGACCGAGACGCCGGCGCGGCCGAGGTGATCGTCTGCGAGCCAGCCGTGACCGGCGACGCGCCGTCCTTCCGCAAGGTCTCGCCGCGGCTGTCCGGCCTCAGCACCCCCACCGCCACCGGACGCCTGGCCTTCTCCTGGACCTCCTACGCTCAGGCGCTCGCTGCCAACGAGCGACCCTCGGCGGGTGCAGTGACCACGGCGTCGCAGGACGCCAAGGGCTACCACCTCCAGGTCGCCACGTCGGCGCACCCGTCCTTCGACACCACTGTCATCGACGTGACCACCGATGGGCCGGTCACCGATGCCGGCCGGTTCACGACCAGCGGTGGCACGACCTTCATCCCGACCAGCGAGCTGCTGCTCAACGGCAGCTTCGTCTGGCGGGTGCAGCCGGTCGACAGCGCCGGCAACAAGCTGCCCTGGTCGCTGAGCAAGGCGTTCACACGGGACAACACCGCGCCGACGCTGCTGAGCGTCAGCCCCAGCGTCAAGGTCGGCGTCACGCAGCCGTTGACCCTGAAGTTCTCCGAGCCGGTGACCGGTGTCTCGGCCAGTAGCATCTCGGTCAGTCCGGCGGTGGGCTACACCGTCACGGTCCTCACCAGCACCACCGCGCGGCTCACACCGAGCCCCCGCTGGCTGCCTGGTGCGACCTACACGGTCACCCCGACCTCCGTGGTCAAGGACACGGTCGGCAACAGCGCCGCCACGACTGGCCGGAGCTTCACGGTCAACCCGTTGGTAGACAACCCGAGTCCGGCGATGTCCTACAGCAGCGGCTGGCGCGTCCTGTCGGCGACCAACGCCGTCGGTGGCACGTTCCGCAGCGCCAGCCCGACCAGCACCTCGCGGCCCTTCGCCCTGATGACCTTCCGCGGCACCGGCGTCTCCCTGACGTCCTGCCTCGGTCCGAGCAACGGCTATGTGGAGCTGCTCATCGATGGCGTCCGCAAGGTCCGCGCCAGCACCTACCGCTCGTTCAGCGGTTGCGGCATCAAGGTCGCGACCGTGACCGGTCTTCCTCGTGGCCTGCACCAGGTGAAGGTCCTGGCCGTCGGTGCGCACGTCTCGGCGAGCCGCGGCAACAACGTGTCTCTGGACGCGCTGACCGTCACGCCCTAGCCCCACCAGCCCGTAGGGTTCGGGCGTGCCAACAAGGATCCGCGTCGCCACCGCGTCGCCGTACGACGTGGTGGTCGGGCGTGGGCTCCTGCCGGAGCTGCCTGCCCTGCTGAAGCGGGCCCAGCGGGTCGGCGTCGTCCACCCGGCGGCGCTGGCCGGCAAGGCGACTGACGTGCTGGATCTGCTTGCTGGCAGCGGTTTCGAGCCGCTCGCCCTCGAGGTGCCGGACGGCGAGGCCGGCAAGGAGCTGCCGGTCGCCGCGGCGCTCTGGGACCAGCTCGGCGCAGCCGGCTTCACCCGATCCGACGCACTGGTCTCGGTCGGCGGCGGAGCCACGACCGACCTGGCCGGCTTCGTCGCGGCCACCTGGTTGCGTGGGGTCGACGTGGTGCACCTCCCCACCACGCTGCTGGCGATGGTCGACGCCGCGGTCGGTGGCAAGACGGCCATCAACACCGCCGCCGGCAAGAACCTGGTGGGGGCCTTCCACGAACCGGTGGGCGTCTTGTGCGACCTGGCGGACCTCGAGACGCTGCCTCGCGCCGACTACGTGAGTGGGCTGGCCGAGGTGGTCAAGGTCGGGTTCACCCACGACCCGCTGATCCTCGACCTGATCGAGAGCGGCGCAGACCACAATCGGGAGCTGATCGAGCGCGCCATCTCGGTGAAGGCCACCGTGGTGAGCGCCGACCTCACCGAGCAGGGTGGGCGAGAGACCCTCAACTACGGCCACACCCTGGGTCACGCCATCGAGAAGGTCGAGCGCTTCGGCTGGCGGCACGGCGAGGCGGTCAGCGTAGGACTGGTCTTCGCCGCGGAGCTCAGCCGCCTTGCCGCGGGGCTGGACGACGCGATCGTGGCCCGCCACCGTCAGGTGCTCGAGGGACTGGGGCTGCCGACGTCGTACGACGGTGATTGGGAGTCTTTGCTCGCGGCGATGCGAATCGACAAGAAGAGCCGAGGCAACCGGCTGCGCTTCGTGGTCCTCGAGTCGCTCGGCTCGCCCACGCTGCTCGACGCCCCCGACGACTCGCTGCTGCGCACGGCGTGGGAGCGGGTCAGCCGCGCTGGTTCTGGGACCATGCAGAGGTGAAGATCCTCGTCCTCAACGGGCCCAACCTCGGTCGGCTCGGCACCCGTGAGACCGACATCTACGGCACCACGACCTACACCGAGCTGGTGGCGCTCTGCCAGGAGGTCGAGCCGGAAGCGGACGTGCGGCAGACCGACGACGAGGCGGAGATGATCGGCTGGCTGCACGAGGCCGCGGACAGCAACACGCCGGTGGTGCTCAACCCCGGCGCGTGGAGCCACTACTCCTATGCCCTCAGGGACGCTGCAGCCCTCGCCCCCACGGTGATCGAGGTGCACCTGTCCCAGACCGCGGCGCGCGAGGAGTTCCGGCACCACAGCGTGGTCAGCGCCGTCGCCACCGGCACCGTCACGGGTCTTGGCGTCGAGGGCTACCGGGCGGCCATCCGGGCGCTGCAGCGCGGCTGATCGCCTATCGTTTCCGCCCATGGCCTCCACGAACGACCTCAAGAACGGCATGGTGCTCAGTCTCGACAACGGGCTCTGGAGCGTCGTGGAGTTCCAGCACGTCAAGCCGGGTAAGGGCGGCGCCTTCGTGCGCACCACCTTGAAGAATGTCGTCACCGGCAAGGTGGTCGACAAGACGTTCAACGCCGGCAGCAAGGTCGAGGTCGCGCAGGTCGACAAGCGGGACATGACCTACCTCTACAAGGAGGGCACCGACTTCGTCTTCATGGACAAGCACACCTACGACCAGCTCTACGTCCCGGCGCAGACGGTGGGCGGCAACGCCGACTACATGCTGGAGAACACTGACGCGATCGTGGCGGTGCACGAGGACAGCGCGCTCTACGTCGAGCTGCCGGCGAGTGTGGAGCTCGTCGTCCAGCACACCGACCCGGGGCTGCAGGGCGACCGCTCCACGGGCGGCACCAAGCCGGCGCGGCTCGAGACCGGTGCCGAGATCCAGGTGCCGCTGTTCCTGACCACCGGCGAGAAGATCAAGGTGGACACCCGCGACGGTCGCTACCTGGGTCGCATCAACGACAAGAACTGACAAGAGCTAGCCGTGGGTGCGAGGAGCAAGGCCCGAAAGCGGGCCCTGGATGTCCTCTACGAGGCTCATCAGCGGGGCACCGATCCCCTGGCGACGCTGCAGGATCGACTGGCCCAGTCGGACCCGCCCGTTCCTGACTACGCCGTCACGCTGGTCGAGGGTGTGGTCGCCAACCAGGCCCGCATCGACGAGCTGCTCGAGACCTACGCCCAGGAGTGGACCATCGATCGGTTCCCGGCCGTCGACCTCGCGGTGCTCCGGATCGGGACGTTCGAGCTGCTGTGGTGCGCCGACGTGCCGGACGAGGTCGCGGTGAGTGAGGCCGTCGAACTCGCGGCCAGCCTCTCGACGGACGAGAGCCCGGCGTTCGTCAACGGCCTGCTCGGCCGGCTGCTCCAGCTCAAGCCTGCGCTCGGGAGCTAGCGGAGCGCCGCCCGTGCCTCGGGGTTGAGCACGCCCCACTCGATGAGGTCCTCGGTGAGGGCCGCGGGGGAGTTGTCGTACATGATGGCCAGCGAGCGCAGGTCGTCCTGCCGGATGGACAGCACCCGCCCGTTGTAGTCGCCCCGCTGGCTCTGGATGGTGGCGGCGTAGCGCGCCAGTGGCGCCGACTGCGGCTCCGGCCGGGCCGCGAGCTGCTCCAGGTCGATCACCAGCCGCGGGGCAGGGGCGCCCGAGGCCGCCGTGGGTGCGTCGCTGTCGGGTAGCAGCTCGCCCACGGGCACGCCGTAGAAGTTAGCCAGCTCAGCCAGCCGCTGGACGCTCACGGCACGATCACCGCGCTCGTAGGAGCCGACGACGACGGCCTTCCAGCGGCCGCCACTGCGCTCCTCGACGCCGTGCAGGGACAGGCCCTGCTGGGCCCGGATGGCGCGCAGGCGCGCGCCGAGAGCCTTGGCATAGTCGGTGGGCTGATCGGACACGGGGCGGCCTCCGGTGGGTAGTCGTCCTGGCTGCTGGCAACGTGCCCGCTTGGCCTCCGAAGTAACCCTCTGTAATCGGCCCAGCGACCGGGGTAGCAGAACGTGGCGCCGTGGTGGCTGGTACCGTCGCTCAACATCTCCACCGAGCCCGTCCCGTGAGGCGGGGAAGGAGGTACAGCCGGTGACGGCTGCCCCCGATCGACCCCGTCCAGGGACGGGCGACCCCTCCGCAGCTCGGCCGGTCCTTGATGCTGCTGCCATCTCCCGGGTGATCGACCGGATGGCCCACGAGCTCCTCGAGAAGACCGGCGGCGCCTCAGACGTCGTCCTGCTCGGCATCCCCACGCGTGGCGTGACGCTCGCGCGGCGGCTGGCAGCCAGGGTCTTCGCCTTCGAAGGCCACACCCTCCCGACCGGCAGCCTCGACATCACCCTCTACCGCGACGACCTGCGGTTGAAGTCCCCCCGGGCGCTCGAGGAGACCGACGTACCGGTGGATGGGATCGACGGCAAGCTCGTCGTCCTGGCTGACGACGTGCTCTTCAGCGGCCGCACGGTCCGGGCCGCCCTCGATGCCCTCGCCGATCTCGGCCGCCCCCGCGCCGTGCAGCTCGCGGTGCTGGTCGACCGGGGGCACCGCGAGCTCCCGATCCGCGCGGACTACGTAGGGAAGAACATCCCGACCTCCCTGCGCGAGGCCGTGCACGTCCAGCTGACGGAGCACGACGGCACGGACGCCGTTCTGCTGGGGCCGGCAGCGGTGACGACGACATGAAGCGCCACCTGCTCTCGGCCGCGGACCTCACCGCCGAGGACGCGCTGCTGGTGCTCGACACCGCGGAGGAGCTCGCCCAGGTCTCGGCCCGCACCGTCAAGAAGCTCCCCACCCTGCGCGGCCGCACCGTGGTCAACCTGTTCTTCGAGGACTCAACTCGCACCAAGACGTCCTTCGAGCTGGCCGCCAAGCGGTTGTCGGCGGACGTGATCACCTTCGCGGCCAAGGGCTCCAGCGTCAGCAAGGGCGAGACCCTCAAGGACACCGCCCTCACCCTCGAGGCGATGGGCGCCGACGCGGTGGTCATCCGACACTCTTGGTCGGGCGCCCCGGTCAACCTCGCCAGCACCATCCGCGGCTCGGTGGTCAACGCCGGCGACGGCACCCACGAGCACCCGACTCAGGCTCTGCTCGACGTTTTCACGATGCGCCAGAAGCTCGGTCGGGTCGAGGGCCTCAAAGTCACGATCGTCGGTGACATCCTGCACAGCCGGGTGGCCCGCTCCAACGTGCTGCTGCTCAAGACCCTGGGTGCCGACGTGACCCTGGTGGCCCCGCCGACCCTGTTGCCGGTGGGCGTCGACAGCTGGCCGGCCGCCTACAGCTACGACCTCGACAGCGTCCTGCCCAAGAGCGACGTGGTGATGATGCTCAGGGTCCAGCGCGAGCGCATGGGCGCGGCCTACTTCCCCAGCTCCCGCGAGTACTCCCGGCGCTACGGCCTCGACGTCGACCGCGTCTCACAGCTGCAGGACCACACGATCGTGATGCACCCCGGTCCGATGGTCCGCGGCATGGAGATCGCCTCGGAGGTCGCCGACGGCCTGCGCTCGACGATCGTCGACCAGGTCGCCAACGGAGTGAGCGTCCGCATGGCCGTGCTCTACCTGCTGCTCGGCGGCTCCGAGTCGGCCATCGGCTCTGCCTCTAGCGGGGCCTCCCCGGATGGAGCAGTCGAATGAGCTGGGTCCTCAAAGGCGTCACCCTGTACGGCGAAGGCGCCCCTGTCGACGTGGTGCTGCGCGACGGGCTGATCGACGCGATCGGCCAGGGACTGACAGCCGACCAGGCCCTGGAGGCTGCGGGCTGCGCCCTGCTGCCCGGTCTGGTCGACCTCCACACCCACCTGCGTGAGCCGGGCCGCGAGGATGCTGAGACGGTGGCGAGCGGCACGCTGGCGGCGGCGCTGGGCGGCTTCACCGCGGTGCACGCCATGGCCAACACCGACCCGGTGGCCGACACCGCCGGCGTCGTGGAGCAGGTCTGGCGGCTCGGCCTGGCAGCCGGCCATTGCGACGTCGTCCCGGTGGGCGCGGTCACGGTCGGCCTCGACGGCAAGCAGATGGCCGAGCTCGGCACCATGGCCGACTCGGCAGCCCGCGTGCGGGTCTTCTCCGACGACGGCAAGTGCGTCAGCGACGCGAGCCTGATGCGCCGGGCGCTGGAATACGTCAAGGCCTTCGACGGCGTGATCGCCCAGCACGCTCAGGAGCCGAGGCTGACCGACGGCGCGCAGATGAACGAGGGCATCAACAGCAGCCTGCTGGGTCTCACCGGGTGGCCGGCCGTGGCCGAGGAGGCGATCATCGCCCGCGACTGCCTGCTCGCCGGGCACGTGGGTGGACGGCTGCACGTGTGCCACGTGTCGACAGCGGGCAGCGTGGAGCTGATCCGTTGGGCCAAGGGCAAGGGCTGGGACGTGACCGCAGAGGTCACCCCGCACCACCTGCTGCTGACCGACGACTGCGCCCGCTCCTACGACGCGACCTTCAAGGTCAATCCGCCACTGCGCACGCAGGCCGACATCGATGCGCTGCGCGAGGGTCTGGCCGACGGAACTATCGACTGCGTCGCGACTGACCACGCGCCGCACGCGCTGGAGGACAAGGAGACCGAGTGGGGCGCCGCCCTGCCCGGCATGACGGGGCTGGAGACCGCGCTCTCCGTGGTCGTCCAGACTATGGTGGAGACCGGGCTGCTCACCTGGCGCCAGGTCGCCGAGCGGCTCAGCGAGGCACCCGCACGGATCGGCAGGCTCGAGTCGCACGGCCGCCCACTCGAGGTGGGGGAGCCCGCCAACCTGGTCGTGGTCGACCCCGCGGCGACCTGGGTGGTCGATCCCGCGCAAACCGCCAGCCGGAGCCGCAACACGCCCTTCGCCGGTCGAGAGCTGCCCGTTCGGGTGCGGGCGACCTTCCTGCGCGGCCGACCGACCGCACTCGACGGGAAGCCGGCGTGAGGGCGCCCGCGGTGCTGGTGCTCGAGGACGGCCGGAGCTTCTCCGGCGACGCCTACGGCGCGGTGGGCGAGACGTTTGGCGAAGCCGTCTTCAACACCGGCATGACGGGCTACCAGGAGACGCTGACCGACCCGAGCTACCACAAGCAGGTCGTCGTCATGACCGCGCCGCAGATCGGCAACACCGGCGTCAACGACGAGGACCAGGAGTCCGCCCGGATCTGGGTCAGCGGGTTCGTGGTGCGGGAGCCCTCCCGGGTGCGGTCGAACTGGCGCAGCACCCGGTCCCTCGACGACGAGCTCGCGGCCCAGGGCGTCGTAGGCATTAGCGGCATCGACACCCGGGCACTCACCCGGCACCTGCGCGAGCGTGGCGCGATGCGGGTCGGCATCTTCTCCGGCGACGTGCCACCCGACGTGCACGAGCGGGTCCTGGCCAGCCCGGAGATGGTCGGCGCTGACCTGGCCCACGAAGTCACCACGGCGCAGCCCTACATCGTCCCGGCGGTGGGGCAGAAGCGGTTCACGATCGCCGCCGTCGACCTGGGCATCAAGGCCGCCACCCCCCGCTATCTCGCCGGGCAGGGTTGCGAGGTGCACGTGCTCCCGGCCACCGTGACCGGAGCCGACATCCTGGCGCTGCAGCCGGATGGCGTCTTCTTCAGCAACGGGCCGGGCGACCCCGCCACCACGGACGGCCCCGTAACGGCGGCCCGGGAGGTGCTCGCAGCCGAGGTGCCGTTGTTCGGCATCTGCTTCGGCCACCAGATCCTCGGCCGGGCCCTCGGTCTCGGCACCTACAAGCTGCGCTACGGGCACCGCGGGGTGAACCAGCCGGTCCAGGAGCTCAGCACCGGCCGGGTGCACATCACCAGCCACAACCACGGGTTCGCGGTGGACGCCCCCACCGACGGCACTCCGGTCGACACCCCGTTCGGGCAGGTGGCGGTCAGCCATGTCGACCTCAACGACGACGTGGTCGAGGGCCTCAGGTGCAAAGAGGTCCGGGCCTTCTCGGTGCAGTACCACCCGGAGGCCGCACCCGGCCCGCATGACGCGACTGGCCTGTTCCAGTCCTTTGCCGACCTGATGCGGAAGGACTCCTGATGCCACGGCGCGAGGACATCAAGCACGTCATGGTCATCGGCTCGGGGCCGATCCTGATCGGTCAGGCCGCGGAGTTCGACTACTCCGGCACCCAGGCCTGCCGGGTGCTCAAGGCAGAGGGCCTGCGGGTCACGCTCATCAACTCCAACCCGGCGACGATCATGACTGACCCGGAGTTCGCCGACGCCACCTACATCGAGCCGATCACCCCCGACTACGTCGCCAAGGTCATCGAGAAGGAGCGGCCTGACGCGCTGTTGGCGACGCTGGGTGGCCAGACCGCGCTCAACGCGGCCATGGCGCTGCACGAGGCAGGGGTGCTCGAGCAGTACGGCGTCGAGCTGATCGGTGCTGACGTCGAGGCGATCCGCAAGGGCGAGGACCGGCAGGCGTTCAAGGAGGTGGTCGAGTCGATCGGCGCGGAGAGCGCCCGATCAGCGGTCTGCCACTCGAAGGAGGAGCTGCTCGCGGCCGTCCAGGACCTGGGCTACCCGGTCGTCGTCCGGCCCTCGTTCACCATGGGCGGGGCCGGCGGCGGGATCGCCTGGGACGAAGCAGATCTGCTCCGGATCGGTGGGGGAGGGCTGCACGTCAGTGTCACCACCGAGGTGCTGCTCGAGGAGTCGATGCTGGGCTGGAAGGAGTACGAGCTCGAGCTGATGCGCGACAAGAAGGACAACGTCGTGGTCATCTGCTCGATCGAGAACCTCGACCCGATGGGTGTGCACACGGGGGACTCCATCACCGTGGCGCCGGCGATGACGTTGACCGACCGCGAGTACCAAAACCTGCGCAACATCTCGATCGATGTGATCCGTGCGGTCGGCGTCGACACCGGCGGGTGCAACATCCAGTTCGCGGTCAACCCCGAGGACGGGCGGGTCATCGTCATCGAGATGAACCCGCGGGTCTCCCGGTCCAGCGCGCTGGCGTCCAAGGCCACCGGTTTTCCGATCGCCAAGATCGCGGCCAAGCTGGCGATCGGCTACACCCTGGACGAGATCCCCAACGACATCACCCGCGAGACCCCGTCGGCGTTCGAGCCCAGCCTCGACTACGTGGTGGTCAAGATCCCCCGCTTCGCCTTCGAGAAGTTCCCGGGCGCTGATACCGAGCTCACGACCACGATGAAGAGCGTGGGCGAGGCCATGAGCATCGGCCGGTCCTTCGTCGAAGCGCTGCAGAAGGCGATGCGATCGCTCGAGCAGTCGCCCAGCGGCTTCTGGAGCGAGGCCGACCCGGAGCGCACGATCGAGGAGGCGCTGGCCGCCGCTCGCACCCCGCACGACGGCCGGCTGCACACGGTGGAGCACGCCCTGCGGCTCGGCGCGACCGTCGAGCAGGTCCACGAGGCGACCCGCATCGATCGGTGGTTCCTCGACCAGCTGCTCCAGCTCGTCGAGCTGCGGTCTGAGCTCGGGGTCGGCGAGCCCTCTGAAGGTTTGCTCCGCAAGGCGAAGCGGCTCGGCTGCAGCGACAAGCAGATCGCAGCTGTCACCGGCAGCACGGAGCGGGACGTCCGCGACCGCCGACACCGGCTCGGCATCCGCCCGGTCTTCAAGACCGTCGACACCTGCGCGGCGGAGTTCGCGGCCGAGACGCCCTACCACTACTCGTCCTACGACGAGGAGACCGAGGTCGCGCCGTCCGGCAAGCGCAAGGTCCTCATCCTGGGCAGCGGCCCCAACCGCATCGGCCAGGGCATCGAGTTCGACTACGCCTGCGTGCACGCCTCCTTCGCGCTGCACGATGCCGGCTACGAGACGGTGATGGTCAACTGCAACCCGGAGACGGTGTCGACCGACTACGACACCTCCGACCGGCTGTACTTCGAGCCGCTGACGGTCGAGGACGTCCTCGAGGTAGTCCACGCCGAGACCGAGAGCGCCCGCGCCGGCGGTGGGGAGCTGGTCGGCGTCGTGGTGCAGCTCGGCGGCCAGACGCCGCTGCGCCTTGCGCAGGAGCTCAAGGACTGCGGCGTCCCCATCGTCGGCACCAGCCCGGAGGCGATCCACCTCGCCGAGGATCGCGGGGCGTTCGGCAAGGTGCTGGCCGACGCCGGCCTCCCTGCGCCCAAGCACGGCACGGCCACCTCCTACGACGAGGCCAAGGTCATCGCCGAACGGGTGGGCTACCCGGTGCTCGTGCGCCCGTCGTACGTGCTCGGAGGTCGTGGCATGGAGATCGTCTACAACGACGAGATGCTGGTGAGCTACGTCAGCCGCTCCACCCTGATCGGCCCGGACCACCCGGTGCTCGTCGACCGGTTCCTCGAGGACGCGATCGAGATCGATGTCGACGCGCTGTACGACGGGACCGAGCTCTACCTGGGCGGCGTCATGGAGCACATCGAGGAGGCCGGTATCCACTCGGGTGACTCGGCGTGCGCCCTCCCGCCGATCACCCTCGGCCAGGCCGACCTCGAGCGGATCCGCTTCTCCACGGAGGCCATCGCCAAGGGCGTCGGCGTGCGTGGGCTGCTCAACGTGCAGTACGCCCTCAAGGACGACGTCCTCTACGTCCTCGAGGCCAACCCGCGGGCCAGCCGGACCGTCCCCTTCACCAGCAAGGCGACCGCCGTACCTCTGGCGAAGGCCTGTGCGAGGGTGATGCTTGGCGCGACGATCGCGCAGCTGCGGGACGAAGGCCTGCTCTCGCCGACGGGGGACGGAGGTGACATGCCGCTCGACGCGCCGATCTCGGTGAAGGAGGCGGTGCTGCCCTTCGGGCGGTTCCGCGGCCAGGACACGATCCTGGGCCCGGAGATGAAGTCCACCGGGGAGGTCATGGGCATCGATGCGGTGTTCGGCACGGCCTTTGCCAAATCGCAGTCCGCGGCTTACGGCGACCTGCCGGTCAAGGGCCGGGTCTTCGTCAGCGTCGCCAACCGCGACAAGCGCGCCATGGTCTTCCCGGTCAAGCGCCTATTCGACCTGGGCTTCGAGATCCTCGCTACCGAGGGCACGGCAGCCGTGCTGCGGCGCAACGGCGTGCCGGTCGGCGTCGTCGGTAAGCACAGCCTCTCGCCCGCCGACAGCGTGGTCCCGATGGTGCTGGGCGGGGAGATCGACCTGATCTTTAACACGCCCTTCGGCATCGGCGCCCGGCTCGACGGCTACGAGATCCGCACGGCCGCGGTGGCCCGGGGGGTGCCGTGCATCACGACCATCCAGGGCGCCGCCGCCTGCGTGCAGGGCATCGAGGCGCTGGTCCGCGGCGACATCGGGGTGCGCTCGCTGCAGGAGCACCACGCCGTGCTGCGCGCCGCGCTGCACGCCTCCCGCGCCCCATCGAGGGAGAGCTGATGCCGGTTCAGGTGCAGGGTGAGGTCCTGTCGATCCGTCGGGTAGGCGCCTACCACTCGATGACGCTGGTGGCCCCCGGCATGGCCGAGCTGACCCGGCCGGGACACTTCGTGGCCGTGCAGGTCGGTGGCGGCGGCGAGACCAGCATGCTGCTGCGCCGTGCATTCGCCATCTACGACGTCAAGGATCGTGGGCTCTACGGCGGTACCGTCGAGATCGTCTTCGCCGTGCACGGCAAGGGCACCGCGTGGCTGGCTGCCCGCCGACCGGCCGACAAGCTCGACCTGGTCGGACCCCTCGGCAAGCCCTTCCGGCTGCCGGCCCAGCCCGTGACAGCGACTCTGGTGGGCGGCGGCTACGGCAGCGCGCCGCTGCTGCCGCTGGCGGCGATCCTGCGCGAGCGCGGCTGTCGGGTGGACTTCGTGCTGGGCGCCGCCACAGCGGACCGGCTGTTCGGCCAGCTCGAGGCCAAGCGCATCGCCACGAGCATGGAGGAGACCACCGACGATGGGACCCGCGGCACCCAGGGCCGGGTCAGCGACGTGCTGCCGGCGCTGCTCGACCGCACCGACTCCGACGTCCTCTACGCGTGCGGGCCGATGGCGATGCTCAAAGCGGTCTCGGAGCTGGCCAGGGTGCGCGGCATTCCGTGCCAGGTGGCTGTGGAGGAGTCGATGGCCTGCGGCATCGGCGTCTGCATGACCTGCGTGCTCCCGGTCATTGGCGACGACGGCCTGACCCGGATGGTGCGCGCCTGCGTCGAGGGACCGGTCCTGCAGGGCGACCGCGTGCGCTGGGACGACATCGGGTCGCTGCCGGCTGACGTGGTCGGCTCGCTCAACGCCGCCAGCACCGGGGGCGGTCACTGATGAGCGAGCTCGTCAGACGGCCGTCGGGAGAGGTCTTCGCCCGGCCCGAGATCGACATGACAACCCGCTTCGCCGGGGTCTCCTTCCCCAACCCGGTCTTCACCGCCTCCGGCTGCGCCGCCGCAGGCCAGGAGCTCGACCAGTTCTTCGACATCAGCGAGCTCGGGGGAGTGGTCACCAAGTCGATCATGCTGTCGCCCCGCTCCGGCCGGGCGACTCCCCGCATGGCAGAGACACCGAGCGGCATGCTCAACAGCATCGGGCTGCAGGGCCCGGGCATCGACGCCTTCCTCGAAAAGGACCTGCCCTGGCTCGCCGCCCGCGGCGCCAGGGCCGTGGTGTCGATCGCCGGCGGCAGCATCGACGAGTACACCAAGCTGACCCAGAAGCTGCGCGGCACCGCCGTCTCGATGATCGAGGTCAACATCTCCTGCCCCAACGTCGAGGATCGCGGCCACGTCTTCGCCTGCGAGCCGCGCACCGCAGGAGCAGTCATCCAGGCAGTGAAGCGGGCCGCCCCCACCGGCGTGCCGATCTTCGCCAAGCTCAGCCCCGACGTCACCGACATCACCTCGGTCGCCCAGGCCTGCGTCTCCGCCGGCGCCGACGGCCTGTCGGTCATCAACACCCTGCTGGGCATGGTGATCGACACCAACACCATGCGGCCGGCGCTGGCCGGGGTCACGGGTGGCCTGTCCGGTCCGGCGATCCGCCCGGTCGCCGTCCGTTGCGTCTGGCAGATCCGGCAGGCCCTGCCCGACGTCCCGATCCTGGGCATGGGCGGGATCCGCACCGGGCTCGACGCCCTCGAGTTCGTCCTGGCCGGCGCCAACGCCATCAGCGTGGGCACCGCGGTGTTCGGCGACCCGAGCGCGCCGATCCGGGTCCTCGACGAGCTGGCCCGCGCCCTCGCCGAGCGCGGCTTCCGCCGGTTCGAGGACGCGATCAGCTTCGCTCACAAGCCACCGGAGCAGCGGCTCCCGCAAGGCCCCGACCCCGTCGGGGATGTCTTGTACGACGAAGAGAGCGGGCCCCTGACCTGATGGTGACCAAGACCCGCGCGCCCATCGCAGTAGCCCTGGACGCGCCCGACGTCGAGACGGCAGCGCGGTGGGCGATGGCGGTGACGCCGTACGTCTCGGTCGTGAAGGTCGGGCTCGAGCTCTTCTGTCGCACCGGCCCCTCCGTCGTCGAGACCGTCCGCGGCGGCAGCGGGGTCGACCTGTTCCTCGACCTCAAGCTGCACGACATCCCCAACACCGTCGGTGCGGCCGCCAAGGCCGTCGCCCGCCTCAAGCCGCGCTACCTGACCGTCCACGCCAGTGGGGGCGGCGACATGGTCCGTGCCGCGGTCGAGTCGGCGCCCGACGTCACGATCGCGGCAGTGACCGTTCTTACCAGCCTGTCCGCGCCCGGCCTCGAGGCCATCGGTCTGTCCGGTCCACCCCTTGACGCCGTACGACGGTTGGCAGCCCTGGCCGTCGAGGCAGGTGCCGGCGCGCTGGTGTGCAGCCCGATGGAGGTGGCCGCGGTCCGTGCCGAAGTCGGCCCCGGCATCGTCCTGATCACCCCGGGGGTGCGCCCCATCGGCGCTGACCAGCAGGACCAGGCCCGCGTCTCCACGCCGCAGCAGGCGTTGGACGACGGGGCTGACCTGCTCGTGATCGGGCGCCCCATCACCGGCGCTGCTGACCCTGGTGCCGCGGCCGCGCAGATCGCCGCGGCCTTGCTTGTCCGATGAGCTTGTCCGCTGAGCTTGTCCGCTGAGCTCGTCCGCTGACGCCCGATTGCCCCCGGGTACTGCTAGTCGCTACGTTCGCGCCGCACCCGACCTTCCTCTGAGGTGACACCGGAATGGCACTGCCGCCCCTGACTCCGGAGCAGCGCACGGCTGCCCTGGTCAAGGCGGCCGCCGCCCGCAAGGCCAGAGCAGAGCTGAAGGTGCGGCTCAAGGCCGGTGACACCAGCCTTGCTGAGGTGCTGGAGACCGGCCAGGTCGACGACACGGTCGGGAAGATGAAGGTGCTGGCGGTGCTGGAGGCGATGCCGGGTGTCGGCAAGGTGCGGGCGCAGCGGCTGATGGAGACCCTCGAGATCTCTTCGTCCCGGCGGGTGCGGGGCCTCGGCGCCAACCAGCGGCAGGCGCTCCTCACGTCCTTTGCGGCCGAGTGACCGCACGCCTGGTCGTTCTCTCCGGCCCGTCTGGCGTGGGCAAGGGCAGCGTGATCGCCGCCGTCCGCAGGCGGCACCCCCAGGTCTGGGTATCCGTCAGCGTCACCACCCGGCCGCCGCGGCCCGGCGAGACGGAGGGCGTGGAGTACCACTTCGTCGACCAGACCGAGTTCACCCGGCTGGTGGCCGCCGGCGAGATGCTCGAGCACGACGCCCACCTCAGCGCGTCCTACGGCACCCCGCGCGCCCCGGTCGAGGCGCGCCTCGCCGAGGGGCTGTCGTGCCTGCTCGAGATCGACGTGCAGGGTGCCCGGCAGGTCAAGGCAGCGCTGTCCGGGGCACTGCTGGTGTTTCTCGCGCCGCCGAGCGTGGCCGAGCTGGAGCGTCGACTGGTGGGCCGCGGCACCGAGGACCCCGCTCGGGTCAAGGAGCGGCTGGAGCTGGCGCGCTACGAGCTCACGACCGAGGGGGAGTTCGACACCGTGATCGTCAACGACGACCTCTGGCGCGCAGCCGACGCGCTGGTAGCCTTGCTTGACCTGGGATGAGCAGCTCTCCCGATAGTTAGCCCCATCAGACTTGGAGTCACCGTGTCCGGCACCGTCGCGAACCCGATCGGCATCACCAACCCGCCCATCGACGAGCTCCTCGACGCGACGGACTCGAAGTACAGCCTGGTCATCTACGCCGCCAAGCGCGCGCGTCAGATCAACGCCTACTACTCCCAGCTCGGCGAGGGCCTGCTCGAATACGTCGGCCCGCTCGTCGAGACCGGCGTGCAGGAGAAGCCGCTGTCGATCGCGCTCCGCGAGATCAACTCGGGGCTGCTCCACCACGAGCACGTCGCCGACCCGGTCGCCTAGCCAGGTCTAAGCGGATGGCCGCTACATGAGCAAGGTCGTCCTCGGCGTCGCGGGCGGCATCGCGGCGTACAAGGCGGTCGAGCTGCTGCGCCGGCTGAGTGAAGCCGGCCACGACGTCCGCGTCGTCCCCACCGAGAGCGCGCTCGCTTTCGTCGGCGCTCCCACCTGGGCCGCCCTGTCAGGTCACCCGGTCAGCGCGGGCACCTGGGACGACGTGCACGAGGTGCCTCACGTGCGGATCGGCCAGGAGGCGGACCTGGTGGTCGTCGCTCCCGCCACCGCCAACCTGCTGGCCAAGGCCGCCCACGGCATCGCCGACGACCTGCTGACCAACACCCTCCTCACCGCCCGCTGCCCCGTCGTCATGGCGCCCGCCATGCACACCGAGATGTGGGAGCACGCGGCCACCCGCGCCAATGTGGCCACGCTCAGGCAGCGCGGTGTCTTGGTCGTCGAACCCGCCGAAGGCCGCCTGACCGGTGCCGACAGCGGCAAGGGCCGGCTGCCCGAGCCGCTCGAGCTGGCCGTGCTGTGCGAGCGGATCCTCGTCGGCCGTGGCGCCCAGGACCTCGCCGGGCGAAGGGTGGTCGTCAGCAGCGGAGGGACCCGCGAGCACCTTGACCCCGTGCGCTTCCTGGGCAACCGCTCCAGCGGGCGGCAGGGCTGCGCGCTGGCAAGGGCGGCTGCGGCCAGGGGCGCCGAGGTGGTGCTGGTCTCGAGCAGCGGGCTGCCCGATCCGGCCGGGGTCAAGGTGGTCCGAGTGGCGAGCGCGCTGGAGCTCCGCGACGCGGTGCTCAGCGCCGCCGTCGGGGCCGACGCAGTGGTGATGGCCGCCGCGGTCGCCGACTACCGGCCTGCCGTCACGAGCGACACCAAGCGCAAGAAGTCCGAGACCCTCACGGTCGAGCTGGTCCAGAACCCCGACGTCCTGGCCGAGCTGGTAGCCGCGCGCGCACCCGGCCAGGTGCTGGTGGGGTTCGCGGCGGAGACCGGTGACGAGCAGGCTGACGTCCTGAGCCACGGGCGGGCCAAGCTCGAGCGCAAGGGCTGCGACCTGCTGGTGGTCAACGAGGTCGGCGGTCCCGGCCACCCGACCGGCTTCGAGGGAGCCGACAACGCGGCCACTGTGCTGTCCTCAGACGGCAGCGTCACCGAGATCCCCCTCGGCAGCAAGGACGCCCTGGCCGACGCCGTCTGGGACCTGGTCCTGCAGCGCTGGTGATCACAGTCAGCCCCAGCGCCTAGACTTGCGACCCTCCGCAGCCCCATCACCCGCGAACCCCCTGGAGCACGTGTGTCACGCCGTCTGTTCACCTCCGAGTCGGTCACCGAGGGACACCCCGACAAGATCGCGGACGCCATCAGCGACTCGGTCCTCGACGCGTTGCTCCGCGACGACCCGCGCTCCCGCGTCGCGGTGGAGACGCTCATCACCACCGGCCAGGTCCACATCGCCGGCGAGGTGACGACGGAGGCTTACGCCGATATCCCCTCGATCGTTCGCGACACGATCCTTGAGATCGGCTACGACAGCTCCAAGAAGGGCTTCGACGGCGCGTCCTGCGGCGTGAGCGTGTCCATCGGCTCGCAGAGCCCTGACATCGCGCAGGGCGTCGATGTGGGCTACGAGACCCGCGTCGAGGGCATGGTCGAGGACCCCCTGGAGCGCCAGGGTGCCGGCGACCAGGGCTTGATGTTCGGCTTCGCCTGCGACCAGACCCCCGAGCTGATGCCGCTGCCGATCGCCCTCGCGCATCGGCTGGCAAAGCGCCTGACGCAGGTGCGCAAGGACGGCGTGGTGCCCTACCTGCGCCCCGACGGCAAGACCCAGGTCACCATCGAGTACGCCGACGGCAAGCCGGTCCGTCTCGACACCGTGGTGGTGTCCAGCCAGCACGCCGACGACATCGACATCGACTCCCTGCTCGCTCCCGACATCGCTGAGTACGTCGTCGCGCCCGAGCTCGCGGGCCTGGGCATCGACACCGACGGCCACCGGCTGCTGGTCAACCCGACCGGCAAGTTCGTCATCGGCGGCCCCATGGGCGACGCCGGGTTGACCGGTCGCAAGATCATCGTCGACACCTACGGCGGTTACGCCAGACATGGTGGCGGCGCGTTCTCCGGCAAGGACCCGTCCAAGGTCGACCGCTCCGCTGCCTACGCCATGCGCTGGGTCGCCAAGCACGTCGTCGCGGCCGGCCTGGCAACCTCCTGCGAGGTCCAGGTCGCCTACGCCATCGGCAAGGCCGAGCCGGTCGGACTGTTCGTCGACACCTTCGGCACCGGCGTCGTCGCCGACTCAATCCTGCAGGATGCGGTCACCGCGGTGTTCGACCTGCGCCCGGCCGCGATCATCCGTGACCTCGACCTGCTGCGGCCGATCTACGCGCAGACCTCGGCCTACGGTCACTTCGGCCGCGAGCTGCCCGACTTCACCTGGGAGACCACCGACCGCGTGGACGACTTGCGCAAGGCCGCCGGCGTCTAGTCCCTGCATCAGGGGGTTGTCGCGGGCGTGACCTAGCCTCGCGGCGTGCCGGATGAGCAGCTCAGCATGGGGCCGCGCAAGCGGCAGCGCCCGACTGTGGCGATCAGCTCCGACCTTCCGGTGGCGCGGGTCGCCGTGGACACCGGCGTCGCGCACCTGGACCGGCCGTTCGACTACCTCGTGCCCGAGAAGCTGGCTGCCGCTCTTCCAGGTTGCCGGGTCCGGGTGCGCTTCTCGGGCCGGCTGGTGGACGGCGTCGTCCTGGAGCGGCTCGAGATCTCCGAGCACGAGGGGAAGCTGGCCCCCTTGCACGCCCTCGTCAGCCCGGAGCAGGTCCTGTCGGCTGAGGTGGCGACCCTCGCCCGCGCCGTCGCCGACCGCTCCGGTGGTTCGCTGTACGACGTCCTGCGGCTGGCCCTGCCGCCCCGCCACGCGAGGGTGGAGGCCGAGCCCACCGGTGCGGCTGCGCCATTGCCGGCTGCCGCTGAGCCCGGCCCTTGGTCGCGCTACCCGGCCGGACCGTCCTTCCTGCACTCACTGACGACCGGCTCGCCCCGTGCGGTCTGGGGCGCCCTGCCGGGAGGCACCTGGGCGCAGGAGGTGGCCCTTGCCGTTCAGGCGACTGTTGCGGGTGGTCGGGGTGCGCTGATCGTCGTGCCCGATGCCCGTGACGTCGCGCGGGTCAGCGCGGCCCTTGCCAGCGTCCCGCACGTAGCCCTGCGTGCCGACCTGGGTCCGGCGGAGCGCTACCGCCGTTGGCTCGCGATCCGCCGGGGGCAGGTGCGCGCCGTCGTCGGCACCCGCGCAGCAGCCTTTGCGCCGGTGGCGGACCTGGGACTGGTCGTGACGTGGGACGACGGCGACGACCTGCACGTCGAGCCGCGGTCGCCCTACGTCCACGTCCGGGACGTTCTCGTTCAGCGGGCGCACCTGGCCGGCGCGGCGGCCCTGCTCGGCGGCTTCGCCCGCACCGCCGAGGCGCAGCTGCTGGTGGAGACCGGCTGGGCGAAGGAGCTGGTCCCCGACCGGGCCTCGCTGCGGGCCGTGGCCCCGCTGGTCGCGGGCACCTCTGAGGAGGACCTGGCCCGCGACCCCCAGGCCCGCTCCGCCCGGATCCCGCACACCGCCTTCGAGGCGGCCCGCGCAGCCCTCGACGCGGGACACCCCGTCCTCGTCCAGGTGCCACGCCGCGGCTACTTGCCTGCGCTGGCCTGCGTCCAGGACCGGACGCCGGCCCGCTGCCCTGCCTGCGCCGGACCGCTCCAGCTGCGCCAGGGCTCGTCGATCGCTGCCTGCCGGTGGTGCGGCCACCTGGCGGGGGACTGGCACTGCCCGACCTGCCAGGGCACCCGCTTCCGCGCCTCGGTCGTCGGTGCCGGCCGCACCGCGGAGGAGCTGGGCCGCGCCTTCCCCGGAACGACCGTCCGGACCAGCGGCCGGGACGAGGTGCTGGACCAGATCCCTGGCGGCCCGGCCCTGGTCATCTCGACGCCGGGCGCTGAGCCGGTGGCCGAGCACGGCTACGGCGCGGTGCTGCTGCTGGACGCGTGGACCCAGCTGTCCCGAGCCGATCTGCGGGCAGGGGAGGAGGCGCTGCGGCGGTGGATGACCGCTGCGGCCCTGGCCCGCCCCGGTGGTCGGGTGGTGGTCGTCGCGGAGCACCGGCTTCCCGCCGTACAAGCCTTGGTGCGTTGGGACCCTGCTGGTGCGGCGGCGCGGGAGCTGGCCGACCGGGTTGCCCTCGGCTTTCCGCCGGCGACCAGGATGGCATCTGTGACGGGCAGCCCCGGAGCGGTCGCTGACCTCCTGGCCGGGGTCGACATCGGCGAGGTGCTCGGACCGGTGCCGTCAGGCGACGGGGAGCGGGCTTTCGTGCGGGTTCCGCGCAATCAGGGTCCTGCGCTGGCCCACGCGTTGAGGTCAGCGGCTGCCGCCCGCAGCGCCCGCAAGGCCGAACCGGTGCGGATCGAGCTCGATCCCCACGACCTGTCCTGACCTAGACTCGACACTGTGGCGCTGCGACCGATCCGGCTGATGGGCGACCCCGTCCTGCGCACCCCCTGCGAGGTCGTCACGACCTTCGACAAGGAGCTGCGCACCCTGGTCAAGGACCTCGCTGAGACCATGATCGAGGCGCCCGGAGCCGGCCTCGCGGCCCCTCAGATCGGCGTCGCCCTGCGGGTCTTCGTCTATGACGTCGACGACGAGGTGGGGCACCTGGTCAACCCGGTGCTGCACTTCCCGCACGACGAGACGATGGACGGTGAAGAGGGCTGCCTGTCGATCCCGGGCCTCACCTTCGACTGCCGTCGCATGGCCGAGGTGGTCGCGCACGGACAGAACGTCCACGGCGACCCGATCACCATTCAGGGCCGCGGCATGCTCGCGCGCGCGGTGCAGCACGAGACCGACCACCTCGACGGCGTGCTGTTCATCGACAAGCTCGACCCCGAGACGAAGCGCCAGGCGCTCGAGGAGATCCGGCTCGCCGAGTGGGCCAACCAGCCGGTTCCGGTGATCAAGGCCAGCCCGCATCCGCTGTTCGGCAGGGCGTTCTGAGCGTCCGCGCGTGAGGGTCGTCTTCGCGGGCACCCCTGCCGCGGCGGTTCCCAGTCTCGAAGCCCTGCTCGGCAGTCGCCACGACGTGGTCGCCGTCCTCACCCGACCCGACGCCCCGGCCGGCCGCGGCCGTCAGCTCCGCCCCTCCGCCGTCAAGGCCGTGGCGCTCGAAGCCGGCCTCGAGGTGCTCGTCCCGGCCCACCCCAGGGACCCGGCCTTCCAGGAGGCTCTTCGGGCCCTCGACGTGGACGCGGTCGCCGTCGTCGCCTACGGCGCCCTGATCCCGCCCTCGGCGCTCGAGATCCCACGGCTCGGCTGGGTCAACTTGCACTTCTCGCTGCTGCCTGCCTGGCGCGGTGCCGCTCCCGTCCAGCACGCCGTGCTGGCTGGCGACGAGGTCACCGGCGCGAGCACCTTCCTCATCGAGCAGGGCCTCGACACCGGGCCGGTGCTCGGCCTGCTCACCGAGACGATCCGGCCGGGCGACACCAGCGGGGAACTGCTGGACCGCCTGGCAACCGCGGGTGCCGGCTTGCTCGTCGCCACCTTCGACGCCCTCGAAGACGGCGCGGTCACCCCCGTCCCGCAGCCCGCCGAGGGAGTGTCACTGGCTCCCAAGCTCACCGCCGACGACGCCAGGGTGGACTGGACCGCCCCGGCCATGCGCGTCGACCGCCTCATCCGGGCCTGCACTCCCGAGCCAGGCCCATGGACCACGTTCCGCGATACTCGGGTCAAGCTGGGCCGCGTCACGCCCACCGTTGAGCGGCTGCCGCCTGGCGCGCTGCAGGGCGACCTGGTCGGCACCGCAACGCAGGCAGTTCGGCTCGGCACCGTCAAGCCGGCGGGCAAGAGCGAGATGCCGGCCGCGGACTGGCTGCGGGGCCTGCGGGTCCAGCCTGGCGAGCTCTTCGGGTGAGCACGCGTCGCAACGGCCCCCCGAAGCCGACCCGCCCCCAGCTCCACAAGCCCGCCCACGATCCCGTTCGCCTCACCGTGTACGACGTCCTCAAGGCCGTCCGGGTCGACGGCGCCTACGCCAACCTGTTCCTGCCCCGGATGCTGCGGGAGCGCGGTCTGTCCGGCCGGGACGCCGCCCTGGCCACGGAGCTGGCCTACGGCACGCTGCGGGCGCAGGGCCAGCTCGACACGATTCTGGCCGCGTGCGTCGATCGGCCGCTGGCACAGGTCGACCCGCCGGTGCTGGACGTGCTCAGGCTCGGGGCTTACCAGCTGCTGCGCACCCGCATCCCGGCCCACGCCGCGGTCTCCGCCACCGTCGACGTGGCGCGCACGATCCTCAGTGCCGGCCCGGCCAGCTTCACCAACGCGGTGCTGCGGAAGGTGGCCGCCCAGGACCTGTCGGCCTGGCTGGCCCAGCTCCGCCCGGCCGATGCCATGGCTGCGCTGGCGCTGGAGACCGGCCACCCGCGGTGGGTCGCCCAGGCCTTCCAGGACGCGCTGGGGGGAGACCACGAAGCGGCCCGCCGAGCGCTGACCGCAGACGACCTGCGCCCCGAGGTGCACCTGGTGGCCCGCCGGATGGGTCGCGAGCAACTTGCCGCCGAGTCCGGCGGGACCCCGGGCCCGTGGTCCCCGCACGCCGTCCGACTCGACTCCGGCGGCAGTCCGGGCGACCTCCAAGCCGTCCGCGACGGGCGGGCCGCCGTGCAGGACGAGGGCAGCCAGTTGATGGCCCTCGCATTGGCGCAGGCTCCGCTCGACGGGCCAGACGCGCTGTGGCTCGACGTCTGTGCCGGCCCGGGCGGCAAAGCGGCGCTGCTCGACCGGCTCGCCATTGAGCGCGGGGCGCGGTTGCTGGCCCTGGAGCTGCAGCCGCATCGGGCTGCGCTGGTGGCCTCCTCAAGCGTCCGCAACGTCGTCTCGGCCGACGCCCGGCGACCGCCGCTGCGCGAGGGATCGGTCGACCGGCTGCTGCTCGACGCGCCGTGCTCCGGGCTCGGTGCCCTCCGCAGGCGGCCCGAGGCCCGGTGGCGGCGGCAGCCGTCGGACCTCCCGGCACTGACAGCCCTGCAGGGCGAGCTGCTCGACGCCGCGGCACGCCTGCTGCGGCCAGGCGGGCTGCTGGCCTACGTGACCTGCTCTCCGCACCTGGCCGAGACGGCCGTGCCGGTGCTCGACGTCTTGCGTGGCCACCCAGACCTCGAGCAGCTCGATGCCCGGCCGCTGCTGCCGGGTGTCGACCACCTCGGCGACGGTCCGGCCGTGCAACTCTGGCCGCACCTGCACGGCACCGACGCGATGTTCCTCGCGATCCTCCGCAAGCGCGCCAGCATCTAGGCTCCCGGGCATGGCAACCGCCGCGAACGGCCTGCAGATCAGCCCGAGCATCCTCTCGGCCGACTTCGCGCGCCTGTCCGAGGAGGCGGCCCGGGTCGAGGGCGCGGCCGACTGGCTGCACGTGGACGTGATGGACAACCACTTCGTGCCCAACCTGACGCTCGGCCTGCCGATCGTCGAGGCGCTGCTGAAGAGCACGACCATCCCCGTCGACTGCCACCTGATGATCGAGGACCCCGACCGGTGGGCCCCAGCCTACGCCGAGGCCGGCGCCGGCAGCGTGACCTTCCACGTCGAAGCCGCCGCCGCCCCGGTCCGGCTGGCCCGTCAGCTGCGCTCGCTCGACTGCCGCGCCGGGATGGCGCTCAAGCCGGCCACGCCGATCGAGCCCTACATCGACCTGCTGCCTGAGCTCGACATGCTGCTCATCATGACGGTCGAGCCGGGCTTCGGTGGGCAGCGCTTCCTGGACGTCGTGCTGCCCAAAATCCGCCGGGCCAAGAAGGCGATCGGCGACCTGTCGGTCTGGCTGCAGGTCGACGGCGGCGTCACGGAGACCACCATCGAGCAGTGCGCTGAAGCGGGTGCCGACGTGTTCGTCGCGGGCAACTCGGTGTACGGCGCCGCCGATCCAGCGGAAGCGATCAGCCGCCTGCGGGCCGCAGCCCAGCGTGCGGCCGATCAGCGCGCTGCCCGCTAGCCGCCATGGCCGCCCCGCTCCCTCCGGCACAGCTCGCCGCCATGCGCCGGGCGATCGAGCTGTCCTTCGGCCAGCTCGGCGCCACCAGCCCCAACCCGCCGGTCGGAGCCGTGGTGCTCAACGACCAGGACCAGGTCGTCGGGGAGGGCGCGACCCAGCCTGCGGGTGGACCGCACGCCGAGGTGCTCGCGCTCCGGCAGGCCGGCAGCCGGGCCAGCACGTTGGTCGTCACCCTCGAGCCCTGCAACCACACCGGCCGCACCGGCCCGTGCAGCGAAGCGCTGATCGCCGCCGGTGTGAAGAAGGTCGTGATCGGCTGCGCCGAGCCGACGGCGGTCGCTGCGGGCGGGGCCGCCCGGTTGAGCGCCGCCGGCATCAACGTGCGCGCTGGTGTGCTGGAGGAGGAGATCGCCGCCGGGCCACTCGCGGCCTGGCTGCACCGGCAGGCGACCGGCCGGCCGTTCGTCACCTGGAAGTATGCCGCCACCCTCGACGGCCGGTCTGCCGCGACCGACGGCAGCAGCCGCTGGATCACCGGGCCGGAGGCGCGCGCCGACGTGCACCGGCTGCGCGGGCAGTCCGACGCCGTCATCGTGGGTGTGGGCACCGTGCTTGCCGACGACCCGAGCCTCACGGCCCGGCCCGACCCTGGCCACCAGCCACTGCGGGTCATCCTCGACACCCACGGCCGCACCCCCGCAGCGGCCAAGGTCCTTGACGGCGCCGCACCCACGCTGGTGGTCACCGGTGGAGCGACCTACGGCGAGGACCGCACCCTGGTTCAGGACGGCGCTACGGACGGCATCGACCTGCCCTGGCTGCTGCAGCAGCTCGCCGACCGCGACATCGTCAGCGTCCTGCTGGAAGGTGGCCCGACCTTGGCTGGCGCGTTCTGGCGGGCCGGCCTGATCGACCAGGCCATCGGCTACGTCGCCCCGACCCTGCTGGGCTCGGGCAAGCAGGCCCTGGGCGATGCCGGGGTCAGCACCATCGACGAGGCCATCTTGCTGCAGCTGACCGACATCAGCCGGCTCGGCGACGACCTGCGCCTGACGATGAGCAGGCGTGGCTGATGTTCACGGGCATCTGATGTTCAGGGGCATCTGATGTTCACCGGCATCGTCGAGGAGCTGGGCGAGGTCGTCGGCTGGGAGGACCTCGGCGACTCCGCTCGGATCACCGTGCGCGGCCCCACGGTCACCAGCGACGCCGGTCATGGTGATTCCATAGCGGTCAACGGGGTCTGCCTGACCGTCGTCACCAACGACACAGGGCAGTTCACGGCTGACGTGATGAAGGAGACGCTCGACCGATCGTCGCTGGGCGCGTTGCGGATCGGCAGCCAGGTCAACCTCGAGCGCGCTGTCCGGCTGCAGGACCGGCTCGGGGGCCACCTGGTGCAGGGGCATGTCGACGGCGTCGGCCAGGTCATCAGCACGATCCCCGCTGAGCGCTGGAGTGTGCTGCGGATCTCGTTGCCCGAAGGGCTCGATCGGTACATCGTGGAGAAGGGATCGATCACTGTCGACGGCGTCAGCCTGACCGTTTCCGCCGTACAGCCTGGTTGGTTCGAGGTCAGCCTGATCCCCACGACGCTGCAGCTCACGACCCTCGGCCCCAAGGCCCCGGGAGACCCGGTCAACCTGGAGGTCGACATCACCGCCAAGTACGTCGAGAAGCTCCTCGGGATCCGTCATGGGTGAGCCACTCGACACCATTGACCGGGCGATCGCCGACATCGCCGCCGGCAAGGCGGTCGTGGTGGTAGATGACGAGGACCGCGAGAACGAGGGCGACCTCGTCTTCGCTGCACAGATGGCCAGCCCCGAGCTGGTCGCCTTCACGATGCGGGAGTGCCGCGGCCTGCTCTGCGTGCCGCTCGAGGAGGAGGTCCTCGACCGGTTGCAGCTGGGGCAGATGGCGCCGCACAACACCGAGCGGATGCAGACTGCGTTCACCGTCAGCGTCGACGCGCGGGAGGGCGTGACCACGGGTATCAGCGCGGCCGACCGGGCGCACACGATCCAGCTGCTGGCCGACGACGACACCTCGCCCTACGACCTGGTGCGGCCCGGTCACGTGTTCCCGCTGCGTGCGAAGGCAGGTGGCGTGCTGCGCCGTCCCGGTCACACCGAGGCGGCGGTCGACCTGGCGCGGCTGGCCAATCTCAAGCCGGCCGGCGTGATCTGCGAGATCGCCAACGAGGACGGCAGCATGGCCCGACTGCCCGAGCTGCGGGAGTTCGCCGACAAGCACGACCTCGCGCTCATCTCGATCGCCGACCTGATCGCCTTCCGGCGCCGTTTCGAGAAGCAGGTCACGCGGGCCGCGGAAGCCCGCATCCCCACTGCCCACGGGGAGTTCCTCGCGGTCGGATACACCAGCCTGCTCGACAGCCGTGACCACATCGCGCTGATCCGCGGCGACATCGCCGACGGGGAGAACGTCCTCGTGCGCATGCACTCCGAGTGCCTCACGGGGGACGTCTTCGGCAGCCTGCGGTGCGACTGCGGTCCGCAGCTCGACGCGGCCCTGGCCGCGGTGGCTGCCGAGGGACGGGGCGTGGTCGTCTACATCCGTGGGCACGAAGGCCGTGGCATCGGCCTGATGCACAAGCTGCAGGCCTACCAGCTGCAAGAGGCCGGCTCGGACACCCTCGATGCGAATCTCGAGCTCGGCCTACCGGCCGACTCCCGGGACTACGGCACGGGCGCTCAGATCCTGGTCGACCTCGGGATCAAGACGATGCGGTTGCTGTCCAACAACCCTGACAAGCGAGCCGGTCTCGAGGGCTACGGAGTCGAGATCGTCGGTCGCATCCCGCTGCCGGTGCACGCGACCAAGGAGAACCTGCGCTACCTGCGCACCAAGCGGGACCGCATGGGGCATGACCTGCCGGGCCTCGGGGTCTTCGAGGACGAGGCCACCGAGGGCAGCACCGACGACGTGGTCGAGGACCCGTGAGCGGCCAGGGTCGACCGGCTGTCGAGCCCTTCGATGCCAAGGGCCTCCGCCTGGCCGTCGTCGCCACCCGCTGGCACGAGCTCATCACCGTCGCGTTGCTCGACAGCGCCTTTCGCACGGCAGCGGAGTGCGGGGTCCCCGCCCCGACCGTGGTGCACGTAGCGGGAGCGCTGGAGCTGCCGGTCGTCGTCCAGGAGCTGGCGGCCACCCATGACGCGGTGGTTGCCCTCGGGGTGGTCATCCGCGGCGGCACGCCGCACTTCGACTACGTCTGCGACGCAGTGACCTACGGACTGACGCGGGTGGCCCTGGACACGTCCACGCCCGTGGGCAACGGCGTCCTCACCGTCGACACGCAGGAGCAGGCCGTCGACCGGTGCGGGCTGCCGGGTTCCGCCGAGGACAAGGGCCGCGACGCCACCCTCGCCGCGTTGGACACCGCGCGCACCCTCCGATCCCTACGAGAAGGAAGCTAGGCAGATGCTGGCCGTCGTCTTGCCCAAAGGCAGCCTCGAGAAGCAGGTCCTCGAGCTCTTCAGCTCTGCCGATCTGACGGTGGTGCGTGGGTCGGACCGCGATTACCACGCGCGCATCGACGACCCGCGGATCGACAAGGTGCGCTTCCTGCGGCCGCAGGAAATCCCCACCTACGTCGAGCAGGGCATCTTCGACCTGGGCATCAGCGGCCGCGACTGGATCACCGAGACCGGGGCCGACGTCGTCAGCCTCGGCGAGATCGGGGGCGGGCGGGCGGGTGAGGCGATCGTGTCCGTCGTCCTGGCCGTGCCCAAGGAGTCGCCGTGGCAGTCGGCCGCCGACCTCCCTGACGGCGTCCGCGTCTCGACCGAGATGCCCGAGACCACGCGCCGCTACCTGGCGGAGCACGGCGTCAAGGCCAAGGTCTTCACCAGCCACGGCGCCACCGAGGCCAAGATCCCCGACATCGTCGATGCCATCGTCGATCTGACCGAGACCGGCTCGAGCCTGCGCAAGGCCGGGCTGAAGGTGATCGCGACGCTGCTCACCAGCAAGACCGAGCTGATCGCCAACCGGGAGGCCTACGAGGACCCTGCCAAGCGGGCGGCCATGGAGGACCTCGTCGTCCTGATCCAGGGCGCCCTGCGGGCCAAGGGACACGTGCTGCTCAAGCTCAACGTCCCCGCCGAGCAGCTCGAGGCGGTGATCGCCGTGCTGCCTGCCATGGCGGCTCCCACCGTGATGGCGCTGGCCCACAGCGACATGCAGGCGCTCGAGACCGTGGTCCCCAAGCTGGGCGTCAACACCTTGATCCCGGCGCTGAAGGCGGCCGGCGCCCGTGACATCCTCGAGCTGCCCATCTCCAAGATCGTCGAGTGAGCCTGCCCGACGCCCCGCTCGTCGAGACCGAGGCGCCGCACCCCACCGCACTGCCGCTGGCCGCGGCCGTCGTCTCCGGTGCCTTCGTCGCGTTGCAGCAGCGGATCAACGGCGACCTCGGTACGGCGTTGGGCGAGCCGCTCGTGGCGGCTGTCGTCTCGTTCGGCACCGGGCTGGTGCTGATGACAGCGCTCGTGCTGCGGCGGGCGCCCACGACGATCTGGGGCCGTCTCAAGGACGTGCCCTGGTGGAGCCGGCTGGGCGGACTCGGGGGCGCCACGCTGGTCTTCGTGGGCGCGACCGCCGCGCCCCGCATCGGGGTGGCGCTGCTGACCGTGGGGCTGGTGGGCGGCTCGGTCCTGGGGGCACTCATGGTCGACCGTGCCGGCCTTGCCCCGGGCGGGCATCGCCCGATCACGCTGCCGCGCATCGCAGGTGTCGTTCTGTGCCTGGTCGCGATCGGCATCAGCAGCGCCGAAGGTGCCCGCAGCGCCAGCCCCTGGCTGCTCGCGCTGGTCGTCGTGGCGGGTGTCCTGATCTGCTTCCAGCAGGCCTTCAACGGCCACGTCAGGCAGGCGACGGACGCCACCGTCGCCACCTTCGTCAACTTCGTGGTTGGCACCGCCGCACTTCTGCTGGGCATGGGTCTGCGGGCGGCGCTCACCGGGATCGAGCTCGACTCCTGGCCTGGCCTCGACCACTGGTACCTCTACGTTGGCGGACCGATCGGGGCCGCTTTCGTCGCTGTGGCCAGCGTCGTCGTACGCCGCCTGGGGGTGCTGCGCCTGGGGCTCGCGGTGACCGCCGGGCAGATCCTCGGCTCGATCCTGGTGGACCTCGACCGAGGGGTGCCCGCAGCCACCGTGGTGGCCGCAGTCCTCACGATGTTGGCTGTCGTGGTCAGCGGCTGGAAGAGCAGGTGAGCGACGACATCCAGGCCAGGCGGCTGACCCTCGTCTGCCGGTGGACAGCGGCGGGTGTCCTGTTGGTCTTCGGCACAATCGCGGGGCTGCTCCCCGCCGGCTCAGCCGATGGCCTGCGGTTCGGGCTGGTCGACCAGCTGCTGTTCTTCGGGCTCGGCGTCGCACTTGCCCTTGCGCTGCTGGCGCTGACCAGGCCACGCATCCGAGCGGACCAGACTGGGATCTGGGTGCGCAACGTCTTCGCGGAGCGCTTCTTCCCCTGGCCCGTGGTGGCCGCGGTGCACCTGCCGAGCGGGGCGCCGTGGGCCCAGTTAGAGCTGCAGGACGACCAGACGGTCGGGCTGCTGGCCATCCAGGCAGGCGATGGACTCCTCGCCCGGCGCAACGTGGAGCGCCTCCAGGCCAGGCTCGACGCAGCCCGCGGGCCCTAGCCTGACCAGGTGGATAACCCGGCTGGGTCTTGCGCCCCCCAGCTCGCCGCGGCCCTCCGTCGGGGCGCCGCCACCCCTCCAGACCGGGCCCGGCTGCTGGCGGCACTGCTGGACGCGCCGGTCTTCGCCGCCATCTCCGCCACCGCCATCGGCGAAGAGCTGTCCGCCACGGGCCTGCGCCACGAGTCGGGGGCCGAGCTCGCCGTGCTGCTGCTCGAGGCGCCTGACGGCAGCCGTGCCCTGCCCGTCTTCAGCGACCTCGACCAGCTCCGCCACTGGCGCCTGGACGCCCGGCCGGTGCCGCTGACCGGCTCACAGGCCTCCGCCGCCGCGGGGGACCAGGGCGCCTCGCAGCTCATCCTCGACCCCGCTGGTGGCGCCATCGTCCTGGACGCACCGGAGATCGCTGCCCTGGCGGCGGGCGCGGTTCCGGTCACCGGCACCACCTTGACGGCCCGTACGGCGACGATGACCCCCACCCGTGCCCCCGTCGGCGCCGACCCACGGCTGGTCGCCGCGTTGCGCGAAGCCCTGGCAGGGGAGGACCTGGTCGCTGCCCGGTTGCTCGCTGGGCCGGACGGGCTGGTGCTGGGAGTGGCGCCCCGGACCCCTGGGGATGTCCTGGTGCAACCTGCGGCACTCGCCGCGCTGGCCCAGCGGGTCCTTGCTCGGCTCGGCCCCGCGCTCCCCCCGGAAGGACTGGACCTGATGCAGGTCCCGGCGAGGGGTCCGGGCCTGGCTCTGATCCGGCCCCGGAGGTGGGCGCTTCGACGAGGATCCGCAGGCTCAGGCCGCGCTTCCTGCTAGCCTGGAGGGGCGACCCGGTCATCGCTTCGTCCCACGACGAGGCAGTGGCCGCGCAAGCGGAGGCACCCCCTCCCACCCGAGCCGCCGCAAGGCTGCCGGGTCCGGTCGGCCCGGTGGGCTCGTCCCACCGGCGTCGTGGCTGTCCCCTCGCGGGCGGCTGGGTGGGCCCTGCGCTGCGCGCGGGGCCTTCGTCATGACTGCGGTCGGGGCGGGGCGCCGGCCGCAGGTTCCTGACCCTTTGCCTTGGAGGCAGCATCAGCGCAGAACCCCGCATCAACGACCGGATCCGCGTACCCGAGGTACGCCTGGTCGGCCCCAACGGTGAGCAGGTGGGCATCGTCGCCATCGGCGTCGCCCTGCAGATGGCCCAGGAGAACGATCTCGATCTCGTCGAGGTCGCTCCCATGGCCCGTCCGCCGGTCGCCAAGCTCATGGACTACGGCAAGTTCAAGTACGAGACGGCGCAGAAGGCGCGTGAGAGCCGCAAGAACCAGGTGCTCACCGTCATCAAGGAGATGAAGCTCCGTCCCAAGATCGACCCGCACGACTACGAAACCAAGAAGGGCCAC
>Ga0136633_1000063_pt1 | contig 69650 bp, 56 predicted proteins | sample AntDrymeUQ832206_2_FD_105494 | JGI IMG/M metagenome (GOLD analysis project Ga0136633, IMG submission 105494) | Polar desert sand microbial communities from Dry Valleys, Antarctica - metaG UQ83 (22.06) | ecosystem: Environmental > Terrestrial > Soil > Desert | place: Antarctica: Dry Valley...
CCCCCACGGCACGAATCGCGAGCACTCACCGCCTGCAAACGCGCTGGTCAGAGGCTTCTTTCAAAGAAACCTCTTTGGCTACCCAGATTGGCTATGGGACCGTAAGGGGGAAACTCCCGCTAGAGCACGACCGGTCGTGCGCCGGGACGCCCCTGTTCGAGGCGGAGGGCCCGTCCCTGCCGCTGTCGCCCGACTGGTTCGCGCCCGGCGCCCTCCAGGGCATGAAGCCGGCCCAGTCCGGCGCCCAGCAGTTCTTCTCGGTCCGCGGCCGGGCCTTCTGCCTCTTCGTCGTGGTGGGTGAGCACCGCCGCCGCCACAGGCTCGTGCCGGCGATGGACCGGGTGCTCAGCACCTTGACCATCGAGCCGGCACAGCTGTGACGGGGGCGGCGGGCATCTACCTGGCGGCCTGTGTGCTGCTGGCCGCCGCCGGTGCCGCCAAGCTGCGCCGGCCGGCCGGCGCCCAGGCCGCCTTGGCCGCCCTACTGGGGCCGCGTGTGACCGTCCCCCGTGGCGTGGTGCAGGCGGGCGGGGCCGTCGAGGTGGCGCTCGGTACGGCAGCGGTGACCACCGCGTCGGCGGCCTCGGCGGCGGCCGTGGGCGCCTGCTACGCCATCTTCGCCGTGTTCGTGGCCGCTTCGCTGGCACGTGGCGCCACCGCCGGGTGCGGCTGCTTCGGCCAGACGGCGGGCCAGGTGCCGCTGGGGCGGCTCCACCTGGTGGCCAACGTCGCCCTGGCCGCCGCCGGCGTCGTCGTGGCCTCAGCCGGCGGCCTCGGCGGGGAGGTCGCAGAGCGGGCCGCCCTGTCAGTGGCGGCGGCCGGCCTGGCCTGGGTGGTCTACCTGACCCTCGTGCCCCTCCCCCTGCTCCTCGCCGCCGTCCGGGAGCCCGCCCGGTGAGCCAGTGGCTGGCCGAACGGGCAGGGGCACTGCTGGAGCGCCGCACCACCAGGCGGGGCCTCCTGGCGCGCACCACGCTGGCCGGGTCGGCGCTGGCGGTGGCGCCGTCGCTGTACGTGCTGCGCCCGGTGACCGCCTACGCCGCCATCTGCAGCTGCGCCGGCCAGGGATGCAACTGCGGGTCGGCCTGCTGCGACGGGTACACCGAGTTCTGCTGCAGCATGACCGGGCTCAACGCCTGCCCGCCTGGTTCCTTCGCCGGCGGCTGGTGGAAGGCCGACGGCTCGCCGTACTGCGACGGTCCCCGGTACTACATCGACTGCCACTCCACCTGCACGTGCGAAGGCTCGTGCGCGGGCGGCAGCGCCTTCTGCGGCGGGTCGTGCGATCCGGTCCGGTGCGCGTGCGCCAACGGCAACTGCGGCCTGCGCAAGACCGGGTGCGTGTCGTTCCGGTACGGGCAGTGCAACCAGCACATCCGCTGCTCGGGACGCATCGTGTGTCGCACGGTGTCGTGCACGCCGCCGTGGCTCACCGACAGCTGCACCACCAGCCCGGCGACGGACGACAGCACCGCCCTGCACACCGCTGCCTGCGTCGACCGGACGTTGGTCGCCATGGCCGCCGCGCCGGACGGCAGGGGGTACTGGATCGCCCAGTCCGACGGGGGCGTCTTCGCCTACGGCTCGGCGGCCTTCCAGGGCTCGGCCGGGTCGCTCGGCCTGCGGAGGCGCAAGCAGATCGTGGCGATGGCGAGCGACCCGGCAACCGGCGGCTACTGGCTGGGCGCCGGCGACGGCGGGGTGTTCGCCTACAACGCCCCCTTCTCCGGCTCGCTCGGCGCCCTCGTGCTCAACAAGCCGGTGGTTGCCATGGCGGCGGCGGGCGACGGGTCGGGCTACTGGATGGTGGCGTCGGACGGCGGGGTGTTCGCCTTCAACGTGCCCTTCTGGGGATCGACCGGCGGCATCGCCCTGAACCAGCCCATCGTGGCCATGGCGGCCACGGCGGACAACGGCGGGTACTGGCTGGCCGCCGCCGACGGCGGGCTCTTCGCCTTCGGCAACGCGGTGTACCACGGGTCACTGTCCGGCGGGGCGGCGCTGGCTGCTCCCATCGTCGACATGGCGCCCACACCGGACGGCGGCGGGTACTGGTTGCTGGGCGCCGACGGCGGGGTGTTCGCCTTCGGCAACGCGCCGGTCCACGGCGGCATGAGCGGCCTGGCCGGCCCAGTGGCGGCCATGGCGGCCATGCCCGGCGGCACCGGCTACTGGGTGCTCGGGCGCGACGGCATCGTCCACCAGTTCGGCGACGCCGGGCACTACGGCGACCTCAGGCCGCCTTCGTGATGGTCACTCCCCGGGTTGCCGCCTCCCGGCTGCGAACGCCCGCAGGCGTTCCCGCCCCTCGGCGCCGCCCAGCTCGACCACGCCCGCCACCGGGCGACCCGGTCCGCACACCGCCGCCAGGGCCCGGGCGCCGGCACCGCCGGGGATGGGCCGCTGGGTCGTGAGCAGCACCAGCGGCATGCCACTGCCTCCCTCATGGAGCACAGCCGCCTTGGCGATGGCCTGCCAGAGCGTGTCGGCCCGGCGCAGCCCCGACACGCCGGTGGTGAACCCGCCCGACACGTCGAACGCCCACTCCGCCCCCGTGCCGGCGCGGGCGGTAAGGGACACTTCGACGCCCAGGCGGGCCAGCTTCACGCCGGCCCGCACGTCGGAGAACCCGCAGTCGGCCACCAGCACCCGGGCGACCTCCTTGGCTGCCCTGCCCTCCGCCATGGCCCGTGCGACCGCGCTGCCGGCAGCCACGACCGGACCGGCTCCGTCCGGCCGGGAAGCCGACCCGGCGACCCGCTCGGCGGCGATCCGCTCCCGGGCACGGCCTACGTAGTCCTCGTCGGTCTCGAACCCGAGGAAGTGCCGGCCCGTGCGCAGGGCGGCCACGGCCGTCGTGCCGGAGCCGAGGAACGGGTCCAGCACCACGTCGCCCTCGTAGGTGTACAGCTCGATCAGGCGCTGGGGCAGCTCCACGGGAAACGGCGCCGGGTGGCCCACCCTTCCGGCCCGCTCGGGGGGCAGCTCCCACAGGTCGGTGGTGGCCTCGAGGAACTCCTCGCGGGTGATGGTGGCCCTCGACGGCAGGCCCAGTTCGGCCCGGCGGGCAGGCGCCAGGGCGCGGTCGAACCGGCCCTTGCTGGCGATGACGACCCGCTCGGTGACGTCGCGCAGCACCGGGTTGCCCGGCGCCTGGAAGGAGCCCCACGCGCACGACCCCCCGGCTGCCCGCCCCTTCCACCACACGACCTCGCCCCGCAGCAGCAGGCCGAGGTCCTGGAGGATCGCTGCGACATCGCCGGCGAGGGACCGGAAGGGTCGCCGCCCCAGGTTGGCCACGTTCACCGCAATCCGGCCGCCCGGCTCCAGAACGCGGGTGCAGGCGGCGAACACGTCGCGCAGCAGGTCGAGGTACTCGATGTACGTGGCGGGGGACACGCCGGCGCCGAGGATGGCCTCGTACTCCTTGCCGGCGAAGTAGGGCGGGGACGTGACGACCAGTGCGACCGAGGAGGCCTCGACGGCCGACATGTCCCGGGCGTCCGCGCAGAAGACGGTGTCGAGCATCCTGGGGCGGGCGACGGTGGCGTCGGTGGACACCTCAGGGGTGACGAAGCGCTCGTAGAAGGCGGACGCGTCGTGGGCCTCACGCCGAGACGACCCGAAGCGGGCGGTGGCCGTGGGCCGGCGGCGGGGCCTCGGCCGCCCCTGTTCGGGCAGCGGCAGCACGGTCATTCGCCGACCCTACCGACCGGTGCGGCCGGAAGGTGGGATGCGCGCCGCCGCCGGCGCGGGCGGGGCGGAGCCCGATTTGGTTCACTTGGGGGAACGTGGCCGACGAACGCCGTGGGGATGGGAGCGTGGCTGCCGACGAGGCGGCGCTGCTCACCGGACGGCACGACGCCCCCGGTGCCGAGGCGTCCGGGGGCATCGATAGAACGGTCGCCTGAGGCCGGGCGGTGAACAGCGGGCGCTAAGCCAGGATGACGGTGCCGCTGTCGCTGTCGCCGCGACGGCGCCGGGTGGCGACCACCAGCATGGCGCCGACGAACAACAGGGCGACGGCGCCGATCGCCATCGGGATCACGTCGCCACCGGTACGGGGCAGAAAGTCACCGGAGACCGCCGGCGCGGCCGGCGCGGCCGGCGCCTCGATGACCACGCCGGCGACGGCGGGTGGCGAGCCGGCCTGCGCCGAGGCGACGCCGGGAAGGAGCGCGACGGTGGCCAGGGCCAGGATCGCAAGTGCAACTGAGAATCGACGTGTCATTCGGATACCCCCACCGCGGACGGGAACGGACTCCATTCTGACGCATAGCGTGGCGCCTGTCGAGCGCGGGGACCAAGAAACCACTCTCTGCGCAAAGATTCGCGCATTATCGGCCCCGTCGGAGGCGGTCCAGCAACCCGTCCGCCGTGCGCTTGACCCCGACCTCGAACGTGCGGGCACGGTCCACCACGACCGAGGAGGTGACGGGAGCCCCCGACGGGGACGTGCCGTCGCGCTCCACCCAGCCGGAGGGGAGCGCGACCGACAGGTCCGCCTCGTCCGGCGTGACCGTGGGCTGGCGCAGGACGTCGAGGCGATAGTCGCCCCGCCGCACCCGCCCGGCCAGCTCCACCGTCACCGTGCGGGTCGACATCGACTTCACCGACACGAGCGCCGAGTACACCCGCCGCCCGAGCTCGTTCTGGCGGGAGATGGCGAGGACCTGGCCGTCGTCGACCGTCATGGTCTTCAGCTGGAGCGGGCTGTACACCGAGAGTAGGAGCAGGTTCTCGCCGAACGCCGTCTGAGGCTGGCCGGGTGCGGCGAACCCCCCGAAGCCGATGACCGAGCGGGGCAGTCCCTCGGCCGGGGCGTCATTTCGGAGCTGCACCTCGAGCTTCGCCGCCACCTCACCGGTCGCCGGGTCGAACTCTGCGTCGTAGCGGTAGGACCGGCGGAGGTACCAGTCGATCTTGTTGCCGTTGAAGTTCTGGGTGACAACGCCGACCGAGTCGCCCCGCACCGGCGCCACCGCGCCGGCCGCGCCGATGCGCTCGAAGAAGCGCTGCTCGGCCTCGTGCGCGCTGGACAGCTGCAGGTGACGGCCGGCCACCGCCGGGGCCAGGGCATCGGCCACCGCGCGGGGCGACGGCAGGGTCGTGGAGGTGAGCTTGGCGAACATGGTCTGGGAGGCGAGGTCGAGGAAGTCCACCCGGTCCGCCTCCGCCGTCTCGCCGAAGCTGAGGTACTGGTCGTGCAACAGGATCTGGGCGGCGTTGTCGGCGGTCAGTTGCCCCTCGCCGCCCGGTACCGACACGGGCCCGGTGAGGCGCAGCAGGGCGGCGAAGGCGTACGGGTCGACACTGATCACCCCATCCACCGGTGCGCCTCCCGACTGCGGGTACAGCTCCCGGATCACCTGGGCCACCGTGGGGAAGTCGGGCGACATGGTCACCGTCTGCCAGTAGAGGCTCGGCTTGAACGGGCTGTACCGGCGCACGTAGTCGGCCGGGCCCGAGATGCGCCGGGCGGCCAGGTCGCCGCCCGAGTTGAGCTCCCGGGTGCGGCCGAAGCGGCCCAGCGTGATACGGCCGTCCTCCGCCACCAGCTCGCCCCAGTTGCCGATCAGGCCGCCGCTGGCCCGCGCCTCGGCGGGCGTCTGGACGGCCAGGAAGTAGCGGCGGGGGCCGTCGGCGCCCAGCAGCGACGGGGCGTTGCGCAGCGCCAGCACGGCCGTCTCGGCGCTGCCCGACGCCGACCGGACCCGCTCGGCCAGCTCGTCGAGGCGATCCGCCACGGGGGCCACCAGCCACGGCGACCTGGCGTCGTCGAGGCGGTCGCGGCTGCGCACCAGGCTGGCCATGGCCACCTCCAGCGGCCGGCGCACCCGTTCCAGAGCCTGGAGGTCGAAGGCGCCGTCGGTGAGGCGCAGCGAGTCGGGGTCGGCCTCGCGTGCGGCCCGGGCGCCGGCGCCGGCCAGGTCGGCCCCCGCGCCCGCCAGCGTGCGCAGGGCCTTGGCATGCTGGCCCACGATCGGCACGGCCAGCGCCGGGCGGGCCCACCAGGCGCCGATCGAACTGTCCGCCTTGTCGAAGGCGGCGGCGGCGCGGCCGAACCTGGCGGAGGCGTCGGCCCGGTCGGCCCGCTGCACCGCCCCAAGGCCGTCCCGCGCCGCCTGCACGCCCTCGTTCACCGACGTGCGGGCGCCCAGGGCAGCGGCGAGGCCGAGCCCGCCGGCGGCGGCCGAGGCGACGACCAGGATGCCGGCCGTGCGGAACGCGATGCGCCGCGCCCGCCCGGGCGCCCGGGCCAGGCCGGCCACGAGCACAGGCGTGACGATGAGGGTGGCGGCCAGCGCCGACAGCCCCGTGACGTCCGGCCATGCCAGTCGCAGAGCGGCCTGGGCCAGGCCAGCGCCGGCGACGGCCAGCACCCCGGGGGCGGGCCGGGCGGTGGCCAGCACGGCGCCGGCCAGGCCGAGGGCGGCGCCGGCGGCGACGGCCGACACCGTCGACCCGCTGCTGCAGAGCACCGCCACCGCCCCGGCGAAGGTGAGCACGGCGGGGCCTGACCGCAGCGCGGCCAGCACCATGCCCGCGCCCAGCGCGGCCGCCAGCACCACGTCGGCCGCCGTGGCGCCGGTGGGCCCGGCGCCCGCGAGCGCGGCACCGGCGCCCGACGCCACGGCCACGAGGGCGGTGAAGGCGCGGGTGGGCACCAGGGCCGCTGGCGGCGACAGGCGCACGACGGCGGCGCCCAAGGCGAAGCCGGCGGCGGCGGCGAGAACAGCGAGCAGCGGGGCGACCTCCTGGCCAGCGGGCCGGCCGGTAGCCGGAGCCGGGAATCCTAGGTTCCGCTCCTATGCTCGCAGTATGCGCGTGGTTGTCACCGGCGGGGCCGGCTTCATCGGGGGCAACCTGTGCCGCCTCCTCGGGGGCGTGGCCGAGGTGTCGGAGGTCGTGGTGGTCGACGACCTGTCGACCGGCTTCGCCTCAAACCTCGACGGCCTCGGCCACGTGGAGCTCGTGCAGGGAACGATCCTCGACACCGACCTGCTGGACAAGGCGTTCGTGGGCGCCGGCGCTGTCGTCCACCTCGCCGCCCGCTCCTCGGTGCCCCGCTCGCTTGACGACCCGATGGGCACCCACGCGGCAAACGCCACCGGCACCCTCGCGGTCCTGGAGGCGGCGCGGCGGGCAGGCGGGCCGTACCTGGTGCTGGCGTCGTCGTCGTCGGTGTACGGGGCCAACCCGGCCCAGCCCAAGTCCGAGGACCTCAGGCCGATGCCCATGAGCCCCTACGCGGTGAGCAAGCTGGCCGCCGAGTCCTACGCCCTCGCCCACGCCGCCTGCTTCGACCTGCCGGTCCTGGCCCTGCGGTTCTTCAACGTGTTCGGCCCGCTGCAGCCGCCCCACCACACCTACGCCGCCGTCGTGCCGGCCTTCGTCGACGCTGCCCTGGCCGGCCGGCCGCTGCCGGTCTACGGCGACGGCCTGCAGACGCGGGACTTCACCTACGTGGACAGCGTGGCCGGCGTGCTCATCGACGCCGTGCTCGGCCGGGTGACCAACCCCTCCGCCGTCAACCTCGCCTTCGGCACCCGGGTCACGCTGCTCGAGGTGATCACCGAGCTGGAGGCGATCCTCGGCCACCCGCTGGCGCCCCACTACCTGGCGGAGCGCACGGGCGACGTCCGGCACTCCCAGGCGGACCAGACCCGCCTGCGCGAGCTGTTCCCCGACGCCCACCCCGTCGAGCTGGCCGCCGGCCTGCGGGCCACCGTCGAGTGGTTCCGCTCCACAGGCGCCGGCGCCGCCGGGACCTAGCCCCGCGGGCGGGCGGGCACGCCAACCAGCACCACGCCGTCGCCGGCGTCGCTCGTCACCACTGCGCCGGCGCCCACGAACGTCCCCCGGCCGATCCGCAGGTTCTGGAGCACCACCGCGTTGCTGCCCACCGTCACGTCGTCGTCGAGGTGGACGGCGCCGGCCACGTTCGCCCCCGGGTAGACGGTGACGAAGTCGGCCAGCACGGCGTCGTGGCCGACGGTGGCGTTGTACTGGACATGGACGTGGCCGCCCAGCCGCACGCTGCTCGACACGTGGGCGCCCGCCATGATCACGCACCCGGCCGCGACCGTGGTCTCCGGCCCGACCACCGCCCGGGGGTGCACGACGGTCACGGGCGCCAGGCCCCGGGCGTCGAGGACGGCGGCCAGGCGGCGGCGGACGGCTGGGTCGGCGATGCCGATGACGTAGCCCGCGCCGGCCGGCGCCTGGCCCGGGGCGACGACGGGCAGGCCCCGCACCGTGGAGCCGGCCAAGCGGTCGTCCACGAACGCGGCCACGGCAAGGCCGGCCGCCAGCGCGACGTCGAGCGTCTCCCGCCCGGCCCCCCCTGCCCCCACCACGTAGAGCACCACGGCCGACATCCTGCCGGGGGCGGCACGGGACCGCCACAGGACCGCCCGCTCCGACCACCGACCCGTCCCACCCGCGCCGCTCCCCGGCGGGGCCTATCGTCCCGGCGATGGTCGATCCGACGCCACGACCTCGGCTGGGCCGCCGGCCCGTCGGGAACCCGCCGCCCCTGGACCACCCGTGAGCGTCACGTGCAGCGTGGTCGTCCCGACGCACAACCGCCCCGACCTGCTGGCCGAGGCGGTGGCGTCCGTCCTGGTGCAGCAGGCGGCCACCGTGGAGTGCATCGTGGTCGACGACGGCAGCACGCCGGCGGTGGACCTTCCTCCGGATCGGCGCCTCACCGTGGTGCGCCGCGACGAGCCGGGCGGGCCGGCCGCCGCCCGGAACCTCGGCATCGCCGCCGCCGCCGGTGACGTGGTGGCCTTCCTCGACGACGACGACGTGTGGCTGCCCGGGCGCCTCGGCCTGGCCCTGGCCGGCCTGGAGCGGGCGCCGGTGGCCCTGTGCGCCGACGCGCCCCTCACCGACCCGTCGGCCCCGCTCACCGGCCGCCTGCTCGAAGGCCGGGTCCACGACGTCATCCTCGACGCCACCACCCCGACGCTCTGTGTGACGGCGGTCCGGCGGAGCGAGGTCCTCGCCTTCGATGAGGCCTACCTCGGCGCCGAGGACGTCGAATGGTGGCTGCGGATGACCGAGCGCCTCACCGTCGCCAGCGTGGCCGAGGTGGGCACCCTCCTGCGCCGCCACGACGGCGGCCGGGGGCTGGCGGGGACGCGCTCGCGCATGGACGGCAGCCTGCGCCTGCTCGACCAGCACCGGTCCTACTTCGCCGCCCACCCCACCGCCAGGGCCTTCCGGTGGCGGCGGATCGGGCTCATGGCGGCGACGATGGGGAACAGTTCGTTGGCCCGCCGGGCCCACCTGCGCTCCCTGGCCGCCCGGCCGACGCTGCGCTCGGCGGTGCACCTGGCCCGCGCCCTGCGGTGAGGGGAGCCCGGCAGGTCAGTGCGGCAGGAGGGTCCTACGGTTTCCCTACTGGGCACTGCATGCATGGGCGGGCAGGGGGCCGGCTCGACCGGGCCGGCGTGGCCCTCGCAGTGGTCTCGGTGGCCTGGACCGCGTGGACAGGCCAGTCGTCGTTCGGCCGCGCCCTTCCCGTGGCCGCCCTGCAGGTGGCGTGCGCCGGCATCTACGCACTGGCCCGCCTCGGGTCCCGGCGGGGGCGGGTGGTCGTGCCTCTGGGCGCCCTGGCCGTCGGAGGCGCCTTGGCGGTGGCCGGGCTCGTCCTACCGGGACGGGGCGCCCTCGGCTACGCCAACGCCGACGCCGCCCTCGACGTGCAGCTGGGCGTCGCCGCGGCGATGGTCGCCGTGACCCTGCGCCGGGGCCGAGGAGCCGCTCTGGCCGCCGGCACGGCCGGCGCCTTCGCTCTGGCCGCAGTGGTGAGCGGATCGGTGGCCGCCGTGGTCACCCTCTGCCTGGTGGCCGTGCTGGCGGTCGTCGCCACCGCCCGCGTTCCGGCGCCCGGCGCCGGCGCGGTGGCCGTCCTGGTGGTGGTGGCGGCCGCCGCCTTCACCGGTGTGGCGCGCGCCGGCGGGGCGGCGCCACGCGTCGTCGAGCGGATCGCCGACGCGGTGGACGAGCGTCGGGTCGCCCTGTGGGCCGACGCCGCCGTCCTGGCCCACGACCATCCCTTCACCGGCGCCGGCGCCGGCCGGTTCCAGGACCTCAGCCCCACGGCCCGGTCCGACCGGGACGCCCACTGGGCCCACAGCGACTTCCTGCAGCAGGCGGCCGAGGGAGGCGCGGTGGCCCTGCTGCTCCTGCTGGCCGCCTTCGGGTGGGGCTTCGCCCGCCTGTGGGCGGCGGACGACAGCGGTCCCTTCCCAACCCTCGGCGCCATGGCCCTGGCCGCCCTGGGGGTGCACGCCGCCATCGACTACGTGCTGCGCTTCCCGGTGCTGACGCTGGTGGGCGTCGCCCTCGTGGGGGCGGCTACCGCTCCTGATCGGGCGAAGGATCAGGCAGCGGGAAGCCCTGGTTGACGCCGCCGGGCCCGGTGATGCCCTCCCGGCGCACCAGGTTGCGGAGGGTGAAAAGGAGGATGCGCAGGTCGAGCGACAGGGTGCGGTGGTCGATGTACCAGATGTCGAGCTCGATGCGCTCGGGCCAGGAGATGCTGTTGCGCCCCTTCACCTGGGCGTAGCCGGTGATGCCGGGACGCACCTCGAGGCGGCGGCGCTGGTGGGCGCTATAGTGCACGACCTGCTCGGGCAGCGTGGGACGGGGCCCGATCAGGCTCATCTCGCCCCGGAACACGTTGAGCAGCTGCGGCAGCTCGTCGAGGCTCGTGCCGCGCAGGAACGCGCCGATCCTCGTAAGGCGGTCGGCGTCGGGCTCGCCGGGATAACGCGGCGTCCGCATCGTGCGGAACTTGGCAATGGAGAACTCCTCGCCGTGCCAGCCACTGCGCTGCTGGCGGAACAGGACCGGCCTGCCCATGGTGAGGCGGATGGCGACAGCCAGCGCGGCGGTCAACGGGGCCAGCACCACGGCGGCCACGGCGGACACGACCAGGTCGACGGCGCGCCTCACCGGAGCGCCAACCCAGCGAAATGGCGCACCACTGGTGCGTCCCGCTCGACGGGCCGCTCGGACCCCGCTCGCCCCTCGGCCCACGCACGGTGCATCACCCCAGCGGAATTGCGCACCACTGGTACGTCCCGCTCGACGGTCGGCTCGGGCCCCGCCCGCACGGGCTCACGCACGGCTCTCACTCGTCGGTGCTCATGCACGGATCGGGCCAGCCCAGGCGCCGGCGGCGGGCCACCAGGCGGTAGGTGTCGATCGAGGCCTGGGCCACCTGCCGCTGGTCGAACGCCTCGACCGCCCGCCGGGCTGCCGCCGCGCCCAGGCGGGCCCGCAGCCCAGGGTCGGCCAGCAGCCGGTCGAGCGCGGCGGTGAGGGCGACGGCATCCGCCGCCGGCGCCAGCAGCAGGTGCCGGTCGTGGTCTCCCACTTCGCGGCACCCCCGGATGTCGCTCAGCACCATGGGCCGCCCGCAGGCGGCCGCCTCCATGGCCGAGCGGGAGAAGCCCTCCCGGTGCGACGGCAGCACGAACACGTCGAGGGCCGAGTAGACAGCCGGCATGTCCGACCGGCCGGGCAGGAACTCCAGGCCCTCGGGCGCCACGCTCTCGCCGTCGTCCGGCCCCACCCACACGAAGCGCGCCTTGCCGGCCAGGGCGCTGGCCGCCTCGCCCAACTCGTGCAGGCCCTTCTCGGCCACGCGCCGGCCCACGCCGCCCACCAGCAGGTCCTCCGGCCCCACCCCGAACTCGGCCCGCACCGCGTCCCGGCCCGCAGGGTCGAACCGGAAGCGGGCCAGGTCCACGCCGTTGCCCACCACCCGGGCCCGGCGATCCCCCACGAAGGAGCGCAGGGCCTTGCGGTCCGGCTCGTTCTGGTACAGCTCGAAGTGGGCGAAGGCGGAGGCCACCGCCTCCACGGCCACGACCACCGCCCGCTTGGCCGGGCTGTCGTCCTCCCGCATCCACAGGCCGTGACAGGTGTCGACCACAACCGGCACGCCGGCCAGCCGGCCCAGCACCCGTCCGAGCACGCCGGCCTTGGGGGTGTGGGTGTGGAGCACGTCGGGCCGTAGACGGCGCAGGACCCGGTACAGCTCGACGGCGGCGGCGAGGTCCCGGCGGACGTCCCAGTGGCGGGTGAACGAGCGCACCGGCACGTGCGTCACACCCAGCGCCTCGATCCCGGCGACGTACGGCCCCGGCGACGAGATGCCGAGCACCTCGAACCCGGCCTCGACGTCGACCCGGAGCTCGCACGCCAGCAGCAGGGCGAGGCTCATATCCACGGTGGTGAGGTGGGCGACGGTGACCCGCCCGCCGTCAGGCACGGGCGCCCAGCCGCTTGGCCACGGTGACTGCTGCGCCGTAGGCCCGCTCGGGCCCGAGTCGCCCGACGAGCTTGGCCCGGAAGAACTCGATCGGGTCGCTGCGCCGCACCGGGATGCGGCGCAGGGTCATCGGGTCGCAGCCCGGGAGGTTGCGCCCCAGTCGGCCTGTGGCGGCCGACCGGAACCGGGCCCGCAGGGCCAGGTGCATGAACGGCACGTCGGTCCCCCACGTGTAGGCGAAGTGTCGCGGGCGGGCACCGGCGCCCAGGTGGTCCTCCACCGCGGCCGAGCACCGGTCGAGCTCGTTAGGGGTGAGATCGGGGGGACGGGGATGGGTAAAGGTGTGGTTCCCCACCGTGCACAACCCCGACCCGGCCATCTCGCCCAGCTGCTCCCACGCCAGGCCGCGGCCCGATTCCCGGGCCGTGGACCCCTCCCAGTGCATGGTGCCGCCCACGTGGCCGGCGGCCAGGTACAGCGTGAACGGGAGCCTGCGGTCACGCAGCTCGGGCCAGGCGTGCTCGTAGACGTCGGCGAACCCGTCGTCGAACGTCAGCACCACGCCCGGCCGCCGGTCGCCGGCATCGAGGCGGTCGAGGGCGGCGTCGATGCCCACCACGTCGTGACCGTCGAGGGTGTCGAGCTGGGCGGCGAAGGCGTCGACCGGCAGGTCGCGCTCATCGGGGGAGCCGCCGCCCACCCGGTGGTAGATCAGCAGGCTGGCGCCGCTCGCCGGCCCCCGCCCCGCCGCCCGTGACAGCTGGCGCTTCACAGCGGTTCGCATGGTTGTGCAGGGTAACGGCGCCCCTGCTGGCCCCGCGCGTGTGCAGGTGGATACCCCTCCGCTCGGCCGGCCTGGTGGCCTACCGGCCGGCGTCGGTCAAGGGGTTGTCACGGATCGTGCTGCACGCTCCACAGGCCCTCACTGTCGCCCAAATGGCGGGAACGGAGGCTACCGGGCCGGGCGGCCGCGAGGCTCATCCGCCACCGCGTGCTCTTTCCATGAACGCCGAGCCAGGCCGGTCACCATTCAGCGCCGCGCGGCATGCAGAAGAGCCCGGGCGGTGCGTTCGACGGCGAGGGTGGCGGGCGACGAGATCCGCTCCTGACCGACGCGCCAGTGGGAGCGGGGCGTAGACCCGCGCAGCAGCCCCGGCATAGTGGACAGCCCCAGGGGTGACGCCAGGAGCCGGACCTGCACACCCCTGGGGTCGTCTTCGTACGGGAACGCTCCCCATGCCGCCGCCTCCCCGGCGGTGGGAGCGGCCCACAGCTCCCGCAGCAACGCCCCCGCCACCCGTCTGAGGTCGGCCCACGGGTCGACGAGGACGTCGTCCACCAGCAGCGCTTCGGCGAAGCGGGCGACCGCCCCCCGCATCGTGTCGAGTCCCCACGCCTCGACCGCAGGGTTATCCGGCCGTTGCAGGACGGGCGCCATCCGCCCGTCGTGATCCCGCTGGTACCCCAGGACAACGCCATGGTCGCCGGCCGCGAACGCCTCGAGGAGCGTCTCCACACGCGGCAGGTCCCGCACGAGGTCGTCCCTACCCGGTGACTCGAACAGCCAGGCCGAGCGGCGGGCGTAAGACGACACCGAGCCGGCCCGCAGCCCGAGGTAGAACTCGCTCGGGCGGGCACCGCCGGCCCCGTCCACAACGTCGGCGAGCGCGCCGGTCGCCCGGGCCCTCCACCCTAGGTCGACGACGCCCCACGGCGTGGCATCGACCAGACCCTGCTGCCGCAGGTAGTCGGTGAGCGACGCCGCGCTCCGGGTGGCGGCCAGACCGATCTGCCGCCGCCCGCCCGGCTCCTCCAGCGCCCCCTTGATCCTGACGACGCCCGCGGGACCAAGCGACCGGTGCCACCGGTCGGGCGGCACGCCGGCGCGGGTCAGCTCGGACACGACCGACTCAGGCTCCACGCCCACCCGCGCCAACACGCCGGCGGCGGTGGCCACGCCGGCCTCCTCCACCACCCAACCGGGCAGCTCGTCCGAGCCCTCGGCCCAGCCGACCAAGCCCGGAAGGCACCACGCCTGGCGCCCGCCGTACAGGTACTGGAGCTCGAGGTCGAGGCCCAGGCGTGGAGCCACGGCCTCGGCCAGGGCGAGTAGGACCTGCCCGTCGCGGGAGGCGAAGCACAGCCGGCGTAGCCCGCGCGACTGGGCCTCGCCCAGCACCCACAGCACGTAGGCGGTCAGCACCGGAGCGGCCACGCCAGCGGCCACGTCCCGTACCTCCCGCAGGTGGGGCGTCGGCGCCGGCGTCCCCAGCCGGGCCAACCGGGCTGCCCCCGCCATGGCCGCCGTCATCCCGCCGGTGGGCCCGGCCGCAGCGGCCAGGACGGCCTCGTAGCGGTTGAGGGTGGTGCCGGCGTAGTGATTGGCCACCAGGCGGCGCCGGCGGGCCCGCGTCACGTCGCTGCGGAGATTGTCACCGAGGTGGCAGACGAGGGCGGCGCGGCAGCGGGCGACGCCGAGGAGCACGTCGTAGAGGGCGCCGCTGGCCTTGGTGGCGTCGTGCTCGTGTGACAAGAGGCAGAGGTCCCCGGGCTCCAGCAGGCCGGCCGCCGACAACCACCCGGCGACGACCTCGGAGTCGAGGTACATGTCCGACACGAAGGCCACCGTCGACCCGGCCATGCGTGCCCGGGCCACCTCCTCTGCCATCCCGGGCACTGCGCAGAGGACCCGCTCCTCCACGGCCAGCTCCATCCGGAGCAGCCGGTCCAGCGCGGGCGCGTCCAAGGCCAGGGCCGTGCCCAGCTCGGCGTAGATGTCGCGCAACGACACCTCCCCGCTCGGGCGGCCGCGGCGGGCGGCCCGCTCGGCCACCTGCCGGGCGGAGGCGAACTCGCCCGGCTTCAGACCGACGACCTTCTTGGCCCGGGCCCACCGGCCGGTCAGCAGGAATACCGCCGTCGGCGGCGCCACCGTGCGGGTAAGGACCGTATCGAACACGTCGTACGAGCGGACGGTGAACGGCCCACCCCGCCTGGGCATCAGGTGGTAGCGGACGTCGAACGCGCCCTGACACAACCGGACCTTGGCGATAGCCGCCAATCGCCGCAGACGGCCGGCGGACATCCAGCTCGGTGGCGCGACCGGCACGCGTGCAGCGGTTGTGGGCGTCTCGTCACCTCCGTCCCGACGCTCCCCACGTCGCCCATTGCTCCGCGGAGCCTAACCCGGAAGCTGCGCTCACTTCGCCTCGCTACCGAATGTTGGGTGCGGCGTTGTCGATGACGCACCCCACGTTCACGACGCCCTCGCCCGGATCACCAGTTCGGGCCTGTGATGTAAAGGTGCTCGGGTAGAGGTTGAAATGAGCGGGCGTCGATCCCGGCCAGCCGGTACAGGAGCGTCCGCGGGAGGCGGGGAAGGCGTGCGACCGGGCCACCACGTTCTCGGTGATGTTCCAGCCGCGCAGGCGGACGGCGCCCCACCCGATGCGTGTGACCCGCCGATCGCAGCACCATCGCCGCCGGATGGCGCAGAGATGGTGCTTCCCGCTCTGGGCCGCCCGGCGGCCGCTCGCCTCTGGGCCGGCTCATGGGAGTTCACCCGCCGGACCAAGCGCCCGCGCGCCCCGTCGGCCACGGCGGTGCAGAGCAGCTGGGCGCCTCCTCCCGGGCCCGTCGAGCACGGCTCGCGCCGACAGGGCAGCGAGGATTCGGACCAGCTTCAGCGGGTGCTCGTCGCGCCTGCCCATGCGGAGGGCGGCAACCGACGAAGATGGGCTGCATGCCCCGCCGCCGCCCGCCCGCCCTGCCCGTATGACCGGGGCAGTGGGAGCCGGCCGTGCTGACGATCCGGTCCTCAGCGTGGTGATCCCGGTGCGCAACGGCGCCAGCACCCTGGCCGCCCAGCTCGACGCCCTCGCCGCCCAGCGCTTCGACCAGCCGTTCGAGGTCCTCGTGTGCGACAACGGTTCCACCGACGACACCAGGGCGGTGGCGCAGAGCTATGCCGGCCGCCTTCCGGGCCTGGCCGTGGTGGACGCCTCCGGCCGGCGCGGCGTGGCGTCCGCCCGCAACGCCGGCGCCCGTGCCGCCCGTGGCCCCGTGCTCGCCTTCTGCGACGCCGACGACGTGGTGGGCCCGGAGTGGGTGGGGGCCATGGTGGCGGCCTCCGCCAGGGCCGGACTGGTCACCGGTGTCAACGATGAGATGGCGCTGAACGATGCCCTGTCGCGGGCGTGGGTGCCGTCCTCCGACTCGAACCCGCTCCGAGCCCACCTCGGCTTCCTGCCATTCGCTCTGGGCAACAACATGGCGATCCGCCGGTCGCTCTACGAGAGCATCGGCGGGTCCAACGAGGACTACCCCCGGGGGGAGGACATCGACCTGGGTTGGCGGGCCATCCTGAGCGGTACCGAGCTGGTGGTGGCGCCGGACGCGGTCGTGCACTACCGGTTCCGGCGCGACCTGGGCGGCGCCGTGCGCCAGATGGTGGGCTCGGGGATCTCCGACGTGCTCCTCTACCGCGACTACCGCTCGGCCGGGCTCGTCGCCCGCCGCCGATCGGCGGTCAAGGCCTGGGCGTGGATCGTCCTCCATGCGCCGCAGGCGCTCACGTCTCCTGCCTGGCGGGGACGGTGGCTCCGGGCGGCCGGTTACCGGGTCGGGAAACTGCGGGGCTCGCTCCGCTACCGGGTCTTCTTTCCCTGAACGACCGCCTCAGGCCCGTCGCCGGCCGAGACGCTCGTACAGGCGCCAGCCTTCCTGGCCGGCCCGCCGGCCCAGCAGGGTGGCGACGGCGGGGGCGAGCAGCGGCCACCGTCGCCGGTCGGCCCGCACGGCGGCGAGCAGGTGGTGGCGGGCGGTCGACGACTCGCCGTTGCGCAGCTGGGCGCGGGCGATCTTCAGGTGCCACACGGCGCGCAGCGTGGGCCGGCCGGCCAGGTCGGCCTGGTACCGCCCGAGCAGGTGCTCGAGGCCTCGGGCCATCCAAGGCGAGTCGCTGAGCCGTCCGTCCCCGTCCTTGCGCAGCTCCCCCACCACGTCGTCGGTGGTGATGATCTGGCCCATGCGCAGCAGCCGCACCAGCAGGTCCCAGTCCTCCCATGCCCGGAGGTCCTCGTCGAACCGCAGGGCGGCGACGGCCTCCCGCCGGAAGAGCATCGGCACCACGTGGACGCCGCAGCGGAAGGCGAGCAGCTCCTCGAAGCCCACGCCGGTGAGCCCCGCCGTCATGACGGTGGGACGCCCGGCGACGGTGGATGCGGACTCCACTGCGAGCACCGATGCCGGGGCGGCGGCAAGAGCGGCGCCCTGGACGGCGAGCTTGGTCGGCGCAAAGCGGTCGTCGGAGTGCAGGAAGGCGATGAACTCGCCGCGCGCCACGGCCAGGCCGGTGTTCTGGGCAGCGGCCACGCCGCCGTTTCGCTCCCGCACCACGAGCCGGATCCGGGGATCGGCGAAGACGGCCACCGCCTCCGCCACCGACGACGCGTCGGGCGACGCGTCGTCGACGACGACCAGCTCGAGGTCGTCCTCGGTCTGGCCCAGGACACTCGTCACTGCGTCCGCCAGCTCGTGCGAGCGGTTGTGGACCGGCAGCACCACCGAGAAGCGAGGCGCCGCCGTCATCCGACCCGCTCTCCCGCTGCCGCCTCTTCGAACGCAGCCAGGTAGGCCATGGCCACGAGCCCGATGGCGAACCGCCCGGCGCAGCGCCGTGCGGCGGCGGCGCCGAACGCCCGGCGGCGTTCGTCGTCCTCGAGCAGGGCGGCCACGGCCGCTGCCGCTGCACCGGTGTCGCCCGGCATCACGAGGAAACCTGTCTCGCCGTCCACCACGACCTCAGCCACGCCTGCGATCCAGTCCGACACCACCGCCAGGCTGCACAGGCCCGCTTCGATCACCACCGCCGGCATCCCCTCCATGCCGTCTGGGCGGCTGCTCATCAGCAGGAGGTCCGCAGCGCGAAAGGCAGTGCCCACGTCGGACCGGGCAGGCAGGATGATCACCCTCGGATCCGGGCCGGCGGCGGTGCGCACGTCGGCGGCCAGCGGACCGTCGCCCACGAACAGGTGGACGGCCCGCTTGTCACCGGCCCGGGCCTGCTCGGTGATGCGCAGGGCCCGGAGCGGGTCCTTCTCCCACGACAGCGAGCCGAGCGAGAGCACCACGCGGGCGTCGGGCGCGAGGCCCAGCGCGCTGCGGGCGACGGCCCGGTCGGGCGCATCCAGTCGATCGGGATCGACGCCATTGGGTACGAAGCGCACCTGCGACGTGGGGAGGTCGAACACACGGACCGTCTCGTCGCGGACGGCGTCGGCCACGCACAGCACGACGGCGGCCCGACCCATGAGCCACCGGTGCCAGTGCCTGCGGGGGCCTGTAGTGATGGACGGCGGCGCCGACCCGATGCGCCGGTAGACGATCGGCCGGGCGCCGCTGAGCACGGCTGTCCGGAGCGCCTCCCCGCCGTGGGCGCACACCACCGCGCCCGGCTGCGACCGCAGGGCGCGGCGCAGCCCCCGGACAGCGGCCACGGCCGAGAGCGGCAGAGACCGCAGCGGGGGCAGCTTCGTGGTCGTCGCCGCGAAGTCGACCTTCGCACCGATCCCGGGACGCAGGACGACGACGCGCTGCTCCAGCCCACGAGCGGCAAGGACGCGCACCAGATCGGCCGCGAACACCTCTGCGCCCCTTCGCTGGTCCGTCGCGACAACGTGCACCACGTTGCGTATGGTCACCCGACCGCCCGGCGGTAGAGGGCGGCCATCCGGGCCACCACCGCGTCGATGGTGTACCGGTCGACGAACCGCCGGCGGGCGTCGGCCACTGCGGCGTCCGGGCGTACTCGGAGCACGGCAGCAAGTGCATCAGCCAGCGCAGCCGGGTCGTCGGCGGGCACGAAGGAGGCCGCCCCGTCGAGCAGCTCGCGGGCGGGCGGCAGATCGCTGGTCACGATCGGCGTCTCCAGGGCCATTGCTTCCAGCAGCGTGCCGCCGGCGCCCTCCCACCGCGACGGGAAGGCGAAGGCATCCGCCGCCACGAGCAGGTCGGCCACGTCGGGCCGGTCGCCGAGGAGTTGCGCCCCGACCTCGGCCGCCCGGGCCCGGAGGGCGGCGGAGGCGGCGCCGTCCCGGCCGGCTACCAGCAGCAGTGCTGCCGGCACCCGTTCGGTGACGGCGGGCCAGGCATCGAGCAGTACGTCGAGGCCCTTCTGGCGCTCCTGGCGAGCGGCAGCCAGCACAAGGGGCGCGTCGTCTGTCACACCGAGGGAGAGGCGGGCGGCCGCCCGGCGCTGCGGCGCCCGCCGGCCGAGGGCCTCGGGATCGCGCCCGCGGGGCACTACCTCGATACGGGTGGCGGGGATGCGGAGGCGCTGCTGCATGACGGTGGCTACGTGCTCGCTGATCGCGTGGAAGCGGCGGACGCGTCGCGCTGTCAGGGCGTCCACGGCTTGGACGGCGCGGATCTTCAACGCCGGCACGCCGGCATGGGCCAGATGGGCGGGGCCGTACGAATCGTTGACCAGGCTGCACACCAGCGCCGGGCCCCGACGACCCACGGCGATGCGGCTGGCCAGGTCGGCCTCGAACAGGGTGCTGTGCACCACGTCGGGCCGGCGGGTGTCGACGACGGCCCGCAACTCCACCGCCTTCCCCCGCCTGGTGGCACTGCGCAGCACCTTGACCGGCACCGCCGCTGCCACCTCGGCATGCACGCCGCTGCGCTCCAGCAGGGCCACCACCTCGAGCTCCATGCCATGGCGCGCGTACATCGTCACCATCGCCGCCAGCGACCGCTCGGCGCCGCCATTGGCCAGGCTGTCGATGACGTAGAGGACCTTCACCCGCCCCCGCCGGGTTGGTTGGCGGGACGCAGCCCCTTGGCCGGCACGCCGGCATACACGGTGTAGAGCACCGCCCGGGGGCGGCGGGAGAGGGCGTGCGACCGGGCCACCACGTTGACGGTGATGTGCCAGCACCGCAGGCGGACGGCCCGCCCCACCATGCGGCTGATCCGGCTCACGGCAGCCCCACCCGTCGGCCGAGGCGGCCACGGGCGCCGTCCGCCACTGCGGTACCGAGCAGCTTGAGCCGGCGTCTCCGACCGGGGCCGTCGAGCACGGCCCGAATCAAAAGGGCGGTGAGGATGCGCGCCAGCTTCATTGGATGCTCGAGGCGCTGAGTGCGGACCCTGTAGACGATCGTGTTGCGGGCCTCGTAGTAGAGCTTCCAGTCGGGACGGGCGCCGGCCCGGCGGCCGGTGTGCTCCACCTCTGCGGCTGGCACTACGGTGGACGAGAAGCCGGCGCGGGGGATGCGCCACTGAAGGTACTCGGTGTCCTCGGTCCACCAGAACAGCTCCAGGTTGGGCGTGCCGACCCGCTCCACTACAGAGCGGGGGATGAGCACGCCGAACCACCCCGGGTACTGACCGGCCGTGGCGTTGGGGTGGCGCTGGAGCGGCCAGCGGATCCCCGCCGGCCCCTCCGCCGCCGCCGCCACCAGTGCTTCCAGGCAGCCGGGCGCCGGCACCACGTCGTCGTCCAGCACCCACGCCAGGTCGAACCGGTCGTCGTCCAGGAAGCGGGACAGGCCGGCGTGGTGACCACCGGCCGGACCACCGTTGACGGTCAGGTGGTCGACGCTGAGCCAGCCCGGATCGGCGCCCGGGGCCTGCGGCGCGGCGGGGGGCGAACTGGCGTTGTCGGTGACCACGACGGCGTCGGGCCTGCGGGTCTGGGCAAACACGGCGTCGACGCAGCGCTGCAGCTCCACCGGGTCGTCGTGCGTCAAGATAAGCGCCAGGACGCGCCCGTCGACGCGCGGGACCGAGCTCACCGAGGAAGTATGAACCATCACGTCGCGGCCGGAGGGCCCGTCGCCTCCGGGCGGCGGTCGCCTCATCCGGCGCGGGCCGGGACCGGCGACCACTGATGCGACGGGCCTGCTTCCTCGTCGACCGCTTCTACGGGCCCACCGCCATCGAGCGCCGGGCCCGTCTCGAGGTGCGCGCCCTGGCCGACGCCGGCGCGGCCGTCACGGTGGTGACCGCCCGCTGGGACGATCCCCACGACGACCTGGCCGCCCACCCGTCGATCGACCTGATGGAGGTGGCGCGTCGCGGGAAGCGCAGCGTCACCCAGGCCCTGTGGCTGGCGGCGGCGTCCGCCGGACCGGTGCGGCGGGCCATCGCCGGTGCCGACCTGCTCGTGTCGCACGGCTCGCCCAGCCTCATGCCGGCGCTGCCCATGGCCCGCCACCGCAACGTGCCCACGGTGTTCGTGGTGCACAGCATCATCCAGGACCGGATCCGCACGGGCGACAACCCGCACCCCTTCCCGTCCACCACCCTCTATAGGGCGACCGATCGACTCGCCTCCCGGTTCGCCACCCACGTGGTGGGCGTCTCCCGGTACATCGCCGACGTGGCCGTCGGGCTGGGCGCCACGCCGGCCCGCACCCACGCGCTGCTCAACCCCGTGGACGTGGACCGCTTCCGACCCGGTCCGGGAGACGGCTTCGACGCCGACGTGGTTTTCGTGGGCCGCCTCACGGTCGACAAGGGCATCGACGACCTCCTGGCCGCCGCCGGCCTCCTCGGTCCCGACGTCTCGGTGACGGTGATCGGGCCTGGCACCCGCCGGGCCGCCCTGGAGGCGGGTGCACCGCCTCATGTGCGCTTCCTCGGACGGGTCGACAACGACCTGCTCCCCGCCCTCATCACCCGGGCCCGCCTGCTCGCCGTGCCGTCACGCAACGAGCCCCAGGGTGTCGCCGTGCTGGAGGGCCTGGCCTGCGGCACGCCGGTCGTGGGGTGCCGGGTGGGCGGCATCCCCGAGATGGTGGAGGACGGTCGCAACGGCTGGCTCGTGCCCCCCCACCGACCCGACGCCCTCGCCACCGCCATCCGCTCCGCCCTCGACGCCCCCGACTACCCGGCCTTCCGAGGGCGGGCCCGCGCCTCGGCCAAGCGATTCGCGGCAGCCGACTTCCCCGCCGCCGTCGTGGCCCTCTACGAGAGCCTGCTGCGCGCCCCTGCCTGACTCGACTCTCTCCCGAGGGCGGCGCAAATTCACACCTCGGTGGTGGACCAGTCCGCGTCGAGGTGGATGGGCGCCAGCCGCACGATGCCGACCGGCGCATCGTCGAGGGGCGGCCCGACGATGTCGAAGTGGCCCGTCGGGTGCCACGACGTGAGGTCACGCCCGTTCTCGCCGAACACGCCGAGCCACAGGTAGTACCGGCCGGCGGCGAACGGGAGCGACGCCACCGTGCACCGCACCTTCAGCTCGGCGCCGGAGAGCTCGACGTTGCGCTTCAGCAGGAGAAGGGGAGACGCCGGCCCCTGGCTGATGCCGAGCTGAAGCGTGCCGGACCGGGGCTCGGGAGCGTGCAGCCGCACCTCGATGCGCACCGGTGCGCCGGTGGCCACCGTGTCGTCGTCCACCCCGGAGACGGCCGCCTTGAGGATGCGGACCTCGCCGTCCACCGCGGTGTCGCCCTCGGCGCCTTCCTCGATCCAGCGCCGATAGCCGGCCATCACCTCGGCCGTCGGCCCGATCTCCTGCACCTCGCCCTTCTTGAGCCACAGGGCGGAGCTGCACATCGCCTCCACCGTGGCCAGGTCGTGGGAGACGTAGACCAGCGTGGTGCCGTTGGCCAGCACCTGGCGCATGCGGTCGAGGCAGCGCTGCTGGAAGGTGGCGTCGCCCACCGCCAGCACCTCGTCGACCAGCAGGACGTCGGGCTCGAGGAAGGCAGCCACGGCGAACCCGAGCCGCATCTTCATGCCGCTCGAGTAGTACTTCACCTGTCGGTCGATGGCGTCGTCCAGCTCGGCAAAGGCCACGATCTCGTCGAACTGCGCGGCGACGCGCTGGCGGGGCAGGCCCAGGAGCGAGCCGTAGAGGTAGCAGTTCTCCCGACCGGTGAGGTCCGGGTGGATACCGGACGCCACCTCGATCAGGGCGCCCACCCGCCCCACCGCCTCGATGCTCCCGGCGTAGGGGTACATCACCTGGGTCAGGATCTTGAGCAGGGTCGACTTGCCGGACCCGTTCGAGCCGATGAAGGCGAACGACCCGCCCGGGGCGATCTCGAATTCCACGTCGCGCAGGGCCCAGGTCCACGACTTGCGGGGCCCGTGGGTGCGCAGGCGTTCGATCTCGTCACGCAGGAGCGACCGGCCCCGGTCGGGACGGAAGCGCTTCCAGAGGTGATGGGCGGCGACCGTGCCCCTAGGCGACATCGGCGATACCCGTCTCGAGCCGCTTGAACAGCCGGTAGCCGACGATCAGCTGCACCACCGAGCTGACGGCGCCGATGAGTACCAGGTCGGTGCGGGGCGGCACGCCCTCGAGCACGCTCCGCCGAAGCCCGTCAATCACTGGCGCGATCGGGTTCAGCGCCGAGTACAGGCCGCGCAGGTTGGCGGGTACGACCTCGATCCCGTACGCCACCGGCGTGGCGAACAGCCCGACCTGGAGAAGGATCGGCAGCACGTGGCGCAGGTCGCGGAGGTACACCGTGAGCACGGCCAGCACGAGCGACACCGCCGTCGTGAACACCAGCCCGATCACGACGAGGACCGGCACCCAGTACGACGTGCCCCGCGGCGCGTAGCCGTAGACGACGAACAGCACCCCGAGCACGAGTGTCGCGATGGCGGTGTCTATGCCGGCGCCGGCGACGCTGCTCAGCGGGAACACCTCACGCGGACAGCTGACCTTGTTGAGCAGCGACATGTTCGACACCAGGCTGAGGGCGGCCTGGGAGACCCCAGTCGAGAAGAACGTCCACGGCAGCAGGGCGATGTACGAGAACAGCGCGTACGGCGCGCCGCCGGTGTCGACGTCGGCCACCCGGCTGAAGAACAGGGTGAAAACGACCATGTACACGAGCGGCGTGATGACGGCCCACGCCAGGCCGAGGGCGGCCTGCTTGTAGCGGGCGCGCAGCTGTCGCTCGGTGAGCGACCGAATCAGCTCACGGGCACGCCACAGGTCGCGCAACGCCTGGCGCAGGCCCACCCGCCGGCGGAACCGGAGCTCGGGCGGCGGCCCATCCGGCCGGTCGACGACGTCCTCCGTCACCGGCGCCTCTGTGCTCTCGTCATGTTCGCTCCATCCCAACGTGGGTGGTGTGCATCGGCACAACCCGGCCTTCTGAGCGTACGGCGGCACACCGCGCCCGGCCGCGCGCGCACCCGCCCGCGTTCATTGTGATCCGACCTACACGTGGTGTGGTCGATGAGAGGAGAACGGCGAGCGGCGGGTCAGAACAGCTCGACGTCGCCGAGCGACAGGTCCCATGCGCCGATCGGGGGGCGCCCGCCGGCGCCGGCCGCCCGCCACGTGAGCACGGGCCCCTGGCCGGGCAGCGGGACGAAGCCGCGCCAGCGCCGGGCGCCGATGGCGACTGCGTAGTCGGCCCCAGACGCCCGCAGCACGTCCCGGGCCAGGCGTGCGAGGGTGAGGGCGTCGCCACCCGGCGCCAGCACGTCGCCCAGCATCGCCTCCACCGCCCCGCCCCGCCGGCGCAGGCGGAACAGGGCCAGCCCGCCTTCGACGCCTTCCGGCCCCGTGAGGGCCCGGTAGGCGAGGGCGGGGAAGCCGGCGTACCGCCAACGGAGAACGTCGGGCGACAGGCGGGTTCGCAGCCCCGTCGGCGGCCGCTGGGAGCGCAGGAGGGCGGCAACAGCCGGCCCGTCGGCCAGGACGTCGGCGGCCGGCGCCCCCGCCTCGCTGGGGAGCGACCACAGGTCGGCGGGCGTGCGGGCCCGCACCACCCGGGGCAGCGCTCCCGGCGATGCGAGGCGCACCTGCAGCGGCACCCGGCCGACCTCCTGCCACCCCATCTTCAGGTAGCCCGGGCGGCTCTGGTCGTTGGGCGTGTTGAACACGAACCGCACATCGGTGTCCTCGAGGGCCTCCAGCCCGAAGCGGGTGAGGCGGGTGAACACGCCGGCCCCGCGCGCCTCGGGGGCGGTGGCGGTGTCCACCGCCCGCACGGCCGGGAGCACGGCGCCGGGCTGCTCGAACTCCCAGCGCAGGAAGGCCCGAAACCCGATGACGCGGCCCTCCCGCTCGGCCACCCACGCCGGCGACGGCCCGAACGGGTTGGCCGTGTGCTTCCAGGAGAAGAAGGCGGCGTGGTGGGCGTCGGGCACCCAGCCGAGCGACGCCGCCAGCAGCTCCAGCACGTCCGGGGCGTCCTCGGGGCAGAAGGGCCGGACGACATCGTCGCCGGCGCCCGTCACCGGCACGCACTCCGGGCGACCCGACCCGTTCCGGCAGCGGAATCGCGCCGCAGGGGGCCGGATTCCGCTGCCAGAACGAATCCGGCACCGCTCACTGCGTGTCGAGCCACGACTGGAACATGAGCACGGACCAGAGGCGGTAGTCGTTGTTGCGCCGGCCGGCGACGTGGTCGTCCCACTGGACGCGTATGGGCGCGGGGTCGAACCAGCCGTCGTCGGCGAGGCGGGCGGGCGCCAGCAGATCTTCGGCCCAGTCCCGCAGCGGGCCCCGGAGCCAGGCGCCGAGCGGCGGGTCGAACCCCATCTTGGGACGGTCCACCAGCGCCGACGGCACGTACCGGTCCAGCACCTGGCGCAGCACCCACTTGCCCCGCCCGTCGCGCAGCTTGGAGGCGGACGGCAGTTGCCAGGCCCACTCGACGATGCGGTGGTCGAGCAGCGGCACCCGCAGCTCGAGGCCCACCGACATGCTGGCCCGGTCGACCTTGGTGAGCATGTCGTCGGGGAGCACCATGGCCGTGTCGAGCCAGAGGAACTCCTCGAGGGCGCCGTGCAGCCGCGGCCACCCGCCCGGCTGGTCGGCCACCGTGGGCGGCTCCTTCGAACCGAGCACGACGCCGGCTGGGTCGTCCCACTGCCCGGCCAGGCTCTTGTACACGCCGGCCACGTCGGTACAGCCGAGCAGGCGGCTCAGCTTCTCCACCTTGTCGGCCGGGTTGCGGACCCGCACGCGGGCCGGCAGCAGGGCGCCGGCCCGGTCCCACACGGCGCGGGGCGGCGAGAGCAGGGCGGCGGCGGCGGCCCGGCGGGCGGGGGACGGCAGCGCTCCCAGCCGGCGCCAGAGCATGGGACCGAGGACGTGGCGGTTGTAGCCGGCGAACACCTCGTCGCCGCCGTCGCCCGAAAGGCACACGGTGACGAAGCGGCGCGCCACCTCGGACACCAGCACCGTGGGCACGGCCGACGGATCGCCGAACGGCTCGTCGTAGATGGTGGCGAGGCGGGGGATGACGGCCAGCGCGTCGGCCACGGACAGCCGGACCTCGGTGTGCTCGGTGCCGAGGTGGGCGGCTACCGCCTTCGCCTGCGGTGCCTCGTCGAAGCCGGCGTCGGGCATGGCGATGGTGAAGGTGCGCACCGGTCCGCACCCCCGGGCCTGGGCCAGGGCCACCACGGCGGACGAATCGACGCCGCCCGACAGGAAGGCGCCTACCGGTACGTCCGCCTGGAGGCGCAGCGCGACGGCGTCGCCCAGCAACTCGTCGAGGTGGTCCACCGCGTCGGCCGGCACCTCGCCCCGCCGGGCACCTGCGCCGGCCGTGACCGTGTCGCCGAGCGACCACCAGCGCTCCGGCTCCGGCATCGAGCCGGCGGAGCCGCCGGCAGCGAACGTCACCAGCGCGCCCGGCGCCAGCGTGGCCACGCCCCGGTAGATCGTGCGCGGGTGGGGGACGAAGCCGGCGCGCAGGTAGGCGGCCACACTGTCGCGGTCGACCTCCGGCCGGAAGCCGTCGTGGCCCCGGAGCGCCTTCAGCTCGGAGCCGAAGACCAGGTCTGCGCCGGCCCAGCCGTAGTACAGCGGCTTCTCCCCCAGGCGGTCACGGGCCAGAGTGAGTCGGCGCTCGGCCCGGTCCCACAGGGCGAGGCCGAACATGGCGTTGGCCCGCTCCAGGGCCGCACGGAGGCCCCAGGCGTCCACGGCGGCCAGCAGGACCTCAGTGTCGGAGTGCCCGGCGAAGCGGGCGCCGGCCGCCTCCAGCCGCGCCCGCAGGGCCCGGTGGTCGTAGACCTCGCCGTTGAACACGAGCACGTACCGACCGGAGGCCGACACCATGGGCTGGTGGCCGGCGGGCGACAGGTCCACGATGGCCAGCCGCCGCATGGCCAGCGCCACCCCGGCGTCGGGATCGGCCCACACTCCCTCGTCGTCAGGGCCGCGGTGGCGGAGGCGGCCCACCATGGCCCGGGCCCGGGCCTCGATGGCGCCCGCCGGCGCGGCGCCCGTCGGTCCGAGCAGGCCAGCGATGCCACACATCGCTCAGCTTCCCGTTCCGGGAATCACGCCGATCTCCGGACCGGGCCCGCAGCGCTCGGGCAGTAGCTTCGGGGTCCGATGGCTGCAGCCGGCGAGGCGGGCGCACGGCGGGGCGAGCGGCCGCTGCGGATCCTGTGGCTGGTGAAGGGTCTCGGCATCGGGGGGGCGGAGCGGCTGCTGGTGGCGGCCGCCGGCGCCCACGATCGGGCCGCGTTCGCCATCGAGGCAGCGTACGTCGTGCCACAGAAGGGGCAGTTGGTGGGCGACCTCGAGGCGAGGGGCGTGCGGGTCACCTGTCTCGGCGCCGGCCGCCGCGGCGCCTGGGTCCCCAGGCTGCGGGCGCTGCTGGCGTCGGGCCGCTTCGACGTGGTGCACGCCCACTCGCCCCTGGTGGCCGGGGTGGCCCGGCTGGCCGCGTTGACGGTGCCCCGGGCGCGCCGCCCCCGGGTCGTGACAACGGAGCACAACGGCTGGTCCACCTTCGCCCTGCCCACCCGCCTCCTCAACGCCCTCACCGCGCCCCTCGACGCAGCCACCATCGCCGTGTCCGAGGAGACCCGTGCGTCGATGTGGTGGCCCCGCACCCGCCGGCGCACGGCGGTGGTGGTGCACGGGGTGGACCTGGCCGCCATCCGCTCGGCGGCCGGCGAGCGCGACGCGACCCGGCGGGAGCTGGGCGTGACGGACGACGAGGTGGTGGTGCTCACCGTCGCCAACTACCGGGCCCAGAAGGCGTGGCCCGACCTGCTGGCGGCGGCGCGGGCGGTGGTGGACGGCGGCGCACCGGTGCGGTTCGTGGCCGTCGGCCAGGGCCCGCTGCAGGCGGAGGTCGAGGCATTGCACGGGCGCCTCGGCCTGGGCGACCGGATGCTCCTGCTGGGCCGGCGTGACGACGTCCCCCGGCTCCTGGCCGCCGCCGACGTGTTCGTGCTGGCGTCGACCTACGAGGGCTACCCGCTGGCGGTGATGGAGGCACTGGGTGCGGGCCTGCCCGTGGTGGCCACGGCCGTGGGCGGGGTGGTCGACGCGGTGGGGGCCGGGGCCGGCGTGCTCGTGGCGCCGAGGCGCCCGGACCTGCTCGCCGACGCCATCGCCCGGGTGGCGGCCGACCCGGTCGAGCGGGCCCGACTGGCCGCCGGGGCACGGGCCGCAGGCGACACCTACGACATCCGAGGCGCGGTGGCGGCAGTAGAGGAGCTGTACCGACGGGTGGTGCGCGAACGGGCTACGCCCCGGCGCCGGCTCGGCTGACCGGATCTGGTGTCCCAGCCCCCGAAGTGGGCAGATGACCGATATGCCGACCACGCAGAGTGGTGATACAGTCGGAGGAGCAAGTGGTCGATGAAGGAGAACGTCAGTCGTTCGGGGGATCGAAGCACCGTACGAGGACGTACCGGATACGGTCTCCCACCGAGACCGGGGCGGAGGCGGAGTTCTTTGACGAAGCGAAGGGTTGTCATCAAGGCAGCTCGTTGGACGAGGCTGGCCCAGCGCGCCTCGCGCCTTCGCAGTGACGTCATCCTCGGCATCTTCGACGCGCTGCTCGTCACGGCGGCGTTCGCCACCGTCCTGGTCCTGCGCTTCGACGGCAGGGTCCCGTCGCACCACTGGCACGCCTTCTGGGGCTTCGTGCCGTTCGGCGTGGCCCTGAGTCTCGCCAGCAACTGGGCGTGGGGCCTCTACGGCCAGCTCTGGCGCCACGCCAGCATCCACGAGGCGCGCCACCTGCTCATGGCCGGGGCCACCACCACCTCGGTGCTCGTGTTCCTCGAGATCGGCATCCGCCGCAGCGTGCCGTACTCGGTGGTCACCCTCGGGGTGGGCCTGAGCATCTTCCTCACCGGCGCGCTGCGCTTCCAGTCCCGCCTCTTCTCCTTCCAGCGTCGCTCGTCCGACCAGGACGGCCTGCGCGTCGTCGTGATCGGCGCGGGCGACGCCGGCGCCGCTCTGGTGCGCGAGATGCTGCGCAGCCCCCGGGCCGGCCTCGTGCCCGTGGCCGTGCTCGACGAGGACCCCCGCCGCCACGGCCGCTCCTTCATGGGCCTGCGCATCGAGGGGGGCATCGACGACCTGGCGCGCGTCGCCGCCCGCACGGCCGCCCACCAGGCGGTGCTGGCCATGAGCTCCATCGACCAGCCCCTGGTGCGCCGGGCCGCCGCGGCCGCTGAGAAGGCGGGGGTCGCCCTTCGGATCGTGCCCGGCATGTCCTCCACGGTGGGCAACCGGGTGTCCATCAGCGACGTGCGCGACCTCCGCATCGAGGATCTCCTGGGCCGCAAGCAGGTCGTCACCGACCTCGACGGCGTGCGCAGCCTGCTCGAGGGCAAGCGGGTGATCGTCACCGGCGCCGGCGGGTCGATCGGGTCAGAGATCTCCCGCCAGGTCGCGGCCTGCGACCCGGCGTCGCTCGTGCTGGTCGACCACGACGAGACCCACCTGCACGACGCGGCCACGTCGGTGAGCCGCCCCACGGTGCAGGTGCTGGCCGACATCCGCGACCGCGAGTTGATGCTGCACGTGTTCGCCACCCACCGGCCCGAGGTCGTGTTCCACGCCGCCGCCCACAAGCACGTGCCGCTGCTGGAGGACCACCCCTGCGAGGCGGCCCTCACCAACGTGGTGGGCACGGCCAACGTCCTCGAGGCGGCCGAGAAGGTGCACGCCGAGCGCCTCGTGTTCATCTCCACCGACAAGGCGGTCGTGCCGTCGAGCGTGATGGGCGCCTCCAAGCGGCTGGGCGAGCAGCTCGTGCTGGGCCAGGCGCCCGAGGGCACCCGCTACTGCGCGGTGCGCTTCGGCAACGTGCTGGGCAGCCGGGGCAGCGTGGTCCCCACGTTCATGCGCCAGATCGCCGCCGGCGGCCCGGTCACCGTCACCGACCCGGCCATGACCCGCTTCTTCATGAGCATCGAAGAGGCCGTGCAGCTCGTGCTCCAGTCCGCCGCGCTGGCCGAGGGCGGCGAGCTGTTCATGCTCGACATGGGCGAGCCTGTGCGCATCCTCGACCTAGCCGAGCGCATGATCCGCCTCTCCGGTCGCGAGGTGGGAAGGGACATCGAGATCAAGGTCACCGGCGTTCGGCCGGGCGAGAAGCTGGTCGAGGAGCTGCGGGACTGCGAGGAGCAGGCCTTCGGAACGATCCACCCCTCGATCATGCGGGTCCAGCCGCTTCCCACGCCGGACGCCCTCCTGCGCATGGGCATGGGGCAGCTGGAGGCGTTCGCCTCGGGCCGGCGTCCCGAGGAGGTCCGCAACCTGCTGTTCGCCCTCGCCGAAGCACGGGTGCCGGTCGACACGCAGGTGCACGACGCAGCGGCCGATACCAAGGCGCTCCGCCGGTGACGGACCGTTCTTCGCCAACTCGCTGGTGCGACGCCACGCAGTGATGGTGCACAAGTGACGTCCCCGCCCGCAGTCCTGGGCGGGCCCCAGGCGTTCCCGGGCGGTCTGCCCATCGTCCGGCCGTACGTGCCGGGGGTCCCCGCGCTCGGCGCCCGCCTCCAGTCGATCCTCGAGAGCGGCCACCTCACCAACGGGCCCACCGTGGCCGAGCTGGAGGAGCGCGTGGCCGACCTCGTCGGCGTGGCCCACGTGGTGGCCGTGGCCAGCTGCACATCCGGTCTCATGCTCGTGCTCCAGGCCCTCGGCGCCACCGGCCGGGTGGTGCTGCCCAGCTTCACCTTCTCGGCCAGCGCCCACGCCGTGGTGTGGGCCGGCGGCTCGCCCGACTTCGCCGAGGTCGACGGGGCCACATGCACTCTCGACCCGACGGACGCGGCGGCGCTGGTGGAGGGGGCGTCGGCCATGACCGCCACCCACGTCTACGGCACCCCGTGCCGCACCGGGGAGCTCCAGGCGCTGGCCGACGGCGCCGGCATCCCGCTCGTCTACGACGCCGCCCACGCCCTCGGCAGCAGGCGGGCCGGGGTCCCCATCGGCGGCTTCGGCACGGCCGAGGTCTTCAGCCTCAGCCCAACCAAGGTCGTGGTAGCGGGCGAGGGCGGGCTGGTCAGCACCAACGACGCCGGCCTGGCCGAGGCGTGCCGGGTGGGCCGCGACTACGGCAACCCGGGCGACTACGACTGTCGCTTCCCCGGCCTCAACGCCCGCATGTCCGAGCTGCACGCGGCGGTGGCGCTGGCCTCGCTTGACGGCCTCGACGAGCGGATCGCCCACCGGGGCGCGCTGGTGGCACGCTTCCGCACGGGCGTGGCCGGCGTGGCCGGCCTCACCACGGCCGCCGTGGCGGAGGGCGACACGTCGACCTACAAGGACCTCACCGTCGTCGTCGACCCCGCCGGGTTCGGCGTCAGTGCGGTCCGGCTCGCCCGGGCCCTCAAGGCCGAGGGCATCGACTCCCGCCGGTACTACCACCCGCCGATCCACCTGCAGAAGGCCTACGCGTCCCTCTGGCCGCAGCGCCGGCCCCTGCCCGTCACCGAGGAACTGTCGACCCGCGTGCTCAGCGTTCCCCTGTGGTCGCACATGACCACCGGGCAGATCGACGGCGTGGCGGACGCCGTGGCGCGTATCCACGCCGGCGCCGAAGCCGTCAACCGTGCCCTCGACTGAGCAGACGCAGGGTGCATAGGGGGCCCGGCGCTACAATTGAGTTGCAGCGCGCTCATCTCCGACGTGCCCGCTGCCGAACCTGCTCGTGGAGGATTCCGCAGGTGACCAGCGCCGCTGCACCCCCTGCCCGAGCCGGAGATGACCATGGAGCCCATTGAGTACGCCAGGCTGATCAGGCGCAGATGGCGGATCCTCGCCGCCTGCTGCCTGGTGTCGGCCGTCGTGGTGTGGGTCCTCACCCCGTCGTCGCCGGCCAAGACGGCACCGGAGTTCGTGGCCGAGCACACGCTCATCCGCGAGAGCGGCACCGGGCCGACGCCGGCAGCGCTGGCCACCGTGGCGCTGTTCGTGCGCACCGGCGAGGTGCCCACCCGCGTGGCCAAGCGCATCGGCTTCACCCGCGATCCGCAGCTGCTGGCCCGCAGCGTGCAGGCCGAGGGCGACGAGGTGATCGGCACCCTCACCGTGACGGCCACCGCCGCCGGCCGCCGGGCGGCGAGCGACCTGGCCAACGCCTTCGCCGAGGAGACGCTCGCCGTCCTCGGCGAGAAGGCACAACAGGCCCAGGACAAAGTGAACTCCGATCTGGCCGCCCGTGTCACCAAGCGACGCGCCACCATCGACGACCTGGAGCGCCAGAGCGCCGCCGCCCGGGCGGCGGGGAAGTCGTCCGAGCTGATCGACGCGCAGCGCGACGCCCAGCTCCGGGTCTACGGCACCGACCTCGAGCTGCAGCAGAAACAGGCCGACGTGCCCCCGCCGACAGCGGGCTTCACCACCCTCGAGGTGGCCACCCCTGAGCTGGCCAACCCGCGCGGCGCCGGCCTGGGCGTGCCCGCCGGCCGTCCTGGCCGGGCCGCCGCGGCCGGCATGCTCGGGCTGATCCTGGGCGCCGTCGTCGCGCTCGTGGTCGAGCGGGTCGACCCCCGCATCACCCTGCGGGCGGGGGCGGAGCGGGCCTTCAAGCTGCCCGTCGTGGCCGAGGTCCCGTACACCCGGGGCCACCGTTTCGACGTGCTCACGGCGACGGACCCCTCGTCGGCCGTCGCCGAGGCCTACCGGGCCGTTCGCTCCGCCCTCCTGCTCATCCCCGGCAACGTGCTCGGCCGGCCCGACGACATCCCGGCCGAGCCGGTGGCGCCCTCCGCTACCATCGCCGTCCCGAGCATCCTCGGCGCCGGTGGCAACGGCCATGGCGGGCGGGCCAACGGCGCCGGCCGTCTGTCGACCGGGGAGCCCCAGGTCATCCTCGTCACGTCAGGCGCTCCGGCCGAGGGCAAGACGGCGACCGCAGCCAACCTCGCCGCCAGCTTCGCCGAGACCGGCCGCTCGGTGCTGGTGCTCAGCTGCGACTTCCGGCGCCCGTCCATCCACGAACACCTCGGGGTGCGCCAGGCATGGGGCCTCACCGACGTGCTGGAGGGCGGCAGGGACGCTCCCAAGCTGGCCGACGTTGTGAAGGACACGATCATCCCCGGCGTGCGGATCGCCACCAACGGATCCCCCCTCGACAGCTTCGGCGAGGTCGCCGCCCACGGCCGCCGGCTGGTACAGGACGCGCGGGCGCTGGCCGACATCGTGATCATCGACACGGCGCCGATCCTCGTGGCCCACGAGGCGACCGAGCTCATCCCGGCGGCCGACACCGTGGTCGTGGTGTGCCGGAGCGGCCAGACTTCGAAGGAGGACGCGGCGCGCACGCGTGAGATGCTCACCCGCCTGCGCGCGTCGGTGGCCGGCGTGGTGCTGGTGGGCGCCCCCGAGAGCGACACCGGCTATTCGACGTATTACTACGACAACCAGCGGGGGTCGCGGCGCAGCGTCGGCTCCTGGCTGCTCGGGCGGGGCACACCCGCCCCGCCCGTCGACCCCACGCCCGTCGACCCCACGCCCGACGTCCCGACGCCCGACAGGAAACGGGCCGTCACCTGAACGGGGCGGGCACATGACCGCTGCTTCGGGGACCAGCTCCCTCCGGCCCTACGGGGTCACGATCCCCGCCATCGGCGCCGTCGCCGTCTACATGGCCTTCCTGGCGTGGGCCTTCGAGCACAGCGGGTACGACACGTGGGGCGGCGTCCTCGTCGGCACCGTCCTGCTGCTCGCCAGCCTGCCGGTGGTGCTGGCCCTGGCCCGCCGGGAACCCGACCCGAGGGTGGCCCGGCTCCTCCCCTGGGCTCTGGGCCTCAAGCTGGGCGCCTCCCTCGTCCGCCTGGCCATCACGTTCGCCGTGTACGACGGCGTGGCCGACGCCAACACGTACCACACGGCCGGCCACATGCTGGCGCCCATGTACCGGCGGGGCGACTTCTCGGCCGACATCGGGGGGCTCGTCGGCACCGGGTTCATGAAGGTGTTCACCGGACTGGTGTACGCCGTCATCGGGTCGACCCGCCTGGGCGGCTTCATCGTGTTCTCGTGGATCGGCTTCTGGGGCCTGTACCTGTTCTACCGGGCGTTCCGCCTGGCCTGCCCCGAGGGGGACAGCTGGCGCTACGCCTGCCTCGTGTTCCTCCTGCCGTCGCTGCTGTTCTGGCCGTCCAGCATCGGCAAGGAGGCGTGGATGACGCTCTCGCTCGGCATGGCCACCTACGGCGCAGCCAAGATCCTCACCCGCACCCGGGGCGGGTTCGTCACCCTCGCCCTCGGCGTGGCCGGCACCGTGCTGGTGCGCCCGCACGTCGGCATCATCCTCATGGTGAGCCTGCTTCCCGCCTATCTCTTCCGCCGCCCGCCGGCGGGAGGCTCCATCCTCGGGCCGGTGGCCAAGATCGGCGGCATCCTGCTGCTCGGGGTCATCCTGGCCGTCGTCGTGGGCGAGGCCTCGGAGCTGTTCGGCGTGAAGGACCGCTTCGACGCCGAGGCGGTGTCGGCGCTGCGACAACGGGCGAACACCCAGACCTCCGCGGCGGGGTCGTCCTTCGGCAACGGCACCACCGACTTCTCGCCATCGGCGTTCCCGGGCGCGCTCATGTCGGTGCTGTTCCGCCCCTTCCCATGGGAGGCGGGCAACCCGCTGGCATTCATCGCGTCGCTGGAGGGCACCTTCCTGCTCGCCATGGCGGTCATCTGCCGCGGGCGGGTGGTCGGCGCCGTCCGTTCGATCCTGCACACGCCGTACGTGGTGCTCTGCCTCGTCTACACGGTGCTGTTCGTCTACGGCTTCTCGAGCTTCGCCAACTTCGGCGTGCTCACCAGACAGCGGGTGCAGGTGTTTCCCTTCGTGCTGGTGCTGCTGGCGCTGCCGGCGTACAAGCACACCGACGGCGGCTGGCGCGATTTGTTCCGCCGGCCGTACGACGAGGTACGACCAGCCGACCCGGCCCGGGGCGAGGACGACGAGCCTGCGTGGCTCCCGAGGTAGGGTGATGACGAGCGGTCCGGATTGTCGCCGTGGGTGACGGAATCCGGTTCTTTGTCACACTCCGTACAAAGTCGGTAAGGTGGAGCAGGCGGGATGCATGCACGGCGACGAACCGGGGAGATGAGCGTGGACGCACAAGACACGGCAGGACTGTCCAGGCGCGACGTGCTCAAGCGGTCGGCTGTCGTCGGTGGCCTGGTCTGGATCGCGCCCACCATCCTCGCCGGGCCGGCCAGCGCAACCGTCGTCACCTGCCCGGCCAACCGCCGGTATGCCATCAAGCACGGCTCGCCGAACCAGGGCTGTGAGGTGCCGGGCACGAACGCCGGCGGAAGCGGCAACTGCGCCGCCCAGGCGGGGTTCACCGAATTCCAGAACGGCTGCTGCCTCGAGCCGACCCTGGTGAGGTTCGTCGCTAGCGCCAACGGCACGACCCACACCTACACGTTGGCTCCCGGTGTCGGTTTCTCCCAGGGCTTCGTGAAATGTGCGAACGACTGCCACCGGCACGTTGACCCGCACAACGAGTTCGTCATCGAGGACCAGGATCCGGTGACCGGCATCACGACTGTCATCATGACCTGCTCGAACCTGTCGCACTCCGAGCTCATCGTGTGCCTCGACGGGTCCAACCTGCCGGTCTGCTGATAGTCGGACGTCCTGCGGCTCGTCGCATCGGGCCGTACGCGGTACTCGGGCAGCACTTCGCCGTCACGGTCGACGACACGGCGATCGCCGGCTACCTGGAACAGGCCTTGGCGTCACTGGCCACGTCGTCGCCGGCCACGGTGCGGTGGTCGGTCGTCGACCGGGCCGGAACGGACGCAGACCACCGATTCGCAGTCTTCCGGGACGGCAGCCTGCTCTTCGGCTGTGACGACAGGAACGACGTGGTGCCGCTGCTGCTGTGGTGGGTCAACCGGATCGTCTGCTTCGAAACAAGCCACCGTGTAATGGTCCACGCCGCAGTTGCCGCTGCTCCGGGGGGAGCCGTCGTGCTCCCCGCGCCACAGGAGTCGGGCAAGACCACGCTGGTGGCGGCGCTGGTGCAAGACGGTCTCGGCTACCTCACCGACGAGGCTGCCGCCTTCGACCCGGAAACCGGGGCGGTGGACGCCTATCCCAAGTGGCTCTCCCTGAAGCCCGGATCCTGGGCCCTGTTCCCGCACCTGCGGCCGATCCTGGCGCCGGAGCTGGCCGCCTTCGCCGAGGACCAGTGGCACGTCGTGCCGGATGCGGTCCGGCCCGGCGCTGTGGTGCCCTCGGCGGAACCGGCATTCGTCGTCGCACCCCGGTACCGCCCGGGCCAGTCGACGTCGATGCGGACCATGGGCCGCGCCGAGGCGCTCTCGATCCTGGTCGAGGAGTCGTTCAACCTCGGGCGCTTCGGGAGGGCGGGCTTCCAAGCGTTGGCCGGCGTCGTCGGTCGCAGCGAGTGCTGGCGGCTCACGACGGGTGACCTGGGCGAAGCGGTGGCCGCCGTGCGGGCCGTGACCGGCTGAGCGGTCCGGGTAACCGCGGCCGATCGTCTACGTTCGCGTCGTGCGACAAGGCCGGTGGTTCATCTGGCTGCTGTTCGTGCTCGTCGCCGTGGTCGCCGCCGACAGCCTGCACCTCGCGGGCGGAGCCGATCCCCCGGCTCCTCCGACCGAAGTGCTCGGCGAGGTGCTCACCAGGGACACGGTGGCGCCGGCCGTCCCGGCGACGATCCCGGCCACGGTTGCCACCACGACCACCGTCGCCACGACGACCACCACTGCGGCGCCCGTCGGAACCACCGTGTCGCCGGTAACGGCCGCCAAGCCGCCCACCACCGTGACGACGAGGGCCGCCACGACGACGACGACGACCGCCCCGGAGGACACCACCACGTCGACCTGGCCGCCCTACAACCCGCCGGAGACGTTCCTGCCGCCGCAGCCCTAGCGCGCCCGCCGGGGCTGATGGTCTCAGGCGGTCAGGCGCAGGTGGTGACGTTGCAGTTGATCTTCGAGGCGTTTTTCACGCACAACTCCATCTCGATGAAGTTCAGCGTGGTGCCGATGCCGTCGGTCGTCATGTAGACGCCGCTGATGGGCGTGGTGCAGGGGCACGGCTTGTTGTTGCTGCTGCCACAGCGGGTGCCCGTGGGGCGGGCGCCGCCGGGCTGGTTGCCGGTGCAGCGGGTGCTGGCCGGGCCCACCCCGCCCGTGTACACCTGGAACAGGGCGAGGTCGTCGGTGGGCGCCGGGTCCGTGAACGTGGACCCCGCCGTGTAGATCTCGGCGTTCGTGCTGGAGACCCACCTGAACACCTTGCCGAACCCCTCGTTGCAGCGGGCGACGTAGCAGTCGTTCGTCGTCTTGATGGCGAACTTGTACCCCGTGACGCCGTCGCCGAAGGCGATCGAGGCGCTGTTGGCGCTGCTGTCGACGTCGTCGCACTTGCCGAGCAGGCCCTGGGAGATGAGGCACTCGATCGAGTAGCGGTGCACGACGCCGAAGGCGTTGGGCTGCAGGCACTGGTTCTGGCACGTCTGGGAGTTGCCCGGCGCGAACTTGGCGTAGATGACCTCGCCCCCGTCGCACGAGCAGCAGCCGGTCGTCTGGCCCCACGCGGTGCCGGTCGAGAGCATCGGGGAGGCCCACACCACACCACCGACGACTGCAGAGCGCTTCAACAACTCCCGACGGGAAAGTCCGTCCATCTGTCCGCCTCCAGCAGGTCCCAATAGCCACTCGTTGTGGCGCCGATACGAGAAATATACCACTACGAGCGCTCGACGAACAACATCGTGACGCTAAGTGGTCCAAATGGGACGATGCGTCAGTATTGGGATTCTCCGGTCGCCAGCTGTCGCAGCAGGTGCGGGGCCGTGCTCACGCCGTCGAGGAGCAGGCGGTGGCAGGAGGTCCGGCCGACGGCCCGCGCCAGGCCGTCGAACCCCGCGCCACCGAGGCCGCGCAGGTTGAACGTGAGCGACACCAGGCGCTCGAGCGCCTCCGCCCGGCCCATGGGGACGAGCGCCGTCGTCACACCCGCCACGACCTCGGGGAACACGAACGCCACCGGCCGCGCCGCCTCCGGCGGACCGGACGCCCCGCCCATGGTGTCCGGCAGGAGGAGCCGCAGGTCCGTGACGAGCGCAGGGACACCATCGGGCCAGCGGTGGTCGCTGCCCGGGAACAGGCCCCACGAGCCCTCCTCCAGGGCGAGCGGCCGGGGATAGGGCCGCACGACGTCGCGGCGGAGGTCCAAAGCGGCGACCTCGTCGGACAGGTAGTCCCACCCCGCCAGCGCGAGAGCGGTCACGAGGGTCGTCTTGCCCGCACCCGACCGTCCCGGAAGGATCACGGCCCGCCCGCCGAGGCTGGCGACGGCGGCGTGGACGTGGACGTCCGGCGAGGGCGCGTTCAGTGCGATGGCGTTCAGCAGCCACACGAGGGATCGGGCCAACCCGGCCACCGACCCGGCCCAGAGGGAACGTTCGCCGTTCTGGTACGCGGCCCACCTACCGTCCACCTCGACCAGGTCGAGGGCGATGCCGGGCTCCGAAGCGGCGGGGAAGGCGGCCACGAACGCCTCGAGGAACCGACCGAGGGAGGCGTCCTGGCAGCGGATCCTCACCCGGGCGTCGAGCAGGCGGACCGGCCCGACGGCGGTGGCGTAGCGCACCGCGTCGAGCACCCGCCGCTCGATCCGCACCGCAGGCCCGCCGTCGGGCGCCGGGGGCAGGTCGGCGGGTGCCCGGACGGTCATCGCGGAGGAGGGCGGTCCAGCACAGCGTCGACCATCGCCAGCGTGTAGCCGGGGTACATCGACGTCGCCCGCACGGTGGTGAAGAAGCGGGCCACCGTGGTGACGAGGTCCTGGTCGGGGGCCGTGATGCCGTCGACGATGTCGAGGATGGCGGCCCGGGTGGCGGCGGCGCGCGAGACGGGTCCCCACTCGCCGCCGTTGTCGATGAAGACCCAGCGCTCGACCGGGTAGCGCCCGACGGCGACGGTGGGCTCGGCCCGGCGCCGCAGGACGCCGGCGGTGGCGTCGGCCAGGGCGGCCGCATCGGCCTCCACGAAGTCGGGCACCACCAGCTCGGCCGACGCGAAGTCGACGAGGGTGCGGGGCGTGTCCACCGCCACGTAGCCGGCGGCCCGGAGCTGGCGGTCCACGATGCGCAGGTCGTCCTTGAACCGGGACGGCAGCAGCACGGCGCGCCCGTCCCGGACGTAGGGGAGCGACGTCACCCACACCAGGCCGGGCGGCGGCGGCAGGTGGGCGCCGAGGTGATCGGTGAGCGACCGGAGAATGCGGTCGGGGTCGAACGACCTGGCCGCCACGCATCCCCCCCAGAACAGCAGGTGGGCGTCGTCGCGCCTGGGACTGAACTGGACGGAGAAGTTGCGCGGCGCCTGCGGGTCGTTCACCACCCGGTCCCGGAACGCACGCGCCAGCGCCCGCGCGCCGGCTTCGGTATTGGTCCTGATCCCCGCCCGGACGGTTCCGAGCTCCACGGCACACGAGTCCACCCACACGAGGTGGTCGACGGTCTGGCCTCAGGGGGCGGGCGGGTTGGCGAGGTAGTCGGGACGCCACAGCCCCTCGGCCTCGTCCGAGCCGGCGGTCGCGTCCTTCGACCGTGTCGCGCCCACCAGCTGGTGGGCGGGCGGCTCCACGCCATCGAGCAGGGCGGCGCCTTCGAGGGCGCTTACCAGGGCGTCCAGGTCGGCCCGCACCGTGGCGGCCGGCGTCTCGAAGGCGTCGGCCAGGTCGCCGACCAGCTCGTCTACGGTGACCTCGCCGTCGAGGACGCTCCAGATCACCGTGGCCACGGGGTCCAGCAGGTGCAGCCGGTCGGTGCGGGGATCGAGCAGCAGCAGTTCGCCGTCCACGTCCGTCGCCTGCAGGCCTCCAGCCGGCCGGGGGACGAAGGCGCCGTCCACCGGCTCCCGCTCCACCGGCCCGTGCACGTGCCCGTCGTGGCCGTGGTCGTGGTGATGGTCGTCGTCGTCGTGGTGATCCAGGGCCACGGAGTCTCCTATCGGGTGGACAGGCTACGTCGAGCCATCTGTGTGTTCGGACACCAGCCCCAGTTCCAGGAGCCGGACGACCAGACCATCCACATCGGCACGGACCGCCGCCAGGGACACCCCGAACACGTCCGCCAGATCGGCGGCCAGCTCACCGGTCGTGGTCACGCCGTCGAACGAGCCCCAGATGAGTGAGCCGATCCGATCCAGGCGGACCAGCCGGCCGGTCGCCGGGTCCCACACCACCCGCTCGCCGTCGAGCTCGGCGTCCCCGAGCCCTGGCTTCACCTTCCAGACCGGTCCTGAGCTGTCGGTCGGTTCACGCACGGCGGCCTCCCGGTCGGATGGAACGGTGGCGACGGGCCACCTCGCGCAGGCCCGTGCCCCATTCGGCCGGCCGCCCCGCCTGCCTCCGGGCGGCCACGTAGGCGGCGTCGGGTGCGAGCAGGGCGCGAAGGTACCGCGCCCGGTCGGTGCCCCGCACCCCGAGCGCACCGGAGAGCAGCTCGAGGGTGTTCGAACCACCCTGGGCCCGGTAGGCCCGCAGCGAGAGGCGCTCCCACCGGCTCGCCACAGTGGCGTCCGCGAACGAGGCGGCGGCCTCCCCGACCCGGGCCCCCAACGAGGATCTGCACGCGGCGACGGCCGCGGCGGCGACGGCCGCTCCCCCGCCGGGAGGCAGGAGGACACTGAGCCGCTCGGGCCGGAGCCGGTGCGACGTCGAGATGCGCACCACGTCGCGCAGCGCCACCAGGCGCGGGCGGTCGTCGCCCAGCATGGCGTTGAGGCACGCATGGACGAAACGGCCCTCGGCGTCGAGGGCCTCAAGCCTGGTGCCGCCCAGCTCGAAGGACGCCTTCGACACCCACAACCTCGCCAGGTCGATACGGAGCCCGAACGACCCGAGCGCGAGCGTGCGGTGGAGATCGACCTCCGGACGGCGGGGATGAGCGAGCGGGACCTCCTTGCCGAATTGGCGGTCGAATCCGCGACGCCGCTCGGGAAGGTCGCGCACGTAGCCGATGGAGGCCAGCGCGGCGAGGGCGCCGGCCATGGCCTGGCTGTGCACGAGCAGGTCGAGGTCGGCGTAGTGGCGCAGAGCCGGGTCTGCCTCGTCGAGGCGCGCCACCGCCGGCCCCTTCAGGACGACGAACGCCACGCCGGCCCGTCCGAGGCAGCCGGCGACCTCGAGCAGCGCCCGCTCCAGGAGCAGCGTCCCCCGGAGGAACTGGGCCGCCGCATCTTCGGCGTCATCGGCCTGCGCCCGGGTGGCCGGAACGACCCCGTCGGCCACCGCCCGGTCGAGCAGCCCGCTCATGCGTTCTTTCGACACGGCGGCCGAGAGCGATCGCCACTGACGGTCCTCCAGGGGCCGGAGCGGGCTCCTGTCCCCGGTGCCCGGGAGGCCGTGCGCGGCGACGGCGAGCAGGGCGGTGCGCACGTCGGCCTCGAGCCCGGCCGCAGGCATCGGTGGAGTCCGCCTCACACGGGGACCACCAGGCCGGCCGCCACCATGGCGGTCACGAACTCGCCCACGTCGGCCCGTATGGCGTCGGCGGACTGGTCGAAGACGGCGGCCAGGTCCTCCACCAGCTCGTCGAGCGACACCTCGTCGTCGAACGCCTCCCACACCAGGGCGGGTATGTCGCGGAACTCCACGACGGCGGCCCCGTCGCCCGGGCTCACGAGGACCCGCCCGCTCGTGCGATGCCACAGTGCACCCGCCGAGCGTCGGTATCTCCCTGTCGTCACCGCCACGTCCCTGCAGCGCGTCGACCCGGCACGTGCGGCCCCGGGCTCTTGCCGGCCGGGTGCACCGGCACCGCCACGCTACCTGCGCCGCCGGATCGCTCCGCCGCCGAACCCACGATGCCGGGGCGGGCCGCACGGCCGGCGCAGCTCAATCCTCGCCCTGGGGCTCCTCGTCCTGCTTGTCGTCGCGGGCCCTGCGGTCCTTCAGCCGGGCCGCCGCGGTGCCCACCCGGGCCACGTAGGTGAGGACCCGCTCCCGGGCCTCGTCGGCCTCGCCGGACAGGCCTTCCAGCTTCTCCAGTTTCCAGTGGCGCAGGACGAGCGGCAGCAGGATGTGGTCGTGGTGTTGGACGAAGTCGTAGATGCCGACCTTGGCAATGCGGCGGGCGTGGGTGGGGAAATCGGCGATGCCCGTGCCCGGCATGTCGAACCCGCGGACCTGGCGGTCGATGGCGAGCACCACCATGGACGGATCGACCTCGAGGGCGGCGTCGGTGATGCCCCGGTAGAACAGGTAGTGCAGGTTCTCGTCGGCCGCCACCCTGGCCATGACCTCGTAGCCCGCCCTGTCGGTGAGCAGCTTGCCCGTGTTGAGATGGGCGATGCGGGTGGCCAACTCCTGCATGGTGACGTACACCATGGTGTCGGCCGGGTTCTGCGGCTCGGGCGTGATGCCGCCGGACACCTGGCGCATGCGGGCCCGCTCGAGTTCGGTGGCGTCGAGGGCCCGCGTGACCGTGAGGTAGTCCCGGATCACGATGGCGTGACGACCCTCCTCGGCCGTCCAGCGCCGGGCCCATTCGCCCCACGCTCCGTCCCCGAAGACGTTCTGGATCGTGTGGTAGTAGTACGGCAGGTTGTCCTCGGTGAGCAGGTTGAGGAACAGGGCGCTGCGCACACCCTCGGGCACCGGGTACTCCACCGGGTCCCACACCTCGTCCGGCTCGAAGTCGCGCCCCTTGCTCCAGGGCACCATCTCGTGCGGGAACCATTCCTTGGACCGGGCCAGGTGCTTGTCCAGCAACCGGGCGACGGTCGGTTCGAGCTCCTCCAGGAGCGCGCGATCCAACATGGATGCCAGCCTACCTACCGGTAGGTAGGGACGCCAACCCGGGTCAGCTCGCGCTTTCGGTCCGGCCGGCCAGCGACTAAAGTTGACTTGTCAGGTCAACTATCGGGTTGACCCGGCCCGACGAACCCCGGAGGACATCATGGCCCTGCAACTCGGCGACCCGGCCCCCGACTTCACGGCGGAGACCACCGAAGGCAAGCTCAACCTGTACGAGTACCTGGGCGACGGCTGGGGCGTCCTGTTCTCCCACCCGCGCGACTTCACGCCGGTGTGCACCACAGAGCTCGGCGCGGTCGCCAAGCTGAAGGACGAGTTCGACAAGCGCGGCACCAAGGTCATCGGCCTCAGCGTCGACGCCATCGAGGACCACGAGAAGTGGATGGACGACATCGAGGAGACCCAGGGCGCCCGGGTCAACTTCCCCATGATCGGCGACGCCGACCGCACGGTGGCCGACCTGTGGGGGATGATCCACCCCAACGCCAACGACACCCAGACCGTCCGCTCGGTGTTCGTGATCGGCCCCGACAAGAAGGTGAAGCTCACCCTCACCTACCCGGCCAGCACGGGCCGCAACTTCGACGAGATCCTGCGGGTGATCGACTCTCTCCAGCTCACGGCCAAGTACTCGGTGTCGACCCCTGTGAACTGGAAGGACGGCGACGACGTCATCATCCCCCTCACCATCTCCGACGAGGACGCCAAGACCAAGTTCCCCAAGGGCTTCGAGACCAAGAAGCCCTACCTGCGCATCACGCCCCAGCCGAACAAGTAGGTCGGCGCTCGAGGAGCGTCCCGCGGCACGACTTCTCCGCGCTGGTCGTGTTCATCCGGTACTGGCGTTCGGTTTCCGAACGCTCCTGCCGGATGAACACCGACGCGCGGCGGCGCCCCTGTCGGTCGGGTGGCGGGTTGGGGCACACTGGCGCGCATGGGTGCTGCGGTGGTCGTGGATGCGGTGCGGACGGGCGGTGGGAAGCGGAACGGGTCGTTGCGGGGGTGGCATGCGGCCGATCTGGCCGGCGAGGTGCTGCGGGCGGTCGTGCGCCGGAACGACCTCGACCCGGCGATCGTGGACGACGTGATCCTCGGCTGCGTGATGCAGGTGGGCGAGCAGGGGTTGAACGTGGCCCGCAACGCCGTGCTGGCGGCCGGGTGGCCCGAGTCGGTGCCCGGCGTGACCGTCGACCGCCAGTGCGGCAGCTCCCAGCAGGCCGTCCACTTCGCCGCCCAGGGCGTGATGGCGGGCGCGTACGACGTGGTGATCGCCGGCGGGGTGGAGTGCATGAGCCGGGTGCCCATGGGGGCGTCGATGCAGGTGGGCGGCATGCCGTTCGGGCCGGCCGTGTTCGCCCGCTACGCCGAGGCCGGCGGCCTGGTGCCCCAGGGGATCTCGGCCGAGATCATCGCCGAACGCTGGAACCTGTCCCGCCAGGAACTCGACGCCTACAGCGCCCGCTCGCAGCAGCGGGCGGCGGGCGCACGCGCCGCCGGGCGCTTCGCCGCCGAGATCGTCCCGGTGGCCGTGCGCGACGACAACGGCCACGACACCGGCAAGGTCCTCAACGCCGACGAGGGCATCCGCCCCGACACCACCGTCGAGGTGCTGGCCGGCCTGAAGCCGTCGTTCAAGCCCGACGGCGGGATGGTGACGGCAGGCAACTCGTCGCAGATCACCGACGGGGCAGCCGCCGTCCTCGTCATGAGCGAGGAGCGCTGCGCGTCGCTCGGCCTCACGCCGCGTGCCCGGTTCTGCTCCTTCGCGCTGGCCGGCGTGGACCCCGTCACCATGCTGACCGCGCCCATCCCGGCCACCGCCAAGGTGCTCGAGCGGGCCAAGCTGGGGCTCGACGACATCGACGCCTTCGAGATCAACGAGGCCTTCGCCTCGGTCGTGCTGGCCTGGGAGCGCGACGTGCGCCCCGACATGGACAAGGTGAACCCCAACGGCGGCGCCATCGCCCTCGGCCACCCCCTCGGCGCCTCGGGCGCCAAGCTCCTCGCCACCCTCCTCAACCAGCTCGAGCGCACCGGAGGCCGCTACGGCCTCCAGGTCATGTGCGAGGGAGGCGGCCTGGCCAACGCCCTGGTCCTCGAGCGCCTCGGCTGACCACCGCCGCCGCTCGTTCCCGAGTAAATAGGGTCCGGAATCCGGACCCTATTTACTCGAAAGCGATCACTTGTACGCCGCCGCCTGGATGCCGTAGAGCTCGGCGTACTGGCCGCCGCGGGCCATGAGGTCGGCGTGGGTGCCAACCTCGGCGACGCGGGCGCCGTCGAGCACGACGATGAGGTCGGCCATGCGGACGGTGGAGAAGCGGTGCGACACGAGGATGGTGATGCGGCCCGTGCGGGCGGCGGCGGCGTCCTCCTCGGCCACCGCCTCGGCCAGCGCCGGGTCGGCGGCTCCTCGCCGGGCGGCTGCCGCGTAGCGCTCGAACAGGGCGTGCTCGGTCTCGGCGTCGAGGGCGGCGGTGGGCTCGTCGAGCATCAGCACGAGGGGGTCGTCGCGCATGAAGCCGCGGGCCAGCGCCAGCTTCTGCCACTGGCCGAACGACACCTCCACCCCGTCCGGCCACGTGGGGCCGAGCTGCGTCTCCAGGCCGGCGGGGAGGTGGGCGACCACGTCGTCGGCGCCGGCCCGGCCGACGGCGGCGGCTACGGCCCCGACGTCGTCCAGGTGGGGCTCGTCGCCCAGGCCCACCGACTGGCGGGCCTGGAACTCGAAGCGGAAGAAGTCCTGGAAGGCGCCGGCCAGGCGTGCCCGCCAGTCGCCGGCCGACATGCGCCCGAGCGGCTCGCCGTCGACCAGGATGCGCCCCGATGTGGGCTCGTACAGCTTGCACAACAGCTTCACCAGGGTGGACTTGCCGGCCCCGTTCTCTCCCACCACGGCCACCACGGCGCCGGCCGGCAGGTCCACCGAGACGTCATCGAGCACCAGGGTGTCGGAGCCGGGATAGGCGAAGGACACGTGGTCGAAGGCGATGCCCGTCGCCAGCCGCGACGGCACCGGGATGTCGGCGGCCGCCTCCAGCGACGTGGCGTAGTCCTCCAGCCAGGCCATGCGCCGGGAGCCGTCGAGCCAGATGCCGCGGAGGAACCCGATCTCGCCCACGGTGGCGCCGATGTACGACGACAGCCGGGAGCCGGCGGCCAGGATCAGCAGGACGTCGCCCGGAGGCGAGTCGAGGCCCGACGCCACGAACACCACCGCCCCCACATAGGCGAGGCCGAAGGTGGCCCACGCCAGGGCGTGCCACGCCGCGCTGCCCCACCGGGCGGACGACACCGGCACGTACCAGCGCTCCCACGCCAGGCGGCGGTCGACGTGCAGGCGCTCGCCGATGCCGGTGACCCGCACCTCCTTGCCGGGCGGTGCGGTGGTGGCGGTGAGGAAGAGGTGCTTGGCCAGCCGCTCGGACTGGGCGCCCTTCTCCTGGGCGGCCCGCTCCACCGCCGGCCGCCACGACGACGTGGCCACCGTGGGCAGGGCGAACACAGCCAGGAGCCCCAGCGCCGGGTGGATGGACACCAGCAGGGCGATGGTGACGCCGAGGCGCAGGATCCACCCGCACGTGGAGAAGACCGACATGTACATGTGGTCCAGCACGAACACGTGGTCGCGCAGCAGCGAGATGCGGTCGAGGTAGGCGGGCCGCTCCTGGTGGGCGATGGTGACGACCGACGCCTGGAGCCGGGCCACGTGCGATTCGAGGGCGATGGTGACCTTGTCGCGGAAGTGGCGTTGGACCCGTGTGCTCACCGTGCGCAGGAACCACGTGGCGGTGGCCGACAACCCGAGCCCGATGGCGGCGACACGCAGCAGGCCCTGGTCGTGCTCGAGCACGCCCTCGCCCAGGAACTTGAGCCACAGCGCCATGAGGGCATCGGGAAGCGCCGCCAGCAGGGCCAGCACGAAGGCGGCGGCCAGCAGACCGGGCTCGTGGTGGTACCCGAGCTTCATGGCCCGCCACATGGACGACAGCGCCGGCGGCAGCTCGCCGGCCGGGTCGGGTCCGCCCGTCGCGGAGGGATCATGTGAGGGCTTCATACGTGGCTCCCTCGTCCTCGCCCGCCTCGAAGCGCTGGGCCTGGAGGTTGAACATGGTGGCGTAGCGGCCGCTGCGGGCCAGCAGTTCCTCGTGCGTGCCGAGCTCGACCACCCGGCCGTGCTCGAGCACGCAGATGCGGTCGGCGTGGCGCACGGTGGAGAACCGGTGGGAGATGAGGATCGTGGTGGCATCGCGGGTGGCGGCCAGGATGCGCTCCAAGATCTCGGCCTCCCCCCGTACGTCGAGCTGGGCCGTCGGCTCGTCGAGCAGCACCAGGCCGGCGCCCTGGTGCAGGGCGCACAGGGCCCGGGCCAGGGCGATGCGCTGCCACTGCCCGCCGGACAGGTCGGTGCCGCCCTCGTAGCCCTTGTGCAGCGGCGTGTCGAGGGCGGCCAGGTCCGACGCCCCCGCCTCGGCCAGGGCGGCGAGGATCACCTCGTCGGGTGCGCCGCCCGGCGCCACGTTGGCCCGCAGCGACAGCTCGAAGCGGATGAAGTCCTGGAAGACGGCGGTGACCCGGGAGCGCCAGTCGTCCACCGCCATGGACCGCAGGTCGACGCCGTCGACCTCGATGGCGCCCCCCTGCGGGTCGTAGAGGCGGCACAGCAGCTTGGCCAGCGTGGTCTTGCCGGCGCCGTTCTGGCCGACGATGGCGAGCGACGTCCCCGCCGGGATGGTGAGGTCGAAGCCGTCGAGCACGGGCTCGCCGCCCTGGGGGTAGGCGAAGGTGACGTCGCGGAAGCGGACGTCGTGGGCGGGGGTGCCGGCGGCCGGGACGGCAGTGTCGGGGGTGGGCGCCAGCGCGCCCTTGGCCTTCATGGCGTCCTGGAGCCGCAGCACGGCGGCGACGGGCGCTGCGGCGCCGTCCATGGCCCAGTTGATGCCGCCGAAGGCGATGGCGCTGGTGCCCACCGCCACCTGGGCGTAGACGACCACCTGGCCGAGGTCGAGACGGCCGCCGTCGACGGCGGCGGCCAGGGCCGCGAACACGGCGACGTTGGCGCCGCCGACGAGGAGCAGGCTCCAGATCACGGGCCGCTGTCGCAGCCGGGTGGCCCGGTACTGCAGGTCGAACAGCTGCCGGCGGCGGGCGATGAAACGGTCGACCGTCCAGCCGGCGAGGCCGAACAGCCGTAGTTCCTTGGCCGCCGGCGGGTCGACGGCGAGGCGGTAGGCGTACTCGGCGTGGCGCTGGGCCTCGCGCACCTCGTCGGTGTTGCGGTCCCGCCACACCGAGCTCTCCCGCAGCAGCCAGTGGGTCGACAGCCACGCCCCGCCGAGCACCAACGGCGCCCACCAGGCGAAGCCGAACAGCACCAGCGCCGACGCGAAGCCCCCGATCGCCTCCACCAGGCCGCCGGCGATGAAGTCCATGTTCATCCACATGGGCGGGCCGGTCATCCCGTAGTCGAACTCGCGGGCGGTGGTGAGGTCGGAGCTCAGTTCGGGGTCCTCGAGATGGCCCATACCGGGCGGCTGCACGCACGCCTCCGACAGCCGGTCGTACAGCCACGCCGACGTCCGGTTGCCGAGGTTGGCGCTCAGGGCCTGGTGGAGGGGGGCCAGCACCTGGAGGGCCACGAACACCACGCCCATGAGCGCCAGGGGCCCAGCCAGGTCGTCGCCCTGCTGTACGGCGCCGATGAGCACGCCCATGGTGACTGCGAACCCGGCCGGCAGGAGCCCTCGCAGGACGAGCACCACCCACCACGCCGTTGCGAGCTTGCGGTCGGCCCGCGGCAGGACGGCGAAGAACCTCCACTCCTTCCGTTCGCGTAGGCGGGTGAGCATCGCCGCCAACGTTGGCACATCGGTCCGGATCCGGTCCGTCGACCGGCTGCGGCGTGCCAAGCTTGAGCCGCGTCGCCACCGACGAATGGAGGAGGGCCCGATGGTCGAGCGTGCGCCGGACGGGATGCGCCGCTTCACGATGCGCCGGGAGTTCGACGTTTCGGGGGTGTCCGGCACCGGCGTCGTGCTCGAAGGCGTGCACTTCTCCACCGGCGTGGTGGTCATCCACTGGCTGACCCCGCCACCGCGCGGCTCGATCAGCGTGTTCGACGACCTCGAGCAGTTCCTGTCGATCCACGTGCGCCCCCACCCGGACAACCGGACGGTGCTGCGCTGGGAGGATGGCGAGGAGCTCGTCTGCCAGGCCGCCCCGGAGTTGCTCGACGTGACGACGTCGGAACCGGCGGACGAAGAGACCAGGCCGGTGGGTGCCCCGGCCCCGTAGAGCCGCGACCGCTCGTGCCCAAGGGACCCGTTCTGGCGGCGGAATCCGGCGCCAGGGGGCTCGATTCCGCCGCCAGAACGACCGGCGGCCGGTCAGCCGGCGGGCTGCTGGCAAGCGAGGAGCAGGAGGCGGCGGCAGGGTGCGGTGGTGGGCGGCGGGGGCGGCGCAAGGGGCGGGGGCGGCGGTGTCGCCACTGCCGGCACGGGACGCAGGTCGAGGGGCGCGAGGGACAGGTCGATCTGCACCGGCTCCCGGCCCGGGTGCTCTCGGGCCAGCTCGGCTGCGGCGAACGCGAAGGCAGCCTGCACCGAGTCGGGCGCGCGCCCCTCGATCATCGCCCTGCGCACCATGTACTGCACCAGGAACGACCGGCCGAACGCCGAGCTCTCGTAGGCCAGGTCGGCGGCCGCCGCCGCCCCCGTGAGGATGCGGCCGGGCACCAGCAGCTCGGTGAAGCCGCCGCCGTAGCAGGCGGCGATGGCGATCCACGCCTTGCGGGCGGGCAGGCGGCTCAGGCGTCCACCCAGCTCGCGGTCCTCGACCAGGCCGCCGTCGGCCCCCACCAGCGCCTCGCTCGTCACTCCCAGCTTGCGGACATGGCCGCCGTAGAAGAACACGGCGGTGGCGTCCGGCCCAGCCCGCGCCACCAACCACTCCACCGCCTCCCGGATGCCCGCCGCCGAGGCCTGGCCGTTGCGCAGCACCAGGCGCTGGCCGGCGGGGACGCCCATGCCGGCCAGCGCGAGATCCACGTCGTCGGCGTCGTTCACGGCCGACCGCAGGTCGCTCCCGGTGCCGGGGTAGTCGTTGACCCCGATGACGACCGCCCACGTACCTGTCCCACTGCCGGAGACAGCGGGGGCGTCGAACTGGGCGGGCCGCACCTGGGCGGCCGGCGCCACGGCCGGCGCCGGTGGCGCCTCGAACCGCTCGGGCGGCGGGGCCATCACGGTCTCGCCGGCAGCCGCGGCGGGTGCAGCTTCCGCCGGCGGCGGCGGGGCGGGGGCGGGGGCGGTCGTCGCCGGCCCCTGCGACCAGGGGCGCACCGGCGCCGCCACCAGCCGCCCGACCGGACGGCCGCCGGCCGGGGCGTCAGTGGGGCGGGTGGCCGCCGCTGCCGTACTCAACACGAATAGCGAGGCTGCGGCCGCGCCACTCACCCGCGTCGCCCGCCTCCACCCCTGCAGCACGCCGGCCCCCTCGGACGAACCCGACCGGACGGCCCCAGCGCCGCCCGAACGGACTTCACAGTCCAGGTTCGACGACCGGGCCGCGGTTCCCTTCCCCGACGGGCAGGGATCACGACAGGCGACGGCCCGAGAGGACCGGCCACGGGGAGGAGGAGGACCGGGACCTTCGCCCGTGGGCCATCCTGTGCGATGGTGACCAGTGAACGGCCGGGAACCGGTCGAGCGATGGGAGCCGGTCCGAAGCGATGATGGCCCGGTGACCGACGACGAGGCGATGCTCCTCGCCCTCGAGGAAGCGGCGCTGGCGCCCCTGCACGGCGACGTGCCCGTGGGGGCGGTGGCGCTGGTGGACGGCGCGGTGGTGGCCCGGCGCCACAACGAGCGCGAGCTGCGGGCCGACCCCACTGCCCATGCCGAGCTGCTGGCCATGCGCGACGCGGCGGTCCACCTCGGGTCCTGGCGGCTCGATGCCGTCACCGTGGTGGTGACCCTCGAGCCGTGCCCCATGTGCGCCGGCGCCCTCGTGGCGGGCCGGGTGGCCCGGGTCGTGTTCGGCGCCACCGACCCCAAGGCCGGGGCGTGCGGCTCCCTCTACAACCTGTGCGCCGACCCCCGGCTCAACCACGAGGTGGCGGTGACGCCGGGCGTGCTCGCCGGCCCCGCCGCCGCCGTGCTCACCGGCTTCTTCGCCTCCCGGCGCCGCGGAGAGTCCGGGAACGACCACGGCCCCACCTCGTCGGTGGGGCCGTGATCGAAGCGCAACTGCAGGGCGGGTCAGTGCCCGGCTGAGATCCCCACGACCGGCTGGTTCAGCCTGGTGCCACCGGTGGACCCGAGGAAGCGGGCGTCGCCGAAGGCGAACACGCCGCCGTCGGACGCGGTGAGCCAGTATCCGGCACCGGAGGGCGACGAATCCATGCTCACGACCGGCTGGTTCAGCTTGATGGCGCCGGTGGAACCCTTGAAGGCGGCGTCGCCGAAGGCGAAGATGCCGCCGTCGGTGGCCACCGTCCAGTAGCCGTTGCCCGTGGGCGACATGGCGATGCCCACCATCGGCTTGTTCAGTTTGATGGCGCCGGTGGAGCCCTTGAAGGCGGCGTCGCCGAAGGCGAAGATGCCGCCGTCGGCCGCCACCAGCAGGTAGCCCTTGCCGGACGGTGTGGCCGCGATGCTCACGATGGGCTGGTTCAGCTTGATGGCGCCGGTGGACCCGTGGAACTTGGCGTCGCCGAAGGCGAACACGCCGCCGTCCCTGGCCACCAACCAGTACCCGTTGCCCGACGGCGTGGCCGCCATGCCCACCATGGGCTGGGCCAGGCGCAGCGCTCCGGTGGAGCCCCGGAACTTGGCGTCGCCGAAGGCGAACACGCCGCCGTCGGCCGCGACCGTCCAGTACCCGGCGTTGGTGGACGTGTTCACCATGCCCACCATGGGCTGGGTCAGCCGGATAGCGCCGGTGGACCCGAAGAAGCCGGCGCCGCCGAAGGCGAAGATGCCGCCGTCGCGTGCGACCAGCCGGTAGCCGGGGCCGCTGAGCGGGGCCGACGACCGGGCCACCACCATGCGGTCGACGACCGGGCGGAGGCCGATCTGCACCAGGCCCGACTCCGCCCTGCCCGCATCGGCGCCGGGCGTGAGGAGGAGGAGGCCGCCGTTGCGCCCTGAAGCGGTGGCGATGAGGGCGGCGTCGAGTCGGGCCTCGCTGTCGCCGACGTAGACGATGTTGGTGGGAAGGCGCCGCTCCTTGGCCTCGACGGCCACGGCCAGGGAGACTCCCGCCGTGTCGCCGCCGCCCAGTCGCTTGGAGCCGGGCAGTGAGGACACCACCGCGTCGGACACGGCGCCGGCGCCACCCACCACCAGGGTGGTGCCGACCTTGAGGGCGGCGATGGCCTGGGTGGTCTCGGCGGGCACGCCGTTCTGGGCGGTGAACAGGATCGGGACCTGCATGGACGCGGCCAACCCTGCGGCGGCGGCCGACTCCGCTGCATCCGGGTTCACCACGATGACAGCCGGGAAGGCCGGGGTGGTGTTCGCTGCCTTCTCGGCGGCTGAACGGGGGTCCATCGCCAGCGCCACCGCCTTGGCCGTGTCGGCCGGCGAGGAGCCGGCCAACCGGGTGATCTCGGGCTCGGGCACCTGGGCCTCGACGAGCGCGGTCACCACGCCGGCGCCGAGCGCGGCGGTGCTGCCCACGACGAACGCCCCCGGCGCCTCCATGCGGGCCACCTCGGCCTTGACGTCGTTGGTAAGGCGAGCGGGCGGGGAAGGAAGCAGCGGCGCCCAGTTCACCCGGGCCAGCGGCGCCCCGAGCAGGGCGAGAACGGGTTCGCCCTCGGGGACGATGACCGGCCTGCTCACAGGGAGCGGGCTCGCCCCCACCCCTTCGAGACCGCCGGGGTAGGCGAGGCGGGACATGGCCACAGCCAGGCCGGTCGCCGAAACCGTGGGCAGGCGCTTGACCGGCAACGCGCCGGAACGCAGGTCCAGGTCGGCGAGGTAGATGTCCTGGCCCCCGTTGTTGTTGTTGCCCTCCCGGGAGTCCGTCCATGCGATGAGCAGCCGGTCATTACCCCTCGCAGCCATGACCGGCCCGTACCAGGTGTAACCGCCCAAGCCGGTGAGGCCCACATCGCGGTTCAGGTGCCGGTCGGTGACCCTGCGGTTGGCCGAGAACGTGAGCCCGCCGTCGGCCGAGTACGCGTAGTAGATGTCGGCGCGTCCCCGGCCGGCCGGCGAGGTGGGATCGTGGCGCCGGTCGAGCCACACCACGTCGACCCGGCCGTTCGGCGCCACCTCGACCCGGGGCACCTGCTGCGCCGCCTGGTTCCGGACCCCATCGTCGTTCACACGGAGGGGCGCGGACCAGGTCGCACCGTGGTCGGTGGACCGCACGAACGAGATGTCCTGGTCGGAGTTGGACGTGGTGGCTCCCGCCAGGATGGCGAAGCGGTCGTCCTGGTAGGCGAGGTACAACACGCCGGTGCCGGGGTTGATGGCCAGGCGGGGGTGGGCGCCGCCGCGGGCGGGCCCGGCGGTGAAGCGCTCCCACGTGAGCCCCAGGTCGGTGGACCGGGCGATCTCGATGTTGTTGAGAAAAGGGTTGGTGTCACGGCGCCGGTAGGCGACGTAGATGAACCCGTTGGTGGGGTTCAGGACGGGCTGGCTCGGCTCGTTGACCTGCGACGTGCCGGGCGAGGCGTTGGGGCCGCCGACAGGGCCGCCGGTGGGGCCGGTGGCCCGGACCCTCGGCGTCCAGCTCTGGCCGCCGTCGTCGGACCGGGCGACCCACATCTCCCGAATGTCGTCGCCGCCCGAGCAGCCGCTGGAGATGACCCGGCACGCCCACGAACTCACGTACACGCGGTCCTGTCCGCCCGATCCCGCCCCACGATGGACGGCCACCTGGGGACGGATGAAGAAGGGCTGGGGATCGGACCCGCCGGGGATAGCCACGACCGCCGTCTGGAAGGTGCGGCCGCCGTCGGTGGAGCGGGCGACGAGGGAGTCGTCGCCCGCTCCGGCGATGATGGGGACCTCGGGCCGCTGGTACGGGCCGCGGTGGGACGAGAAGGCGGTGTAGACGTTCTGGCCGGCGCCGAACACCACGCTGGCGTTGCCGTGGGCGTAGCCGCCAGAGTCGAAGTTCTGGAAGCAGGGCGGATCGCTGAAGGGCGGGGAGAAGCCGGCCGCAGGCGCCTCGAAGTTCCCGCGGTTGGGCCAGGTGACACCGCCGTCGAAGCTCGTCTTGAACGAGCACTCGCCGTTGGTGTAGTCGACGTCGACCGACACCACGTGCAGGGGGTCGGCGGGGTCGACGGCGAGGCCGGGGACGTCGCGCCCGCGGACCGGCGCCGGATCGGCTCCCTGGCGGTAGTTCTCGCTGAAGCGGAGCTCACCGGTTGGAACCTGGGCGCCTACGTCGGGACCGTCCACCAGGACGGTGACGGTCGTGGCGGCGGCCACGGCCACGGCCGCCAGGCGCCGGCGCATGCTCGTGCGTTGCACTGGTAAACGTTCTCCTCCACTCGGATGACGCACAGGGACTACTTCTGCTCCGGAGCGATGCGGACCGGAGCGAAGTAGATCTCCTGGCGCCCGGTCCCCTCGTTCCCTGCGCGGCTGTCGGTCCAGGTGACCAGCGCCCGCTCCTGCTGGGACACGATGCCGAGGCGGCTGCCGAACTCCGCTGTCTCGGCATTAGTCCCCTGCGGGCCCACCCGTGAATCGAACACCTTGTCGGACACGGTGACGGTCTCCCAGGTGGCGCCGGCGTCGAAACTGGTGGCCAGCGCAGCGGCTGCGAAGTTGTTGTCGGCGCCTCCCTCGGAGCGGTCGAGGAACGCCACGTCGACTCTGCCGTTGATCGCCACCGACACGGCCGGCAGGTACTGGTGGGTACCGGCGGTCGATTTCACCTGGACCCGGCTCCCCCACGTGGCGCCGTCGTCGTTCGAGCGGCGCACGAACACGTCCCAGTCGCCGTCTGTGCCGTCGGCCCACGCCACGTAGATGGCGTCACCGCGCGGGGCCTCGCCTTCGGGGGCCACGGCCACCGACGGGAACACCGGGGTGTAGGGATTGAAGCGGTCGGTGGCCTTGACTGCGTCGTCGACGACCGACACCTCCTCGAAGGTGGCGCCGGCGTCGCCGGATCGGGCCACGACGAGGGAGAAGTTGCCGTCGTAGGCGGGCGCCGTGCTCTCACCGGCGAAGTCGGCCGTGTCGTCGCCGAAGTCCTCGAACAGCACCATGAGCTCGCCCCGGATACCGAAGAACGGCGTGGCCGCGCCGACCCGTGCACGGGACCCGGACACGGTCACCGGCTCCCCGAAAGTCTGGCCGCCGTTGCTGGAGGTGGCGACCACGACCGGGTTGGGGGGCGGGCCGAAGCCGTTGACGACGCCCTCCAGCGATGCCGAGGCCTGGACGAAGCTCACGTGCACGTTGCCGCCGTTCACGATGACACGGGGCTGGTAGGCGTAGGGCCCGGCCACCTTGGAGGGGGTGGCGAAGCTGGCGCCGTCGTCGTCCGACTTCGACAGCCACACGCCAGTGGGGTTGTTGGTGCCCTCCGACATGGTGGTGAAGGTGGCGTAAAGGCCGCCCTCGGCGTCGAAGGTGAGGTCCGGGGCGTAGGCCCGCACCTCACCCGCCGGCAGCGGCACGTCGGTGGCGGTCCAGGTCTTGCCGGCGTCGTCGGAGTGGCGCACGGTGACCGACAGCTGGGGCCGGTCGACCCTCGCCGCCACGACCAGCGTGTCGGGGTTTGTGGGCGAGGCCACGACGGCCGGGGAGTTGTAGGCGTCGAGGGACGCCGTGTCGGAGGGGGCGACGACCTGGTTGGTGCCGGCCGACACCTCCATGCGGGGTGGGCTGTCGTCGCCCGAGTTCAGGGCCACCCCGATACCCACGAGCGCCAGACCGAGACCGGCGGCGGCCGCCAGTGCGGCGGTGCGCCCACCACCGGATCGGGGCGTGAGGGCGGGGTCGTACGTGACGCCCGCACCGGCGTCAGGGTCGGTCTTCATGCCAGCTCCTTCGTTCTTCGGATGCGTTGTCATTCAGGTCGAGCGCACCGTGGCCGGAGTCGCCGGCAGCACCCCAGCCGCGTCCCGCGCACCCCTCGCCGTTCCATGTCCTGCACGTACTTCGTTTCCCAGGTGCAAACGAATCCTTGCACCTTTGCCAGGCGCTCGCGCAGATCCGCCAGATCCGGCATCGCCATCACGCACCCGGCGAGGGTCGTTCCTTCCCGACACCTGGCGTGGCGAAGGGGCAGCCCGGAGGCTGCCCCTTCGCCCTGACCAGGTGCTACGGAGTGGTACTACCGACGGGCGCCGGAAGGAGCCTTGCGGTCACGACGACCGGCCAGGACCAGGGCGGAAGCGCCCAGGGCCAGGACCAGACCGACGCCCACCAGAGCGATTGCGAGAACGGGCGAACCGTCGTCGCTACCGGACATCGACACCATCACCGAACGGCGAGCCGGAGCGGTGGCCGGAGCCGACTCGGGAGCCGGGGTCACGGCCGGTGCCGGAGTGGCGGCGGGAACCTCAGCGGCCGGAGCCGCTGCGGGAGCCGGAGCGGCGGCGGGAGCCGGCGCGGCGGCCGGAGCCGGAGCGGCGGCCGGAGCCGGAGCGGCGGCCGGAGCCGGAGCCGGGGTCACTGCACGCCGGGGCGCCGGAGCGGCGACACGGACACGCGGGCTGGCTGTGGCGGCAGGTGCCGGCGCGGCGGCGGCCGCCGGAGCGGGCGTCGTGGCGGCGGCTTCCTCAGCGGGAGCAGCAGCGTTGGTCACGGGGACCGGAGCCGACGGCATCACCTCGAAGGAGATACGAGCCGGGGTACCGGACTGGTTGGCGCCGGTGGCCGTCATCTGCGTGGCGATAAGGGCGTAGCCGCCCGCATCGGCCTCGGGGACGACGAACGAGAAGGCGATGTTCCCGGACGCATCCGGGCGACCGCTCCACAGGACGGTGCCACTGCGGCTGCCCAGGTGCAGAACGACCGGCTCGGTGGAGGGAGCGCCCGTGCCGTGACTGGCGAAGTTCTTGCCGGTGCCGTTGATGGTCGTGCCGGCCGTACCCTGTGAGGGGTTGACCGACAGCGTGGCCAGCGACGTGCAGGCGTAGGCGAACGAGGCGATCAGCACCGGCACGATCACCGCACCGAGGGCGGTGGTGTAGAGGGCCCGCTTCCTTGATTGCGTCATACGTGTCCCTTTCTTCTTCTGTCTCGGCTGGCTCGCCTCACGGCAAAGCCCGCCACCCCGGCGCACCCGGCTGGAGGGAAGCTTACAGGGTTCCCGCTAGATCTCCAATAGGTGCGCCGACGAAATAGTCCTGCCAGCACGTGGCGTGGCGCACCGCTATCATCTGCGGCCGAACGCAGCGTCGCCTGGCGGGCAATGGCGTGCGTGCCACGAGGGGAGAACTCCATGAGCTCGACAGCCAACAGGTCGCGCCGGACCGGATGGAAGACATTGGCAGCGATGGCCCTGGCCACCCCGCTGCTCGCTCCCGCCCATCCGGCCGGCGCGGCCATCGCCACCGTGCGTGCCAGCGTCACGTCGTCCGGCGGCCAGAGTGTGGCCGGCGCGCTCACGACCAGCGCGTCCGTCTCGGCCGACGGGCAGATCGTCGCCTTCACCTCGTCGGCCACCAACCTGGTGCCCAACGACACCAACGCCACGCTGGACGTCTTCGTACGGAACCGGGCGGCAGGCACCACCGTGCGGGCCAGCGTGGCCGGTGACGGCACCGAGGCCGTCGGCATCAGCAACAACCCCGTCGTCAGCTCCGACGGCCGCTTCGTCGCCTACCAGTCCACGGCCGCCAACCTGGTCGCCGGCGACACGAACGCCCAGACCGACGTCTTCGTCTACGACGTCGGAGCGAAGAGCACCCAGCGCGTGAGCGTGGTCACCGGCGGCGGCCAGGGCTGTGTCCTCGCAGGGTCGCCGGCGGCCTGCACAGGGGCGGGCGCGAGCACCAACCCCGCCATCAGCGCCGACGGCCGCTACGTGGCCTACCAGTCCACGGCCACCTACCTCGCCACCGGCGTGCCCGCCGGTGACACCAACGGCCAGAGCGACATCTTCGTGACCGACCGGACCGGGTCCGTCACCACCGCCCGCGCCAGTGTCGTCACCGGCGGGTCCCAGGGCTGCGGCGACGGCGGGCAGCCGGCGTGCACCGCAGCCGGTGGCACCGGCGCCGCCACGCTCCCGTCCATCAGCGACGACGGGCGCTTCGTGTCCTACACGTCGGCCGCCAGGTACCTCGTCCCGGACGACACGAACGCCGTGAACGACGTGTTCGTCACCGACCGTTCGGGATCGGTCACCACCACCCGTGTCAGCGTCGCCACCGGCGGCGCACAGGCAGCAGGTGGCGGCAGTTCCAGCTCCAGCATCAGCGGCAACGGGGCGGTGGTGGCGTTCAGCTCCGACGCCATCACCCTCGTGCCCGGCGACGACAACGGCGCCACCGACGTGTTCATCCACGTGCGCGCCGGCGCCACCACCACCCGGGCGAGCGTCCCCACGGGCGGAGGCCAGTCGACCGGCGGCGTCAGCGGGTTCCCCTCGGTCAGCTTCGACGGCCGCCTCGTCACCTACGACTCGACCGCCACCAACCTGGTGGCCGGCGACACCAACGGCTTCGGCGACGTCTTCATCCACGACCGGCTCAGCGTGGCCACCTCCCGGCTCAGCCTCGCCGGCAGCGGCGGTCAGACCAACGCCGGCAGCACGTTCGCCCGCATCAGCACCGACGGCCGCTACGTGGCCTTTGCGTCGGAGGCCACCAACCTGGTGCCGAACGACACCAACAACACGTCCGACGTCTTCGTCACCGACCGGCTGGCGCCTGAGGCGGCTGCGCTCGGCTACCGCCTGGTGGCCAACGACGGCGGCATCTTCGCCTTCGGCAACGCCAAGTTCCTCGGGTCCACCGGCGGCACCAGGCTGGCCCAGCCGATCGTGGGCATGGCCACCACGCCGAGCAGGAACGGCTACTGGCTGGTCGCCGCCGACGGTGGCATCTTCGCCTTCGGAGACGCCACCTTCTTCGGCTCCACCGGCGCCCTCAGGCTGAACAAGCCGATCGTGGGCATGACCGCCACCGCCTCGGGACGGGGCTACTGGCTGGTGGCGTCTGACGGCGGCATCTTCGCCTTCGGTGACGCCAAGTTTTTCGGCTCCACCGGCGCCCTCAGGCTCAACCAGCCCATCGTCGCCATGGCGAGCTCACCGAGCAGCGGCGGTTACTTCCTGGTTGCGTCCGACGGCGGCATCTTCGCCTTCGGTGACGCCCGCTTCGCCGGTTCCACCGGCGCAACCAGGCTGAACAAGCCCATCGTGGGCATGGCGGCCGCGCCCTCCGGGGGCTACTGGCTGGTGGCGTCCGACGGCGGCATCTTCGCCTTCGGCGGCGCCGGCTTCGTGGGGTCCACCGGTGCCCTCACCCTCAACAAGCCGGTGGTGGGCATGGCGTCCACCCCGAGCGGCCGTGGGTACTGGCTGGTGGCGTCCGACGGCGGTATCTTCGCCTTCGGCGACGCCACGTTCTTCGGCTCCACCGGGGCCATCAGGCTCAACCAGCCCATCGTCGGCTTGACCTTCACCTGACCTTCACCCTTCTCACCTTCACACTTCGGGGCCCGGCCGTGCGGCGCGCCCTCGCCGCCGCCCTGGCCCTGGCGATGGTGCTCGCGGGGCAGGACCGTCCGGCGGCGGCCGGGCCCGATCCACGTGCCACGCCGGGGGCGCCACCGTGCAGCGCGCCCGACGTGCCTGCAACGGAGCCGGCGCCGCGCTACGCCACCGTGCGGCCGGCGCTGGCGGGCGCTGGCGCCGCCGCGCTGAAACGGGCAGGGGCGACGGCCGTCGTGACCCGGGCCGGCGGCGTGGTGAGCTTCGTGGCCTCCCGGCCCGCCGCCGAGGCGGCGTTGGCAGGGGTCGCCGCCGGCGTCGCCGTGAGCGACGACTGCCTGGGCACCCGTGCCGAGGTGCCGAACGACCCGGGGTACACCTCGCAGTGGGCGCTGCCCGCCGTGCGGGCCCCCGCCGCCTGGGACCGCACCCACGGTGCAGCCGGCGTGGTGGTGGCCGTGATCGACTCCGGCGTCGACGGAACCCACCCCGACCTGGCCGGCAAGGTGGTGCCGGGCTTCGACGCCGTGCACAACACGCCCCTGCCGGCGGGTAACTCCGATCAGGCCGGGCACGGCACGGCCGTGGCCGGCGTCATCGCCGCTGTCCCCGACAACGGCGGCGGCGTGGCCGGCCTCGGCTGGGACACCCGGGTGGTGGCGATCAAGGACGGCGACGTCAACCCCTTGCGCAGTGCCACCGTGGCCGGGATCCGCTGGGCGGCCGACAACGGCTTCCTCCTCATCAACGTCAGCTCCGGCTTCCTCACGCCCGACGCCAACGAGACCAGCGCAGTGGCCTACGCCCGGTCCAAGGGGGCGGTGGTGGTGGCCTCCGGCGGTGACAGCTTCGGGGCCGGCAACCCGCCCAACTACCCGGCGGCCGTCGAGGGCGTGTTCGGCGTGGGCGCCACGGGCTTCAACGGCAGCCGGGCCGGCTACTCCAGCACCGGCGGCGCCATCGACCTGGCGGCGCCGGGCGGCAGCGGCGACGGCTTGGTGAGCCACGACATCCACGTCCTGGCGCCGGGCGGCGGAACCACGTTCAAGTCGGGCAGCAGCTTCTCGGCCCCCCTCGTGGCCGCCGCCGCCGCCCTGATGCTGGCCGCCAAGCCGGGGTCGACCCCGGCCGACGCCCTGGCCGGGCTGCAGTCCACGGCCGTCGATCTCGGCCCGCCGGGCCGCGACCCTGAGTACGGCGCCGGCCTCCTCGACGTCGACGCCGCTCTGACCGCCGCCGGCGTGCCGGTACGGGTCGGCGCGCCGGTGGCCGGCTATCGGCTGGCGGCGTCCGACGGGGGGATCTTCTCGTTCGGGATCGCCCCGTTCCTCGGCTCCACGGGTGCGCTGGCCCTGGCCCGGCCGATCGTCGGCACGGCCACCACACCGTCCGGCAAGGGGTACTGGCTGGTGGCGTCCGACGGGGGGATCTTCGCCTTCGGCGACGCCCTGTTCCTCGGGTCCACCGGCGCCGTCGGTCTGGCCCGGCCCATCGTGGGCATGGCGTCGACGCCATCCGGCAAGGGCTACTGGCTGGTGGCGGCGGACGGGGGGATCTTCGCCTTCGGCGACGCCCTGTTCCTCGGGTCCACCGGCGCGCTGGCCCTGACCAGGCCCATCGTGGGCATGGCGGCCACCAGGTCGGGCAAGGGCTACTGGTTGGTGGCGGCAGACGGGGGGATCTTCGCCTTCGGCGACGCCACCTTCTTCGGCTCGACCGGGGCGCTGGCCCTCGCCCGCCCCGTCGTCGGCATGGCCGCCACCTCATCGAGCAGGGGGTACTGGCTGGTGGCGTCCGACGGGGGGGTCTTCGCCTTCGGCGACGCCCGCTTCGCAGGGTCCACGGGCGCCCTGGCCCTGGCCCGGCCCATCGTGGGCCTGGCGTCGACGCCATCGGCCGCCGGCTACTGGCTGGTCGCGTCCGACGGCGGGATCTTCGCCTTCGGCGACGCCCGTTTCCTCGGCTCCACCGGGGACCTGCGGCTCAACCGGCCGATCGTAGGGATGGCCATCGCCCGCTGAGCGCCTGCGACAGACCCAGTCCCGCTCAGGCGTGGGCTAGTCCCGCTCCTATCCGGCAATCGAAATAGCCCGTGGGCCGTGTACCCTTGCCCCCGTGGCCAAGACTGACAGTGACAAAGCGTACCTGGACGACGACGAGCAGCCAGGTTTCTTCGGCCGCATCAAGAATTCAGGGAAAGGCCCACTGCTCCTGCTGATCGGGCTACTGCTCTTCCTCGTCGTCGTCTACGTCCTCGTCCTCAATGCGCTCCGACCTCACACGCCCGGTCGTGAGATCACCATCGACGAGCTCCAGCAGAAGGTGCGCGACAAGGAGATCACCGAAATCACGCTGCTGGCCGAGGACCACCGTCTCGTCGGCACCGACGCCGGCGGCGACTGGTGGACAGGCATCGGCCCCAACGATCTCCTGGCGCCCCAGTTGCTCACCGACTTCGTCCGGGCCGGCCTGCGCACCCGCATCGACACGCAGACGTCCAAGAACCTGCTGCGCACGGCCACGCAGTTCGTGCTGCCGGCAGCCACCTTCGCCGTCTTCTTCGTCCTGATCTTCTACATGCGCCGCAAGGACGACGGCGACAACTCCGAGTGGGCCCTCCTCGGTCGCGCCCGGGGCAAGCGCTACGCCACGGGCGAGGACTCCAACGTCACCTTCGCCGACGTGGCCGGTCTCGAAGAGGCCATCGCCGAGCTCAAGGAGGTGCGCGACTTCCTCAAGCATCCCGAGACGTTCGAACGCCTGGGCGCCAAGCCGCCCCGCGGCATCCTGCTCCTCGGTCCCCCCGGGTGCGGCAAGACCCTCCTGGCCAAGGCCGTGGCGGGCGAGGCCGGCGTGCCCTTCTTCTCGGTGTCGGCCTCCTCGTTCATGGAGATGCTGGTCGGCGTCGGCCCGTCCCGTGTGCGCGACCTGTTCCAGAAGGCCAAGGCGGCCGCCCCGTCGATCGTCTTCGTCGACGAGATCGACGCCGTGGGCCGCACCCGGTCGTCGGGCTCCATGAACCCCGAGGGTGAGTCCACCCTGAACGAGCTGCTGATCCAGCTCGACGGCTTCGACACCGCCCAGCGGGTCGTGCTGATGGCCGCCACCAACCGGGCCGACATCCTCGACTCCGCCCTCATGCGCAAGGGCCGTTTCGACCGCCAGGTCGTCATCGACGTGCCCAACAAGGCGGGCCGCCTGGCCATCTTCAAGGTCCACTCCCGGGGCAAGCCGGTCGCTCCCGATGTCGACCTCGAGCGCTTCGCCGGCCGCACCGTGGGCCTCTCGGGCGCCGACATCGCGGCCGTGATGAACGAGGCCGCCACCCTCGCCGCCCGCCGGCGCCTCAACTCGATCGGCAACAGCGAGATCTCCGAGGGCATCGACCGGGTCATCTCCGGCGCCGAGCTGCACTCGCACATCCTCAGCCCCGACGAGAAGCGCCGGGTGGCCTACCACGAGGCCGGCCACACCCTGGTGGGCTGGGTCCTCAACTCGGCCGTCACGGTCGAGAAGGTGTCCATCGTGGCCCGCGGCCACGCCCTCGGGCTCACCTGGAGCCTCCCCATCGAAGACCGCCGCCTCAAGACGCGCTCGCAGATGGAAGAGGAGATCACGGCCGCCCTGGCCGGTCTGGCCGCCGAGATGGTGGTCTACGACGATCCCTCGGGCGGCTCGCAGTCCGACCTCATCCGGGCCACCGGCCTGGCCCGCCAGATGGTCTACGACCTGGGCATGAGCGACCTCGGTCCCGTGTTCCTCGGCTCCCGCGAGAGCGGCTGGGGCAACGAGCACTCCGACCACGTCACCGAGAAGGCCGACCGTGAGGTCAGCCGCATCCTCGACGACGCCGACCAGCGGGCCCGCACCGTCCTCACCGCCTACCGCCCCCACCTCGACCGCCTGGTCGACCTGCTGGTGGCGCAGGAGACGCTCGAGTACGTCGACCTGGAAAAGGCGCTGGGCGACCTGCCCAAGGGCCTGCCGTCGGGCGAGGACCTGGCCGCCGAGCGCCGCCGCCGCACCAGCTCCACCCGCAACTGAGGCTCTGACACTGCCGCCCGCCGGGCTCCGTCAGCGATCGAGGCTGGCCCGGATGTCCTTCGTCCTCCGGTAGCGGCGTCGAGGGTGCTCGGGTGCTCGGGTGAACCCAAAGTGCTCGTAGAAGGCGGCGGCCTCGTCATCGATGGCGTCGACGACGACCAGTCGAGCGGCAACAGCCTCGCCTGCGGTGACCGCCCGCACGAGCGCTTCGGCGAGGAGGAACCCGCCGTGCCCAGAGCCGTGCTCGCGCTCATCGACGGCCAGGCGGGGCCAACAGGACCATGCCGACGGGGTAGCCTGGGAGTCCTCGCACGAGGCGAACGGGCGCATCCTGGCGTAGGACCGAGCCCATGGTGAGGCTGAAAAAGCCGATGACGGTCGCCGCACGAGTGAGGACGAAGGTGCCGGCGGAATCCATCCGCTGGGCGGCGGCGGCATGACGTTGCAGCCAGTCGTCAAGGTGCACCACTTCGTCAGGCAGCGCCTTTACGAGCTGGAGTCAACGAAGCAAGTTAGTTTCCATTGGTACTCCAGTGCCACGGCTCCCGGGGCAGGTTCGACAGGCCGTAGCGACCGGCGTTGCGGCTGAGCCACTGGAACGCCGCGTTCCGGCTGCTGATGAGGGCGCCGTTCCAGGTGAAGTCGATGGCCAGGCCCCGCTCGTGCATCGACTGGCCGGGCCGGGCCGTTGGCGGCCTGCAACTCGACGCCGGCCGCTCGTAGACGTCGTAGGCGCTGGAACCGCAGTTGGAGCGGCGGACGGCCACCTGGCCGTCGGAGTTGCGGTAGCCGCCGCCGCCGAGCACGAACCCGTCCGCTTCGGCGGCGCTGAGGAGCTCCTCGAGCTGCCCGGCGATCTGGGTGGCGACGGTAATGCCACGCACTGATGTGACGCCGACGGGGCCACCTGGGGCGGCAGCGCGGGTCGCACGGCCCGGCCGGGCCGTCGACGCGATCCGGGCCGCCAGGGCGGCCTGGCGCTTGGCGATCTCGGTGGCCAGCTGCTTGTCGAGGACGGCCAGCGAGTCGGCCTCGGCCAAGGCACGCTCGAGGCGCTCCTCGACGGAGTCGGCGATCTGCTGCTTCACGTCCAACGCCTGCTTCACGTCGCCGAGGCGCCCGTCGACCTCCTTCTGGCGGGCGACGGCACGGTCCGCCGCCTCGTCGGCGGCACCCCGTGCGATGTCCAGGTCCTCCCCGGTCGCCCGCAGCTCGTCCGCCAGGTCGGTGCTCCTGCCCAGGGCCACGTCGACCAGGTACTGCCTGGTGGCCAGCTCCGACAGGGTCCCGGCCTCGAACGGCAGCATCGTCTCGTGCGACGGCCCCCGGACGTAGGCGTCGACGGCGACGCTGCGCATCGATCCACGCAGCTCGGCGAGGCGCGCCGCGGTGCGCTCCTGGACCTGGCGGGCCGTCGCGGCCGCCTCCTGGGCGGCGGCCGCCGCCTGGCGGGCGCTGGCGGCGGCCGACTCCTGGGCTCGCACGTTGGCATCCAGACGGTCGAGCGCCTGCTCCAACTCGGCGTCGGACGCCCTGAGCACATTCACCTCGGCCGCCTGCCTGGCCCGTTTCTCCTGGAGCTCCCTGCGCCGCGCCTGGGGATCGGACGGCTTGGCGGCCGCAGGTGCGGGCGCGGCCATGGTGACCACGAGCAGCGCGCTGCATGCCACGACCACCAGCCGGCGGGTGTTCCGTGGCCATAGGGGCAAGGGGGCTCCGTGTCTCGTCGACCGACAGGCTCGTCGTACCAGCGGACGCGTCGACATGACTGCATCGGGCCGCCGGACCTGCAAAGAACCGTACTGGTTCCACCGCGCCGGGTCGAGTCACCGTTCCAAAACGGTCCTCTCCCCTGTGCGTTCGCCGGGGCCTGCCCCGCCGGTTCCCGCCCCACTGGCGCTACCCATGACCACCTGGTTCATCAGCAGCGCCTGGCGCGCCTCGCCCCGTCGGGCTGAGGCTCTCGCCCGCCAGGGTCGGCGTCCGTAACGGGAGAGGGGGCCCCTCGCGGGGCCCCCTCTTCATCGTGCTCGATGCCGGCCGCCTGCGCTGCCGGCGGATGGCTCAGAGGCCGGAGGAGAGTGCGACCACCGGCTGGTTGAGCTTCAAGCCGCCGGTGGAGCCGGCGAAGCGGGCGTCGCCGAAGGCGAACACCCCGCCGTCGGAGGCGGTGAGCAGATAGCCGTTGCCCGACGACGTGGCGTCCATGCCCACCACCGGCAGCACCAGCTTGATGGCTCCGGTGGAGCCCTTGAAGGCGGCGTCGCCGAAGGCGAAGATACCGCCGTCGCTGGCGACGGTCCAGTAGCCGTTGCCGGACGGCGTGGTGGCGATGCCCACCACCGGCTTGGCCAGCTTGATGGCCCCGGTGGAGCCCTTGAAGGCGGCGTCGCCGAAGGCGAACACGCCGCCGTCAGCCGCCACCAGCCAGTAGCCCTTGCCCGACGGCGTGGACGCCATGCCCACGATGGGCTGCGCCAGCCTGGTTGCACCGGTGGAGCCGAAGAACCTGGCGTCGCCGAAGGCGAAGATGCCACCATCCTTGGCCACCAGCCAGTAGCCGTTGCCGGACGGCGTGGGCGCCATGCCCACCACCGGCTGGGCCAGCCTGATGGCGCCCGTGGAGCCTCGGAACTTGGCGTCGCCGAAGGCGAAGACGCCGCCGTCGGCGGCCACCGTCCAGTACCCGAGGTTGGAGGGCGTGTTGGCCATGCCCACCATGGGCTGGGCCAGGCGGATCGCCCCGGTGGAGCCGAAGAAGCCGGCGCCGCCGAAGGCGAAGATGCCGCCGTCCCTGGCGACCAGGCGGTAGCCGGGGCCGGACAGGGCGGGCAGCGAGCGGGCCACGACGAAGCGATCCACGCTGGCACGCAGGCCGGCGGCGTTGATGGCCGCGTTGGCGGCCGCCGTGTCGGCGCCGGGGACGATCAGCATGAGGCCGCCCGTGCGGGCCACGGCCGCGGCCATGAGGGCGGCGTCGAGGGGCTGGTCACTGTCGGCCACGTGGACGATGTTCTTCGGCAGGCGGCGGGCCACCGACTCGGCCAGCACCGACTGGGTGACCCCGGCCAGGTTGGCGCCGCCGAGCCGCTTGGGTCCGGGCAGCGACGCCAGGACGGCGTCGGAGATGACGCCGGAGTTGCCGATGACCAGGGCGGTGGCGATGTTGAGGGCCGAGAGCGCCTCACGGGTGGCGGTGGGCACGCCGTCCCTGCCGTCGGTGAACAGGATCGGCATGCGCAGGGAGGCGGCCATGCCAGCTGCTGCGAACGCCTCCGGGCTGGCTGGGTTGACGATCACGGCGGCGTCGAAGGCGGGCACGCCGGCTGCCTTCTGGTCGAGCGGTCGGCGGTCCATGGCGATGGCGATGGCCTTGGCGACCTCGGCTGGCGTACCGGCGTAGCGGACGATCTCCGGAGCGGGCACGCCGGCGGACACCAGGTTGGCGACCACCGCCGGACTGAGGGCGCTCTCACCGCCGATCACGTAGGCCCCGATGGGCGACATGCGGGTGACCTCGGCCTTCAGTTCAGCCGTGAGGCCGGTGGCCGGGGAGGCCAGCAGGGGTCCGAGCTGGGCGCGGGAGAGCACGGCGCCGGCCAGGGCGCCGAGGGTGTCGCCCTCGTTCACGATGACGGGCCGGGTGAAGGCCCGGTTGGTGAAACCGATGTTCAGCACGGCCTGGGCACCGCCGGCGTAGGCGTACTTCGAAACGGCCACCGACAGGCTGGACCGGCTGGCCTCGGGCAGGCGCTGCACCGGGATGGTGTCGGGCGACCGCACGCTGGTCTTGGAGAGGTAGATGTCGACGCTCTCGTTGTCGAAGTTGCCCTCACGGGAGTCCATCCAGGCGAACATGATCTCGTCGGTGCCGAGCTCGGTGAGCGCCGGGCCCCAGTTCCAGTACTCCTGGCCGTAGTGGTCGTAGCCGATGTCGAGGTTCTGCGACTTGTCGCTGACCCGCTTGTTGGGCGCGAAGGTGACGCCGGCGTCGAGGGAGTAGGTGAAGTAGGTGTCACCGAACCGGGCCTCGCCGTTGCCGAGGTGGGAGTGGGTGGGCGAGCGGTAGCCGTGGCGGCGGTCCTGCCACACCACGTCGACCCGGCCGTCGGGGGACACCGACGCCCGGGGATGGCGCTGGGCCGGCCCCTGGGAGGTGGCCCCGTTACCGGGGGGGTCGTCGTTGATGCGCTTGGCCGCCGACCAGGTGAGACCGCCGTCGAGCGAGCGGGTGAACATGACGTCGACGTCGGGATGGATGAAGTGATCGGCCCGGCCGCCGGGCGGCGGGCCCTCCATGAAGACGATGTACAGGTTCCGGTTGCGGGGATCACCGGTCATCCGGGGGAAGTTGGAGCCGTTGAACCGCGACGAAGCCTCGTCGATGTAGCCACTGGTCGGCCCGACCGGCACGAACGTCCACGTGGCGCCGGCCGTGGTGGACCGGCCGATCCAGATGACACTGGTGACGGCGCTGGGGGCGGGGGCGGGAGGGTTCGGGTCAGCCTGTCGGTAGGCGACCGCCACGGAGCCGTCGCTCATCACCACGGGGCCCGAGGCCTCGGCGGCGTTGACGGTGCCGCCGCTGGCGATGACCGGCACCGTCCAGGTGGCCCCGCCGTCGTCAGAGCGGCTCACCATGAGCCGGGTCACGCCGGCAACGGCGCCGGTGGCCATCACATAGAGGCGGTCGGCGCCGCCGGTGCCGCCACCCTTGTGGACGCCGATCTCGGGACCACCGCTCTGCGTCGGGTTGGCGACGACCGGGGTCCACGTGCGCCCGCCGTCATTGGAGCGGGAGACGATGGTGGCGCTGGTGCGGTCGGCCCGGCCGGCCGACCAGGTGACGTACACGTTGGTGCCGGTGCCCCAGGCCACGCTGCCCTCGAACGAGGTGCAGGACGGGAGGTCGATCGGGCTGTTCGGCGGCTGGAAGCCGGCCGGCCCGTTGAGCGCCCCACCCGACCAGGTGGCGCCGCCGTCGACGGTCACGTTGGTGTTGCAGTTGAACGACAGGTCGTCGCGCTCCACCTCCACGATGTGCTGGGGGTTGGCGGGGTTCGACGCCAGGCCGGGGATGTCCCGGACGCGAGCCTGGGGGGGACTGCCGAGCCGGGTGTTCTCACCCGTGCGGACGACGCCCACGGTCTGGCCCTGGGCCTGCGGAGTGACCGTGAGCACGGTCATGGTCGTGGCCGCGGCCACAGCCAGGGCAGCGATCCGCCGTCGCGTGCTGGTGGGGTGCATGAAGGGGTGATCTCCTTGACTCGGTGTGGGCACTACGTCTGCTCGGGGGAGGGGGCGACGCCTGGTCGAACGCTGTTTGCCCACTCGCACCCTCCGGCCGCGTGCCCGATTGGGTGCGGCGCCGCCCAGACGACCTCGGATCTGCGTCGAAAGAACTTCTCTACTTCGTTTCGTGCTTCAGAACGAATCCTTGCAGCTTTGGGGACGGTGTGCACGACACCGTCAGGGGGCGACCGACCCCCTGGCGTGACGAAGGGGCAGCCCGGAGGCTGCCCCTTCGCCCTACCGCCAGATGCTTGTGGAACTACCGACGAACCTTGGCCGGAGCCTTGCTCTCACGACGGCCGGCCAGCACGAGGGCCGAGGCGCCGAGGGCGAGGACCAGACCGACGCCCACGAGGGCG
>Ga0136633_1000064_pt1 | contig 69560 bp, 73 predicted proteins | sample AntDrymeUQ832206_2_FD_105494 | JGI IMG/M metagenome (GOLD analysis project Ga0136633, IMG submission 105494) | Polar desert sand microbial communities from Dry Valleys, Antarctica - metaG UQ83 (22.06) | ecosystem: Environmental > Terrestrial > Soil > Desert | place: Antarctica: Dry Valley...
CTAGGCGCGGACGTCGCCGTCGACCACGAGCAGGACGACGTCGTCGCAGCAGTGCGAGAGGCAACCGCTGGTCGGGGAGCCGACGTGATCGTGGAGACTGTCGGCGAGGCGACCTGGGAACGCACCCTCTCGGCGGCCGCGCAGGAAGCGCGGGTTGTCGTGTGTGGTGCCACCAGTGGCCACAGCCCTCCGGCCCGCCTCTATCGCCTGTGGTGGAAGCAGCTCGTGGTCTACGGCTCGACGATGGGCACTCGCGAGGACTTCGAGGGCGCCTACGAGCTCATCCGCGACGGAAGCGCCCGCGTCCACGTGGACAGCGTCTTTCCACTGGCCGAGGCTATAGCTGCCCACGAGCGACTCGAGTCGGGAGCTCAGTTCGGCAAGGTCATCCTCGCCATCCCCGGCTGAGTGACCGCGGTTTCGCCGGCGCCGCTAACCGAAGCCGAGAATGAACTTCGCGTCGTCCGACATGCGATCCGGCGTCCAGGGCGGGTCGAACGTGAGCTCGGCCTCGACCTCCTCGACTCCTGGAACCCCGCGCGCGGCATCGACGATCCCGTCGGCGATCATCGCGCCTGCCGGACACCCCATCGAGGTTAGGCTGTAGAGGATCTTCACGTTCGGGCCGTCGACCTCCACGTCGTACATGAGCCCGAGCTCGACGATGTCCATTCCGAGCTCTGGATCCTCGACGCCGTGCAGCGCCTGGACGACGTCCTCTCGTACGACCATGAGGCCAGTCTAGCCCGCGGCCGTCAGCGCACCGGGGCGCCGACGAGCTGATCGGCGCGGCGTAGCACGAGATCCATGACCTCGGCGATGGCACTGTCGAACGAGTCGTTGACGATCACGGGCACGTCGTGGCGTCGCGCCCGCTCGACGAGGTAGTCCTGGATCTCCCGGATTTGGGGCAACGCGTCGAGGTACTTCTCGAGCGGGCGCAGACCCTCTGTGGCGTGATCCCGCACCCAGAAGTGGCTGCGGTGGAGGTTTTCGTCCTCGATCGCGACGACGCATTGAACGACGAACGCCTGCGGCACGTCGCTGACAACCATGCCGGGAACGAGATGGACGCCCTCGAGCACCATCGACCAGCGTTCGGTCGCAGCGCGCTCGAGCGCGGCCTGCACGCCGACGATCACGTTCCTCGTCTGGTCGAGGAACCCGAGGATCGCGGCATCTCCCGACTCCTCTTCCTCGGCTCGCGTCAGCGCCAAGCGCGCCTCGAAGCTCGAGTAGTGGACGGACGGCATGAACTCCTCCGAGAAGAACGCTCGCATCGTCTGCCGGATGAAGTCAGTGGAGGTGACGCGCGTTATGCCAAGCCGGTGTGCCGCCTCCGTCGCGATCGTGGACTTGCCCGTGCCGGTTGCTCCGCCGACGAGCAGCAAGAGCGGCTCGTCGAGTCGCTGGAGCGCATCGAGACGTTGGAGCCGGCGGATCGTCCGAGCTGCCTCTTCGTCGCCGATCACGTCCGTGGCGAGCTCTCGCAGCCGGTCGAGATCGAGCGAGGTGACATTGCGCTCATTCAGATCCCTGTCGACACGCCGCGCGATCGTGTGCGCGCGATCCGGATCGAGGCCGGTCACGATCAGCGTGCGCGCCATGAGACCCTTGGAGAAGGGAATCTCCTCGCCCAGGGGCAGTGGAAGGACCTGATGGCGGTCGCTCACAACCGGATTCCTGCCATTTCCAGCAGCGTCTCGTCAAGTGCGACTTCGTTCGCGATCGGAACCACGTCGTTCGCTGCGAGCACCACCTCGGCCCCAGATACGAGCGCGTGCTCTACGACGACGTCGATCGCCGCGGCTTTCAACTCCACGAGTACGACCTCGACGTCCACGTGCGCAAGCTCCTCGCGCAGGGCGGCGCGGTCCCCGAGATTCCCGGAGACGTGGACCACGTCCGCCCCGTATTCCGTCGACAGGTGCGCGGCGAGGGTTGCGTGCGCGTTCGGCGGTGCGGTCGAGAAGTACGCCGTCGCGCGTCCGCGGAGCTCGTGCAGCGGCCTCGGGCGCAACACGGTGGGCACGACCTCTACCCCGGGGCGCACGGACTCGGCCACAGCGTCCCGGACGAGCTCCCAGCGCGAGCCGGACTCGGCCATCGTCACGAGCACGAGGTCTGCAAGCAGGAGCCGGTAGGTATTGAGGTATCCAGCCGCGACGTTCGCATCCTGGTGCCCACCCACCACCGCGATCCGTTTGTCGGTCCCCACCGGCGGCAGGGCCGCTCCGCTGCCGTCGAAGATCACGAGCTCGCGACCCAGGCGCGCCGCGACGCGGGCCCCGTCCGGCACGTTCGACGTGCTCACAGCACCGGCGAGGCCTCCACCGCACCGTCGGCAGCCGATCGTCTCCACCCCCGCGACCGCGGCGGTCTCGAGGTGATCGGAGGCGGCGTGACGCCCGCTTCGAGAGAGCTCTACAAGCGCCTCGATCGTGGGCGGCACAGAAACGATCTCCGGCTCAGCAGGCCCGCCCCGTCCCATAGCCACAACCACCACGCTCTGGTGCTTCGCGACAAGTCGCGCGAGATAGCCGGTTACCGCCGTCTTGCCGACGCGCTTCCCGGTTCCGATGACGGCGAGCGACCGGCCGTGGAAAGGCTCGAAGCGCGGAGGATCGAGTCGGAAGTCGGCGCCGACGTACGGGATCCCGGCGGCGAGCACCCTGCTCGCGAGCCGGAAGCGGGCGACAGGCCCAAGAACCGGCTCGTCCGAGAGATCGACGACGAGATCGGGCCGGAGACGCTCCAGCGCCTCGTCGAGGTCGTCGACGAGCGGCACGCCGTACTCCTCCCCGCCGCGGAGCTTCTCGGTTCCTCCGACGAGAGCCGCGCCGACAACTTCGTAGGGAAGCTCTGCGATCGCGTCGCGGACGACGGGTACGTAGTGCTCGCCGTCGACGATAGCGAGCGCTTTCACGTGCGAGCCGTGACCTCGTCCTCGATCGCGCCCGTGAACTTCGCGTACTCGAGCGTGTCAAGCGAGAAGCTGACGAGCTTCACTTGCCCGTGGAAGGGGTGCCGGCGCCAGATGTCCACATGGCGGTCGGCGACCTCGATCACGTTGTAACACGGTCGCGTTTTTCCGCGCAGCCGCAAGGACGAGACCGTGCCCGCGTTCACGACGAAGAGATCCTCGAGGCGCCAGACGTACGGAACGTGCTTGTGTCCGGAGAGGACGAGTCGTACTCCCGCCCGTTGGAGACACTCGACCGCATCACCCGCGTCGTAGACGACGTTTCGCTCCCGCCCGGTGCCTGGCACGGGAAGCAGGTGGTGGTGCAGCACGAAGATTCGAAGCTCCGCGGGTGCCTGAGAAAACTGCTCTTCGATCCACCGGTAGCGGCCGCGCCCGATCTGCCCGTGGTCGAGGTCCGGCTCGCTCGAGTCCACGGCGACGATCGCAACTCCGCCCGTCGAGAGCACGGAATTCCGCTCGCCGAACATCTCCTCGAAATGGACGTAACCGACGTTCCGGGAGTCGTGGTTCCCCGGGACGACGACGAGCGACTCGCAGTCGATGCGATCGAGATATTCGCGCGCGGTGAGGTACTCGTGGCGAAAGCCGAAGGTCGTCAGGTCGCCACTGCAGACGACGACGTCCGGCTTGAGCTCGTTCACTTCGCCGATCGCCCGCTCGAGGAGGCTCGCCTCGAAGTACGGCCCGCCGCAGTGCAGATCCGAGATGTGCGCGATCCGGAAAATGCGTCCGTCCGTCGCCATGAGCAGAGTCTACGAGCGGTGACACGTGTTCGGGAAGCCGTTCCAGCGCCGTCCGAGACGGTTGGTACCCTGGCGCAGGTGCGGTCGGAAGGCACCGTTTTCCAGGCATATTGTGGCTTGGACCCACCTCGGTTCGCGAATCGCACCGAACTCGAGTGCGCGAAGATTCTCGACTACTACGGCGTCCGTTGGGACTACGAGCCTCGAACGTTCGTCCTCGACAGCGGGGAGGACGGGCGGATTGTCAGCGCCTTCACCCCGGATTTCTACCTCCCTGAGCAAGACCTCTTCATCGAAGTGACGGTGATGAAGCAGTCGCTCGTCACACGTAAGAACCGCAAGCTCCGAGAGGTGCGCAGGCTGTATCCGGATGTGAACGTCAAGCTCTTCTACCGGCGTGACATCGAGCGACTCGCGCAGCGCTACCGGCTGCGCTGGGCGTCGTAGACGCTCGTGCCACGGCGACCGCCTCCAACGAGGGCACTGGAAACGCGAGTCCCTCCCTCCGAGCACGGGGAGGTCGGAGCTGTCTACTTGAGCCGTGAGCAAATCGCGCTCCGCGTCGTCGAGCTCGGCGAGGAGATCGCGTCGGACTACGACGGTCTCGACCCACTACTCGTCGCGCCGCTCAAGTCGAGCGTCATCTTGCTCGCGGATCTCACGCGCGCGCTGCCCATTCCACACACCCTCGACGTCATCGAGCTCGCCCCGTATCTCGATGGCGCCGGCGGGTCTGGAAACCAGGGCGTGCGGTTGCTGAAAGACGTCGACGTGCCGCTCGTAGGTAGGCATGTCCTGCTCGTGGAGGACGTCGTGGACACCGGGCTGACGCTTCACTTCCTGTGCAAGACGTTCGGACTGCGCGAGCCGGAAAGCGTTGCCGCGGTGACGCTCCTCGACCGGCCGTACCGTCGGCTCGTCCCGAAGCTTCCGTTGCGCTACGTCGGTTTCACGGTGCCGGACGAGCTCTTCGCAGGGTACGGCCTGGGGCTCGACGAGCGCTGGCGCGCGCTGCCCGATCTCCACGTCGTCTCCGCGCCGGAGCTTCCGGCCGCGGCGAACGGCGCCGCGTGACGCCCTACTGGTAGAGCCCTACAGATAGAGCCCTACAGATAAAGAAGAGGGTCGACGGCGACGCCGTTCACGCGCACCTCGAAGTGGAGATGCGGTCCGCTGGAGTTGCCCGTAGAGCCCACGAGCGAGAGCGTCTCGCCCTGCGACACCTGTTGCCCGACGCCGACGAGGATGGACGAGGCGTGCGCGTATGCGGTCGAGAGACCGTTTCCATGGTCGATGACGACGAGATTTCCGTAGCCGCCGAGCCAGCCGGAGTGGATAATCGTGCCCGACGCGGCGGCCCAGATCGGCGTGCCCGACGGGGCCGTGATGTCTATGCCCTCGTGCATCCGACCCCAGCGCATCCCGAATCCGCTCACGACCGGGCCGTTCACGGGCCAGATGAACCCGGAGGACGTAGGGGCGCCGGCGCCCGTGGAGCCAACACTCGTCGAGCCGGCGCTCTCCTGCGCGCTCTGAATAGCCGCCGCCAGCGTGGCACTTTCGGCGGCGAGAGCTTCCACCTCTGCCACGTAGTCTGCGCGCGATTCCTGAAGGTCGGTGAGCGAGGTCCGCTTGAGCGATCGCGCAGCGGCGAGGTCGTCGCGACCCGCGGCAAGACGGTTACGCACGGAGCGCGCCTCCTCAGTGCGAGCCGAGATGACGGAGACCGACGCCGCGGCGAGTGCCCGGGTCCGGGCCGTGGCCTTGCGCTCCGCGGCTGCCGCTTCCTTCGCGTCCTGTACCTCACGCGCGATCCGCCTGTCCTGAGCGCCGATGCGCTGAACGAACTCGTAGTTGTCGATGATCTCGGCGAAGCTCGAGGCAGAGACGATGAACGCGAGCGCGTCGGGCGGCTCGTTGATGTAGGCGTCGCGCACCCGCTGCTCGAGCAGCCCGACCGCACGCGCGTGCTCGCGCTGGAGCCGAAGGAGCCGCTCGGTCTGTTCTTGCAGCAGGGTCGTCAAGCGCTCGAGCCGGTCGCGCTCGCGCGCGAGCTCCGACTCCAGTCGCTCGAGCCCCGATTGCGCAGTGTCGACCGCGAGCTCCGCCGCGCGCAGCTCGTCCGCAACCGCGGAGAGCTGCGTGGTCAGCACGCCCGCCTGCCCCTTGGCCTGTTCGATCTCGCCCCGAAGCTCCGCGATCCGCTGGTCGACCTGCTGCTTCTCGGACTCGATGTCCTGGCCCGCAGCCGGAGTGATCAGCGCGGGCGTTACCAGCGCAAGCACGGCCAGCGCCAGCGTCGACACGAAAACAGAGACGAGCAGGAGCCGTCCCATGCCCACTAGGTTCGCTCTTCCAGCGGACGTCCCTCCGTCTCGAGCGCCCGCAGCGCGTTTGCTGCCTCCCGCCGGAGCGGTCCGAGTGCGATGCGATAGTCCTCGTCTGAGACCGTCCCCGTTCGGTGCTCGAACTCGAGTTCCTTGAGTGCGGCGAGCGAGCGATCGCGTTCCTCGAGCAACTCGAGGCGGCGGCGCCCCTCCTCGTCGGGCTCGTGCAGGTCGTCGGACTCCGGCTCAGGCTCTTTGATGAATGGGAAAGCCACGGCCACGACGCAGCCAACAGCGAGCACCGCCGCGAGCACGAGAGCCAAGGTCAACGGGTGGCCGGAAGGCCGACTTCCCGCATCCGTGCGACGAGGCGCCGCTGCTCGCGCGCGTCGGGCCACAGCGCGATCGCAGAGCCGAGCAGGAAGACAAGGCCTGCGAGCCAGATCAGGTTCACGAGTGGCTTCACGAACACGCGGAAGTAGACGGTACCGTCGGGATCGATCTGCTCGGCTATCACGAACAGATCCTCGCCGGTGAGCTTGTCGCTCCGAATCCCAACCTCGTTCGACACCTGCTGCTCGACCGTGTACGCGTTCTTGCCGGCCTCGAGGGTCCCGAGCTCGCGATCTCCGCGCGAGACCTCGAGCTGAGCCCGGATCTGCGTCGCGTTCGCAGTCTGGCGCTCGTCAAGCGAGCGGTAGACGAGGGTGTAGGCACCGACCGTCATCGATTCGCCGCGCGACAACCGCGCCTCGGAGACGCTGTCGAAGGCACTCGACCCGGCGATGCCGACCGCGAGGAACACGATCGAGGCGTGCACGACGTAGCCGCCGTACCGCCGTCGGTTGCGTCCGAGCAGCGAGGAGAACGCAGTCGCCCAGCTCGACGCTCCCAGCGCCTTCCGAGCGCGCGTGCCGCGCGCGAACTCCATCGCGATCGACGTCACGACGAAAGCGGAGAACGTGTACGCGACGAGACCGGGGACGGAGCTTCCGGCACCGAGGAACAACAGAACGACGCCGGTCCCGGCGGCCACGAGCGTCGGCCAGCGAAAGGTCGTCAGGAGGCTTGTGAGCGACGCTCTTCTCCAGGCGATTAGCGGCCCGATGCCCATGAGCAGGAGCAGAGGAAGCCCGAAGATGCGCAGGAAGAAGTCGTAGTAGGAACGCCCGAGCACGACCGCCTCCCCCCGCACTGCCTCCGAGATCAACGGGTAGACGACTCCCCAGAGAATGGCCAGGCAGAGCGCGAGGAGCAGCAGGTTGTTGTAGAGGAACGCGGCCTCCCGGGAAACAGGCGATTCGAGCTTCGTCGGCGAGCGGAGCTGCGCTAGCCGCCAGAAGACGATCGCGAGCGAGACGCCCACAGTCAACGCGATGAAGAAGAGGAACCAGGGCCCGATCGAGCTCTGCGTGAAGGAATGGATCGAGTTCACGACGCCGGACCGAGTGAGAAAGGTTCCGAACAGTGAGAGCGAGAACGCGAGCAGGACGAGCAAGACGTTCCAGACGCGGAGCATGCCGCGCTTCTCCTGGATCATCACCGAGTGCAGGAAGGCGGTCGCCACGAGCCAGGGCATCAGTGCTGCGTTCTCGACCGGATCCCACGCGTAGTAGCCGCCCCACCCCACCTCGACGTACGCCCAATGCGCTCCGAGAAGCTGTCCCACGCCCAGCGCTGCCCAGGCGAAGAGCGTCCAGCGCCTCGTCGCGATCAGCCAGCGTTCATCCGGCCGGCCGGCGAGGAGCGCGCCCAGGCAGAAAGCGAACGGAACCGTCAGCCCTACGTAGCCGAGGTACAGAAGCGGCGGGTGGGCGAGCATGTATGGGTTCTGAAGACTCGGCGTCATGCCGGCGCCGTCCGCGGGCGCCACCTGCGTCGCGAACGGGCTCGCGACCGCCACCACGAGGAAGGAGAAGAAGACCGCGACGCCGGCGAAAACCGGGACGACCCAGACGATGAGATCGCGCGCCCACTGGCGATTTAGGCGAACGGCGGCGGCCCCGAAGCCCGTCAGGAACAGCAGCCAGAGGAGGAGCGAACCCTCCTGCCCTCCCCAAAACGCGGAGATCGTGTAAGCCGTCGGCAACGCCTCGCTCGTCGTCCGAGCGACGTAGGTGAAGGAGAAGTCGTTCCGCAGCAGCGCTGCGAGCAGTACGGCGGACGCGACGAGCGTGGAGAAGAACGCCGCGACGAGAGCGTTCTGTGCCGAGACGGCGAGTCGGCGGCGCCCGAGATGCGCTCCGGCAGCGCCTGCCACGAGGGCATACGTGACGAGACCGAGCGTGACGAGGAGCGCGGCGCGACCGAGCTCAGGCATGGACGTCGCTCAGGCGAGACCCGTCAAGCCGGGTCGTCCGCGTTCTTCTTCGGCGCATATTTCGACGGGCACTTGGTGATCATCGACCCGGGCTCCGAGACGAACACGCCGTTCCGGAGACGGCCGACGACCACGATCTCGCGGCCCACCTTGAAGAGATCGGGCACGGAGCCGCTGTAGACAACCGGCACCCCAGTCGCGCGACTCCCGCCGATGTCACGAAGTCGGAAGTGCTTGCCTCCCGCGTGAGAGTCGCCGCGAACCGGCCCGACCACGACACCGACGAGCTGAACCTTCGCGGTCCGGCCCTTGAGCGCACTGGGTGCGATCGACGGGTTGCCACCACCCGCGATCGAGGTGTAGAGAAGAAAGACCGCGAGCACCGCCGCGACCGAAAGCGCGATCACGAGACGCGCCGGGCTGGCCTTCCGTGCCACGCGGAAAGTGTACCCCCGTCCTGCCACGGCTCGATCTGCAACGCTCAATCCGCAACGCTCTATCTGCAACGCGCGGGTTAAGGCGTCCTAACCCTAGGCGGCGTCGGAGCGCGCGGGCACCGGCCGCTCGGGCATCCGGTATCCGTGCTCCACGCAGAGCGCACCCGGCGACTCCTCCGTGAGCGCGTCGCAGTAACCCTTGCCGTAAGCCGCGCGGATGAAAGCGGCGACGACCTCCAGGTTCCACTCATCCACGTCGATGGCCTCACGCCAGAGATCGGTCAGGCGGACGTCGATATCGAGCTCGAGCAGATCGATACGTGATGGCGAAATGGACATAAATCGAGCGTACGGACCGGACCGGACGGACTGCGCAGATCCGCGTTTACGTCTGGGCTTCCTCTCCGCGCACGGTGAACGGAACGCTCCAGTCCTGCCGGTCCAGCTCGTCGATCGTCAGTCGCCACTCGTAGCGCCCCGGCTCGAGCGGAAGCGGAGTGGAGTTCATCGCGACCGGGAAGTCGAGCGGCGTGCCAGGCTTGAGTCCGGGGGGACGCCCGACCTCGAACTCGCCGCCGAATGCGACCGCCTGCTCCTCCTCCTCCGTCTCGAGGACGACGTGCGCCCCGTCGGCGTCGAGCAGCTCGACGGCGAACGTGTGCAGCGTGTTCGCCTGATCCCAGGGAACCTGGATGAGCAGCGCGATTCCGAACGACGCGGGCTCGGGGCCGGTCTGCGACCATCCTCCGCCCACTATCGTGAGCTTCCCGTCCGAGACCACCGCGTAATCGGCGAGGAGCATGGTCGCCTTCACGGCGAGAGCCAATCACATGTCGGTCTAGCATGGCGCCGTGGCCGAGCGAATCCGCGTCGGGCCTGCCCGGATGCCGTCGCGAGACGCACCCGAGGCGGCGATCGAGCTTCTTCTCGAACGCGGCTACGCGGCTTGCGAGATCGACTTCGAGAGTGGGTTCTGGATGGACTACCCGTTTGCCGAGCGGCTCGGCGAGCTTGCTCGCGAGCACGACATCGCGCTGTCCGTACACGCACCGCTGTTCGGGTTCATGGGGCATGTCGAGCCGAGTGGTCGCAAGTTCACGTCCGCGGTCGGGGCACTCGACCGAAGCGCGGGGATCGCAGCGGCCAGTGGAGCCGAGGTCGTCGTCTTTCATCCTGGCTTCCTCCTCGAGCGCTCGCGCGAGGACGCGCTCGACGCGGTCGTGGAACAGCTCGGCACGCTCCGCGAGCGGCTGGAGGGGAAGGATCGCGCGGTTCCGTTCGGTGTCGAGGTGATGGGGCGCGTCCGCGACCTGGGCTCACTCGACGACGTGCTCGAGATCTCCCGGCGCACGAGCTGGGTGCGACCCGTCCTCGACTTCGCGCACATGCACGCAACGAGCGACGGCGCGTACGTCGTGCCCGAGCTCTTCGCCGGCGCCCTCGAGGCCGCCGACGAGGTGCTCCACCCCGGCGCGCCGTTTCACATTCACTTCTCGGACATCGCGTTTGCGAACCGGAACGAGACGAAGCATCTCCCCTACGGCGACGGCACGCTACGTGCGGATCCGCTCCGTGCGGCGCTCGACCGCTTCGAGCGGCCCGCGACGGTGATCTCCGAGTCGCCGGACGAGCGCTCGAGTCAGGCGATCCGGGCCGTATTGGTGGCAGGCGGCGAGAGCTCGGCGAGCCGGGCGGCGTAGGCAACCGCCTCGTCGTCGCGGCCACGGTCTCGCAGGAAGGCAGTCAAGCGCTCGAGCGGCTCGACCTCGAAAACAGGCAGCTTGGCGTCGCGCGTCAGCGCAAGCGCATCGTGGAAGAGAGCGAGCGCCTCGTCGTCCCGGCCCTGACCCACTCGGACGGCGGCGAGCGCTGTCGTCGCCGCGATCCTGCAGCTCGTGTCGTCGGTGCTCGCATTGGTGCCGGCGTCGAGTGCCAGCCGTTCAGCCTCGTCGAGCTTGCCGAGGTCCGCAAGCGTCGCCGCGAGGATGGCCTGGTAGTCGGGCAACATCCCGCGGTCGCCGCGAACGGACGTCATTCGGAGAGCCTCGCGCAGCAACTTCTCGGCGCGCTTGTGGTCGCCCTTGAGCCGAGCAATCCATCCGAGGTGCATCAACGCGGCGGCGACCGCCGGCTCGACCCCTAGCTCGGCTGCACTCGTGCGAACCTCCTCGAGCACTGTCTCGGCGGCGTCGAGCTCGCCCTTCACGATCAGGAACCACCCGTAGGAGAGCGTGGCGCTCACACGGGCGCGCACGCTGCCGCTCTCGCCCGCGAGCTCGAGCGCACGCGTGAGCAGGAGCTCCGCCTCGTCGAGCTCGAGCCGCACGATGTGGACGCGGGCGAGCGACTGTGCCGCGATCGTCTGGAGATCCTTCCGTCCGGCGTCGAGAGCGATGACATATGCCCGCTCCATGAACCGAACCATGTCCTCCTCCGATCCCTGCCACGACGCGATCGAGGCGCGCAGGGTGAGCGCGTCGAAGTGAGCCCCCGGGTCGTCTTCCCGCGCGATGATCTCGAGGGCTTCGTCGGCAAAGGCTCGTGCGAGCGGCATGTCGGCCCCATGCCGCAAGGCGGCGTCGCCGAGGGCGGTAAGCGCCATTGCCTCCATTACACGCTCCCTCTGCTCTCGCGCTTGCTCGCGGACCTTCGGCATCTCGACCTCGACGGCTGCCCAGTCCTGGAGCCTCCAGGCCGCTCGCGCTGCCACGTACCTGGCGCCGAGTGTCGGTCGAAGCTCGAGCGCGCGCAGGCCCAGCTTGCGGGCCGTGACATATGCCTCCCGCGCGATTGCTCGCTTGGCCGCCTTCACAAGCGCGCCGGCGGTCTGCTCCGCGAGCTCTTCCGGCGGCGCTCCCTCGAGCTCGATGAGAAACTCGACTGCTCGATCGAGGTGGTGAGCGCGAATCTCGAGCAGCTCGTCTCCCGCCCGCTCACCGAGCCATTCCGCGAAGCGAGCGTGATGGTGCGCGCGAGCGAGCTTCGGGAGACCGCCATACGCGACCTCGCGAATGAGGAGGTGCTTGAAACGGTAGGCGGTCTCACCGGAGATCGAGGATCGTGGCTCGCGCAGCAGGAACTCGCGCTGGAGAAGATCGTCCAGCAGCCCCTCCACGTTCTCCAGGTCAGGCGAAAGCTGCTCGATCGCCCCAAGCCAGAAGACGCGGCCGATGACCGCCGCTCGCTGGAGGACGACCTTCGTCTCGGGCGCCAGGTGGTCGATACGGGCGGCAATCAGGGCCTGGAGCGTGTCCGGTATCCGGTCTGCACGTCCATCACCCCGTCCGCTCTCGATGAGCATGCGGATCGTCTCCTCGACGAAGAGCGGGTTTCCCTCGGTCCGCTCGAGTGCCTCCGCAGGCAGCTCGAGCGGCGCTTCGCCCGTCATGCCCGCGAGCTGAGCCAGCAGCTTCTCGACCATGAGCTTGCTCTCTTCCTCCGAGAGCGCCTCGAGCTCGATGGCCGTCGAGCGGACTCGCCCTCCACCCCAGCCGGGGCGGGCGTCGAGGAGCTCCGGACGCGCTAAGCAGAGGATGAGAAGCGGGGCGCGCACCCAGTCCGCAATGTGCTCGATGAGGTCGAGCAGCGGATCTTCCGCCCAGTGGATGTCCTCGAACATGAGGACGAGGGGTTGGACGTCCGCGAGCGTCTCCAGCAGCTCGCGCGCCGCCCAGGCGATCTCCTGCGCGCTGCGCTCGCCGTCAAGTGTCTCGAGCATGCCCGACGCAAGGCCCAGGACGTCCGCGACGGTCTCTTCCGCGCAGCAGGCACGAAGTTTCTCGAACGCTTCCTCGAGCGGGTCGTCGTCCGAGATCCCTGCTGCAGCTTTGATCATCTCCGCGAGCGGCCAGTAGGTCACGCCTTCGCCGTACGGGAGACAACGCCCGGTGAGGACGCTCGCGCGTTCGACCCCGTCCACGAACTCGCGCGCGAGGCGGCTCTTTCCGACGCCCGGCTCGCCGTAGATCGTGAACAGGTGCGCACGACCGTCCCGCACTGTCCGCGCAAAGGTGTTGTGGAGGAGCTCGAGCTCGGTGTCGCGCCCCACCAGAGGCGCCCGCGGACCGACCGCTCGGCCGCCACCGTCGAGTGCGTCGACAACACGCCACGCTCGCTGGACGGCTCCAAGACCTCTGAGCTCGAGCGGGCCGGCGTCCTCCAGCACGAGGCTGGTGCCGGCAAGACGATACGCCGTCGGTCCGAGCAGGATCTCGCCCGGAGCGGCTGCTTGCTGGAGCCGCGCCGCGAGGTTCACGGCCTCGCCCGTGACGAATGACGAGTCCCGCGTCTGGTCGACGACGAGCTCGCCTGCCTCGATTCCGATGCGCGCCTCGAGCCCGAGCTCGTCAACCGCCTTGCGCATGGCAATCGCCGCACGTGCAGCGCGCTCCGCGTCGTCCTCGTGCGCCTGCGGAATCCCGAAAGCGGCAAGCACGGCATCACCCGCAAACTTTTCGACGATTCCCCCGTGAAGCGTGACGCAGTGCGAAACCTTCTCGAAGAACTCCGAGACGCGGCGGCGCACGACCTCCGGATCTGAACCGGTGACGATGCCCGTCGAGTTGACGAGGTCGACGAACAGGACCGTCGCTAGCTTGCGCTCCATACCTGAAGTGTAGAAACGCAGCACGCGGCCACGACCATCCCTCCGGAAGCGACCATCTAGAGTCAGGCCGTGCTCGACCCCAAGGCGTTCAAGGCCTACGACATTCGCGGCCTGTATCCCTCCGAGCTGGACGAGGATGGGGCATACCGGATCGGCCGGGCGTACGTCGAGCACTTCGAGCCCCGCTCGATCGTCGTCGGACGCGACATGCGGATCTCGTCTCCGGCCATGGCGGCGGCTGTAATCGAGGGCGCCGCGGACGGCGGAGCCGATGTGGTCGACATCGGCTTGGTCGGGACGGAGATGGTCTACTTCGCTGTCGCCGACGCCGGGCTCGACGGCGGGGTCTGCGTGACTGCGTCACACAACCCGAAGGAGTACACGGGCATGAAGATCGTCCGGCGCGGAGCGCTGCCCGTTGGAGGCGACTCGGGTCTCCCGGAGATCCGCGAGCGCGCTCTTGCCGGCTTCGGCCAAGTCTCGCGACGGGGTGAGGTTCGCCAGGAGAGCGTCTGGAGTGGATTCGTCGAGAAGGTGCTCTCGTTTGTCGATCCAGAGGCGCTGCGGCCACTTCGGGTGGTCGTCGACGCTGCGAACGGAATGGCCGGAGCGATGCTTCCTCCAGTACTCGAGCGGCTACCGCAGCTCGACGTCGTCCGCTGCAACTTCGAGCCGGACGGGACGTTCCCGAACCACGAGCCGAATCCGCTCCTGCCCGAGAACCGCGAGTTTATCGTCCGGACGACTCGGGAGGCGGATGCAGATCTCGGCGTCGCGTACGACGGGGACGCCGACCGCTGTTTCTTCGTCGACGACACGGGCGAGTTCGTCCCGGGCGACTTCGTGACGGCGCTTCTCGCGCGGTCCATCCTCGAGAAGGAGCCCGGGTCCAAGGTGATCTACGACGTTCGCGCGAGCTGGGCGGTTCCGAAGACGATCGTGGAAGCAGGCGGTCAGCCGCTCGTCAACCGGGTCGGCCACGCGTTCATCAAGCATCGGATGCGGAAAGAGGATGCGGCGTTCGGGGGCGAGGTCTCAGCGCACTATTACTTCCGCGACTTCACGAGTGCCGACTCGGGGGTCGTTCCGTTCCTGCTCATGCTCGAACTGCTCTCTCGTTCGGGGAAGAAGCTCTCGGAGACGCTCGCGCCGTATCGAGCGCAGTACTTCCTCACCGGCGAGATCAACACTCCGGTGTCGGATGTGCCGCTCAAGCTCCAGGAGCTGAAGGAGCGCTATCAGGGCGATGGCGGTCGCGTCTCGCACCTCGACGGCCTGTCGGTTGAGTTCGACGACTGGCACTTCAACGTCCGGCCGTCGAACACCGAGCCGCTGCTACGGCTGAACCTGGAGGCGTTGTCCTCGGAGCTCATGAGCGCAAAGCGCGACGAGGTGCTTGCCTTGATTCGAGCGTAGGCAGCGCTCACTCCGCACCGGCGAAGCCGGCAGCGCGATGCGTAGGATCGGCGCGTGAATGACCCACTCGAGCTAGGCCACATCACGAGTCGCCGTCCCCCGTTCAAGTACGCCGCCTACGCACGCGTCTGGTTCTCGGACACGGATGCGCAGGGCATCGTCTACTACGGCCGCTACCTGCCCTACTTCGATCACGCTCGCACGGAGTACCACCGGCACGTCGGGAGCCTCGCGGACGAGAACGCCGAGTTTGTGATGCGCGCTTCGCACGTCGATTACCTAGCGCCCGCGCTCTTCGACGACCTCATCGAGTCGTTTGTCCGTGTCTCGAGGGTCGGTCGCACGAGCATCACGTACGAGTTCTCGGCCTGGCGGCTCCCCGACGAGCTGCTCCTCGTCGAGGCGACGCAGACCCTCGTCCTCGTCGACCGAAGTAGGCGGCGACCGACTCCGATCCCGGACTCGTTCAGAGAAGTGGTCCGCGCTCTCGAGGGCGCCGACCTCGAGGAGTGATTCGCTGAGCACGCGAGCGCTCGAAGCCCTCGACCGGATTCTCAATCGCGGGAGCGATGCGGATGAGGTTCTGCGCGCCGCGGTGGGCGTTCTCGTCGACGAGCCGGGAATCGTCTGGGCCGGTGTCGCCTTTCAGGAGGAAGATCGGCTCGTCGTCGGGCCTCTGGCCGGTGAACCCAACGAGAAACGACGCATGCGCGTCCCGGTTATGTACCGAGGGTCGAAGGTGGGCGAGCTCTGGGTGGACGGTGTGGCAACGCAGGACTTCCTGGAGCGGTTCGCGCTGCTCCTCTCGCACCACGTCCTGATCGGCTGGGATACACGGGGAGAGAGGTGGGACCCGTGAAAACCGATAGGGGAAAGGGGCAAGACGCCTCGATCGGTGGGGATCGAAACGTACCGCGCGCCCGCGCGAAGCGGGCGCGCGGCCCCTTCCCCTCTCCCCTCTACTCCTTGTAGTCACGCGATCGGGGGATGCAATCCCTCGATCGAGTTGCCCCCTCCTCGGACCGACGGAGCATCCCTCGTTCGAGGGACATGACGTCAGGCTGTCCGGTTCCTACGCACGCGGGCCCCGAACCTCCGTGGATCGCCGTGGAACGGACCGAAGCCAGGCCCGAAGCCGGGCCTGAACCGTCGGTCACCGAACCTGTCTCGCGATCCGGGCTCGCGGTTCACGAGGTCGGTCGTGCGTTCCTCGAGATCCCCCTTGAGCTCGGCGGCGCGCTCCTCGCTCAACCTGCCTTCGGCGACGGCGCTGTCGATCCGCTCGCCGGCTTCTGCGACGAGTGCGTCGACAAGTCCGGCGACCGACTTTCCTTCCGCCCTCGCGATGTCCGCCAGGCTCGTGCCATCGTGAAGCGCGTCGTGCAACGCGTCCTCGGTCAGGCCGAGGTACGTCGCCGCGGCCTCGAGCTTGCCGAACGGGCCCAGGCCGAACCCGTGCTCGAAACGATCGCCGAAACTCGGGCCGAAGCTGCCGAAGACGAGCGGCACACCGGCCGACTCGAGCCTCTCTTTGAGCGCGCTGCCTTGCTCTTCGGTCAACGTTCCCGCGTCGACGGCCTCGTCGATCCGGTTCTCGAGCGCCTGCTTCAAGGCTGCGCTGAGCTCGCTCGACTCGATGCCGAGCTGCTTCGCAGCGTCGTCGATCACCGCCTGGCTTCGTTCTTCGGGGGAGAGCGCGTCGGTGGCGGCGAGCGCAGCGGCCCGCACCGGCGACCGCAGCACTGCCGCGGTCCCGGCGATGATCGTCTTGTCTCGCTTCCTCATCTTGTCTCCTTCACTTGGGGCACGCGGCCACCAGCGACACGTCCTGCATGCGACGGTTCGGTGGGCGTCTCATGACCCCACAAGACCAGCGCGCGGTGAGAGCGAACTTAGAGCGGGCCAAGAAGTCGCTAAGACCCGTTGAGCGTGGAGCCGTTCGTGCTTCCGTTCAGGCGAAGCGTCATCCGCGTACCGCCGCCGACCGCCTGCTCGGCGACAACATCGCCACCGTGCGCCTCCGCCACCTGCCGCACGATGGCAAGACCGAGGCCCGAGCCGGGCAGACCGCGCGCCGCCTTCGCCCGGTAGAAGCGGTCGAACACGTACGGAAGATCCTCCTGCGCGATCCCCGGGCCGTGATCTCGCACGGTCACCACACCGTCGGTCACCGCTAGCTCCACGTTCGACCCGGCTGGAGTCCACTTGGCGGCGTTGTCGAGCAGGTTGCCGATCGCACGTTCGATGGTCGACGGCGCTCCCTGGACGGTCGTCTCGGCGAGCGACGACGAGAACTGGACTTCAGGATGATTCCGCCGTGCCCGCTCGAGCGCTTCCGCCGCGGCGACGTCGAGGCGGACGTCCTCGGGCTCGGCATGTTGCTGCTCTGCCCGGGCTAGCTCGATGAGCTCGGCGATGAGCGACGTCATCTCGCCGAGTTGCTCGACGACGTCCGACAGCAGCCGTTTCCGTTCATCCACCGGCAGCGCGCGGTCACCCGCGAGCACCTCGATGTTCGTCCGCAGGCTCGTCAGCGGAGTGCGCAGCTCGTGCGATGCATCGGCGACGAGCTGGCGCTGGGCGCGCGTCGAGTCCTCGAGCACCGCGAGCATGCTGTTGAAGCTCGCCGCCAGGCTGCTGAGCTCGTCCCTCCCGCCCACCTCGATCCGCTCCGAAAGATCTCCCGTCTTCGTCACCCGCTCTGCGGTGTCGGTGAGCCTGCGTACAGGTGCGAGAGCGGCGCGTGACACGACGAGTCCGAGCGCGGCTGCACCACCGATCCCGGCGAGCGCAATGAGAATGAGAAACGTGCGGAGCCTGGAGAGTGACTCGTCCACTTCGGTCAGCGGTCGCGCGACCTGGACGGCGTAGCCAGGGCTGTACTCAAACGTGAGCATCCGGACGTGAGTCCCCGAGACATTCGCGTCCGAGAAGAAGCCGTCAGTGACGCCGCGCGCGACGTCAATGGTCGAGTCGGAGACCGGGAGCTTGACGTCCTCGAATGGGAGAGCGAGGACCTCACCGTCCGCCTTGACAACCTGCATGGTGCTGGACGGCTCTCCGAATCCTGGTTGCAGGAGCGTGGCGTACGTCTCCCCGTTTTCGGAGCGGATCTCGTGGATCGGGATGTGGGAGATCCGTTCCTGACGGCTCTCGAGCCCTTCGTCGATCTGGCCACGCAGCTGATCGCGCACGATGAAGAACACGACCACGGACGCAAGCACGACGGCGAGAGCGACCGCCGCCGCGGCCGCGATCGCGATGCGTGCACGAAAGCTCATTGAGACTCCCGCAGCGCGTAGCCCACACCGCGAACGGTATGGATGAGGCGCCGCTTCCCGCCATCCTCCGTCTTGCGCCGGAGATAACCGATGTACACGTCAAGAGAGTTCGAGGTCGGGCCGAAGTCGAAGCCCCAGACGCGCTCGAAGATGATCGAACGCGTCAGGACCTGCCTTGGGTTTCGAAGGAAGAGCTCGAGGAGCGAGAACTCGGTGCGCGTCAGCTCGATCGCATCACCGGCGCGCTGAACTTCGCGCGTGCCCGCATCGAGCTCGAGATCGGAGAATCGCAACGTATCCGTGGAGTCGGTGCCCGTTCGGCGTAGTAGCGCGCGCAGACGGGCGAGAAGCTCCGCGAGCGCGAACGGCTTCGGCAGGTAGTCGTCGGCGCCCGCGTCGAGTCCGGCGACGCGGTTCTCTACCTCCGCCTGCGCCGTGAGCATGAGAACGGGTATCGCGTTGCCCGTCGAGCGCAGACGCCGGCACACCTCCAATCCGTCGACTCCCGGCATGAGAATGTCGAGGATCACCGCCTCGGGTTGCTCCGTGTGGCCGAGACGCGTGATCGCCTCGCCGCCATCGGCCGCGAGCTCCACCTCGTAGCCCTCGAGCTCGAGCGCGCGCCGCAAGGACTCGCGGACGGCGGGCTCGTCGTCGACGACGAGGATGCTCATCGGTGCCTCCTCCACATGAGGGGCATTGTGCGCGACGTTCGGCGCTTTCACCGTGTGTCTTAGCGAGTTCTTAGCTCTAGCTCAGGCACTCCTTACCTGCGGCGGCTCCCATGGGGTCATGTCTGGTGGCACCCCCCGAGTCATTTCGATCGTCGCGGCACTCGCGGCGGCCACGGTCCTGGGCGCAGTTGCCGGCGCGGGGACATTCGCTGTCCTCGACGAGGACGCGTCGCCCGAGACTCGGGACGTCACTGTTGAGAGCTCGGAGCCGGCCGCCGCCACCGAGACCTTCGCGAATGTGTACGCCAGGGCGTATAAGAGCGTCGTCGAGATCACGGCAACCGGCGCCGGGTCCACTCAGTTCGGTGGACAGGAGCAGCAGGCCCAGGGCTCGGGCTTCGTGTACTCGAGCAACGGAACCATCGTCACGAACCAGCACGTGGTCGACGGAGCGTCGTCTGTATCGATTCGGTTCTGGAACGGCACGACCCGTCGAGCCGAGATCCTTGGTACGGACCCCTCCACGGATCTCGCCGTGCTCGACATCGACGCGCCTGCATCGCTTCTCCTCCCTCTCGCGCTCGGGAGCTCGAGCGCGCTCCAGATCGGCGACACGGTCGCCGCGATCGGCAGCCCGTTCGGCCTCGAGGGCACCCTGACCACCGGTGTTGTCAGCGCGCTCCATCGACAGATGACGGCGCCCAACAACTTCACCATCACGGACTCGATTCAGACCGATGCAGCGATCAACCACGGGAACTCCGGTGGGCCGTTGCTCGACGCGCGAGGCCGCGTGGTCGGTGTCAATGCGCAGATCGAGAGCGACTCCGGCGGCAACGACGGCATCGGCTTCGCGATCCCCTCGAACACCGTTCGCTCGATCGTGGCGCAGCTCCTCGACTCGGGCACGGTCGCGCACGCGTATCTCGGAATCACGATGGTCGCCGTCGAGGACGGGCTCGCGGTGACCGAGGTCCGGAGTGGAACGCCTGCCGAGGACGCCGCGCTGCGCGCCGCGACTGGCACGACGACGATGGACGGAGCAGAGGTGCCGAGCGGCGGAGACGTCATCGTTGCAATCGACGGCGATCGGGTAACGACCTCGGGAGAGCTGCAAAGCGCGATCGACGCGAAACGGCCCGGCGAAAAGGTCAGGCTGACGGTGCTGCGCGACGGAGAACGCAGGTCGGTCACGGTCACGCTCGGCACGCGTCCTTCTTAGAGCCTTCTTTCTCTCGCTTCAGCCCGAGCTTAGGACGCCCCGGTTTCATTGACTCCAGTGAGCGCGACCAGCGCGCTCGAGAGGAAAGGACTCAGATGTAGAAGCCACGACGCACGGCAACGAGCTTTCCGAAGGCCGCCTCGAGCGGCCTTCGGTCTGACTGTGTGCGTTACGTCGTGGACTAGAGTCGAGTGATGGCCGAAGGCTGGCAGAGCATCCGGATCGACGAGATCGACCCGATCGCCGTCGTCGATGGAACGCTTCTCTGGCGTCCCGTGCGTCGCACGCTCGACATCGGAGCGTTCGGGATGAACGCGTACGTCGCGCCGAACGCGGGCGACGACGTCGTGGAGGAGCACACGGAGCAAGCTCTCGGGCACGAGGAGGTGTACGTCGTACTTGCAGGCCGCGCGACGTTCAGCATCGACGGGGAGACGCTCGACGCGCCGGCCGGGACGATCGTCTTCGTTCGCGACCCCGCGCTGAAACGTCACGCGCGCGCCGAGGAGCCCGACACCACCGTCCTCGCCGTGGGCGGCCCGCGCGACGCGGCTTACGAGCCGTCGCCGTGGGAGGACTTCTTCGCGGCCGAGCGTCATCGAGCTGCCGGGGATTACGACGCGTACGTGGCGGAGCTCGAGGAGGCGCTCGTGCGACGTCCGGACCACCCAGGCACGCTCTACAACCTTGCCTGCGCCGAAGCCCTGGTCGGGCGAACGGAAGACGCGCTCGCGCATCTGGCTCGTGCCCTCGAGCTGAACCCGGACCTCGCCGAGCATGCCGCTCGAGACGAGGACCTCGCGTCCCTGCGCGATCTCGCTGCATGGCCCCCCAAGCACTGACTCGCGAGGCAGGCTGAACCGAGACCGGCTCGGAGCCCGCTGCTGCGGACGATCGGGGTTAGCTCGGCGTGACGCGGTACGCGTCGAAGACCGCGTCCAGGTTTCGCAACGCACCGAGCAGCGAGCGCAGGTCCTTCACCTCGCCCACCTCGGCCGTGTACCAGTTTCGGGCCATTCCGTCCTGCACGACGCCGCCGTACGAGACGATGTTCGCGCCGTGCTCCGCGAACGTCCGCGCCACGTCCTCGAGCAGGCGCGCGCGATCCCAGGCATCGACCGAGATCTGCACGAGGAAGCCCGCTGACGCGCCTCCCTCCCACTCCACAGCCGTGAAGCGCTCGGGATTTCGCTGGAGCGCCCGGACGTTGGGGCAGTCGTCACGATGAACGGTGATTCCGCGTCCGAGCGAGATGTACCCCACGATCGGATCGCCGGGAACGGGTGTGCAGCATTTCGCGAGGCGTACGAGCACGTCCTCGACGCCGACGACGTTGATGCCCAGCTTTCCGCTCGAGACAGCGCTCTTTGCCCGCGACGGCTTCGTCCTGATCGCCGGCTCCTCCGCGACGCCGTCTGTCTTCAGTCGCTGAAGCACCTTGTTCACGATCTGCCCCGACTGGAGCTTTCCGGCGCCTAGCGCGACGTAGAAGTCCTCGGCCTTCTTGAACCCGGTCTCGCGGATCACCTGCGCGAGGACACTCGAACCCTGGAGCTTGCGATACGGCAAGTTCTGGGCCTTGAGCGCCTGATCGAGGAGGTCGCGTCCCTTCGCCTCCGTCTCGCCGCGGGTCTCCCGCTGGAACCACTGCCGGATCTTGTTCCTCGCGCGTGAGGAGGTCGCAAGCGAGAGCCAGTCCCGCGACGGGCCTCGGCCCGACTTCGAGGTGAGGATCTCGACGAAGTCGCCGTTCTTCAAGTGGTAGTGGAGCGGGACGATCCGGCTGTTCACCTTCGCGCCGACCGTTCGGTGGCCGACGTCCGTGTGCACCGCATAGGCGAAGTCGATGGGGGTCGCGCCGGTCGGGAGCACCTTCACCTCGCCCTTCGGCGTGAACACGTAGACCTCGTCCGCGAAGAGGTCCGTGCGCAGGGCGCGCATGTACTCGCTCGGGTCCTGCTCGTCCTCCTGCGAGTCCATCAGCGACTTCACCCACACGAGCCACTCGTCGTCGGCCTTTGCACCGCGACCGCGCTTGTACAGCCAGTGTGCTGCGACGCCGTACTCCGCTTCCTCGTGCATGTCGCGCGTGCGCACCTGGATCTCGAGCGGTCTGCCTTCGGGTCCGATCACCGTCGTGTGCAGCGACCGGTAGCGGTTCAGCTTCGGCATCGCGATGAAGTCCTTGAACCTGCCCGGCATCGGTTTCCAGAGCGAATGGACGAGGCCGAGTGCCGCGTAGCAGTCGCGTGTGCCCTCGTCGCCGGAGCGCTCGCAGATGACGCGCATCGCGGTGAGGTCGTGGATCTCGTTGAACTCCCGGCCGCGCTTCGCCATCTTGTCGTAGATCGAATAGAGGTGCTTCGCGCGCCCGGTGATGTCTGCCGGCACGTCGGCCTTACGCAGCTCTTCCCCGAGGATCTCGGCTCCTTTGTCCGCCTGCGCGTCGCGATCGGCGCGCTGATCCGCGACCATCGCCTTGATCTCCGCGTATTTCCGCGGATGCAGGGTTCGGAACGAAAGATCCTCGAGCTCCCACTTGAGCGCGTGGATGCCGAGCCGGTGCGCAAGCGGTGCATACACCTCGAGTGTTTCGCGCGCCTTCTGCGCCTGCTTCTGCTTGCCGAGGTACTCGATCGTCCGCATGTTGTGCAGGCGGTCGGCGAGCTTGATGAGGATGACCCGGACGTCCTGCGCCATCGCGACGATCATCTTCCGGTAGTTCTCGGCCTCGGCTTGCTCGCGACTCTGGAACGTGATCCGGGTGAGCTTGGTGACGCCCTCGACGAGCTGAGCGATCTCCGGTCCGAACTCCGCGCGGATCTCGTCGACCTCGGAGCCGGTGTCCTCGACGACGTCGTGCAGAAGCGCGGCGGCGATGGTCTGCTCGTCGAGGTGGAGCTCGGCACAGATCCGCGCGACGCCGAAGGGGTGGTGGATGAACTCCTCGCCCGGACGCCGCGTCTGACCTTCGTGAGCGCGTTCCGCGGTGTCGAACGCACGGCGGAGGAGGTCCTTGTCGACGTCGGAGTTGTACGTCTCGACCTCGGCGATGAGCTCCTCGATGAGGTCTGCATGCCGTCGTTTCGCGTCGAGGACGCTCATGCAATCAGTGTACTGAGCGGCCTCTCGAACACCTTCCCCGGCGCAGGAGGGCTCGTGAGCACAGCGAAGGCAGCTGATCCATGCGTACTTTCAGACACTGGCTCAGGCAACGGCGTGCGCGGCGGCTGGCCGTCGCCATGCGGGATGCGCTCGTGCCTGCGCGCCCCGGTCTCGGCTAGCCGCCTCCCGGCGCCGAAAGGCGGGAGTGGTCTTTCACGCGGCACGCGGGAGGACGTCCGGCTCGAGCAGCTCTCGAAACGCGTTCGATTCCAGTAACTGTCGGCGACGTGCCGGTTCCCCCGGGTCGAGACCGAGCTCGCCGAACACGCGCCGCGCCTCGGGTGTCCAGGCCTCCTCACCGCTCTGCCAGAGCTCGCCGAGCCACTCACGCACGCTCTCGTAGGCCTCCGGCGTGTCGAACAGGCGTCGCACGACGAGCTGCGGCGCGACCGTGCCGTTCCAGTGGTTCTCCTTGAGCCGGCAAGCGACGTCGAAGCGCCCTTCCGCTCGCAGCCGGTCGAGTTGCGAGCCCTGACCGAACGCGATCGCGCTCCCCGCATCGTGCCCGTGCTGGCGCACACGAAAGCGCAGATGCTTCCCCTCGCCGACGGTAGCCGGCGAGACTGGCTGGCACGCGGGGACGAGCAGCGTCACGTCCGGGTTCCCGAGGCCGAACGGGGCGAGTCGATCGAGCTCTTGGGCGAGACCGAGCGTGAGCTCCCGCCCGGACACGACGGCGTCGACGACGGTGGCCTGGACGAGATCCCGTTCGTCCAGGACCGAGTCTGCGTGCGTCGCGAAGGCCTCCGCAAACGCCTCGAGACTCTCGGGAGCGATGGATAATCCCGCTGCGGCGCGATGACCGCCGAACCGTTCCAGGTGGACAGCACAGGCGGCAAGTGCGCCGTGCAAGTCGAAGCTGCCGATCGAGCGGCCCGACCCTTTCCATCCGTCGCCGGCCTCACCTGTGGCGCCCGCGATGAGGACGACTGGCCGGTTGAAGCGCTCGACGAGCCTGGAGGCAACGATGCCGATCACGCCCTCGTGCCAGTCCTCGCTCCAGAGCACGTAACCACGGCGGCGGCTAACACTTGCGGGAAGCGACTCGACCATCGCGACTGCGTCCCTGACGATCTTGTCCTCGACCGCCTGCCGCTCGCGATTCAACTCTTCGAGCTCGCCGGCGAGCTCCTTCGCGCGGGCAGGGTCGTCGGTGAGGATGAGCTCGAGCGCTCTGTCCGGCCGGCCGAGCCGGCCCGCGGCGTTGATCCTTGGCGCCAGCCGAAAGCCGATCGCAGAGGCCTCGACGGTTGCCGGATCGACCCGCGCGCTCTTCATGAGTGCCTGCAGACCCGGCCGTCGCGTGGATGCAAGCGCTAGCAGCCCCGCCGTGGCGAAAGCGCGGTTCTCGTCCACGAGCGGGACGACGTCCGCGATCGTCGCGAGCGCGACGAGATCGAGTTGCCGGCGAACCGCCGGGTTCTCCGGGCCGAGGAGCGCTTCGCCGAGCTTGTACACGACGCCCGTTCCGCAAAGCTCCGGAAACGGGTACTCGGAAGGACGAGTCGCGACGATCGGGCAGTCGGGAAGCGCCGTTCCCGGTCGGTGGTGGTCGGTCACGATCACGTCGAGGCCGAGTGCCTTCGCCTCCGCGATCTCGTCCACCGCCGTGATCCCGCAGTCGACCGTGAGCACCAGACCGACGCCTTGACCGAGGAGTCGGCCCAAGGTGTCGCTCGAGACGCCATAGCCCTCTTCGAAGCGACTCGGCAGGTGGAAGACGACGTCGGCGTCGAGCTCGCGCAGGAAGAGCACGGCAAGCGCCGTCGCGCAGATGCCGTCGACGTCATAATCGCCGTGGACACAGATCCGCTCACCGCCCTCGATCGCGGCGCGGATTCGCGCGACGGTGACATCCATGTCGCCGAGGAGGCTCGGATCGTGACCGGGCATCTCGGCGGCGAGGAACCGGCGGGCCACTCGAGCGTCGCCGTATCCCCGGCGAACGAGGACGGCCGCCGTGACGTCGCTCAGAGAGAGCTCCTGCGCGAGCTTCTCCGCGGCTAGAGAGTCGACCGAGTCGAGGGTCCAGACACCCGTCACGCAGTTGACGGTACGGACGAGATCGGACGGCCTCTATCCCCTGGTCAGGGCCGGTCTTGTCTCGGATGTAGCGTTGGGGAACGGCGACGTCCGGCGGAAGCCGGACCCCGATCTACGGCTCTTGTCGCCGGCGCCGAAGCGAGTCGAGCACGACCTTGACCCAGAGCAGGACGATCGCGACGGTGGCACCGAGGACGATGACCGCGATCGGCGTGTAGTACGCCATCTGCTCGAGCGAGTACTTCGTCACGGCAGCGCCGACGAGCCAGATTGCAACCACCGCAACCGCCATGACGATCCAGATCCGCCCGTTGTTCACGCGTAGAGCCTAGATACGCTGAGTTGGGTGCTCACCGCCAACTATCGCTCCGGCGACGACTTCGTCGTCGAGTTCCTGGGCCATCGGTTCGAGTTCAACGCGGAGGACTTCGGGGAGCGCGTCACGGGGGCCGCGGTCCGCCTCGCTCTCGTGGGATCGAACGAGCTCGACGAGGACGAGGCCGGCGATCTCGTGGAGCTCGTCGCCGACGGCCGCATAGCTGACCCCCGCAGCGGGCTCGGGCTCTATCTCGTGCGCCATTGGGAGCAGGTCTCGCTCGTGCAAGGCGAATCGCTCGTCTACTGGCTTCGCAAGCTCGTCTTCCGCGGCGCCTGGCTCGACCACCGCGTCAAGGAAGGCCTGCTCGACGTGAACTGGCTCGAGGACACGGGTGAGTTCGGCTACGCGGAGCCCGAAGGCGGACGTGCCTTGCTCGAGCTCGCGCCAGTGCCCTCGTGGCGCGAGCTCCAGTTCCGCGGCTGAGGGCTGGCGTCCTATGTGGACAGGCTGAAGCCGAACGTGCGGGTGGGGTCGGGAGTGGAGATCTCGATCGCCTTCACCGCGCCGATCGGGATCACCAGGCGGCGCGGCTCCTCTCCCGCCTCGCGGTGAGGGACGAACGACAGAAAACCGAAGCCTGGCTCGTGCTCGACGCTCTCGAGCGTGTACCGGGAGCCGTCGGTCAGCTCGATGCGCACCTCCGCGTGGTCGAGCTCATGTTCGCGGGTGAACGCCTCGACCATTCGCATGATGCGATTGACGAGCTCGTCGAGCGGCCCGGCCGCTCCCGGAATCCAGATCTGCATGGCCACGCGCTAGAAGAGACCCTCGTCCGGCCGCCCTCGACCGCCGATGTGCTCTCTTCCAAGCTCGGTGATGACACGGCCCCGCGGGGTGCGCTGAAGGAAGCCGAGCTGAAGAAGGTATGGCTCGTACACGTCTTCGATCGTGTCCTGCTCCTCGCCGAGCGTCACCGCGAGTGTCGAAAGCCCGACCGGACCGCCGCCGAACTTCCGAAGCACCGCTTCGAGGAGCTCTCGGTCGGTGCGCTCGAGGCCCAGCTCGTCCACCTCCAGGAGCTCGAGCGCCTCGCGCGCGACGGCGAGGGTGATCTCGCCGCTATGCCGGACCTCCGCGACATCGCGCACACGGCGGAGGATGCGGTTGGCGACGCGCGGCGTGCCTCGCGCTCGGCGCGCGATCTCCTCGGCCGCGCTTTCCTCGATCGCGACGTCGAGGATCCCGGCCGAGCGACGGACGATCGACGAGAGCTCGTCGGGCTCGTAGTAGCCGAGCCTGAACGTCATCCCGAAGCGGTCGCGGAGCGGCGTGGTCAGCAAGCCGGTACGCGTGGTCGCACCGACGAGGGTAAAGGTCGGCAGATCGAGCGTCAGCGTGCGAGCGGCAGCCCCCTGGCCGACGATGATGTCGAGACGGAAGTCTTCGAGCGCCGGATAGAGGATCTCTTCGATCGCACGATTGATGCGATGAATCTCGTCAATGAAGAGGACATCGCGCGATTCGAGCCCGGTGAGGATCGCCGCCATGTCGCCCTTTCGTTCCAGCGCGGGACCCGCGATCGTACGCAAGCCGACTCCGAGCTCCTCGCGAATGATCGTCGCAAGCGTCGTCTTCCCGAGTCCGGGTGGGCCGACGAGTAAGACGTGGTCGAGGGCGTCGCCACGCGCCCGCGCCGCCTCGAGCGCGATCTCGAGTTGCTCCTTCGCCCGCTCCTGGCCGACGAACTCGTCGAGACGCCGCGGGCGGAGCGAGCGCTCGACTTCCTCGTCACCCTCCTGCAGCACGGGTGCGAGGAACTGACCGCTCGTCATGCCGCGCTCCGTAAGGCAAGTCGCACGCGTTCCTCGGGAGGCAGCTCGGCATCCACCGTCGCGAGTGCCTGCTCGGCCTCGGCGAATGTGTATCCGAGCTCGACCAATGCGTCGCGGGCCGTGACGTGTGCGTTCCCGACACCATCCCCACTGGCGGGAAGCGCAACGACATCGTCGCTACCAAGCTTCTCCTTCAGCTCGAGGACGATCCGCTCTGCGGTCTTCTTCCCGATCCCGGGAATCGCCTGGAATCGCGCCGGGTCTTCGATGACGATCGCGCGCCGCAGCTCCACAGGCGCCCCGCTCGAGACAATCGCGAGCGCGACCTTAGGGCCGATCCCGGTCACCCCGAGCAGATGGAGGAAGAGCTCCCGTTCGGCAGCATCGCCGAAGCCGTAGAGCTGGAGCGTGTCCTCGCGGACGTGCAGATAGGTCTCGACGACGACCTCAGAGGTCCCTTCCGCCCTTCGCATAGCGGAAGGCGTGGCCGCGACGACATAGCCCACGCCGCCGACGTCGATGACGAGGCCGTCCGCCGTTCTTCCCGCCGGCACGCCGCGCAGACGCGAGATCATCCGGCGACCTCGAGCAACGGCGGCGCCAGCGCATGACAGATCGCGACGGCGAGCGCATCGGCAGCGTGCGACGAGCGCGGAGCGGCATCGAGGGAGAGGATCATCCGCACCATGCGCTGCATCTGGCCCTTCTCGGCGCGACCGTAGCCGCAGACGGCCTGCTTGACCCGTGCGGGCGCATATTCAGTGCAGTCGACGCCTGCGGACGCGGCCGCGACGAGCACGGCGCCGCGAGCCTGTCCGACGAAGAGCGCGATGCGGGCGTCGGCACCCACGAAGGACTCCTCGAGCGCGACGGCGTCCGGCGCGTGCTCCACAACGAGTTCCTGAACTCCCTCGAAGATCGTCAGCAATCGGTCCTGTGGGCGGTCGCGAGGCGACGTCCGCCACTGGCCGTGGTCGATCGCCCGGAGAGCGGTTTCTCCGCGGCGGCCGTCGCTTTGGACGATCCCGTACCCGCAAGCAGCCGTCCCTGGGTCGATGCCGAGTACCTTCACTCGCAGAAGGTATTCGGGCCCTCGGACGACGCTCCTCGCCTACGTGCGCGGTTGTCGGCCGCGCAGGATCAGCAGTTCTCTTCCGCCCAGGCCGTGAGGTTCGTCTGCGCCTCGGTGACCGCTTCCTGGTCGATGGTCGCGAGCGCTGCTGCAAGCGCCTGCGCGTCCTCGGCCGAGGGGACCTCGCCCACCTGCAGGTCGAGGTCGCCGAAAGCCTCCACGTACGCCTCGAACACATCGGCCAGCGCGCGGACGTCGTCCTGGATCTCTTCGGGCACCTGCTCGGCGAAGTCTGCGAAGCGCTCCGACGCGTCGGCGAGCTCGTCGCCCGTGTTCGCACCGCTCAATGCCTCACCAAGAGACGAGGAGGCATCGATGAGCTCCTGACACTCCTCCGACGCGATCCCCGTCGTGTCGGTGTCGGTGTCGGTGTCGGTCTCCTCGTCGGTCGTCGTCTCGTCGGTGGTCGTCTCGTCGGTCTCGTCCGTTCCGATCGAGTCCGTGATCGCGGTCGTGTCGCTCGCCGATTCGTCGTCTCCTCCACACGCCGCACCCGCGAACGCGAGTGTCAGAACCGCAAGGACGATCAGGAACCAGCGCATGGAGCTCTCCTCTCGGCGACCAGGGACGTACGGCCGCGCGCGAGCCTAGCAGCCGTTCAGACGAGGTGCTTCGAGAAGAAACCGACGATCGAGTCGTAGCAGCGCACGCGGTTCGGGAGCTTCAAGACATCGTGGCCCTCGTCCGAGAACACGAGGTAGTCGACGTCCTTTCCTTGCGCGCGCAGCTCCTCGACGAGGTCGTGCGACTCGCGCTCGACGACGCGCGGGTCGTTCTGACCTTGGATAACGAGGAGCGGAGCCGTGAGGTCGCCGATGGTCGTCTTCGGAGAGCGGTCCACGAGGAAGTCGCGATCTCGGTCGGGGTCGCCGAGGGCAAGGGCGAAGTACGGCTTCCACGTCTCCGGAATCCGCTCTGAGAACGTCAGCAGGTCGTACGGGCCGAACATGTCCACGGCTGCCTTCCAGAGCTCGGGGTGCCGGCCCGCGAGCATCAGCGTCATGTAGCCGCCGTACGACCGGCCGACGACGCCGGCTCGCTCGACGTCGATCCGCTCGTCTTTCGGGAGCACCTCCGTCATTGCGTGAACATGGTCGAGCCGGTCGAGCCCGCCCCAGTCGCGGTCTACATGCTTCGTGAAGCTCAAGCCGTAGCCGGACGAGCCGCGCACGTTGGGCACGAAGACCGCGAAGCCCTCGAGTGTCAGGATCTGGATGAGCGGCATCGAGAACCAGGCGAAGTTGGGCCGCTCCTGGCCTTGGGGTCCGCCGTGCACGTAGTAGACAAGGGGTCGCGGGCCCTCGTACCCGAGCTCCGTCGCCGGGAGGTAGAGACGAGCCGAGACTCGCAGCCCGTCGTGTGACTCGAAGGATGCGTCCTCCCCGGGGGACAACGACTCGGGTGAGATGCCGAGTGGGCGCTCGCTCGTCTTGCGAGCCGCAGGCGCCTCTTCGGCCCCGAGAACGTAGAGCTGCGTCGGCACAGTCGCCGTGCAGAACGCGAGCGCGAAGCGGCCGCTCTCCTCGTCGTACTGCAGGCCGTGGAGCACGCCTCCCGAAAGGTCGCCCTCGCCGACGACCACTCGCTCGACGCTCAGGTGACGACCGGGCTCGTCGAAACGGGCTTCGTATGCCCATGAGCAGCCGTCGATGTTGTACTGGATCGAGTAGCGATCGCCCTCGAGATGCGCGAGGCCTTCCAGCTCGCCCGCGCCCTCGTGGCGGATGCCCTCGATCGCGACAGGCTCGATCTCTCCCGGTCGCTCGAAGGCGAGGAAGCCGAAGCTGCCCGCGTCCTCGACGACGCTCGAGACGAGCAAGAGCCCGTTGCCGCTCTCGACGTAGTGCGGCGAGCGCACGCCTTGCGGCGGGTAATCGGTTCCCTCGACACGATCTTCCAAAGGCGTCCCGAAGAGGAGCTTCCGTCCGCCTTGGCCGTCGGGCTCGTAGAGGATCGTGTCTCCTACCGTGTAGCCGTCCGCGAGCACCGCCCGGGTGTGATCCGGGCTCCAAGCGGCGAGAAACGCGCCGTACTTGCTCTCGCCGACCGTCTCGACCTCGCCGGTCTCGAGCTGTACGCGCACCGCCCGCGTGAGCGACTCCTCGCGTGACTCCGCCGCGAAGTACGCCACGCTCGCTTTCGGGTCGAAGTCGAGTAGATGCGAGCGCCGGTCCCGAAAGAACTCGGAAGCGAGCGGCTGCGGAAAGCCGCCGTCGAGCGGCACGAGGAACGGCTTGTAGTTCTCGTCGCCGTCGCTGTCGATCATCAGGGCGATCTGGTGGTTCCGCGGGTCGACGTAGAACGAGTAGCCACCCACGAGCTCTGGGTTCTGGAGAGCGATACGCGGTGGGAGAAGTGGCTCCGGAACAGACCCGCCGACGTCCATCGAGTGGAGGCTGAGCTGTCCCGAGATGCTCGAGATGAAGATCAGCCTTTCGCCCGCGAGCTGCGGCTCGAGGAACAGCCTGGCCGAAAGCAGCGACTCGATTCGGTCCTCTCTCGAGGCTTGTTTCAGGCCGGCCGTCGCGGACATCAGGACGCTACCGCTTCGAGGAGAGTCTCGGAGATGTCGAAGTTCGCATACACGTCCTGTACGTCGTCGACGTCCTCCAAGCCCTCGACCAGATGCACGACTTGCTTCGCGGTCGCTTCGTCGGCGATGGCCACGGTCGTCTTGGGCAGCATCGAGAGCTGGGCCGTCTCGACCGAGAAACCGGCCGCCTCCAGCGCCTCGCGCACCCTGCGCAGTTCCTCGGGCGCAGTCGTCACCTCGAATGTCGAGCCGTCACGGCGGACGTCGTCGGCCCCCGCGTCGGCCGCGGTGAGCACGAGCTCGTCCTCGTCCGCCCCGTCGGCAGGGACGAGGAGCACACCGCGGCGCTCGAACTGCCACGCGACTCCTCCAGTCGTACCGAGACTTCCTCCGAACTTTGCGAACGCGTGACGCACCTCTGCCGCCGTGCGATTGCGGTTGTCCGTGAGCGCCTCGATGAGCACGGCGACGCCTTCCGGCCCGTAGCCCTCGTAGACGACCGTCTGGAAAGCAGAGGCGTCGGCGGCGTCGCCCGATCCCTTCGCGATCGCGCGATCGATGTTGTCTTTCGGCATCGAGTAGGAACGCGCCTTCTCAACGGCGTTCTGGAGCGCAAGATTCGCGGCCGGATCCGGGCCACCCTCCTGCGCGGCGACGATGATCGCGCGCGAGAGCTTGGTGAAGAGCTTGCCGCGCTTGGCGTCTGCGGCGCCTTTCTTGTGCTTGATCGAGCTCCACTTGCTATGCCCCGACATCAACGCCTCCGGTCGTCGTCATGGCGAGCTTTCTCTCCGCCTTGCGCTTGCGCGCCAGGTCGAGGAAGTACGCGTGCACGCGCAGGTCGTCGGTCAGCTCGGGATGAAACGTTGCGAGGAGAAGACGACCTTCGCGGACGAGGACCGGGTCTCCGTGAAGCTCACCGATGATTTCGACACCAGCGCCGAGCTCTCGGATCCGCGGAGCACGTATGAACACGCCATGGAGCGGCAGGTCGTCGCCGGCGAGATCGACGTCGGCCTCGAAGCTCCACACCTGGCGCCCGTAGGCGTTCCGGTCGACCTCGAGATCGGCCAGTCCGAGGTGCTCACGGTCGAGCACGATCATCCCCGCACACGTTCCGAAGACGGCGCCCTCGAAGTGCCGCATCGCATCGTCCAGCCCGTACAGCTCGGCGAGCTGCATGATCGTCGTCGACTCGCCGCCGGGGACGACGAGCCCGTCGAGCCCATCCAGATCCTCAGGCTTCCGCACCTCGACCACTTCGGCTCCCAGGCGGCTCAGTGACCGTGCATGCTCACGAAACGCGCCCTGGAGCGCCAGGACGCCGATGCGCAACGCCTCCTGCATGGACGCGAAGTGTAGATCCGGTGTAGCGGCGGGGTATGCCTCGTCCGAGCCGGCCACGCCCGGCTCCGGCGGCTCGGATAACGGCCTTACCAGCCGCGCACTTCCAGGCGCTCCTCGTCGGGGAGGGAGCTCGCGGAGATGCCGACCATCGGCTGACCGAGCCCCGTCGAGACCTCGGCGAGCACCTTCGCGTCCTCGAAGTGCGTGGTCGCCTCGACGATCGCGCGCGCGCGACGGCTGACGTCCTCGACCCAACCCTCGTGCTCGATCACCGGGTCGCGACCGGATTTGAAGATCCCAGAGCCGACGAAGATCCCATCCGCGCCGAGCTGCATGCAGAGCGATGCGTCGGCGGGAGTCGCGATCCCACCGGCGGTGAAGGTGACGACTGGAAGGCGTCCGTTCTCGGCGACCCAGCGGACGAGCTCGTACGGGGCCTGGTGCTCCTTAGCCGCGGAATACAGCTCGTCGTCACGAGCGGTCTTGAGCTCGCGAATGGCGCCGAAGACCGCGCGCATGTGCGTCTCGGCGTTGACGATGTCTCCGGTGCCCGCCTCGCCCTTCGTGCGGATCATCGCGGCGCCCTCGGAGATCCTCCGCAGCGCCTCGCCGAGGTTCGTCGCTCCGCAGACGAACGGAACCGTGAACTGCCACTTGTCGACGTGGTGCGAGAGGCTCGCCGGCGTCAGCACCTCGGATTCGTCGATGTAGTCGACCTCGAGCGCCTCGAGGATCTGGGCTTCCGCGAAGTGTCCGATTCGGCACTTGGCCATGACCGGGATCGAGACGGCTTCCTGGATCTCGCGGATCCGCTGCGGGTCGCTCATCCGCGCGACGCCGCCGTCGCGGCGGATGTCCGCGGGGACGCGCTCGAGGGCCATGACCGCGCACGCCCCTGCCTCTTCGGCAATGCGCGCCTGCGGAGCGTCGACGACATCCATGATGACGCCGCCTTTCAGCATCTCCGCAAGGCCCGTCTTGACGCGCAATGTGCCGTACTCGGCCATGCACCAGAGTCTAGCCCGCGCGCCCCGACGGGAGACTCCCCCGGACATTCCACACGGTCTGTGGAAACGGCCACGCAGTTCCTCGACTTTGCGGAGATCCACTGTGGAAAGTTCTGTGGGTAGCTGAAACCGCGTGTGCGATCTGTCACAGATAGGGGCCTAAGGCGCGACTCCTCTCCCCGCAGGCGAATACGCCTGGCCCGAGTTGCGCCAGAGAAACGCAGGGGGCCCGCCCACCCGGGCCCCCTGTCGTACTACGCGGCCTGCTCGAGGCGCACCGGTGTCTCGGCCGTCGCCAGGTGCGGCACCGGGTCGCGGGCGGGGATGCTCTGCCGGCGACCTTTGGTCCAGGCATTCCGGCTGAGCAGCAAGAACGCGAGCGGGACGAGCGCGAGCAGCGTGAAATACGGCATGAGCGCGAGGCGCCCGGTCTCGCGCTCGCGATTCACCGTTTCGCCATCCCCGACGTGCTCCCGTACGGCCGCGGCGACGTTCGCGACGTCGTCCTCGGCCAGAACCTGACCGCCCACCAGTGAAGCGGCGCGCGCAAGCTGAGCGGTGCTGCTCGCGTCCGGTCGGTAGCCGCCCTCGGCCACCCCGGTCTCGTAGATCCGCTCATCCGCGTCCCAGACGTGCACGAAGATCGTCTCGACCTTCGGCCGCCGCTTGAACGCGCGCGCGAGGTCGGGCTCGAGCGGCTGGGTCTCGCCGTCGGTGAGCACGAGCAGCACTCGCTTCTTCGCCGTGGACGGGAAGTAGTTCTTCTCCGGGACGGCCCGCAGGGTGTTGAGGTTCGACGCCACGGTGAGGTAGAACGCGCCCGGCGGCGGCTGCTCGATGCCGAGCGAGCGCGCGAGCGTCGCCGCGAACACGCGGTCGTCCGTGGTCGGAAAGAGGTGCGGGAGCACCTGATCGGTGATCGACGCGATGCCGAACGGCACCTCCGGGAGCTCTGCGCGCAGACCGAGCGCGATCTCACGCGCTCGGTCGAACCGGGTCGGCGCTCCCGAGCTCGCGCCCGCGAGCATCGAGCGCGAGACGTCGATGACGACGAACGCCTGCGCATCGGTGCGCTCCGGAACCGTCCGCGTCGTCTCAATCACCGGCTGGGCCGCGGCGACGCCGAGCAGCACAGGCACCGCGGCGAGCGCGAGCACGAGCGGAAGCTGCGACCGGAGCGTCGGCGCCGGGAGCTGGAGCGCCCTTCGAATCTCGCCCAGCCGCCGCCTTCGCCGCACGAACACCGCGAGCAGCAAGAGAGCAGTCAGCGCGAAAAGCGCACCCAGCGGTGTGATGAACCTAACGTCCACTCAGTAGCCGCTGCCCGAGCGGCCCTGGCCCGAGATGGATCCGGAGGCCGCGTCACCGCTCGGGTCCGTGCCGGGAAGGTTCACGGCCTTGGCGTTCCGCAGCGCGAGCTCGAGGTTGAGCTTCGCGTCGGCATTCTCGGGATCTGTGTCGACTGCGGCCCGCAACGTGTGGATCGCCTTGCGGAGGATCGTGTCCGTCTCGGCCTCGTCGCCGCCGTACCGCTCGAGCGACAGCACCGCCAGGAGGTTCAGGTACTGGGCTCGGCGCTTCGGGTTCGCATCCTCGGCGCTCCCCCGCGTGATCTCGACCTGCACAAGCCCTCGCAGGTTCTCGAGCTCCGGCCCGAAGAGATCCACCTTTCCAGGCTCGACGCGAAGGAAGCCGGCCAGTGCGCGCCGGTATGCGAGGTCGTCGTCGAGATCGAGTAGCCCTTCGACGACGCCCGGCGCGACACCTGTGCCGTCCCAGAGCCCCGCCTGGCGCTTCGGCGCCGTCTCGAAGCGGAGATCGTCCCGCCCCAGCTCCCCCGGGGTGCGCCGGACGTCCACAGCGAGCGCCACAAGCACCAACGCGAGAGGAACGGCCAGCACCGCGGCGACTCGGATCGCACGCTTCCGCCAGCTCATCGCCGCACCTCCAGCCGTGAGAGAAAACCTTCGTTCAGCGCGAGCAGCGCAACGAGCAGGCCCGCGATCGCGACGAACGTCCACGGCGCCGCCGCGGCCAGGCTACGCGCCTCCGGAGCGCGAACCGGCGCATCCGCGGACTCCTCGCGGAGGACCGCCGCACCGCCCAGGATCGCGTCGACGCGAGCCCGGCGCTCAGGGGTGGGATCGAGCGGCACCAGCCGCACCTCGACGCCCTGGTTCCTCAGAAACCCCACTTGCTCCGCGACGCGCAGGATCTCGTCAGGAAGGATTTCGAAGTCGCTGACGAGCAAGAGCGAGCCATCCGTGATGCCTTCTTCCTCCAACACCTGTCCTGCCGCATGGAGCCCCTCCGAGATCCGCGTTCCCGCTCGGAAGTCGTCCCAGGGAGTCTGCGCGGGCGGCTGCTTGCCGTCGACGACGCTGAAGTAGCGCAACAGCGGGAGGAGCTCACGCCCCGGGCTGCCGGGTGGCACGAGCTCGTAAGCGGCGTCCGAGAACGCGATGAGTCCAACCTTCTCGTCCGCGTTCGCGAGCTGCTCGATCGTCTGCGCGAACGCCGCCTCGCTCGTGCTCGCGGAGAGATCGAGGACGAGAATTCCGGTCTTGTCGGAAGGGACGAGCGGCGCCTGGCGCACGGTCTCGCCCCGCGCCACGAAGACGGCAAGTGCGAGCATTGCCACCAGCCCGGCCCCGAGCGCGACTCGAAGTACGAGGGTGCGCCGCGCGACGCGACCGAGCGCACTTGGCTCGCTTGTCGGTAGCGCTCGCCCGGAGGTAAGCCGACGGTCAAACCCGGCCATCGGTCTCCCTGACGGTCTCGACGAGGGTGGCGGCAGCCTCGGGCGAGGGCGACTCCGGCGCCCAAGCGAGCCGGCGGGCCGACTCCGCGAGCTCCGGGCTCTCAACGTCTTCGAGCCCGACCGCGAGCCGCTCGAGTGCCTCGCGTCGTTCCGCACCGTCCTCGCGCCCCCCGGCCCATTCGACGAGGCGAAGCGCGCGCTCGAGCGGAGTGACCTCTTCCTCTTCGGCGACCTCCGGCTCGGGACGGTGCCGGCGCAACCAGCCGATCGCGAGCGCAGCAGGCAGCGCGAGCAGCGCGAGAGCCCCGAGCAGGAACCCCGCGCCGAGCGCCGTCGGCGAGACGCGGTAGTCGGGCTCCGGGAGTGGCGCGACGCTCGACTTGAAGAGGAATCCGAACGAGGGTACGTCGCTCTGCTTGATCCGCGAGACGGAGACCAAGTCGGGCCAGGCCGCTTTCGTCAGGGTGCGGGTCTCTCCCTCCGGATCGTCGTACAGCACCTCGGCGGCGGGGAGGTCGAAAGTCCGGCGCTCGCCGCGACCCGTCTCGGCCTCGCCCGCCGCGCTCGGGAGGATCTCCGGGATGCACGCGAGACGCAGGCACCGCAAGAGCCATTCGTAGCGAAGCTCGGTGAATCGCCCACGATCGGTGCGCTCGCTGGCCGTCGCCTTGATGTCGTAGGGAAGGAACTTCGTCCTGAGCCGGACCAGATCGGGATCGAGATGATCCCGGTCGACGACGACGTCGATCCGAGCGACGACCGGCTCCGCGAAGAGGTGCACCGTGGGCTCCAGAGACCCCTGGGCCGACACTTGGCGCCCGAGCGGGAGCTCGCCGGTTTCCCGGCCACCCGCACAGCCGGGCGCGACGAGCACGGCGAGGATGGGTAACGGTACGAGCACCGCTTGCAGCAGCCTTCTGCAAGCGCGCGTCATGCGCGACCTCGCGTGAACATCCGCTGATCGGCCCAGGTCAGAAAGGCAAAGACGATGTCCTTTCGGTCGTGCGACGAAAGGACGACGGGGTCCATGTCGAGCGCGCGCAGCCCGCGGACGAGCTCGTCGTGCCTCCGCTCGTTCTTCTCACGGCGCTCGGCGCACTCCGGTTCCGGGAGCCGGACGAGCAGCATCTTGCCCGTCTCGGCGTCGGCGAACGGCAGGACAACGCCGCTCACGTCCGGGAAGCTCTGCTCCCAGACAGGATCCTGGATCACGACCGGCACGATCTCCCAGCGCCGCTCGAGTGCCCGCAGCCAGGCGCCCCGCGAGGGTGGGGAGAGGAAGTCGGAGACGACGAAGACGAAACTGCCTGCAGGCAGGTCACGGCGCTGCTCGACGAGATGACGAAGGCCGCGCTCGAGGGTGTCAGCGGGCGCCGCGAACGACCCCTCGTCGCCGACCACCTCGTGCCGGTGCGAGCTCCGCGGCGGAAGCCAGCGGGCGTCGCCCGCGGCCTCGTCGAAGTAGCCGAGCAGGCCGCGGGCGGCGATCGTGCTGTCGCCGATCAGGCGCGTCGCCTCTCGCGCAGCCACGGGCTTTGAGAGCCAGGGCCAGTCCTCCGAGAAGACCGACATCGAGGGCCGCCGGTCGCAGAGCACGACGACGCGCGGCGCCTCCTCCGCGTAGTGCTCGCGGACGACGAACTCCTCGCTGCCGCGCGCGAGCGAGAGCTTCGCGGACGCGTTCCAGTCGATCTTGTCCACGTCGTCGCCGGGCTCGTAAGGCCGCGAGCTCGCGACGTCCGAGCCGAGCCCGCGACGCAGGCTGTGCAGTCCGCCGAAGGGGAGTCCGAGCACGCGCCGGCGCGGAATCAGTGGGAACGTCGCCGACACGCGCTAGGAGCTCACGAGCGCCAGGGCTCGGTGGCCGCAGGCTGATAGCACGGAAGCGCGCTCTTTCTCGGCAGGAAGCCGCGCAGCCTGAGCCCGCGCTGCGGGACGCCGAAGATCGCCTGATGATTGTAGGCCCCGAGCTCGAAGGTTGCTTTGCGGACGAGCTTGGCGCTCCGGTAGACGACCCAGCGGCTACCGATCCGACGCTGAAGCTGCACGACCTTGCCTGACATGGAGACGGCCACCGGCGCCTCGGGCGAGACGTGCACCTCCCAGGCACGCCGTCCGGAGACCTGTCTCGCCCAGATCCACGCCGGTGTCCGGAAAACAACCGGATCGCTCTGCTGCTCCTTCCACCGCGCTCGGAACGACATTCCCGATCCGACCGGCGTCGACCGATAGGGCGGCACTGCAGACGGATTCTCGAGCTGCCAGCCGCCGCCGACACGGGTCTCGGCGGCACCGATCAGCCGGTAGCCGCGGCCGCCGCAGTCCTGTCCGAGGACCTCGACCGTCTGGCCGGCCGCTCCACTCGCGACCGCCCCGGAGAAGACCAGGACGCGAACACCGTTCACGTTCCGGTACTGGCCCAAGCTCATGGTGACCGCGTCGCTCTGCGCCGCGGCGCTCGCACATGCAAGCAGGACGAGCAGCGTCGCGGCAAGCGCCCCCGAACGCGCCCGGGTCACGCCGTGACCTCGCGCGCGACCGCTTCGAGCTCCTCCCCTGGCCGGGGAGCCAGCATGAGGCACTGCTCGCGGAAGCGCGAGGACGCCTCGGTCCACCCCACCTCCCGCGCCTCGGCGACGAAGCTCGGCGTGAAGACGATCCGGTGCATGACCACCGGAAGGAAGAGCTCGACGACGTCGACCGGGGTGACGAACTCGCGTCCGTTCAGGAGCGCCCACGAGCGCGTTGCCCGCTCGAGCGCGAGGCTCCCGCGGACGGAGGCGCCGATCGCGACCCCGTCTGCCATGCGGGTCGCCCGCACGAGCTGGATCACCCAGCGGCGGATGAGCGGGTCGATGTAGATCTCGTGCACGGCGTCGCGGAGGGCGTGGGCCTCCGTCAGGGTGACGACGGGCCGGAGGCGACGAAGCGGGTGTGCGCGCAGCTGGTCCTCGACGATTCGCAGCTCCTCGTCCTCGCCCGGGTAGCCGAGCGCGGTGCGCAGAAAGAAGCGGTCGAGCTGCGCTTCCGGGAGCGGGAACGTACCTTCCTGCTCGATCGGGTTCTCGGTCGCGAGCACGAGGAAGGGCTCGGGCAGCTCGCGCGTGACCCCGTCGATCGTCACCTGCTGCTCGGCCATGGCTTCGAGGAGCGCGGACTGCGTCTTCGGCATCGCCCGGTTGATCTCGTCGACCAAGACGACGTTCGCGAACACGGGCCCGGGGCGAAACTCGAAGTCGCGCTCTCGCTGGTTGAAGACCGAGAGCCCGGTGACGTCTGTCGGCTGGAGATCGGGCGTGCACTGAACGCGCTGGTTCGTAGCACCCTCGATCGAGCCCGCGATCGCGCGAGCGAGGATCGTCTTCGCCGTTCCCGGTACGTCCTCGAGCAGCACGTGCCCACCGCAGAGGAGCGCGGAGAGGACGAGCTTGATCTCCTCGGTCTTGCCTAGGACGACAGTCTCGATGTTGGCCAGCATGCGGTTCGCGAGCTCGACTGTGGGGCCGTCACCGGTCATGTGCGCACCGTCTTGCTGACCCCGGGGAGGTAGCACGGCGGCGCCTGCGAACGAGGCAGCACTGCCCGGAGAAGGGTGCCTTTGGGGACGGCGACGGTGAACTCGGCACCAGCTCCGCTGCTCGCGTAGTACCCACCCATCGCACTTGTCTCTGTCAAGACGATCGTCTTGAGAGTCACCCAGCGACTGCCCTGCTGGCGCTGGATCTGCACCCGCTTCCGCCAGAAGCTTCGCCTACCCCCGGCTGCGACGTACAGCTTGCGGCCAGATGGCCGCCTGACGAGCGAGACCCGGGCGCGCTGCCGAACCGTGGTCTGTGTACTCGAGGTCTCGTTCCAGACCGCGCGCAGGGTCGTGGTGATACCCGGGTAGTACTGGGTCGACCAGCCGCCTCCCTGGCGAGTCTCTGTGCCCTCGACCGCCCTGAAGAACGAGCTTCCACAGTCCTTCGCCTGGATGTCGACTGTCTCTCCCGCCTTGCCGTTGTCGACCGACCCGAACAGGTCGACGGCGGCGGTTCCGTCGGTGATGGCCGGCCGGGCGAAGATCGTCACGCGGTCCGAGGCCACCGCAAGGCGGTTGAGCTGGTGCTGGGCGGCGGAAAGCGCCTCGCGAGACGGCTCCCGAGCGCCGAAGTAGATCCGTGCGTCCACGTTGGTTCCCTTGACTCCGGCTCGGAGGCGGTACTCGCCGAGCGGGTGCGGAAGAAGTACGCCGCGTAGCGCTCGCGCAGCGCTCGAGATCTGCAGCGGGAGTGTCCGCACCTGATATCCGAAGTCGGCGGCCGGATCTCCCCGAGTCGTGAACGTCGCCGCGATCACGACGCCACGCGCCGGCAGCGACCCGAGCGTCGCGTAGGGGATGTCCTGAGGGTCGTCCCCAGGCCTCAGGGGCACGTTGGCGGCGATCGCGTGGGACGCGCCGCGCGCGTCGATCGTTCCCGACTGAACGACCGACCAGCCTCGTGCGGGCAGGAATCCCGTCCCGGCAAGACGTGCCTCTGCGTTCTCCGGAGCCGTCAGCGAGTTTCCGATGCCGAAGCCGAGGCCACTCCCGGCAACCAGCGCCCCGGCTGCGACGGCGCCTGTCACACGGAGACCGGATCGAGACTGGCCCCCAGCGGGTTTGTGCTGCGCCCCCGGCGGACCTTCGTTGCTCTCGAGTAGTCGGGCGATCTCGTCCAGGTTGACCAGGCGTTCGTCGTCAGCAGGCATCGGCGGTCTCCTCCAGGAGTGGCTTAGCAGCCACGGGGGCGAAGCCGTTCTCGCCGAGCCAGACGGCGAGTCGCTTCCGGGCGTCGTGCAGGTTGGACTTGACCGTGCCGAGCGAGCAGCCGAGAACCATCGCCGTCTCCGCCTCCGTGAGCCCAACGTACAGCCGAAGCACGGCGGTTGCGCGGAGCTTTGGCGGCAGCCGGTCGAACGCGTCCTTAAGCGCAGCCGAACGGTCGTCCGCAGGCTCAGCCGCGAGCTCCGGAGCGGTCGCGGGAGCTCGGCGCAGCGACAGATAGCGCTCTCGCCGTGCGACCTTGATCGCTCTCCTCGTGGCGACGCGAAGCGCCCAAGTCTTGACGGCTTCCGGCGTACGCAAGGCCGCGATCCCACGCGAGACGTCGAGCAGCGCGTCCTGGGCGGCGTCCTCGGCCAACCACGATCCAGAGCCCACGATCAGCCGTGTGGCCCGGACGACGAGCGGCTCGAGCTCGCGCAGCAGCTCGTCGAGCGCATCGCGGTCACCGGCGACGGCACGACGGGCGAGCCGGACGAGGACATCGTCGCTCTCCACGGTCACCTGGGAAGAGCACACCAGCGGCGAAAAGGTTGGGCGCCGTGGACTGAGAACCGGCGACCGGCTCACGTGCGCACTTGGCTCGTGCTCGCGACGTCGCACAGAGCAGTGATGAACAAACCGATGGCGACTCCGCTCCGCATCAGTCTTCGGTGCAGCGCCCGGCGGTGAAGAGACGTGCCTTGCCCGTCTCGAAGACCTCGGCGTACGCGACGGGCTGGCCGGCGTCGGTGCGAACGGCGATCTGACCTTTCCGCACCGTCCCGCGCGCGACCCACCAGATCGCGCCGTCCGAGTACCGCTTCTGCCTCAGAGACGTCGGCTCACGGAATGTGGCGCGAATACGCACGATGACACGGCTCCCCGTGCGGCAGTCGTACCTGTCCGCGAGCGGGCTCGCGTCGAAGCCGGAGAGCCCGCGCCGCGAGAACGGGCTGCGCGTTCCGATGGTTCGACACTTCTTTCCTGCGACGAACGACATGCGCTCGGCGGGCGCCGGGAAACCCGGCTCCAGCGGCGCGAGCGGATTGCCTGCAGCGACGTATCCGATTCCGGACGTCGGCTCGCCGACGCTGGCGTCCGCAAGGAACTTCCATTTCGACGCATCTCCGAGCAACCTCGTCCCCGTCCGGGCCGACACCTCGATGCCGCGAACTCCGGCGAACAGGTTGACCGAGCAGTTGAGGGTTCGGTCGATGACCAATGAAGCGGAGCCACCGCCGTGGGTGGGAGCAGCCAGAGAGACGAGCGCCAGTCCGACCATGCTGCCGAGGACGAGCGCGCGGCGCATCAGTCGGGGAAGCAGCTCGGTGCGACGAAGAGGCGCGACTTCCCGGACTCGAAGACCTCGGCGTACGAGAGCGTCTTGCCGGACTGCGTTGCGACAACCAGCTTCGCCGACTTGACGGGGACCGTGGTTCGCAGGAACCCGCGATAGGAGTTCAGTGCGGTCTTAGTCTCAACCACTGCGCGCACCCGCACGACGACGCGGCGCCCTCCGGCGCAATCCCACTGGTCGTCGAACGGGCCAACGGCGCCGCCACTCAAGCCCTTCTTCGTGAGCGGAATCCGCTTCGAGCTCGTCCGGCACTGCCGCCGGCTCACGGCGATCGTGCCCCAGCTCCGCATCGGGAACGTGATCCCGACCAGCGTCGAGACGACCGTGGCCTCGGCCGACGGCGCCCCAGCCGTCACCCACACGAGACTGTCGTCGACAGCCGTCGCAGCCGATCCGGAGATCGTCGTCCTGATTGCCGCGAACGCAGGGCTGTCCCAGCTCGAGCCACGGCGCCCGCTGCCCGCGCGCGCGAGAGTGTCGATCTGGCGAACGCCGCCGACGAGAGCCGGGACGCACGTCACCGTACGGTCGATTACGCCGGGCGCGGACGTCGACGCCGCGGACGCCGGTTTACTGGCCGGCTCGGCCGCGCGCGACGTGCGCCGAATGACGACGCCGGCGAGCTGCCGGTGCGCCTGCGCGAGGAGGGAAGCAGACGGCTCCGGCGTTCCGAAGTAGATGTGCACGTTGACGTAGTGGTGCTTGAACATGCCGCGAATCTCGTACTGGCCGAGCGGTTGCTCAGGGCGAAGTTGGGTGCCGTACTGGATATACGGCGTCGCGTCGCGGATCCCGAGCGGAAGCTCGAGCTCGGGCACCGTCTGGGCACCGAAGATCACCGGCTGATTCGGTCGCGTGAAGCTCGCGACGATCACGATTCCGTCCGACGGCAGCTTGAGCAGCGTCGCGTATGGCAGCCCCGACGGATCGGCGGCACCCGCGACCTGATCCTCGCGATCGAGCGCCACGTTCGCGGCGACCGCCACCGTCTGAAAGAGCTCCCCACTCTCTCCGCCCGTCTGGAAGGCGAACCACCCAGGCTCCGGCAGGAAGCCGAGCCCGATCGGGCCGCGGGACGCGGTTCCACTCGGCGCAACGAGTGCGCCGATGCCGACCGCGAGCGCCACGGCGACGACGACGGCCCCGAGGAGCACAGCCTTCCGCACCAGGCGCGGGCGCCTACGCCGTGCGGCGGCGAGCGCCAGCTCTCGCGCCTGTGCGGTCGAGTCCCCGTCAGGGCGCGGTAGCGTCTCGCGAGCCTCGCCGAGGAGTCGCTCGAGCTCCCTCTCAGACGACATGCTGCTCCTCGAGCACGGCGCGAAGCACGTCCTTCGCACGCGCGAGGCGGGACGCCACCGTTCCCACAGGGAGACCGAGCACGCCCGCGATCTCGTCGAGCGGCAGGTCGAGCCAGTAGTGCAGCACGATGACGACGCGCTTGCCGGCGCCGAGCGCGGCGACCGAGTCGGCGACCGCCCAGAGGCGGAGATCCTCGTCTGCCTGCTCGCCTATCTCCCACGTGTGAAAGGTCGTCTCCTCGTCGTGCAGGACCTCGACCCGCCGTCGGCGTCGCAGCTGGTCGACCGCCCGATTGATCGCAATCCGCTTCAGCCACGGCCCGAACGGCCGTGTCTCGTCGAAGCGCTCGAGCGCGGAGAACGCCTTCTCGATCGCCTCCTGCGCGGCGTCGTCGGCGAGCCCGCGGTCGGCCGTCACCGCATAGGCAGAGCGCCACGCGTGGGGCCAGTAGCGCTCAAACAGGACTTCGACAGCCTCGTCCGAGCCCTTGCGGGCAAGGACGATCAACTCCGTGTCCGGACGACGTCGCACCTGCTGCCTCCTCTACGTTCGCAGCCTGCCCGATCTATCCATGTGCCGCCTTATCTGCTCGTGCGACTGTGCGCCGACGGGTACGACGAGCCGCGACGGCGGCCCTTCCCAAAACGCTAACCCGAGTTAGTATCCGGCTACGGTGGGCTAGCACCGACGGAGGGGCTGATCCGTCGCACGGGGAACGCGCGTAGGCGCCGAGCTCTGCTCGGGTCCCTGCGTACGCGCCGGTGATTCAGGTCGTGTACCGAAGGTGGGAGGTGACGTTTCATGCAAGAGCAGGTGTCTCTCAAAAGAACCGTCATCGTCCGCTTCCCCGACGGGCAAACGCAATACTGGCTAACGGACAAGGCATTCTCGGAAGGGGACGCGATCACGCAGAACGGAGGCAGCTGGATCGTGTCCGAGGTGCTCGATTCCGGGCGCATCGATACCCACACAACGGTGACGCTCCGCTTGGCCGATAGCTAGGGCTCCGCTCCTATCCGATCGTTCGACCTTCTCTCCCGCGGGAAGCATTTCAGCGGACCGAGAGATCTCGGTCGGACTACGGACCGGGAGGCACGGTGGCTGAACTCACAAAGCTCGAGACGAAGCTGGCAGAAGTCACGGGCTTGGCCATGGCCGCACAGGCGGCGACGGAGAAGGTCATGACGCTCGCGAGGCAAGAGAGTCCGAAGCTCATCTCGCGACTCGAGCAGATGAATCAAGAAGCGGCCGAGACAGAGCGCCGCTGCACGCAGCTCGCGGACAGCATGGAGGGCAAGAAAACCGCAATTCTCGAGGAAGCGCGCGCCACGAAGAGCAAGGCGGCGAGATGATGAAGACGTATCTCGACGAGGACGCGGACGCGCTCGATGGCTTCGAGTTCCTCACCATGGCCGAGGCGGGAGAGGTCGGCCATTGGTCTGTCCTGAAGACCCTGAATCAGACCGCTAACTCTTCGGAGATTGGCGATCTCGTGGAGTGGGCGCTGCCGATCCAGGAACGCCACTACGCCGGCGTGACGCAGACGTCGCTCGAGCTCGCATCCGAGGAAGATCCCAACGAGCCGGCCTGAAGGTCGGACCGAAAGGAGGCTAGCTATGGCAGACCCAGCACCTATCGGAAGCGACGTCTCCGCCGGGACGTACCGCTGTACCAATTGCGGCTACGAGCTCGGCGTCCAGTCCGCTTCGTCGCTACCGCCGTGCCCGAAGTGCGACGGCCCTAACGCGTGGGCGGCCGTCACGGGCGGCGATAGCCCCAAGGATCCGTACCCGGATCGGAACTCGTAGCTCCCGTCCCGTAGGAGGTGTCCGACTGAGTTTCGGACACCAACCTCAAGACGGCCGTCCCGATGGCCGGGAGACGTTGTAGCGCGTCTCTCGGCTTCCGGGCCGCCATTGCTCACCTCGCCGCTCGAGCGCACGTCGACCGCGAGGTTTCGGCTCAGACTGCGAGCGGTAAGGAGACCGCGTGGCAAACGATCGATTGCTCGCCATCTACCTCAACGACCACCTGGGTGGCTCGGCAGTGGCCATTCAGCGTTGCCGCTACTCGGCCGAACGGTCGCGCGGCAGCGCTCTCGGCGAGTTCCTGTTGCGTCTCTCACGCGACATCGAAGAGGACAGGGAGACGCTCCTGCGCGTGCTGGGGTGCATAGGGGCAAAGCCGTCGTCCGCGAAGCAAGCGATCGGGCGGATCGCGGAGCGCCTAGGACGATTGAAGCCGAACGGCCAGCTGACTGGCGTGTCGCCGCTGACGCCCCTAGTCGAGCTGGAGTTTCTCTCTCTCGGCGTCGAAGGAAAGTGTCGGTTGTGGGTGGGGCTCAGAGAGCTTGGAGATCCTCGGCTGGCGGAGTTCGACTTTGATGCGCTCGCCGAGAGGGCGGTCGAGCAGCGTGAGGGAATCGAAGCTCAGCGCCTCGCTGCCGTGCGAGCCGCATTTCGCTGACCGCGGGGAAGGTGCCGGGCGCGGTGCCGGCCATGGCGACGCCTCGCCTCACGTATCCGCTCATCCCAGAGCCGCCTGAGTTCCCGGACCTCGCCCTCATCGAGGCTGGGCCAACGACGGAACAGGGCGGTGATCCGATGTTCTCGTTCTCGCCCTGCCCGGTCGACGCGCTTTTCAGAGCCACTGCGACTCTTTGAGGAAGCCTGGTTCTGAATCGTCTGGATCACGCGCGTCCCACCTCGTGCCTGATTGGGATCTCAAGACTCGGTTTTCAAAGTCTTCCCGGCAAGAGACGGCCGCAAACGCGAATGATGGCGTTGGCGATCCCAGGCGGCCAGGAAGGGAGCGTTTCGGGTCACGTCGAGCGCAACGGCGGGGAAGCTGCTCGCGTTTCCCCAAACGCCGAGTCAGGCGCGCCCCGGCGCGAAGCTCGCTCGGCCACACGGGTTCAGATGGGCCCGCCTGGACTCGAACCAGGGACCAACCGATTATGAGTCGGCTGCTCTAACCAGCTGAGCTACGGGCCCTCAGGAGACGCAGCGTACCGCGGCGCCGGACGCCAGTTCCACGACGGCGCGAACGTCGCTCTTGTCAGAATGTGATTCGCCCGTGGAGACTTTTCAGTACGAAGCACACCTGCGCACCGCCGGCGGGCTGACCGTCACGGACGTCACGGACGAGGTTCAGGAGGCCGTCAACCAAAGCGGCATCCGGGACGGCATCTGCTGCGTTTACTCCCCGCACACGACGTGCTCCGTGCGGGTCAACGAGTGGGAGCGCGGCTTCCTCGAAGACTTCGCCGTGCTGCTACGGCGACTCGTTCCGAGCGAGCACTACTACGCGCATGACGACTGGGATCGCCGCACTGAGAACGTCTGCGCCGAAGACATGGAGGCTTCGAACGGTCACGCGCACTGCATGTCGATGCTCCTCGGACCGGCAGGTGAGTCGATCCCCGTCCGCGGTGGCGAGCTCCAGCTCGGCCAATGGCAGCGAGTTCTGTTCCTCGAGCTCGACCGGGAACGAGATCGCCGTTGGACCGTTCAGGTCGTCGGCGTCTGACGTCCGGCTCTACTCGGGTGTGACGTACGCGGCCGTCAGGCCGCCGTCCACGACGAACGTGGCGCCGTTGACGAACGACGACTCGTCGCTGGCGAGAAAGAGCGCCGCGTTCACGATCTCACGCGGCTTACCGAGACGGCCGGTCGGCCAGTGGACCTGGCGCCGTTCGAACGCGGCCTGGTCGCCACCGTAGATCGCGAGCAGGAGCGGCGTCTCCACAGGCCCGGGGCAGAGCGCGTTGACCCGCACCCCCTGGCGCGCGAACTGTACGGCGAGCTCGCGGCTCATCGAGAGCACCGCGCCCTTCGACGCCGTGTAGGAGATCTGCGAGGTCGCAGCGCCGAGCAGCGCCACGAAGGACGCGACGTTGATCACGGATCCTCCTCCCCGCTCGAGCACGCGTGGAATCCCGTGCTTGCAGCAAAGGAACACGCCCTTCGTGTTGACGTCTTGAACGCGCTCCCAGGCCTCGACCGACGTGTCGAGCACCGAGGCGTCGTCGCCGGGCGAGATTCCCGCGTTGTTGTAGAGGACATCGACGCCGCCGAAGCGCTTCACCGTAGTCTCGTACATCTCCCGCACCTCGTCCTCGTCGGCGACGTTCACGCGCACGGCGAAGGCATCGCCCGAGCAGAGCGACACGGTCTCCTCAGCGGCCGCGAGATCGACGTCCGCGACGCAAACCTGCGCGCCCTCGGCGGTGAAGACGACGGCCGCCTCGCGCCCCATGCCGCCTCCAGCCCCCGTGATGACGCAGACTTTCCCGCCGAGTCGATCGCCCATGCTCACTCCTCCGTCGAGATGAAGACGCTCTTGAGCTCCGAATAGCCGTCGAGCGCCTCGAGGCCGAGCTCGCGTCCGAAGCCGGACTGCTTGAAGCCGCCGAATGGCGTCTGCACGCGGACCGACGTGTTCGCATTCACGGAGAGCACGCCCGCCTCGATCGCGCGGGTCACGCGCAGCGCACGCGAGACGTCACGCGTCCAGATCGACCCGGAGAGCCCGAAGGGCGTGTCGTTGGCGATGCGGATCGCATCCGCTTCGTCCTCGAACGGGATCACGGCGGCGACGGGGCCGAAGACCTCCTCCTGCGCGACCCGGTCGTCGTTCGACGCCTCGAGGACGGTGCAGGGGAACCAGAAGCCGTCGCCCTCCGGTACGTCGCCTCGGAACGCGCTCGGCGCGCCGTCGACATACGACGAGACTTTCGCGCGATGCTCGGCCGAGATGAGCGGTCCCATCTCGGTCTGCTCGTTCGCCGGGTCGCCGACCTTGAGCGACGCCGTCGCCTCGACGAAAAGCTCCAGGAAGCGGTCGTAGGCGGATCGTTGGACGAGGATCCGGGAGCGCGCGCAGCAGTCCTGACCGGCGTTGTCGAAGACGGCATACGGCGCGGCCGCCGCCGCGCGCTCGAGGTCCGCGTCGGCGAACACGACATTGGCCGATTTCCCGCCGAGCTCGAGCGTCACACGTTTGATCGTTCCGGAGGCGCCCTGCATCACAACTCGGCCGACCTCGGTCGAGCCGGTGAACCCGACCTTGGCCACATCCGGATGCTCGACGAGCCGCTGTCCTACAACGGAACCCTTGCCGACGAGCACGCCCACGACGCCTTCCGGGATCCCCGCTTCGAGGCAGAGCTCCGCCAGGCGGAGCGCCGAAAGTGGCGTGAGCTCCGCGGGCTTGAGCACCACGGTGTTCCCGCAGGCGAGCGCCGGGCCGAGCTTCCAGCTCGCGATGTTCAGCGGAAAGTTCCACGGGACGATGAGCCCCACCACTCCGAGCGGCTCGCGGAAGGTGGCCGCCACGCCCCCCGCGACCGGGATGGTGTGTCCACGGTGCTTGTCCACGGCGCCCGCGTAGAAGTGGAAGACCTGCGCGACCATTCCGACCTCGGCGCGCGCGCCGGCGATCGGCTTACCGACGTTGCGCGACTCGATCTGCGCGAGCTCCTCGGCGTTTTCCTCGACCAGGGTGGCGAGTCGGCGCAGAAGCCCTGCCCGATCGGCGGGCGCGACGGAGCGCCAGGCCGGATAGGCAGCGCCCGCTCGGGCGACCGCTTCGTCCGCTTCGTCGACCCCGGCCTGCTCGAGCTCGGCGATCGGCTCCTCGGTTGCGGGGTTGAGGACGGTGAGGGTCACGCGGTCGAACGTTCCGCTCGTTCGGCGCGGTACGCGCTCGCCTCCGCGACGAGGGTGTCGAAGAGCGCCTCGTCCTGACCGGCCTCCGGGTGCCACTGGACGCCGACAGTGAAGCGCTTGGAAGGGTCCTCGACCCCCTCGAGCGTGCCGTCCTCGGCCCAAGCGGTCTTCACGAGCCCGTCGCCGAGGCGGCCCAGCCCTTGATGGTGGTGAGACGTCACGTCGGACCGCGTCCCGACCATCGAGGCGAGACGCGTACCGTCCTTCACCTCGACCGCGTGCTCGACGAACGTGCCGGGAGTCTGCTTGTGCACGTTGCTCCCGAGCGTCTCGGGAAGGTGCTGGACGAGATCGCCACCGCGCACGACGTTCAAGAGCTGCACGCCGCGGCACACGGCGAGTGTCGGTAGATCGCGCTCGAGTGCGGCGGTCAGCAGCGCCAGCTCACCGCGGTCGCGGCGCGCCTGCGGCGTGTCGGTCTCCGGGTGAGCATCAGCACCGTAGAGCGCCGGATCGACGTCGGCGCCGCCGGAGAACACGATCCCGTCGAGCACGTCGAGCGTCTCGTCGACACCCGCCTCGCTCGGCGGTATGAGGACGGGTCGCCCGCCGGCGCGCTCGACCGCGTCCACGTAGTCGAGCGGGATGAGCGCCGCTGGCAGCTGCCAGACGCCCCAGCGGGCATCTTGCGCGTAGGTCGTGATCCCGATGACCGGCCTGCTCACCCGCTCACCGTAACCCAAGCTTTGTGGCCCAGAGCCACAAGCGCCTCAGCCCCGCTCGAAGTAGCGCATGCGCTCCCAGTCCGTCACGTTCTTGTCGAAGAGCGCCTGCTCGGTGCGCGCGTAGTTCAGGTAGTGATCGACCACCCGGTCGCCGAATGCCGCTCGCGCGACGGATCCGGACTCGAGGGCCGCAACGGCCTCATTGAGCGTCGACGGGAAGCGCTTCGCGTCCGATTCGTACGCGTTGCCCTCGAGCGCGGGCGGCAGCTCGAGCTCCGATTCGATCCCGTGCAGGCCGGCGGCGATGATCGCAGCGAACGCGAGGTACGGATTGACGTCCCCGCCCGGGATCCTCGTCTCTACCCGCTTTGCCGCGCCGTGCCCGACGATGCGGAAGCCACACGTCCGGTTGTCCTCCGCCCACGCGAGCGTCGTCGGCGCCCAGCTTCCAGCCGCGTAGCGCTTGTACGAGTTGATCGTCGGCGCCAGGAAGATCGCGAGCTCCTCGAACGCGGCGATCTGTCCCGCGAGAAAGCGGTCGAAGAGGACGTCGTCGTCGGCGAACGCCGGCTCTCCGTCGCGGAAGAGCGAAGCGTGGACATGGCACGAGTTCCCAATCCAGGACTCGAACGGCTTGGCCATGAAGGTGATCGAGCAGCCGTTCGCGAACGCGATCTCCTTCGCTCCGTTCTTGTAGATCGTGTGGTTGTCGGCCATCCGCAGCGCGTCGGCGAAGCGGAAGTTGATCTCGTGCTGGCCTGGCCACGCCTCGCCCTTCGAGGTCTCGACCTTGATCCCGGCGGCGTGCATGCCGTTCCTGATCTGGCGGATCAGATCCTCGTCGTATGTGGACGCGAGGATGTGGTAGTCGAGGATGTAGGGGACCGACGGCGTCAGATCCTCGTAGCGCTGCGCCCAGGCCTCCTCGAAGGTCTCGCGGAGAAGATAGAACTCGAGCTCCGAGCCAAGCATGGGCTCGAGCCCGAGCGCAGCCGCCCGCTCGACCTGTGCCCGTAGAACCTGCCGCGGCGAGGGCTCAACCGGAGATCCGTCGTGCCAGTGGACGTCGCAGAGCACGAGCGCGGTGGCCTCGAGCCAGGGGATCCGCCTGAGCGTCGCGAGATCCGGGGCGAGCGCGAAGTCGCCGTAGCCCTGCTCCCAGCTCGCGATCTGGTACCCGGGGACGGGATCCATCTCCATGTCGAGCGCGAGTAGGTAGTTGCAGCCCTCGACCCCGTGCTCGGCCTCGATCTCCTCGACGAAGAACTCGCCGTGCAGCCGCTTTCCGAGCAGACGACCCTGCATGTCCGTGAACGCGACGACCACCGTGTCGATCTCGCCGCTCTCGATATGGCCTTTCAGCTCGTCGAAGCCAAGCACGAGCGCGATCCTATTCCGTCGGCCGCAGCTCTTGACAGGAGTGGTCCCGTAGTAGCTGAATACCCCGTCCCCAGTCGCATCAGCGACGCAAAAGGAGGGTGGCATGACCACAGGACCCGCTCCAGGCGGGTATCAGAGCTCGGAGGACGAAAAGATCCTCCACAAGCTCGGCTATGCACAAGAGCTTTTTCGCGCAATGGGTGGGTTCCAGAACTTCGCGATCAGCTTCACGATCATCTCGATCCTCGCTGGCTGCCTCACGTCCTACGTCATCGCGTTCGGTCAGGGCGGCCCGGTCGCGGTCACGTGGGGCTGGCTAGTCGTCGGGCTCATGAGCACGATCGTCGCCCTCTCGATGGCCGAGATCGCGTCCGCCTACCCGACCGCCGGCGGCCTCTACTACTGGGCCTCCAAGCTCGGGAGCCCCGGCTGGGGCTGGTTCACCGGTTGGTTCAACCTGGTCGGGCAGATCGCGGTCACCGCCGCGATCGGCTATGGGCTCGCAATCTTCTCCACCGCGCTCCTGAACTACTGGTTCGACTATCCGAACTCGAAGGGATATGTCTACCTCGCGTACGCCGTCGTACTGCTCGGGGCGCTGGTGCTGAACCTGTTCAGGATCACCGTTACCGCCATGCTGAACACGATCTCCGCGTACTGGCACATGATCGGCGTCGGTGTGATCGTCGTGATCCTCACCCTCGTCCCGGACTCGCACCGCTCGTTCAGCTTCGTCTTCACCGAGACGGTCAACGCGACCGGTTGGGGAGGCGAAGCGGCCCCGACAGGCTTCGGCAGCATCGTGTTCTGGTACGTCTTTCTCACGGGCCTCCTGATGGCCCAGTACACGATGACCGGGTACGACGCCTCGGCGCACGTGGCCGAGGAGACACACCAGGCGTCTCGCTCGGCGGCCGTCGGCATGTACATGTCGGTCGTGGCGTCGGTCGTCTTCGGCTTCATCCTGCTCGTGGCGGTGACGCGAGCACTACCGGCCGAGATCGCGGCCGTCGACCTCTACATCATCCCGACGAGCTGGGTCGCGGCGATGGGGCAGAGTTGGGGAACCTTCATCCTCTTCATCTGCTGCGTGGCGCAGTTCTTCTGCGTCACCGCGTCGACGACATCAGCGTCACGGATGCTCTTCGCGTTCTCTCGGGATCGCGCCGTTCCCGGGCATCAGCTCTGGCGACGGGTCGCGCGCAACCGCGTGCCTCACATGGCTGTCATCGCCATCGTCGTCGCCTCCGCGGCAATCATGCTTCCGACGCTCTACAACTTCTTCATCGGCTATTACGCCGGCACGGGAATCGCGGTCATCGGCCTGTACATCGCGTTCATCCTGCCGGTGATCTTGCGCTACCGGATGAAGGACTCGTTCGTGCCGGGGGCATGGTCGCTCGGCCGCCACTATCGCTGGATCGACGCGATCGCAATCGTCTGGGTCTTCTTCATCTCGGTCGTCTTCCTCATGCCGCCGTACTCGATCAGCGTGCCGTGGAAAGACGGGTTCACCTGGGAGGCCGTGAACTACGCACCGATCCTCGTCGGCGGAGCCTTGCTGCTCTTCGGCGGGTGGTGGGTGCTCTCCGCCAAGAACTGGTTCAAGGGACCCGTGCCAATGGGCACGGAGGAGGAGCTCGAGCGAATGGAAGAGGCGCGGCTCGGAAGGTTCGAGGTTCCGCCGGAGGCTGCGACCTAACGACATTCCGAACCGTCGGACTCGTGCGAGGGGCGCCCGGGGCGCCCCTCGCCATTTCAGCCTGCAAGCGCGGCGCGGAACGACGGCTCGACGGCCGTGCGCTCCAGGCGGTCGAAGTGCTCGCTCGCATATGCGACGAAGTCGAAGTCGAGCTCGGAGACCGCAACCTGCACGACCCCCCACATCGCCTCGCGGAAGTCCGACATGAAGCGCATCAGCTCCAGCGCGCGCGCATCCTCTGCGCGAAGCTCGCCGAAGTACGCTCGGAGCAGCGAGCTGCGACCCGCCCCGTCGAGCTCGTGGTTGATCGAGAAGTTCGCGAGGTCGAAGAAGGGGTCGCCCATACCTGCGTACTCCCAGTCGACGATGCGGAAGCGCTCGCCGTCGTCCAGGAAGTTCGCGTTCAGGAGGTCGTTGTGGCATGGAACCGGCCGGGCCCCCGCCCGTCGCGCCTCGATCTTCTCGGACACACCGTGCGCCCACTCGTATGTGGCGGGTACCTCGCCGCCGCGATCGAGCGTCGTCTCCCGGTAGGCCTCGACCACGCGGAACGAGTCGAAGCTACCCGCGAGTGGCGATCCGTGGTGGAAGGCACGCAGGGCCTCCCCCACGCGCGCGAGCATCTCCGGCTCGCGCATGCGTTCGGGCGTCGGGATCGCGCCGTCGATGAAGCGCGTGACGAGCCAGCCCTCCGGCTCCACGAAGGCGACGACCTCGGGGCCGATCCCGAGGGCGGCCGCGGCCCGAGTGGCCTCGAGCTCGACCGAGCGGTCGATCCCGAGCAGGTTCGTGTCCTTGCCGGCGACGCGCAGCACGTATCTCTCGCCGTCCACCTCGACCCTCGCGTTGTGGTTCGTGATGCCCCCGCCAAGCGGCTCGAACCGGGCTCCCCGACCGGGCCATACGCGCTCGACCGCCCCAGCGAGCTCGCTCACGCGCGGATCCTTGCGCCGGCAGGGTCGTACAGCGGCTCCGCGGTAACCGCGCCGGGTACCCACTCGCCGAAGATCTCGACCGCGACCTCGGCGCCGACGTCGTGCTCGGCCGGCAGATAGGCGTACGCGATCGAACGCTCCACCGTGTACCCATAGCCGCCGCTCGTGACGCGCCCTACGAGCTCGTCCGCCACGCGCACGGGCTCGGAGCCCAGGGCGACGGCGCGCGGGTCGTCGAGCACCAGACAGCGGAGGCGCCTCGCGGGCGGCGCCGCGGCTGCAAGCGCGTCGCGGCCGACGAAGTCGCCTTCGTCGAGCTTCACCGCGAAGTCGAGCCCGGCCTCGAAGGGCGTGTCTTCGGGCGTGATGTCCGCGCCCCAGACCCGATAACCCTTCTCCAGCCGTAGCGAGTCGATCGCCTTGTAGCCGCCCGCGACGAGGCCGTACTCGCGACCTCGAGCCCACAGGGTGTCCCAGAGCCGTACGCCGTGCTCGGTCGCGCAGTAGAGCTCCCAACCGAGCTCGCCGACGTAGGTGACCCTCAGGGCCAGACACGCGACCGGCCCGACGGCGATCTCCTGTGCGGTCATGTACGGGAAGGCAGCGTTCGACAGATCCGCGGAAGCGAGCGGCTCGAGCAAGTCGCGCGAGCGGGGACCCCAGACGCCGAAGCACGCGAAGGCCGAGGTGCGATCGGCAACGTGCACGGAGCCATCTTCGGGGGCGTGCTGCCGTATCCACGCCAGGTCGTGCTGGCCGAAGGCCGTGCCCGTCACGACCCGGAAACGATCCTCCGCCAGCCTGGTGACCGTGAAGTCGCACTCGATGCCTCCGCGCGGATTGAGCATCTGCGTGTACGTGACCGCGCCGACGCGGCGCGCGACGCGGTTGGCGCAAAGGCCTTCGAGGAGGTCCGCTGCGCCTTCTCCCGACACCTCGATCTTCGCGAACGACGTCTCGTCGAAGATCGCGACCGCCTCGCGGCAAGCTCCATGCTCGGCGCCGACCGCGGGCGACCACAGCTTTCCGGCCCAGCCGCGCGGGCGTAGGGACTCGTCGCCGCGCTCGGCGTTCGGCTCGATCCAGTTCGCGCGCTCCCACCCGGACTTCTCGCCAAATGCCGCCCCGAGCTCCTCGAGCCGGCCGTACGCCGGTGACAGCCGCAGCGGTCGCCCTGCGCTCCGCTCGTGTCCGGGGTACTTGACGTCGTAATACGTCTCGTAGATCTCCCGTGTGCGAGCCAGCGCGTATTCGCGGGTGCGGTAGGCGGCGCCGAAGCGACGTGAGTCCATGTGCCAGACGTCGAGCGACGGCGTCCCCTCCACGATCCACTCGGCGACGAGCTTTCCCATGCCGCCCGCGCCAGCGAGGCCATGGGCGCAGAAGCCCGCCGCGACCCAGAACCCGCGCACGTCCGACGGGCCGAGGATGAACTCACCGTCGGGCGTGAAAGCCTCAGGTCCGTTGATGAGGCGGATCGCGTCCATATCCGCGAGCTCCGGGACGCGTAGGACGGCGTTCTCGAGCAGCTCTTCGAAGCGCGGCCAGTCCTCGTCGAGGAGCCGGGAGTTGAAGTCGGCTGGAATGCCATCCACGCTCCAGGGGGCGCAGTGGCGCTCGTAGCCTCCCATGATGAGCCCTCCCGACTCGGGTCGAAAGTAGACGAGGAGCGACGGATCGCGCATCGTCGGCATGTCCGTGGGCAGACCGGACGGCTTCGTGATCAGGTATTCGTGCGCCATCGGGAGGACGGGGACGTTCACGCCCACGAGCGCGCCGATCTCGAACGCGTACATCCCGCCCGCATTGACGACGATCTCCGTCTCGATCTCGCCGCGGTCGGTCTCCACCGCCTGAACCCGGCCGCGCTCGAGGCGAATCCCGGTCACGCGTGTGTTCGTCGACACTTCTGCCCCGCGCTGACGCGCCCCTTCCGCGAGCGCGAACGTGAGCTGGCTCGGATCGACGTAGCCGTCGGTCGGAAGATAGGCCGCGCCGAGGACGCCTTCGGGAGCCAGCGGGGGGAAAAGCTCCTGCGCCTCGGCGGGTGAGACGAGCTCGAGCGGGAGCCCGAAGGTCTTCGCCCAGCCCGCTTGGCGCGCGATCTCGTCCATCCGCTCTTCGGACGATGCGAGGCGAAGCGAGCCGACCTCGCGCCAGCCGGTTTCGAGCCCGACCTCCTCCTCGAGCGCCCGGTAGAGGTCGACCGAGCTCATCATCATCTTCGTGAGCGAGAGCGAGTTCCGAAGCTGCCCCACGAGGCCGGCGGAATGGAAGGTCGAACCGCTCGTCAGGTCTGCCCGCTCGAGCAGGACGACGTCGTCCCAGCCGAGACGCGCGAGCCAGTAGACGATCGCGCAGCCGCCCACTCCTCCGCCGATGACCACTGCGCGTGCCCGGTCCCGCATGGCCGCGGACACTAATCCGGCTATGGGGCACGCGGGAGAGCACGCACCGACCCGGCGCGCCCGCAAATTGCGCGAACTTCGATCCCGTGACCCCCTTGTACGGACATGTTCGGTTGCATAGATTCGTTCCTGCGCCGAGCACGGGGCGCCGGTAGGACGAAGCCTCCCGAGCAGCTGTACGCGGAAGCGGAAAGCCGGTCGGGAAGGTGGACGAAAGCGTTCCCGGCTCGGCGAATTCTTGGGCTGAGCTCCCGTGAGTCACTCCGGCTCGGCCGTTGTCGATCTCCCTCGTGTACCAGAGCACATGCGCGTAAGCGCAATGTCACACTGTAGAAAAGAAAAAACGCAAAAAGCGGAAAGTTCCGATCTGGTGTGCTTGACGGCTTCCCCTTCGTCTCGTAGAGTCCCCGATGCACCGAGTACGGAGCGTCCTAGGTTGATGGCCCTCCGATCGGCAGTCGCTTCGGCGGCGGTCAGTCGGAAGGCCGGACGAAGACGTCACCGCTCGGTGCATTTTCTTTTGGAGGTCAGGAAGCAGCGGTGGTAGGGCCGCGGACCCGGTTGTCGGAAATTGCGGACGATTCGCGCGAGCGGCGCTTGACCAGCCGCGCAGGACGTATAGAGTCGCGACTGCACCGAGCACGGAGCGTCCGAGGTTGATGGCTCTCCAACAGGCACCCGCTTCGGCGGAGGTCAGTCGGAAAGCCGGACGGAGACGTCACCGGTTCGGTGCATTTCTTTGGACCGGGGAAACGTTCGGAGCGTCTGGGTTCCGAGCGTCCGGCGCGACGCAGGCGCGCGCGTATCCTCGAATCCGTGCGCCGTCTGCTCTTTCTCGTCAGCTCGATCATCTTCGTGGACGCGATGCTCTTCACCGCGCTCACTCCGCTCATCCCGGGTTACGCGGAGGAATTCGACCTCTCGAAGGCCGGCGCAGGGCTGCTCGTCGCTGCGTTCGGCGCAGGTGCATTGCTGGGCGGGATTCCAGGTGGAATCGTCGCGGCGCGCTTCAGCCCGAAGCACGCGGTCGTCGGCGGGCTCCTGCTGCTCGCGGCGGCAAGCTTCGCCTTCGCGCTTGCGGACGGACCGGTCGCGCTTGGTCTCGCGCGCTTCGTGCAGGGCTTCTCGAGCACGGTCACCTGGGCGGGAGCTCTCGCGTGGGTCTCGAGCACATGGCCGAGGGAGCGGCGGGGAGAGGCGCTGGGATACGCATTCGGCACGGCGGTGGCAGGAGCGATCATCGGGCCGATGTTCGGCGGCGCGGCCGATGCCGTCGGTGTTCGGGTGTCGTTCGTCGCTCTCGGCGTCGTCGCGGTCGTCCTCGGCGGGCTGGCGCTCCTCGGGCGCGCCGCACCAGGAGAACGCCTCAGCGCAGACGGGCTCGCGCGTGCGTTCCGGGACAAGCGGTTCCTCGGCGGACTGTGGCTGAACGCGCTGCCCGCGCTCCTGTTCGGAGTGCTGGTCGTGCTCGCGCCGCTCGCGCTCGACGACGCCGGCTGGTCGACGCTCCTGATCGCGACAGTCTTCTTCGCCTCCGGCATCGTCGAGGTCGTGCTCAACCCGTACCTCGGCCGTGCGACCGACCGTCATGGACGGCTCCTTCCGATCCGGATCGCTCTTGCGGGATCGGTTGCGGTCACGGTGGCGCTCGCGGTGTCATCCGAGCCCGTGCTCATCGCCGTCCTCGTCGGCGGAGCGGCAATCACCGTTGGCGCGCTGTACACACCGGCGATGTCGCTCACGTCGCATCGCGCGGAGGTGGCAGGTGTTCCACAGGGGCTTGCGTTCGGGATCATGAACAGCTCATGGGCGCTCGGCGCGCTCATCGGGCCGTCACTCGGAGGTGGGCTGGCCGAGTCGCGAGGCGACTCCGTCCCCTACCTCGTCGGCGCCGGGCTCTGTCTGCTGACGCTCGCGGCGACGTGGCGCGTTGCCGCTCACGGGATGCGACCTCGTGAAGCGTGAGGACTGGGATCGCAAGTACTCCGAGCAAGAGCAGCTCTGGAGCTCGCACCCCTACAGGTTCTTCGAGAGCGAGGTAGCCGACCTCGCGCCCGGACGGGCGCTCGACCTCGCATGTGGCGAAGGACGGCACACGATCCTGCTCGCGACACTCGGCTGGAAGGCCATCGGCGTCGACTTCTCCGAGGTCGCGATCGCGAGAGCGCGGGAGCGGGCGGTCGCGGCAGGCGTCGACGTGGACTTCCAGCACGAGGACCTCCTCGACTTCGAGCCGGGGCCTGCGAGTTACGACTTGGTGGTCGTCTTCTTCCTGCACCTGCCGCCCGAGGACCGCCGGCGCGTTCTCGGGCGCGCTGCGAGTGCACTGGCGCCCGGCGGAACGTTCCTCCTTGTCGGACACGACGTGCTGAACGCGTCTGCAGGAGTCGGCGGGCCGAGCGACGTGTCCCTCCTCTACACCGCTCAGGAGATCACGGAGGAGCTCGCCGAGATTCTCCCCGGCCTCGAGATCGAGAAGGCCGAACGCGTGTTACGGACCGTGGAGAACGAGGAGAGTCCCGCAATCGACGCGCTCGTCAAAGCGCACCGACCTCAAGCTGCTTCGTCGCCGAACGGACCGGAGGCGAGCAACCGCCTGAACTCGACGAACTGACCCCCTTTGCCTACGCCGACGAGCGTGTCTCCCTGCTCGATCATGTCCTCAGGCTGCGCGCCGCTTACCGGCTCGGGCTCGCGGAGGATTGCGATGACGGTCACGCCTGTCCGCGCGCGCAGACGCGCGTCGGCGAGCGTGAGGCCGATCGCGGGGCTCGTGTCGGGAACCGGGATCCACTCGATGTGGAGCTCCCCGAGCGCCAGCTCGAGATCCTCGACGATCTGGGGGCGTTCGTATGCGCCGCCGATGATCGCGCCCAGCTGACGCGCCTCATCGTCGTGGAGGTCGATCACCGCACTCGGCTCGTCGTCGTCTGCACGGCGGTAGAAGTAGATCTCCCGCTGACCGTCGATGTGCAGGATGACGGCGAGGCGACCGCCGATGGCCGTCCGAAACGTGTACTTCACGCCGACTCCGGGCAGCCGAGTCTCTCGCAGGTCTACAGGCATCAGCGCTCCTCGATCAGTCTAGGGGTCGGGAAGAACACGCGGCCGAGGCGCTTCGACTCCTTCATCAGCACGAGCCCGATCGTCGCGGTCGCGAGGACGTAGAGCCCCGCGAAGGCGACCAGGTCGCGGCTCTCCCCGGCTCCGACGAGGGGGTTTTCGGAGGCGAGCTGGGCGAGGATGATCGTGAACTCGCCGTGCGCGACCAAGGCGACGCCCGCGTTGAAGCTCTGGCGGCGTGTGAAGCCGCCGGCGGCACCCGCGATGAGGCCGCCGCCAAGTTTGCCGACGAGCGTCAGGACGACGGCGAGGGCAACCAGCCACCCCACCTCCGGGATCGCGCCGATGTCGATCGACAGCCCGAAGGTGAAGAAGAAGAGCGCAGCGAAGATGTCTCGGAAGCCGAAGAAACGATCCTCGATCTGCTCGCGCACGGACGTCTCGGAGAGGACAATCCCGGCCATCAAGGCGCCGATTGCCTCCGAGAGGCCGAGCTGGTCTGCGATCGCCGCCGCACTTACGAGAAAGCCGAAGACGGCGAGGAGGAAGAACTCGAGCGGCAGACGGTCGAGTAGGCGGTCGATCGGTCGCGAGAGCCAGCGTGAAGCGGCGAGCCCGACGGTGATGAACCCGAGAGCCTTCGCGACGAGCACGAGCGTCTCGGAGGGCGCCCCGCCGCCTGCGGCAGCGAACCCGAGCATGAACGCGATTACGAGGTCTTCGAACACGAGGATCGCGAGCACCAGGTCGGTTTCATCGTCGCCGAGCCGCCGGAAGTCGATCAGCCCCTTTACCGCGATCGCGCTCGACGACACGTAGACGCAGCCTGCGAGCACGAGCCCCGCGAACGTGAACCCGAAGGCGGCGACCCCGACGATCAGGCCGAGCGCAAAGTTGAAGACGAGGTCGACCGTGCCGCCCAGGCCGACATGCCGGCCGGTACGGGTGAGGCGAGTCAGGCTGAACTCGAGACCGAGGAAGAAGAGGAGAAACACGATCCCGAGGTCGGCGACGAAATCAGTCACTTCCGAGGGCTGGATGAGCGAGAGAACCTTCGGTTCGTTCGGCCCGAGGAGCAGCCCGGCGAGGAGGTAGGCGGGGATCGCAGACAGACCAAACCGGCGGGCGACTAGTCCGAGGACGCACAGCAGGCCGATCGTGACCGCGAGCTCGCCAAGCGTCATGCCGGCATTCTCACTGCCAACACCGCGAACGAGAGCTCAGGAGGCGAGGGCGGTCTCGAGCTCGGCCGGGAAGCGCTCGAGCACCCACCCGGCACCGAGCGGTTCCAGCCGGTAGTCGCGACCGTTAACGAGCGCGTAGTCGCCGGTCCGAGGATCCATCGGCAGACGCGATTCGACCGGGTACCAGCGGTTGTGACGGTCGATGAGGTCGTTCACTTCGTCGAACCCAAGGCTCTCGGCCTCGGCTCGCCAGGCCCGGCCGAACGCAGCTGCATCCTGCGAATGCTCGGCGGCCAGCGTTCTCCAGGGCTCGGCGAGCGCGGTCGCGTGGGCTTCGGGCTGTCGCTCGATGTCGCGCAAGCGCAGCATGTACGGGAGCGGCCCGCCCGAGCTCGCGAGGTAGGCCTCCGGGCTGGAGCGGAAGTTCCGCACGCGCAGCGTGAGCGGCCGTCCAGCGAGTGGGATCGACCGCAACTCCTCCTCGAGTGCCGCAAGCTCGCGCTTCTGCCTCGGCGTGTCCGGGAGAACGATCTGCTGTCGCATGATCCGATCGCGCTCGGCCTGCTCCATTCCCCTATTGAAGCGGAGGTACTAGCGGCCGAGCAGGCGGTCGAGGAAGCTCCGGCGCGGCTCATCCGTCTCTTCAAGCGCGTTGGGCTCGTCCATCTCTTCCAGTGCGCCGAGCTCGTCGGGCTCGTCGGGCTCGTCGGGCTCGTCGGGCTCGGCGGGCTCGTCGGGAGACTCCCGCGGTACGTCGGATGCCCGCTCCTCGCCCGTGCTCGCCTCGGGCGGCACGTGGCCCGAGTCAGATACCGGCTCGTCGCCCGCGCCCGCCTCCGGCCGTGCCTTACTCGAGTCAAGCACTTGCGGCTCCTCGGCCGATCGCATCAACTCCTGCCCGCCGCGTCGCTCCGCGAGGCGCTCGAAGTCGCCGCGAATCGCGGATCGCATGTCGTCGAGGTGGCTCTCGTCCCTCACGTCCGGAGTCCCTTCACGACCCGGGAGAGGACTCCTTCGTCAGAGCTTTACGTTGAGGAGTGGAGCGGGCTCGCGAAGGTCGCGACCCAGATAGCCGTGCTCGGCTCGCCGAATACGCCGTTCGCACGGACTCGGGCGACGCCGAAGTGCTCGAAGCCTGTCCGCAGGATGTTCGCTCGGTGGCCCGGAGCGTTGAGCCAGCTATCGACGACCTGACGCGCGCTGAAGTGGCCCCACGTTCCCAACCAGAGATTCTCCCCGAACCACGCGTACCGATACCCAACCTGGCGAATGGCCTCGGTGGGTGCGGCGCCGCACGGCGTATGGCTCAACTGTCCACACGAGACCACAACGTGGCCCTTGAGCGCCGCAGCTTTGCGGAGCTTCGGCGGTGTTGCCAGGCGGGCCTTGCTCGCACGGCTGCGAGCGACGTTGACGAGGCAAACGATGGCGGCCCGCTGCGCGGCCTCGGAAGCAGCGCGGTCGTCGGCGCCGGGACACGCCGCAACGCTAGGGAGTGGCGTTGACGGCGCGGCCTCGGCCGCACGCACGCCCAAAAACAGGGCGAACAGAGCGCCGAGCAAGGAGACGCTTAGCGCGGCGCGCAAGGCGAAACCGCGGTCGATCGAACGAGCTCCGGACGAAGCCACAAACCCACCGTACGAGAGGCAGACACGAACTTCTCTGCCCCCTATGCGTGACCCCTCGCTCCCTGAGTCGAGGGACTGTCGCTCAGCGATCGTCCACTCCCCTCTCCAGCCTCCCAGCCGGATGGTGCGTTCGCCAGGTTGCAGCGGCCAGCATACCCAGAGCCAGCGTCGGGACGATCGTGAGGGCGCGGTAGAGGAGCGTTACGGCCACGGCATCGGCGTTTCCAGCGCCAAATGCGACGAGCGCGCCGCTCAGGCCGAGCTCGACGAACCCAAGCCCTCCCGGAGTAAACGGAATGGCGCCGAGCACCCGCACGAGCGACCAAGCGGCAAACGCTTCGATCCACGTGATCTGTGCCGAGGTGTTGCCGACAGTCTCGACGCACGCAAGCAAGACGAGGAAAACGCCGAGGTGGCCGGCGAGCGTCGCTGCCGTGAGCACGTGCCAGCGGCGTCGAAGGAGCTGGAGCGCCTGCTGACGGAAGCGCGCAACGCTCTCTCCTTTCCCAGAGACCCTTCGCTCGAGCCGGATCAATCCGTACACACGGTTCACCAGTCGCGCGGCCAAGTCGCCGATGGCGACGGCTCGCCGCCTGCTCTGAAGCGCAAGGGCGAACACGCAGACCACGACGATGAAGATCACGATGCCGACGAATGCGGTCGTCCGCAGCGCCGGATGATCCTGCTTCGCACTCGTCAGGAGCGCGAAGCCGACAATCGGGAACGCGAAGTTGGACAATTGGTTCCAGATACCGGTGACGGCGACCGCGAGCGCGACGGACGCGCGCTCAAAACCCCAAGAGCGAAGCATCGAGTACGACCCGGCCATGCCCACGGCCGCCCCCGCGGGCGAGACGAGCGAAAGTGCGGTCGACGCCTGGCTCAGCATGAATGCCTGCCGGAAGCCGATCCCCGGCAGCGCCGCCATCCACGGGGGTGGGAAGGTCACGAGGTTGATCGCCGTCGCGCCCGCCAGGACGAGCGCCTCCTGCCAGCCAAGCGTCTGGAGAACGTCCCAGACGTCTCGATAGTCCGCAATCCTCGGCAGGACGAACGCGAACGCGAATGCGACCACCGCCACGGCGGCGCCGGCGACGACCAGGCGCCTCCTGTCCCGCCACCCTCCCCGGGGCGTCTCGAGCCGGTCCTCCTGCATCCGGCGGGAACCTACCGTGCCGCGCGGGCGGCACTCCTCGGACAGCCTGCGCTACGGGATGCGGGGCGACCAGCGCGCAGAGAGCACTCCGGCCGCGACGAGCAGCACCGCCGCGATGGCGACGAGGATGAAGGTGATCTCCGTCTGGCCCGGCTCGCGGCCGAGGTTCGAGCCGAGATCCGCGTACGCGGATTCGAGGGTCTCGGCGTCCCGCGCCTCGGAGAAAGCGCCGCCCGTCATCTCCGCAATCGCCCTCAGGGTCTCTGGATCGGGCGGAACGGGAATGAGCTCGTTTGCGCCTCCTTGGTTGAAACCGCCGAAGCCTCGTCTGATCGTGCCTTCAGGCGTCCCGAGGGCGACGGTGTAGACCGGGAAGCACGCATCGCGCGCAAGCTCGGCGCCCGCAAGCGGTTCGAGGATGCCGCGCGTCTGCGCGCCGTCCGAGAGGAAGAGAATCGAGACGAGGCTCTTCTCTCCGCAGCCCGGCACCGGCGACGGCTCCGACTGCGCCAGCGACGCCAGGGTTCGCGTGCCCAGGTTGGGTGCGCCTGCGCCAGTATCCGGAGCCGCGGTCTGCCCGTCGGACTTCGGCGGTTGGTCGACCGACTGCTTGCCGAGCTCGACGGCCGTCTGCAGTGCGTCCCCGATCGCCGTGCCGCCGAAGATCAAAAACTCGCCGACCGAGTCCACCGATTGCTCCACGAGCTCGTGGTCGGCGGTTGGAGGAGTGGCCACCTGCGCCTCACCCGCGAAGACGACGAGCCCGACCCGGAGCCGCCCTGGGACCTCGTCGAGGAAGGTTCGCATCGCCTCTTGAGCGGCGGCCAACCTCGTGGGCTCCACGTCCTGCGCCTGCATGGAGCGCGACGTATCGAGGACGAGGATCACCGTCGCGCGCTCGCTTGCGACCATGCGGTTGACCTGCGGTCGAGCAAGGCTCACGAACAGCACCGCGAGTGCCAAGGCGAACAGCACCGGCGGCACGTAGCGGGTCCACTGGCGTCCCCCGACGACGGTCGCCAAGACCTCGAGATTCGTGAAGCGAACCGCATAGCGAGCCCGCCGGCGCTCGGCCGCGATCCAGACTCCCACGGCCAGCGCGACGACCAGCAGGGACAGCAGCAGAAGTGGCCGTTCGAAGCTCATCGCACCCGCGCACAGACTGCCTGTACCTGAACGACCGCGCGAACATCTTGCAGCTCGGCGTCACCACGTACCCGCACGACGACACGGGAGCCGCTCACCGACCGGCTTCCCGAGACGCTCGCGACCAGGCTCGCGCTCGGCGGGCGCCGCATGGAAAACGCAAATGCGTGATACGCCCCGACGAGCCGCTCATTCGCATTGCAGCGGGCGGTCACAGTCGTCGAGCCTGGGCGCACGCGCACGGTCCGCACCCGACGCGCTGCGGGCTCACCGGGCCGGACGACGTTCGCGGCGGTCGGAACCCGACCCCCGCCTCCGCTGGCCGGGATGCAGCCGACGTACGGGCGGAACGTGGGACCGCGGGCATTCGAGCCGGTAAACGTCCCGACGAAGACGGCCGCGCGGGCGGTCGTGATCCCGGGGTTCACGGGGCTCCCGAGGCGCCCCAGAAAGCCGACGTCGATGCCGCGCTGGCTCAGCTCGGCGTCGGTCCCGCCCACGACGTAGTTGCGCGGGCAGGAGAGATGGAACTGCACCTCGGGTCGGCGGGCCGAGCTCGCGGTCGGCACCACGACCCATGGCCCGGCGATCGGCACGCAAACCTGAAGCCCTTCGCACTCTCGTGCCGCGCCTCCGGAACCCGTGCCGAGCGCGAGCACGGCGACGGAGGTCACCAGCAGCCCGGCGCCGACCCTCGGAAAAATCTTCATGGAACCCTCCGGAAGAGCAGCGTCGAGAGCGCGCCGCCGGTGAGCAGGAGCAGCGCAGACCCGGCCGCAAAGAAGTCGGTGATCTCCCGCTCCTCGCGCTTCGAGCCGAGCCGCGAGCCAAGCTCGTCGTAGACGTTCGCGAGTCCCTCGTCGTCGACGGCGGTGAAGAACTCGCCGCCCGAGATCTCGGCGACTTGGGTCAGGATCTCCGGGTTTGTCGGCACCTGGATGAGACGGCGGAATCCGCCCGGCAACGTCTCCTCGACCACGCCCTCCGGCGTCCCGACGAGCACCGTGTAGACCGGCACGCCGAGCTTGCGTGCGCGCTCCGCGGCGGCATCGGGGTCGAGGATTCCGCCGTCGCGGGCGCCGTCTGAGATCACCAGCACCGAGGTCGGCGGGATGGCACCGTCCTCCTCTCGCTGGCGCCGGCCGATCTGGAGCGAAAGCGCAATCGCGTCTCCGATCGCCGTACCTTCGCCGGTCTTGAGCGTGTCGAGCGACCTGGCTGCGAGCTCGCGGTCGGCGGTCGGCGGGAGCGCGACTACCGCGCGCGTGGCGAAGGAGACGATGCCGACACGAAACTTCGCCGGCACCTCGGCCAAGAACGCCTTCGCGGCGCTCCTGGCGGCGTCGAGCCGCGTGGGCTCGACGTCGGTGGCTTTCATCGAGCGCGAGACGTCGAGTGCGAGGACGACGGTAGCCTCTTCACGCGCGACGTTCACTGTCGCGTGCGGCCGGGCGACGCCGACGATCATCGCCGTGAGCGCGAGCAGGAGGATAGCGAGCGGCAGGAAACGCAAACGACCAGGCTCGCGGTCGATGACATTCGGCATGAGTGCGAGGTTTCCGAAGCGGGCCGCAACCTGCCGGCGGCGTTGGTCGTGCCAGAAGTACAGGATGACCAGGAACGGAATCAGAAAGAGCCCGAAGAGGGCGATCGGCCAACCGAACCTCATGACACGCTCCGCAAACTGAGCCTCACCGCCGCCTCCGCCGCAGGAACACTGCGAGATCCCGAAGCCAGTCGCCTTCCGTCGTCAGCACCACATGGCGAGCCCCGACCGAAGCGAGCGCGCGGGAGACGGCGGTCCGTTCCGAGGTCGCCGCGGCTGCGAAGCGCTCGCGCAGCGGACGGCTTCGGGTATTCACACGGAGCTGCTTCCCGGTCTCAGGATCCACCAACCAGAGCACGCCGACGTCGGTCAGCTCCTGCTCGCGCGGATCGCGGATCTCCACGGCGACGACGTCATGCCGGCTCGCGAGCTCGAGGAGCTTTCGCCTCCAGTCGCGGCGACCGCGGAAATCGGAGACGACGACCACGAGCGAGCGCTGTCGCGCGAGCGCGTTCGCGCGCGCGAGCGCCTCACCGAGCGAGGTCGAGCCGAGCCGCGCGTCGTCAGGCTCCTGCCGTAGTGCAGACAGAAGGCCGATGAGGCCGACCCGACCCTGTCGCGGCGGCAGGGTTCGCGGGCTCGAGTCCCCGAAGGTGACGACGCCGAGTCGGTTCCCGCGTCGCGTCGCAAGGTGTCCGACAGCGATCGCCACGCCCTCGGCGACGTCCGCCTTTCGGCGTTCGGCGGTTCCGAACTGCATGGAGATCGAGGTGTCGAGCACGAGCCAGCTCACGAGGACGCGTTCCGCAAGTGTCACCCGCACGTGCGGCACACTCGTCCTCGCGGTGACGTTCCAGTCCATGCGGCGCACGTCGTCCCCCGGCTCGTACGGCCGAACGAGCGCGAGTTCCGAGCCCTCGCCGTGCAGCGACGACCGGTAATCGCCCGCCAGGAGTCCTTCGACCCGCCGTCCGATGCTGAGGTCGAGCGCACGCAGCAGCGCCTCCGGCATCGGCCCCGGTCCGGGGCGAGCTGCAGATGCGACCGCGTCGTTCGCGTAACTCACGCCGACAGGCGCCGAACGACGGTCTCCCTGACGACGCGCGAGCCGGAGAGGGGCGGTCACGCGGCCGTGGGCCTGGCCAGGTCGATCTGCGGAACCGGCACGGCGGCGATGACCTGCTCGAGGATCGTGTCCGGGCTCACCTCCTCGGCGAGCGCCTGGTACGTGAGCACGAGGCGGTGCCTGAGCGCGTCTCGCGCCAGTGCCTGGAGATCCTCGGCGAGCGTGTAGTCGCGCCCGCGCAAGAGGGCAAGCGCTCGCGCAGCCTGGACGACGCTGATCGGACCTCGCGGACTGGCGCCGAACGCGATGTACGGCGCGAGCTCACCGAGCCCATGCGCGGCAGGCTCGCGCGTGGCCGTCGCGAGAGCGACGGCGTAGCTCACGAGCGCGGGGTCGACGTAGATCCCTTGCACGGCCTGCTGCAGCGACTGCAAGTCCGCGAGCGAGAGCGCCTGCCGCAGCTCTGGCGGCTCGACGAGTTGCCGGTGGACGACGGTGAGCTCTTCGTCGTGCTGCGGGTAGCCGATGACGACCTTGAGCATGAACCGGTCGATCTGAGCCTCCGGGAGCGGATACGTGCCCTCCGACTCGATGGGATTCTGGGTCGCCATGACGAGAAACGGATTCGGGACCGGGAACGTCTCGTGTCCGATCGTGACCTGGCGTTCCTGCATGACCTCGAGCAGCGCCGACTGCACCTTCGCTGGCGCGCGGTTGATCTCGTCCGCGAGCAAGAAGTTGCAGAAGACGGGACCGAGCTCGGTGTCGAAGGTTCCTTCGTCCGCACGGTAGATGCGCGTGCCGATGAGATCCGACGGCACGAGATCCGGAGTGAACTGGATGCGGGAGAAGCTCCCTCCCAGCACGCCCGCAGTCGTCTTGATGGTGAGCGTCTTAGCCAATCCCGGAACGCCCTCGATCAACAGGTGACCGTGGGCCAAGAGGCACACGAGAACGCGCTCGAGCATCTCGTCCTGCCCGGCGATGACCCGGCGGATCTCGAAGAGCGCCTGCTCGAGCTGTTCCTTGGCATCTTGCGGCGAGGGCACTGCGGCGTCGGTCGTAACCTCGGTCACGTCAAGCTCCTTGGTCGCTTGCGAGAGGTAAACGTAAGCACGCCAACCTGAGTTTTGGATGAAGAGCCGATTGCGTGGCTCAGGCGCGGCTATCTCGCCGCAGCGGATGCAGCTCCCGCGACGCCCGCGGTCCAGCGAGGGCGAGCGCTTAGCTCGCGCTACGCAGCGTCGCCGAGGGCGACCGCGACGGCCTCGTCGAGCGTCGATGCGACGACCGGCGCCGCCTCGAGTGCCTCGGGCTTCGTGCGGGCGGTCGGGACGAGTACGGAACGGGCGCCCGCGGCCTCAGCGGCCTCGACGTCCTCGACCGCGTCGCCGACGACGATGCACTTCTCGGGACGCGTCCCGAGCGCCGCCGCGGCGAGATAGATGAGCCCCGGCGCAGGCTTGCGGCACGGGCAGTCCTCGTCGGCGTCGTGCGTGCACTCGAGCCAGACGTCCACCGGGCCGACGAGCTCGTCCACGCGCGCATTCACCCGCGCTGTCTCCTCGCTCGAGAGCCCCTGGTCGCCCTGGCTGGTCACGACGGCGACGGAGACCCCGGCAGCCCGGGCTCGGGCAAGAGCGTCAGCAGCACCGGGGGCGAGCTCGAGCTGCGACGGATCGGACCCGCGCGCGAGCTCGCCGACGAGCGCGCCCTCGCGGTCGAAGAGGATCGCATCCGAGCGCGAGCCCTGCACCACGCGACGCAACGTCCGGCCGGCGCGGCGCACGATCGCCGCAGTCGTACCAGCAGTGCCGTTTGGATCTCTCTCGTCTGTCATAGCTCGTACACAGTGCCCTGCACGAGTTCGGGATTCGTAAGTACTGTCCTGCGCCGTCTCGGCGAGAATGCGCGCAATGCGGATCGCCGTCACTGGGCCGAGCGGCAGCGGCAAGACTTGGCTCTCGGAGCGCCTCGCGCAATCGCTCGCTGTTCGTCACGTCGAGCTCGACGCACTCCACCACGGCCCAAACTGGACGTCGTGCGGACCCGAGGTGCTGCGCGAGCGGGTGCTCGAGGCAACCGAGAGCGACGGCTGGGTCGCCGACGGCACCTATCAGGGCATGCTCGGCGACCTCGTGCTCCAGCGGGCGGAGATACTCGCGTGGCTCGACCTGCCGGTGCGGTTGGTCATGTGGCGGCTCCTGTCGAGGACACGCGTGCGCATCGGCCGGCGTGTGGAGCTGTGGAGCGGAAACCGGGAGGAGTCGTGGCGCGAAGCGTTCGGCTACCTGATCTGGCCCGCGTTCAAAGCTGCCTTCTCGAACCGCCGCACGGTCCCGGAGCGGATTGCGCGGAA
>Ga0136633_1000065_pt1 | contig 69499 bp, 53 predicted proteins | sample AntDrymeUQ832206_2_FD_105494 | JGI IMG/M metagenome (GOLD analysis project Ga0136633, IMG submission 105494) | Polar desert sand microbial communities from Dry Valleys, Antarctica - metaG UQ83 (22.06) | ecosystem: Environmental > Terrestrial > Soil > Desert | place: Antarctica: Dry Valley...
CGTCGTGGGCGTCGTGGGCGTCGTGGGTGGAGGGACGGGTGTAGAGGGACTCGGCCTCCTGGCTGCGGGCCAGCGTCCACAGCAGGTCGGAGAGGCGGTTGAGGTAGGGCACGACCTGGGAGCCCTCGGCCACCACCCCGAGCGACAGGCGCTCGGCCCGGCGCACCACCGTGCGGGCCACGTCGAGGAGGGCGGCGGTGCGGCCCTGGCCGGGCACCACGAAGTCGGTGGGCATGGTGAAGCCGGTGCCCACCTCGTCGATGCGCTCCTCCAGGGCCGACACCATGGCCGCCGTCACGAGGGTACGGCCCTCCTCCAGCTTGTGGCGGTTGGCGTGGTCGGTGGCCAGGTCGGCCATGAGCACCCACAGCTCGCGCTCGAGCCCGACGAGCTCGGTGTCGAGCGGCGACCCGGGCGCCGTCTCGGCCCGGGCCAGGCCGAGGAAGGCCTGGGCCTCGTCGACCGTGCCGTAGGCGTCGACAGCGGGCGAGTCCTTGCGCAGCCGGCCCCCGAAGTACAGGCCCGTCGTGCCGTCGTCGCCCCGCCGGGTATAGATCTTCATGAACTCCGGACACTACCGGCGACCATCGCTTCTCCGCGAGGGGCCGCGGGCCCACGGAATGCGCTGAAGGGCGGTCGCGACCGCCCGGTAGCCTGGGCTCGTGGGGGTCCCGAGCTATCTCGACGTGGTGCGCGAGCGCGTCGTGATCTTCGATGGCGCCACGGGCACCAACATCCAGCTGCGGGACCTGACGGCCGACGACTTCGGCGGCCCCGCCCTCGAAGGCTGCAACGAGGTGCTGGTCGATACCCGCCCCGACGTGATCGCCGACCTCCACCGGTCCTTCTTCGAGGTCGGCGTCGACGTGGTGGAGACCGACACGTTCGGCGCCTTCGCACCGGTGCTGGCCGAGTACGGCCTGGCCGATCGGACGCACGAGCTGAACGTGAAGGCGGCCCGCATCGCCCGCGATGTGGCCGACGGCTACGGCGGGTTCGTGGCCGGCTCGATGGGCCCGGGCACCAAGTTCCCGTCCCTCGGCCAGATCCGCTTCGTCGACCTGCGCGACGCCTACGAGGCCCAGGCCGTCGCCCTGCTGGAGGGCGGGGTCGACCTCATCATCATCGAGACGGTGTTCGACCTCCTGCAGGCCAAGATCGCCATGATCGCCGGCCGCCGGGCCATGGCCGCCGCCGGCCGACAGGTGCCGTTGCAGGTGCAGGTCACCATGGAGCTCACCGGGCGCATGCTGCCGGGCACCGAGATCGGCGCCGCCCTCACGACCCTCGAGGCGCTGCGCCCCGACGTCATCGGCCTCAACTGCGCCACCGGGCCCCAGGAGATGAGCGAGCATCTGCGCCACCTGTCGCAGCACGCCCGCACGCCCATCTCGTGCATCCCCAACGCCGGCCTGCCGTCGGTGGTGGACGGCAAAATGCACTACGACCTCACGCCTGACCAGCTGGCCGACCACCAGGCCCGGTTCGTCACCGAGCTGGGTGTGTCGGTGATCGGCGGGTGCTGCGGCACCACGCCCGAGCACCTGCGTGCGGTGGTGGAGCGCTGCCGCAACCTCACCCCGGCCGCCCGCCCGGCGCGCCCCGACCCGGGCGTCGCGTCGCTCTACAGCCACGTGCCGTACGACCAGTCCCCGTCGTTCCTCGTGGTGGGCGAGCGCACCAACGCCAACGGGTCCAAGAAGTTCCGCGAGGCCATGCTCGTCAGCGATTGGGAAACCTGCGTCGGCATGGCCAAGGACCAGGTGCGCGAAGGCGCCCACGTCCTCGACCTGTGCGTTGACTACACGGGTGAGGACGGCGTGTCCGACATGGACGAGCTGGCGTCGCGCTTCGCCACCCAGGCCACCCTGCCCCTGATGCTCGACTCCACCGAGCCCGAGGTCATCGAGACGGGCCTGCGGTGGATCGGCGGCAAGCCGCTCCTCAACTCGGTGAACCTGGAGGACGGCGACGCCCCCGGCACCCGCCTCGACAGCTTCCTCACGTTGGCGCGCGAATACGGCGCCGCCGTGGTGTGCACGTGCATCGACGAGGAAGGCCAGGCCCGCACGGCCGACTGGAAGTTCCGCTCGGCCAAGGCCATCCACGACCTGGCCGTCGGGCGCTACGGCATCGACCCCACCGACCTGTTCTTCGACGCCCTCGCCCTGCCCCTTTCCACCGGGATGGAGGAGAGCCGGAAGGACGGCATCGAGACCATCGAGGGCATCCGCCGCATCAAGACCGAGCTGCCCGGCGTGCGCACGATCCTCGGCCTCTCCAATGTGTCGTTCGGCCTCACGCCGGCCGCCCGCCACGTCCTGAACTCGGTGTTCCTGCACGAGTGCCAGCAGGCCGGCCTCGACGCCGCCATCGTGCACGCGGCCCGCATCATGCCGCTCAACAAGATCGACGAGCGGGCCCTCGAGGTGTGTCTCGACCTCATCTACGACCGCCGCCGCCCCGACTACGACCCGCTCCAGGTGCTGCTGGGCCTGTTCGAAGGCGTCTCCTCCGCGTCATTGGTGAAGGAGGACCGCAGCGACTGGCCGATCGAGAAACGCCTGTCACAGCGCATCATCGACGGCGACCGCGACGGTCTCGAGGCCGACCTCGACGAGGCGCTCGCCACCACGCCGGCGCTGGCCATCGTCAATGACACGCTCCTGGCGGGCATGAAGGTCGTGGGCGACCTGTTCGGCTCGGGCCAGATGCAGCTGCCGTTCGTCCTCCAGTCGGCCGAGACGATGAAGACGGCCGTGGCCCACCTCGAGCCCCACATGGAGAAGAGCGACCAGGGCGGCAAGGGGCGCATCGTGCTGGCCACGGTGAAGGGCGATGTCCACGACATCGGCAAGAACCTGGTCGACATCATCTTCTCGAACAACGGCTATGAGGTGCACAACCTCGGCATCAAGGTGGCCGTCACCGAGATGGTGGAGAAGGCCCTCGAGGTGGGCGCCGACGCCATCGGCATGAGCGGCCTCCTGGTGAAGAGCACGCTGATCATGCGCGAGAACCTCCAGGAGCTGAACGACCGCGGGCTGGCCCACATCCCCGTGGTGCTGGGCGGCGCCGCCCTCACCCGCCGCTACGTGGAGCACGACCTGCGGGGCGTCTACGAGGGCCGGGTCTTCTACGGCAAGGACGCCTTTGAGGGCCTGCGCACCATGGACAAGCTCATGGACCTGAAGCGCTCGGGCACCGAGGACCCCGACTTCGGCCGGGTGCAGACGGGTCGCGCCAAGCCGGAGCTGGCGGACGACGACACCGGTGCCGTGCCCGTGCCGGCCCGGTCGCCGGCGGTCGCCACCGACAACGAGGTGTTCAAGCCGCCCTTCCTCGGCTCACGCGTCGTGAAGGGCCTGGCCGTCGACGAGATCGCCACCTGGATCAACGAGACGGCCCTGTTCCGCAACCAGTGGCAGTTCCGGCCCGAGAAGGGGGGAGGCGAGACGGACGAGGCGTTCAAGGACCGTATCCGCCCCATCCTGCGCGAGCAGCTCTCCATCGCCAAGACCCAGGGGCTGCTGGTGCCGCAGCTGGTGTACGGCTACTTTGCCGCCAACGCCGACGGCGACGAGATCGTGGTGTGGGAGGACGACACCCGTACCACCGAGCAGGCCCGCTTCTCCTTCCCGCGTCAGCGCAAGGAGCCGTGGCTCGACATCTCCGACTTCGTGCGGCCGATCGGCTCCGGGCCCGACTACGTCGGCTTCTCGATCGTGACGATGGGCGCCACCGTGTCCGAGGCCACCGCCGCGCTGTTCGCCGGGAACCGGTACCAGGAGTACCTCCTCCTCCACGGCCTCGGCGTCGAGATGGCCGAGGCCCTGGCCGAGCTGTGGCACCGCCGCATGCGCGAGGAGTGGGGCTTCGCCGACGAGGACGGCCCCACGCTCACCGGCCTGTTCCGCCAGCAGTACCGGGGCGGCCGCTACTCGTGGGGCTACCCGGCCTGCCCCGACCTCACCGACAATGTCACCGTGGCACGCGTCCTGGACGCATCCCGGATCGGCGTCGAGGTGAGCGAGGAGACGGCGTTCCAGTACCACCCGGAGCAGACCACGTCGGCCATCGTCCTCCACCACCCGCAGGCCAAGTACTTCATCGCCTGATCGGGGGTCCGACCCTCAGCGGCCGCCGCCCCTGCCGGTTCGGCGTTCTTGTCGGCGAATCGTCGTGGTTTTCGCACCGTTTCGCCGACGAGTTGGGCGGCTTCCGCCCCCTGGGCCCGGCCGAGCGCCTAGCGACGGGCAGCTGATACGCTCAGGGTGTCGGAGGGGAGTATCCCCAATGCGGTCTTCGTCATCTCGGCCATCGGGCCCGGAGACCGCAGCCCCCAAAGGGCGGGAGAGACCTTCGGTTGACCGCCTGCGAGCCAACCGGAGAAACCCTTGCCTGTTCCGATGTTCTCCCCTGCAACCCTGACGCTGGGCGCCGCCGCCGGCGAGGCCGGCCGCCAGTTCGCCAGCTTCGACGTGCCCCTGTGGACGTGGCTGGCGCTGGTGGGCGCCATCGTCGTGATGCTCGTCGTGGACCTGCTCCTCGTGCACCGCACCGCCCACGTGATCAGCCTGAAGGAGGCGGCCATCGAGTCCGCCGTGTGGGTCTCGATCGGCTTGGCTTTCGGGGTCGTCCTGCTGGTCTGGCAGGGTGGGCAGGCCGGCGGTGAGTACTACGCAGGCTTTCTCATCGAGAAGAGCCTCTCCATCGACAACGTGTTCGTCTGGGCGGTGATCTTCTCGTTCTTCGCGGTGCCGCGTGAGTTCCAGTTCCGCGTCCTGTTCTGGGGCATCTTCGGTGCGCTGGTCCTGCGAGCCATGTTCATCTTCGCCGGCGTGTCGCTCATCGAGCGCTTCGAGTGGATCCTCTACATCTTCGGTGCGTTCCTGCTCTACACGGCCTGGAAGATCTCCCATCACGACGAGTCGAAGCAGGTCGACTACAACGCCAACATCGCCATGCGGCTCGTGCGCCGGGTCGTGCCCACCACGCCCCGCTACGACGGCCAGAAGCTGTTCACCCGTGAGAACGGGAAGTGGCTGGCCACGCCGTTGTTCGCCGTCCTGGTGCTGATCGAGGCCACCGACGTCGTCTTCGCCGTCGACTCGGTGCCGGCCATCCTCGCCGTCAGCCGCGAGCCGTTCATCGTCTTCGCCGCCAACGCCTTCGCCATCCTCGGCCTGCGCTCCCTCTACTTCCTGCTCGGGGGGATGCAGAACAGGTTCCGGTACCTCAACGTCGGCCTCGGCGCCATCCTGGCCTTCGTCGGTGTGAAGATGCTGCTGGTCGGGGAGCCGTTCGAGCTCCACCTGCCGACCTTCGTGTCGCTCGGCGTCATCGTCGTCGTCCTCGCCGTCGCCATCCTCGCCTCACTGCGGGCGGACGCCCGGGCCGGCCTCGCCGAGATCTCGGAGAGGGACTGAGCAACCCGCGGTCCGGTCCCGCTACGCCGGCTCGATGCTGCACCGTGAAGAGCCAGGCGGCCTTCCAGCGGTCTAGCTTCCCAGCAGGGCTGCGCAGGGAGGAACGGGATGGAACGAGTGGTGTTGGGCCGGAAGGAGAAGTCGATGATCGGCTTCCGGTGGAGCGGGAACGAGCCCAAGGACCTGAACGACCTGGACCTGGCCCTGGAGATCGGGGCCGTGTGGGAGGGTGACGAGCTCGTCACCCACAACATGGAGTCGCTCGTCTGGGAGTTGGAGCACCTGGGCGACGACTACATGATCGACAACGACTGACGGTCAGCGGCCACTGGCCGAGAAGTGCTGGTAGTCCTTGCCGGATGACCACGAGCCACCCCAGCCCCAGCCGATGGCGGCGAAGGCGGCGACCACCGGCCCGTCCCGGGTGATGAGGCCGGGGGTGGCTGCGTTGCGGGCCGTGTAGGCGGCGCCGGCCGGCGGCGACACGCCCGAACGGGTGACGTACGGGTTCTGGACGGGGTTGACGTCGACGGCCGAGCCGTAGGCGTGCTCGGACCAGCGGGTGGACCCGGTGGCGCTGCGGCAGTTGAAGGCGGAGGTGTTGTTGGCGGCCATCGACCGGTCGTCGTCGGCGCCGTACTCGTCGACCAGGCGCATGCGCTCGATGGGGAAGCGGGCGAGGAAAAGCCGCTCGAACACGCGCACGAGGGCGTCGGCGGACCGTACGTGCACCACCAGCTCGCCCACCTGAGGGCGTCCGTCGAAGCCCCAGTGGGAGACGGTGACGAGGCGGAGGTCCTCCAGGCCCACCGGGCATCCCGGCCGCCACGATGCGGTCATGCGGGCGGCGATGGCGTCGTCGATCACCAGGACCGAGCTCTCGAAGGGCTCGGTGACGGGCGGGGCGCCTGCCGCTGTCGCCGGCGTGGGGACGGGCGCAGCCGTCGCCGGGGGCGCCGCCGGCGCCGGAGCGGTTCGAGCCGGGCGGGTCGGCGCCGCCGTCGCCTTCGGAACGGGAGGGACGGCGGGGTCCGGCGCGGCCATCACCGCCGGCGCAGTGGCAGCCGAGGAGGTGGAGGAGGACGGCGGCGACGAGGTCGTCGAGGCGCCTGCGGAAACGGCCGGGGGCTGCTGGCCGCTGGACGAGCAGGCGGCCATCCCGAGGGCGAGCAGCGCAGCCACGACGAGGAGCACACGAGAACCGTACCGGGCTGGGCTGGCGTCATCGCCATTCCCCACGCCAAGCACGCCGGCATCACACAGCCCAGTGTGGTGGTGGCCACCGTGCCCGGCGGGGTCGACTTCGGGGCCGAGGACGCCCCTGCCGACCTGGTGTTCCTCATCGCGGCGCCGGCCGGCGCCGCTGACGTCCACATCACCGTCCTGTCCAAGCTGGCCCGGTCGACGAGCAGGCCTCGTACTACGGCGAGGTCTTGGCCGCCTTCCCAGGTCGGCGTGTGGTGTTCCGCACCCTCGACGTGGGCGCCGACAAGCCGCTGCCCTTCGTGGTCCGCGAGCCGGAGCCCAATCCGGCGCTCGGTGTGCGTGGCGCCGGCCGGGCGCACGCGCGTTCTTTGGACGGCGGGCATCGCAGAGCGGGATCCGGGGTCCAAAGAAGACGGGCGATGCGGCCAGACTGACCGGATGCAAGCTCCGTTCACAGCGACGTCCGGATGGCGGACGTGGAGGGGCGCAGAGCCTGAGCGGGCTACCACCGGCGGTGCGGGGGCGTGATGTCGCCTCGGGCCGTCGGCGTCGGGCTGATCGCCGTGTCGGCGGCGTCGTTCGGGGCCATGGCGATCTTCGCCCGGCTGGCCTACGACGGCGGGGCCGACATCACCGCCGTGCTGTTCCTGCGCTTCGCCATCGCCGCCCCGTGCATGGCCGTGCTGCTCCGTCTCCGCCGACAGCCGTGGCCCCGGGGACGGGTCCTCGCCGGTCTGATCGCCATGGGTGGCATCGGCTACGTGGGCCAGTCGCTGTCGTACTTCACCGCGTTGACGCTGGCGTCGGCCAGCCTGGTCGCCCTGCTGCTCTACGCCTACCCGGCCATCGTCACCGTGCTGTCCGCCGTGCTGTTCGGCGTCCGCCTCACGCCGGTTCGCATCGGAGCGCTCGTTTTGGCGCTCGCCGGTACCGCCCTCATCGTCGGCCCGGAGCTGTCGGGCCGGCCCATGGGCGTGACCCTCGGGGCGGCCGCCGCGGTCATCTACTCGGTCTACATCCTGGCCGGCAGCCGGCTCACCCCGCTGGCCGGCGCCCTGCCGTCGGCCGCCGTGGTGATGACCTCGGCGGCGGTGGTCTACGCCGTCGTGGCGCTGGTGCAGCGGCCGTCGTTCCCGACGACGCCGGGGAGCTGGGCCTCGGTCGTCGCCATCGCGCTGGTATCGACCGTCGTGGCCATCACGACCTTCTTCGCCGGGATGGAGCGACTGGGCGCAACCGACGCGTCGACGCTGTCGACCATCGAACCGGTGGTGACAGTTGCCCTCGCCTGGGCCGTGCTCGACGAGCGGCTGTCGGCGGCCCAGGTCGCCGGCGGCGTGCTGGTGCTCACCGCCGTTGTCCTCCTCGCCCGGGCCACCTCGCCCGCGCCCGGGCCGCTACCCCTTGACGCGCCGGTGCCCCCGTCGTAACAATGCGTCCGGGCGAGACCTGCCGCCTGACCTCACCGGGCCCACCCAGCGGGCCCTTGACGAGGCAAAGGGGAGTGCATCCTCGGGTCGCTGTCAGGTCAGCCCGGTGCGGACAGAGGTGCTGGGACTCGGCCCGTGCCGCGGAGGGACCGTGACAGCAGACAGGGGCTTCAAGCGGCTCGTGCGGGCGCGCGCCCGCCGGACCGGCGAGTCCTACGCGTCCGCCCGGCGTGCCCTTCTCGCCAGACGATCGGAGGACCGGATGACGGTGGTGCAAGTGGATGGCGACGCGCTGGTGAAGGTACTGGTCGAGGGGGTGAACATGGTGGAGGCAGAGCGGACCTTCGTTCTCCTCAGGGAGGCCGGAGGTGAGCGCCGGCTACCCGTGTTCATCGGGCCGCCGGAGGCGACGGCCATCGCCTTCGCCATGCAGGGCGTCCCCACGGTCCGACCGATGACCCACGACGCTCTCAAGCAGGCGATCGAGGCCCTCGGCGGCCGCATAGACAGCATCACGGTGGGCTGGCGGGCCGGGACGACGACCTTCACCGCCGACGTGCGAGTCGTGCTCCCAGATGGCATCGAGCGCCACCTTGACTGGCGGGTCTCCGACGCAGTGGCGATTGCCGTTCGCTGCACCCCGACGCCGGCCATCCTGGTGCCGGCCGCGTTGCTTGTCCCCGGAGCGAACGCGTCGTTGGCCGTCACACCGTTTCCTGTTCGCATGCAGCTGCGGTGCCGGTGCGGTGCCACGCTCCGTGTCACCGAGGCCGACCTCCGGCCATCGCCGGAGTCGGCTGGGACGGGCGGGTTGGCTGGGCCGCCCCAGGTCGTCGAGGCGGGGGTGACATGCCCCTCGTGTGGCGAGCACCGGGAGGTGCGGCTCGCCCGTCCACCGGAGGCCACGCTGTCGGAGGAGGGCAGCTGATCTGATCCTTCGGGTGAAACCCATTCCTGACTTTCTCTTGCGGGACAAGGGATTCTGTCACACCCTCGTGCTATGATCGAATGTATGTTCGGTACGACCGAGATGCGGGAGGTGCGAGAGGCGGTCGGCCGCTACGCCGCCGGTTTCGACCCCGCGCTGGTCACCGCCGCCGACGCCCAGCGCATCGTCGATGACGCGGTGGCGGCCGAGAACATGTTGGCCACCATCAAGGCGCTGGCGGCACGGCGGGTGTCGGAGACCGATCTGTGGCGCAAGGAGGGAGATGCCAGCCCCGCCCGGCGGCACGGCGGGTCCCACGGTCGATGGCCCTGCGGCTGCAACTCCTGCGGGCGCAGCGAAGGCGCCGGCCAACGGCACAGAATCTGCAGCCACTTCCTCGCTGTTCGCCGACGACCCGTTCCCGGGCTCGCCTGGTCCGGTCCCGGCCTCGGTGCCGACGAGAGACCCGGAGCCGGCACCCCGGCCGCCGAGCCCGGCCAAGGTCATCGTGCGTGTTGACTGGGACGCTCTGATCCGGGGCTGGCCCATCGACGGCGAGGTGTGCGAGATCGCCGGGCTCGGCCCCGTACCGGTCTCCGCCGTGCGGGCGATGATCACCTCGGGCGATCCGTTCTTGGCGACGGTGGTCACCAAGGGCGTCGATGTGGTGAACGTGGCCCACCTGGGCCGGCGGGCCACCGCATTCCAGCGCAGCGGCCTCGACTGGCTGAGCCCCGAGTGCATCACCCTCGGCTGCAACGCCAAGGCCCGCCTGGAAATCGACCATCGCGTCGACTGGGCCGATTCGAAGATCACCCTGCTACGCGACCTGGAACATCACTGCGACCACCACCACGACCTGAAGACGTTCCACGGCTGGGCACTCGTCGAGGGGTCGGGCAAGCGGCCCATGGTGCCTCCAGACGACCCCCGCCATCCTCGCCACGCCCAGAAGGGGCCGGCGCCGCCCGGCGATGCCGACGCTGCGTGACGCCGTCCGGAAAGTCGGTGATTGCCCGGGCGGCGGCCTCGCGTCCTGCCGGCGGACGCATGCGGTCCGCGGCAAGGAATCAGGTTGGCGCGGTGCGGCGGGTTGTCGCCCATGACCGTCGCTCCTGGTCAAAGGCAGACTGTGCCATCGCCGTCGTCGTCTTCTTCCATGCACATCCTGATGACGAGGCCATCTTCACGGGCGGCACCGTGCTCCGTCTGGCCGCCCTCGGCCACCGGGTCACGCTCGTCGTCGCCACCAGCGGTGAGCTCGGGATTCCCCACCCCGAAGGTTCCACCGAGCAGCTGGCCCGCGTGCGCCGGCAGGAGACCCGACGGGCCGCTGCGTTGCTGGGGGTCTCGCGGGTCGACTTCCTCGGGTATCCGGACTCGGGCCTGGCGGGCGACGCAGCCAACGTGGCGCCAGGGGCATTCGCGTCGGTCGACGTCGATGAGGTCGCGACGCGCCTGGCCGCGCTGCTGGTCGAGGAGCGGGCCGATGCCCTCGTGGTCTACGACGAGACCGGGATCTACGGTCATCCCGACCATGTCCAGGTCCACCGGGCCGGTCACCGCGCGGCGGCGCTGGCCGGCGTGGCGACCGTCTACGAGGTCACCATTGACCGCGAGTACCTCCATTTCGTGGAGACCCACCTGGTCGAGGAGGCCATCCTCGCGGGGGATCTCGGCCTCGCCCGTTCCCACATCGGCGTGCCGACGGTACTGCTGACGACGACCGTCGACGTGACGGCGCAACTGGAGCGGAAGCGGTCGGCGATGGCGGCGCACGCCAGCCAGATCCCCGAGACCACGTCTGCGATGCAACTGGGGCTGGAGCAGTTCGCGGCTGTCTACGGCTGGGAGTGGTTCATGCGCCACGGCCCGCCGGGGCCCATCGACGACCTGTGAAGCCGACGACAGAGGGGGAACCCATGACCGGAAAGCGGGTCCCAGGGACGTACGTCAGCCGGATGAGAGCACGGCGCGGGCCACCAGGTCGGTGCCGAAGGCGGTGAGGATGGCGAGGTAGAGCAGGCCGGTGGCCGCCATCACGGCCGAGTAGGCCCGTTCCTTCAGGGCCGCCTTGGTGACGCCCGTGAGGATCAACGTGGTGACCGCGCACGTCGCCCAGAACCACCCCAGCAGGCCGCCGTAGCCGTCGTCGATGGTGCCGGAGAACACCGAGAACATGCCGGTGGGCCAGATGAGGGCGCCGACCTCGATCGGCCACACCAGCGCCAGCCACCGGTTCAGCTCGAGCAGCGGAGCCCGGCCGAGCCCGGGCTGCACGAGATACCAGTGGCCGAGGAGCATGGCGTCGGTGACGGCGCCGAGGAAGGCGGCGCCCACCAGCGTGCGCACGACGGCCAGCACATCGGGGCCGCCGGCTGCGAGGCCGGCTGCGACCAGCCCCATGGCGCCGATGACCGGGGCCACCAGGTCGGCCACCGGCGGGAACTCGGGCACGGAGGCGTCGGGCCCTGACGGCTCCCGCTCGATGCCGGTCATGGCCGCCACCCGGGCCGAGCGGCGCTCGAGGCGGGCCCGCTCCCCCGCAACGCCGGCCCGTCGCCGCACGATCGACAGGATCAGCGCCACGCCGCTCGTCACCGCCACCAGCGCCGAGCACGCATCCCGCACCGGCACCGGTCCGAACATCCGGCCGACCACCACCGCCCCGGCCGCCATCACCACGTACGTGCCCCGCAGCAGCCACCCGTAGCCGATCCCCACCTGGCGGCGCCGAGTGGTGACCCACAGGAACAGCAGTCCCCCGGTGGCCCACTGGAGCAGCACGGTGGCCGCGTCGAGGCGGATCACCGGCGGACCGATTCCACCGCGCACGCGGGCGGCGCTTCGCCGTGCGGTCCGACCGACCGGGCGCTGTTCATGCGGCGATGGCGTTCGGATTCCGAACGCTCCTGCCGCATGAACGGCGGCCGGACCGCTGCCGCGGGTACACGACGAGCGTCACGAAAGGGCGGTGGTGGCAGCGCAAGGGTCCACGTCAGGCCACGACGGCGAGGTCGTGCGACACCGTGTTGAGCGGCTCGGGGCCGGCGCCGGTGGCCACCACGATGTCCTCGATGCGGGCGCCCCACCGCCCCTCCACGTAGATCCCGGGCTCGATCGAGAAGGCGTGGCCGGCCACCAGGGCCTCGCAGTTCCCGCCCACCAGGTACGGGTCCTCGTGCTCTTCGAGCCCGATGCCGTGGCCGGTGCGGTGCAGGAACTGGGGGCCGTAGCCCGCCTCCTCGATCACCCGGCGGGCGACGCCGTCGACGTCCTCGCACGGCGTGCCCACGACGGCGGCCTCGACGGCCAGTGCCTGGGCCCGCTGGACGGCGGCATAGAGGTCGCGGAACTCGGCGGGCGGCCCGCCGGTGAACACGGTGCGGGTGGTGTCGGAGCAGTACCCGTCGACCGTTCCCCCGAAGTCGCACACCACCGCCTCGCCCTCGCCGATGGTGCGCCGGCCTGGCTCATGGTGCGGGCTGGCGGAGTTGGGGCCGCTACCCACGATGGCGAAGTTGACCTTGGTGTGACCCTCGGCCAGCAGGCGGGCCGTGAGATCCGCCGCCACCTCCGCTTCCGTTCGACCCACCATGGCCACGTCGCCCGCCACCAGTGCGGCGGCCACCCGGTCGGCGGCGGCAGCGGCCCGGCGCAGGGCGGTGACCTCCTCGGCGTCCTTCACCGCCCGTAACGGACCGGTGACGACGGACGCCGCCTGCCACGAGGCGCCGGGGAGCGACGCCTGCAGCTGGAGCACGAAGGTGGCCCACGTCCGGTCGGAGACAGCGAGCCGGGCCCGGCCGCCGACGAGGCGTGCCACCACCTCGACGGGATCCTCGACCTCACTCCACGGCCGCAGCGCGAACAGGCCGGCGTCGTGCTCCACGCGTGGCGCCTCCAGCATCGGCACCACCAGGGTGGCCTCGCCGTCGGACGGCAGCACCAGCATGGTGAGACGCTCGAGGGGCATCGCCTCGTAGCCGGTGACCCACGGCAGGTCGGCACCGAGCGAGAGCAGCAGGGCGTCGACGCCGAGCGCCTCCATGCGCGACCGCACCCGCTCCATCCGATCGACCCGGCTCATGCAGGCAGCGTAAGGCCGCAGCCGAATCCGGTCGGCAAACCGTCGAGAACTTCGCAGCGGTTCACCGACCAGAACGACCGGGCGACGCATCACCCGCCACGAAGGGAGGTCAGCGAGCGGCTGCGCCGGCCGCGTCGCGGGCGTGGTAGCTGGAGCGGGTGAGGGGTGACGCCTGCACGTGGGCGAAGCCCATGGCGGCGCCTGCCTCGGCCAGTCGGTCGAACTCGTCCGGATGCCACCACCTCGCGACGGGCAGGTGGCCGGCGGTGGGCCGCAGGTACTGGCCGAGGGTGACGATGTCGACCCCCACGCCCCGCAGGTCGGCCAGCGCGCCGAGCACCTCCGGCTCGGACTCGCCCATCCCGAGGATGAGCCCGGACTTGGTGGTGAGCCCGGCGTCCTTGGCCCGGGCCAGCACGGACAGGCTGCGGGCGTAGGAGGCGGACGGCCGCACCGCCCGCTGCAGGCGCGCCACCGTCTCGAGGTTGTGGTTCATCACCTCGGGCCGGGCGGCGAAGATCGTGGCCAGGGCGCCGGCGTCGCCCTTGCAGTCGGGGATCAGCACCTCCACCGCCGTGCCGGGGCAGCGGGCCCGCACGGCGTGGATCGACGCCGCGAAGGCGGCGGCGCCGCCGTCCGCCAGGTCGTCGCGCGCCACGGCCGTGATCACCGCGTGTTCGAGGCCCATGGAGGCGACGGCGTCCGCCACCCGGTCGGGCTCGCCCGCATCGAGCGCCCCGGGATGGCGGGTGTCCACGAGGCAGAAACCGCAGGCGCGGGTGCAGCGGGACCCGTTGATCATGAACGTGGCGGTGCCCGCCGACCAGCACTCGAAGATGTTCGGGCAGCCCGCCTCCTCGCACACGGTGGTGAGCGACCGGTCCCGTAGGTCACGCTTGAGGGCCTGGTAGGCGGGGCCCATCTCGGCCTTCGCACGGAGCCAGTCCGGCTTGCGCTGGTCGAGGGCGAGCCCGGCGGCCGCGTCGACACCGGCGCCCGCGAGGCGACCCAGCAGGCGCACGGGAACGCCGGCGGCGGCCGCAGCAGGGCCGACGGACGCAGTGACGGCCGACGATGACGCTGATCCGCAGGGCACGGCCTCGAGACCGGCGGACGGTCGGGTCCTGCCCGACAGCGCCTCGACACCGGCGGACGCGGCACGCCACGCCACGTCCTGGCGCTCGACCCCGGCGCGCCCCCACCGCTCCCCGGCCCTCGCCGCCACCGCGTCGACGACCTGGCGCATGGTCACGGTGAGGCCCTCGGCGGCGAGCGACGTCACGCCGCGGCCGACGAGGCCGCACGGCACGATGTGGTCGAAGCGCGAGAGGTCGGGATCGACGTTCAGGGCGAAGCCGTGCATCGACCGGCCGCGGGTGATGCGCACGCCGACGGCGGCGATCTTGCGCTCGCCCAGCCACACGCCCGGCAGGCCGGCGCAGCGGGTGGCGCCCGCCAGTCCGAGATCCGCGAGGGCGTCGATCACCACCTGCTCGACGGCGTGGACGTGCGCGGTGGTGGCGCCGGGGACGGGCGGCACCGACAGGACGGGATAGCCCACCAGCTGGCCCGGCCCGTGCCAGGTCACATCGCCGCCCCGGTTCGTGCGCACGAGGTCCCCCGGCAGGTCGGCCGGCGGCACGAGCACGGAGTCGGGCGTCGCCCGCACGCCGAGCGTGTAGATGCCCGGGTGCTCGAGGAGCAGCAGGTGCTCGTCGCCCGACCGTGCGTGCAGGGCGGTCTGGAGGGCGTGGGCGTCGGCGAAGGGGACCCGCCCGAGCCACCGGACCCGGAGCGGGCCCGAGCTCATCCCGGCAGGCGCAAGCTCATGCCAGTTCCTGGCTCCAGTCCCTCGTCTCCAGGATCTCGCGGAGGCGGGCGAGGAAAGCGGAGGCGTAGGCACCGTCGAACGCCCGGTGGTCGAAGGCGATGGCCAGGTTGCCGACGGGATGCACGGCCACGCCGTAGCCCCCGCCGGGCAGGGGGACCGCCACCGGCTTCGGCTTCACGCCGTCGGTGGACAGGATGGCCACCTGGGGCTGGTTGATGATCGGCGCGGTGAGGAAGGTGCCGTAACCACCCGGGTTGGTGATGGTGAAGGTACCGCCCGAGATGTCGTCGGCGCTCAGCTTCTTGGATCGGGCCCGGCCGGCCAGATCGCCGATCTCCCGGGCCAGCGCCCGCAGCCGCTTGTCGTCGGCGTCGTGCACCACGGGCACGATGAGGCCCTCGTGGGCCAGGTCGACGGCCACGCCGAGGTTCACGTAGTGGTGCACGATCAACTCGTCGTCGCCCACCGTGGCGTTGACGGCCGGGAAGTCGTGGATGGCGTCGATGACGGCCCGGGCGATGAAGGGGAGGTAGGTGAGGCTGACGCCCTCCTCCTCCTTGAAGCGCTGCCGGGCGGGCAGACGGGCCCGGTCGACACCGTCGTAGTCGACCTCGATGACCACGAGGGTGTGGGCCGACGTGTCGAGCGACCGGCGCATGTGCTCGGCCGTCCGCCGCCGGATCTTCGAGAAGGGCACCGACTCGTCCTGGCCCGAGACCCGTGCCGGAGCGACACCGTTCCCGGCCGCCGCGGCGGCAGCCGGGGCGGTCGCTGCCGGGGCGGCGTCGGACGCCGATGCCGGGGTGGATGACGAGGCCGGGCGGGCCGGGCCGCCTGCACCGAGGCGGTCGATGACGGCGAGCACGTCGGCGCGGGTGATCCGGCCGCCGGCGCCGGTGGCGCTGACCTCGTCGGGACGCAGGCCGTGCTCGTTGAGCAGGCGGCGCACGACGGGCGACAGCACCCGGCCCTCGGCACCGGCTGCGCCGTCACCGCCACCCGTGGCGGGGACCGGCTCCGGGGCAGGGGCGGGCGCTGGCGAAGCGGCGGGCGCCGGCTCCGGGGGCACGTCCTGCTCCTGTCCGTCGACGACAGGACCGGTGGCACCCGCCGCCTCGTCCTCCGTCGCCTCGTCCTCGCCCGGTGCGGCAGGGGGGGCAGCGCCGTTGCCGCCGACCGCCGCGTCGGCGGCCGCCGGTGCCGCCTCGCCGCCGTTGGTCGCGGCTTCGGCCGGGGCGGACGAGGCGTCGGTGATGACAGCGAGCTTGGCGCCCACGTCGGCCGTCTCCCCTTCCTGCACGAGGATCTCGGCCAGCACCCCGGCCGCCGGCGACGGGACCTCGGAGTCGACCTTGTCGGTGGAGACCTCGAAGAGGACCTCGTCCTCGGCGACGGCGTCGCCGACCTTCTTGGCCCACCGGGTGATGGTGCCCTCGGTCACCGTCTCGCCCAGCTGCGGCATGGTGATGTCCATTAGGCGTGCAACCCCCTTCCGGTGAGCGCCAACATCGTCTCCCCGAACGTCTCGGACAGGCTCGGGTGGGGCTGGATGTAGGCCGCCACCTCGTCGGGGGTGGCCTCCCAGTTGACGGCCAGGTAGCCCTGGCCCAGTTGCTCGGTGACCCACGGCCCCGCCATGTGGACGCCGAGGATGCGGCCCGCCCGCCCGTCGGGGCCCTTCTCCGCGATCACCTTCACCAGGCCCTCGGTGTCACCCACGATCATGGCCCGGCCGTTGCCGGCGAACGGGTCCTTCTTCGTCACCACGTCGAAGCCGGCTCCGCGGGCCGCCTCCTCGGTCATGCCGGCGAAGGCCACCTCGGGATGGCAGTAGATGCACCAGGGCACCTTGGCGTAGTCGACCGGTACCGGCGACTCGCCCAGGATGTCCTTCACGGCGACGATGGCCTCGGCGAAGCCCACGTGCGCGAGCTGCGGCGTGGCGATGAGGTCGCCGACGGCGTAGACACCGGCCTCGGTGGTGCGGCACAGGTCGTCCACCTTCACGAAGCCCCGGTCGTCGATCTCGACAGCAGCGCCGTCGCCGAGCAGGCCGTCGGACAGCGGGCGCCGGCCCACGGAGACGACCACGGCGTCGACGGTGACCTGCTCGCCCTCGCCGAACAGCACGGTGGTGCCGCCGCCGTCCTGCGGCTTGTGGCCGGACACCTGCACGCCGAGGCGCACGTCGATGCCCCGCTTCTTGAACGATCGGGCCACCACGGCGACCACGTCGGCATCGCAACCGGGAAGCATGCGGGGGAGGGCCTCGAGCACCGTGACCTGCACGCCGAGGTCGCTCATCATGGAGGCGAACTCGCAGCCGATGGCGCCGGCGCCGATGACGGCGGCGGTGGCGGGGAGCTGCTCGAGGTCGAGGACCTCGTCGGAGGTCATCACGATGCGGCCGTCGACGTCGAAGCCATCGATGGTGCGGGGCACCGATCCGGCGGCGAGGATCACCGACGTGCCGTGCAGCACGGTGCCGTCGTCGATCTGGACGGTATGGTCGCCGACCAGCTTCCCCGTGCCGGCGAAGGTGGTGATCTTCCGGCGCTTCATCAGGCCCTCGAGGCCCTTCCAGAGCTGGTCGACCACCTTCTGCTTGCGCTGCTGGCTGACCGAGAACTCGATGGCGGGCCGGCCGGCCCGGACGCCGAACTCCTCGGCCCCCGCCACCGTGCGGAACACGGTGGCCGTCTCCAGGAACTCCTTGGCCGGAATGCAGCCCCGGTGCAGGCACGTGCCGCCGACCTTGTCCTTCTCGACGACGGCGATCGACAGGCCTGCGCCCGCCGCGTAGAGCGCAGCTGCGTAGCCCCCGGGGCCTCCGCCGATGACGACGATGTCGAACTCCTGTGCCGTACGGACCACCTCCCCTTCCGACGGGCAGCCTAGTGACGCCTGCCGGAGTCGGTTCCTGGGCCGGAGGTCCGGTGCGGCGGGATCAGATCTTGGTGAAGGCCTGGGCGGCCAGGACGAGGCCGACGGTGACGATGACGGCGCCCGTGAGCGTGGGCAGCACCCGGTTGAACACGAGCAGTCGGGTGCTCCAGGACGAGGCCATGCCACGACGCTCGAGCGCCCCCCGGGTCTTGAGCAGGATCAGGCCGGCGCCGGTGAGGGTGAGCGCCATCCCCACGCCGTAGGCGAGCACGAGGACGACGCCGAACCAGGTGCGGTCCAGGGCGATGGCGCCGAGGATCACGACGACGGCCGACGGGCTGGGCAGGAAACCGCCCACGAAACCGATGGCCAGCATGCTCCCCAGGGTGAGGGGTCGGCTGGTGTCGAGCGGGGCGTGGGTGTGGAAACGGCCGCCGTGCGCGTGCGGGACGGCGTCGTGGTCGTGCGGGTCGCCATCGTGGGGATGGGCGTGGTCGTCGTGGGCGTGGTCGTCGTGGGCGTGGTCGTCGTGGGCGTGGTCGTGTCCGACCGCCTGCGTGTCGTGGCTGTGGTGCGCGTGGGCGGGCGCCCGCTGCCGCCATGCCCGGATGAGGAGGCCGGCGCCGATGGCGGCCAGCATCAGCCCGCTGGCCAGGCCGAGGTAGGGGTAGAGCCGCTCCGGCGCCACGATCGTCGAGGCGGAGATGGCGAGGCCGAGAACGAGGACGCCGAACGTGTGGGTGAGCGTCACCGTCCCGGCGATGAGGGCGGCCTGGCGCATCGAACCGTTCTGGCCCACCAGGTAGGCCGCCATCACCGTCTTGCCGTGGCCGGGGGCGAAGGCGTGGATCGCTCCCAGCAGGGTCGACAGGCCGACGGCCACGAGCCCGAAGCCGAGGGTGAGGCGCTGGCGGGCGACGAACGACGTGAACGCCTTGGTGGCCCGGTCGACGCCGCGCGGCAAGGGCGCGGAGGGTGAGCCCACGGTCGGGCCCGCGGCCGCCAGCGGAGGCCCGCCCGGCGTCACCGTGAACCGGATGGCCCGTTCGTCGAGGGGCGCCTGCAGGAGGTCCGGGGGGTAGGCGGTGAGCTCCGCGCTCACGGACGAAGCCCGCAGGCCGCTGCCGGCGAGCGTGACGCGGTCACCGGCGGCGCTGATCTCCCGCCACCCGGTGCGGTCGACGAAGTTGGTGCTGCTGTAGGCGACCGTGCTGCCGCCGCTCAGGTCGGCGGCCGCTTCGAGCGTGCACGTGAGCCGGAGGGTCGTGAGACCCGCCTGGCCCATCGGGAACGACAGCTCCGTCGCCCGCACATCCACAGCCACGTCCCGGTCGTCGACAGCGAGCCGGACGTTCCGACGTATGTCGTCACAGCGGCGGCGCCGGAAGGCGGCCAGCTCGGTGCCGTCCGTCGTCCCGTCGCCGTCGTCGTCGATCTCGGATTTCGTCTGGAACGTGGGTATCTCGGCCATGTCGAGGACGAACCTGACCGTGACGCCGTCGGTGCGCACAACCACGCCGCTGTACGTGTTCACCGTGAAGTTGCCGAGCGGGTGGGCGTCCGCCGGCCCCGCTGCGCCGAGCAGGAGGACGACCATGACGGCGAATGCAGCGAGCACACGCGCCGGGCGCCGAGCCGGTTGGCGTTGGACGCACACATGGTGTCTACGTGGCGTCGGATCATCCAGATGATCGACCGGCTCGTAGAACCATCGCAATGCCCGTTCTGAAAGCACGCTGGCTGTTTACCCGCCTGGCCGTCCCGGTCGCCGCCGGCGTCGTCATCCTGACAGGCGCCTGCGCCGACGAGGCCCAGCCCACGGCAGCGACGACCACCACCTCGGCTGCTCCTGCTCCCGATGGCCAGGAATCGGCGGCCGACCCGCAGCCGTCGCCCCGCCAGGCGACCGAAGCCCTCCTGGCGGCGGAGAAGTCGGGGGATCACGCCGCCTCGTACCGCCTGCTCACGGGCAGCGCCCGCAAGGCCCTGTCGGCGGGGGCGTGGGCCCGTCGCCGCAGCGAGGTGCCCGCCATCACCGGGTTCAGCGTCGAGTCGGCCGAGGGCGACACGGTCGTCGCCGTGGTCGAGCACCAGCCCGGCCTCGATCCCTTCATCGGCCTGAGCCCGGCGAGGGAACGCCAGACGTGGCGAGCCCGCAAGGAGGGCGGCGGGTGGCTCCTCGAACCGGAGCCGGTGGTGAAGGCCCTGTACCCGCCGGCCGCCGAGGCCGCGCCGGCAGCCCTCGCCTGGGCACGGGCCGTGCAGTCCTGTGACGCCGAGGCCGTGCGGTCCGCCCAGGCGGTCGACGTGCTGTTCGGCACGAGCGACGCTCCGGCCGGGCTCTGCAAAGCGGCGGGGACCTTGGCGGTGGGCGAGGTCGGAGCACTCGATGCGGGCCCGTCGTCGCAGGAACTGGTGTCCCAGTACGGCACGGAGGCCCTCGAATGGGCCCGCACCGTCGCCGTCACCGGGGGGCCCCGGCCCTTTCATGTAGTCCTTGCGCCGATCGGCTCCGTATGGAGTGTGGTCGGAGTCTTCGAACCGTGAACCGACGAACCGTGAACCGACCAACCACAACGAAGGGGAGAGCCTTGCGCATTCGAGGAAAGCTGCTGGCGGCAGGCACTGCCGTCGCCACCATGGGACTGGCCGGGATATCCGGCGGATTGCCCGCAACGGCGTCGAGCCACCGCGAGGCGCCGCTGATCAGCCAGGATCCGGTGGCCGACAACACCGACGTCTACATGTTCCGTGACCCGGTCGACCCCACGAAGGTCGACATCATCGCCAACTTCATCGGGCTCGAGCAGCCGGCCTCCGGCCCCAACTTCGTGCGCTTCGGCGACGACGTGCTGTACGAGATCCACGTCGACAACGACGGCGATGTCCAATCTGACATCACCTACCAGTTCCGGTTCCGCACCACGGTCCGCAACCCGAACACGTTCCTCTACAACACCCAGCAGATGACGACGCCGGGCGACGCGGACCGCAACGTCGTGCAGACGTACTCCGTCCGCCAGGTGAACGAGAACGGCTCGAGCACCATGCTCGTCACCGACGCCCTCACCCCGCCCGAGAACGTCGGCCCCCGCTCGGTGCCCCTCGACTACGAGGCCTCGCTGGCCCAGCCCTCGATCGCCAACCTGGCAGGTGGCGGCAAGGTGTTCGCCGGCGCCCGCAAGGACGCCTTCTACGTCGACCTGGGCTCGGTGTTCGACCTGCTGGGTGTGCGCCCGGCGCCGTTCAACGAACTGCACGCCATCGACCTGCCGGCCGAGCCGGCGCGCGACGGCCTGGCCGGCAAGAACGTGCACACGATCAGCCTCCAGCTGCCCATCGCCTCGGTCACCAAGAACGGCAACGTCCCCACGGTCGTGGACGCCAAGGACTCGGTCATCGGCGTCTACGCCTCCACCAGCCGCCAGAAGGTGCGGGTGCTGTCGCCTGCCGGGGCCCCGCCCCGCACCGCCGGCAAGTGGGTCCAGGTGAGCCGCCTGGGGATCCCGCTCGTCAACGAGGTGCTGATCCCGCTCGGCCTCAAGGACAAGTGGAACGCCACCGACCCGGCCGACGACGCTCAGTTCTTCGGCAACATCCTCGACCCCGAGCCGGCCAAGCTGATCAGCGCCCTCTACGACGAGGCCTACGTCGACAAGGCGACCAAGGTGCCGCCGGGCGGCGCCACCAACCGGCCCGACCTCCTCAAGCTGCTGACCGGCCAGCTCATCGGGCTGTCGGCCGCCAACGCGCTGCCGCCGGCCGACCTGCTGCGGCTCAACCTGGCCGTGGCCGCCGACACGGTGGGCAACATGAACGCCGCCACCGGCCGCCTGGGCGCCCTCGACGGCGACGCCAAGGGCTTCCCCAACGGCCGCCGGCTGCGTGACGACGTGGTGGACATCGAGCTGCGGGTGCTGTCCGGCCTGCTCCTCGGCCCCCCCTACGCCGACGGCGCCAACCCGCTGCTCGGCGACGCCGTCAATGCCAGCGACCGCCCCTACCTGAGCGTGTTCCCCTACCAGGCCACGCCCATCAGCGGCTTCGACCAGAACGACCAGGCCGACCCGCTGGCCCCGTAGGGCCACTCCACAACCCACCCCATGCACTCCCGCCGCCGCCTGGCCATCGTGGCCGGACTCGCCATGCTGGCCGTCGCCCCGGGCTGTTCCCGGGGCGACGGCGGCGGCGGAGCCGTCTCGGCAGCCACGTCCCCCTTCGTCGCCGTCGACCCGGCCAGCACCTCGCCGACCGACCAGGCGATCGCCAAGGCCCAGGACCGGCTCCGACTGGACGGCAGCGACAGCGCCCGCCTGGCCCTCGCCCAGGCCTTCCTCCAGAAGGTCCGCGAGACGGGCGACCCGTCCTTCTACACACGCGTCGACGCCCTCCTCACCGAGACGGCCCGTGACCGGGAGGACGACCCGCTCGTGCTGGTGGCCCAGGGCGCACTGGCCCTGGCCCGCCACCAGTTCGCCGACGCCCTCGAGCTCGGGCGCAAGGCGACGGCGGCCGCCCCCGGTAACGTCTCGGCCCTGGCCGTGGTGGTCGACGCCCTCAACGAGCTCGGCCGCTACGACGAGGCTCTCGACGCGACCCAGGCCATGGCCGACGCCCGGCCCAACCTGGCGAGCCTGGCCCGGGTGTCCTACGCCCGGGAGCTCCGGGGCGACCTCCCCGGCGCCGTCGGCGCCATGACCCAGGCGGTGACCGCCGGCGCGGGGTCGGGCGAGAACGTCGCCTACGTGCAGGTCCAGCTGGGCAACCTCCTGCTGACCTCGGGTGACGTGGCCGGCGCCGAGGCCTCCTATGCGGCGGCCGAGGAGTCATTCCCCGGCTTCCCCCTCGCCAAGGCGGGACGGGCCCGCGCCCTGGTCGCCCGGGACGAGCCCGGCGCGGCGGCCGACCTGCTGGCCGAGGTCGTCCAGGTCCTTCCAACGGCCGAGCACGTCATCGCCCAGGGTGACGCCCTCGCCGCCGCCGGGCGCCCGAGGGAGGCGACCGAGGCCTACGCGCTGGTGGATGCCATCGCCAAGCTCTACCGGGCCAACGGCGTCAACGTCGACCTCGAACTGGCCCTGTTCACGGCCGACCACAAGCCGGGTGGCGCCGCCGTGAAGCAGGCCCGCCAGGCCGCCGAGCAGCGGCGCAGCGTGGCCGGCCACGACGCCCTGGCCTGGAGCCTGTTCACCGCCGGAAAACCGGCTGAGGCATGGCCCGAGGCCGAACGGGCGCTCCGCCTTGGCACCCGAGACCCGCAGATTCGCTTCCACGCCGCGTCGATCGCCCTGGCCCGTGGGCAGCGCACTGTCGCCGCCCGTCACATGGCCGTGGTGCTCGAGACCAACCCCCGCTTCTCGGCCGTGCTGACGCCCGACGTGACCCGTCTGGCCGGCCGGCTCGACCTCACCGTGCCCCCGCCTTTGCAATGAGCGCCTCCCCGGCGCCGTCTCCGACGGCTGCCGGTCCATAGCCCACACCACGCCTGCCCCGGCTCCCGCCGTCAGGCAACTCCAGGAAGGCTCCGTCTTGCAACCACGTTCGCGCACCCGCCGGATCGTCCGCATCACTGTCCTCGCCGCGGTAGCGGCAGGCCTACTCGTCGGCCCTGCCGGCGCCGTCCACTGGCCGTTCTTCGGCGGCGACGCCGGCCGGTCGGGGTACCAGCCGGTCGACGAGGGCTCCGGCTCCATCGACTTCCTCTACACCAAGACCGGCGCCGAGGACCGCAACATCGTCACCTCCATCCTCACCGGTGCGGGCATGCCGGCCGAACAACGGGTGCTCTACGGCACCGCCGACGGCCGCATCCACATCCGCAAGCTGCTCGACGGCGCCGTCGTAGGGGCGGCCGCCGGCATCGACGTGAGCGACGAGCCGAACGCGTTCGGCGACGGGGCCGTGGGCAGCGCCAGCTTCACCGAGACCTCGTCGGGCACCGCCCAGGGCCAGGTGTACGCCCCGCACAACGACGCCGCCGGCGTGAGCATCGCCCAGGTGGACGAAGCCACCGGCACGCTGGTGCAGGACGTGCCCGTCGCCGCCGCCGCCGGATTCGACGTCAACAGCTCCGCCCTCATGGGCGCGGCTGACGCCGCCGGCACCCGCGCGCTGTTCTTCGTGGCCGAGAGCGCGACCGGTGAGCAGGCGCTGTTCCGGGTCCCCGTGACAAACGCCGCCACGACCGCAGCCGCCATCGGGGCAGCCACCAGGACGCCCGACGTCAACGCCAACCCCGAGGCCAGCCCCACCCTCGCCTTTCTCGAGACGCCGGGCGGTACCGGCGCCGCCGTGGCCTATGTGGCCCTCGGCACGCTGGACGGCAGGGTGCGCACCTTCGCCGCCTCCGACCTGACGGCCGGCCCCTCGGCCCAGATCGCAGGCGCCAACGACGAGGTGCAGACTCCGTCGGTGCCGGTGAGCGACACGGGCCTCACACCCGGCAGCGCCGGGAGCAACGCCACCAAGGCGCCGTTCCTGTACGTGGCCAGCTCGGTCAACTCGCAGTTCGACGACGGGGCCACGCGGGTCCACCGCTTGGCCCAGGCCGGCAACGCCGCCACCTTCACCGAGGTGGAGAGCGGCCTCCTGCCCGGCTCCCCCTCGTCGGCACTGGCCGTCGACCAAGAGGTCATCAACGGCGTGCCCGAGGCGCTCGCTTCGGTCTTCGTGGCCACCGAGGCCAACCTCTACGCCGTGCGGACCACCGACTTGGCGGTGACGGCCCGGCGCAGCCCGACCAACAGCCTCATCGGCGGGCTCAGCGGCTTCAGCGCCACCGTGCCGGCGGCCAGCGGGGACCTCGTCTTCATCACCACCGACAGCGGCCAGCAGGTCGTGCTCGCCAGTGCCACCCTCCAGCCTGTGGCCGGTTCGGATTTCACGGCGAACGCGGCGAGTGCCGGCTCCGTGACGGCGATCGGCCAGCCCTCCGTCAGCCGCCGGTTCGTGCAGTTCGCCAGCGACAAGGGCCTGTTCGTCTACCGCTTCCGTGACCTCGGGACCACCACCACCACCACGACCACCACGACCGCCCCGACCACGACGACCGCCCCGACCACCCCGACCACCGGTCCGACGACCACGCCCACCACCGCGGCGCCGCCCGTCGTGGCGCCCATTCGGAACGGGTACTGGCTGACGGCGACCGACGGCGGCGTGTTCGCCTTCGGTGACGCCCGCTTCTTCGGCTCCACCGGCGCCATCACGCTCAACAAGCCGATCGTCGGCATCGCCGCCACCGCGCCCGGCCGCTCCGGCGGCTACCGCCTGGTGGCCTCCGACGGTGGCATCTTCGCCTTCGGCGACGCCCGCTTCTTCGGCTCCACCGGCGCCATCACGCTCAACAAGCCGATCGTCGGCATGGCGTCGACGCCGTCCGGCAACGGTTACTGGCTGGTGGCGTCCGACGGTGGCGTGTTCGCCTTCGGCGACGCCCGCTTCTCCGGCTCCACCGGAGCTATCAAGCTCAACAAGCCGATCGTCGGCATGGCGTCGACGCCGTCCGGCAACGGCTACTGGCTGGTGGCGTCCGACGGTGGCGTGTTCGCCTTCGGCGACGCCCGCTTCACCGGCTCCACCGGCGCCATCACGCTCAACAAGCCGATCGTCGGCATGGCGTCGACGGCGTCCGGTAACGGCTACTGGCTGGTGGCGTCCGACGGTGGCGTGTTCGCCTTCGGCGACGCCCGCTTCTTCGGCTCCACCGGCGCGATCCGGCTGGTCAGCCCGATCGTCGGCATCGACCGCACCCCGACGGGCGCCGGCTACACGATGGCAGCGGCCGACGGTGGCGTGTTCGCCTTCGGCAACGCCCGCTTTCAGGGCTCAGCCGCCGGCCTGCCCCTCCGCAGGCCCGTGGTGGGCCTCGCCACCCTGCGGTAGTCAACCCCGAAGACGCGAAAGGGCGATCCGCCCGGCCGGAGGCATCGGCCGGGCGGATCGTCGCGTGGGGTGCGGCGTTCAGCGGCCGGCGAGATACAACTGGAGCGCGCCGGCCACGAGGATCAGCAGCCCGCAGAGGAGGGCGGCGATGATCAGCTTGCGGGTGCTCACGCGGCACCGGGCCGGTCGGGGGGCTGATCGATGACCAAGGCCCGGCGCACGCAGGTAGGCTACCGATCACGCAGGGGAGCTCGGCAATCCGGGCTGAGAGGCGAGAGCGCTTGCTCGCGACCCTTCCGATGAGCAACCGGTCCGGTAATGCGGGTCGAGGAGGCGTGACGATGATCGACGACCCGCTGGTGATCGCCGGGAGGACCTTCTCCTCGCGCCTGTTCCTCGGCACCGGGAAGTTCCCGTCGAGCCGGTCGCTCAGCGAGACCATCGCCTCCTGCGGCACCGAGATGGTCACCGTCGCCCTGCGCCGGGTCGACCCGACGGCAGAGGAGGACATCCTCGACGCCCTACCGCCCGGGGTGCTGCTGCTCACCAACACGAGCGGGGCGGTCGACGCCGACGAGGCCGTCCGCCTGGCCCGCCTGGCCCGGGCAGCCGAGCTGCCCGACTGGATCAAGCTCGAGGTCACCCCCGACCCCCGCTACCTCCTGCCCGACGGGGTGGAGACGCTCAAGGCGGCCGAGGTGCTGTGCGCCGAGGGCTTCACCGTGCTGCCCTACGTGAACGCCGATCCCGTGCTGTGCAAGCGCCTGGAAGAGGTCGGCTGCGCCACCGTCATGCCGCTCGGCTCCTGGATCGGCTCCAACCAGGGCCTGCGCACGCGCGCCGCCCTGGAGATCATCGTCGAGCAGTCCCTCGTCCCGGTGGTGGTCGACGCCGGCATCGGCGCGCCAAGCCAGGCGGCCGAGGCGCTGGAGTTGGGCGCCGACGCCGTCCTCGTGAACACGGCCATCGGCACCGCCGGCGACCCGCCCGCCATGGGCGCCGCCTTCCGCCTGGCCGTCGAGGCGGGCCGCCGGGCCTTCGTGGCCGGCCTGCCCGCCGCCCGCACCGGCGCCGAGGCCAGCTCGCCCCTCACCGGCTTCCTGTCGTGACCGCCTCCAGCTTTCGAGTAAATAGGGTCCGGAATCCGGACCCTATTTACTCCAGACGACAGTGACCTCGGGCGCTGCGGTCTCGGTGGCGCTGGAGTCGCGGCCGGACGGGGTGCCGGCGGGGACGGCGGCGGCCGACCTGGTGGCCACCGACCTGGCCGGCCTGCGGGCGCGGGTCGACACAGCCACGCCGGCCGACGTCGACCGGGCGCTGCGGGCCGCCCGCCCGACGCTGGAAGACTTTGCCGCCCTGCTGTCGCCGGCGGCCGGTGACCGGCTGGAGGACCTGGCCCGGCGGGCGTCGGAGATCACCCTGCGGCGGTTCGGCCGCACCATCCACCTGTTCGCCCCGCTCTACCTGTCCAACGAGTGCGTCTCGGTATGCACGTACTGCGGGTTCTCGGCCGGCAACCAGATCGCCCGCCGCACCCTGTCCCCCGACGAGGTGGCGGCAGAGGCCCGGGCCCTCACCGACCAGGGGTTCCGGCACCTGCTGCTGGTGGCGGGCGAGCACGCCCGCATCGTGGGCAAGGACTATCTGGTCGACTGCGTACGGGCCCTGGCCCCCGAGGTGCCCTCGCTGTCGGTGGAGGTGCAGGTGTGGGACACGGCCACCTACCGCCGCCTGGTGGATGCGGGGTGCGACGGGCTGGTCGTGTACCAGGAGACCTACGACCGCGACCTGTACGCGTCCGTGCACACCAAGGGCAAGAAGCGGAACTACGACTGGCGGCTGGCGGCGCCCGACCGGGGGGCCGAGGCCGGCATGCGTCGGCTGGGCGTGGGCGCCCTACTCGGGCTGCACCCGGACTGGCGCACCGAGGCACTGGCCGTCGCCGCCCACGCCCGGGCCCTCGTGCGCCGCTGGTGGCGCTGCGAGGTGTCCGTGTCGCTCCCCCGCCTGCGCCCGGCCGCCGGCGACGTGACCGCGGCCCATCCCGTCGACGACCGCTCCTTCGTGCAGCTGCTGTGCGCGCTGCGGCTACTCCTTCCCGACCTCGCCCTGGTGCTGTCCACCCGCGAGGCGCCGGCGCTGCGTGACTCGCTGCTCGGCCTCGGCGTCACCCACCTGTCGGCCGGTTCGTCCACCGAGCCCGGTGGCTACGCGGCGCCCGACGGGGCCGAGCCCCAGTTCGAGGTGGCCGACACCCGCGCCGCCGCCGAGGTGGCTGCCGTCGTGCGGTCGGCCGGCTTCGACCCGGTGTGGAAGGACTGGCAGCGGGTGGCCCGGGAGGGCTGAAACGCTGTCGGCCGGCGTGGCTGATGGTGTTCTTGGGGCTGGTGACGCCGCAGGGGGCCGAGGGAAGTACAGAAGTGGAATTTCACCCTTGTGATCCACAGGCGGCACATGCTTTCCTGGGGCCATGGGAGTGAACAACCGTCAGCGGCGGGAGGCCAAGAAGCGGCAGAAGAAGCAGCGCGGCGCCCAACGGTTCTCCGCCGGCACACCCCCCCGCCAAGGCCGGTTCGACGGGGCTCGCGTCGGCGAGGATCGCGTCGACAAGGAGCAGGTGGCCCGGAGCGGGGTGCTGGCGGCAGCCCAGTTCTTCCGGTCCGGGCCTGAGGGCGGGTACCCCGCGACACTCGACGCCCTCGCCGGCATCGAGGACCGGTTCGGCCCTGGCGTCATCCACCGGGCCGTCACGTACTGGTTCGGGTTCGTCCTCGACGCGGCGTGGACGAAGGGCTGGCAACCGGCCGACGTCATGCGGCACCTGCGACGGACGCTCACGGCCAGACATGCGGCCACGGTCGCCACGCTGGTCGCGGCCAGCGGTGGCGCCCGGCCCGAGGCGGCGGCCGACGACCGGTGGGCCGACCAGGTCGCCGCGATCGCAGGCGACAGCCCCGCCGAGCCCCGTTTCGACCCGCCGTCCCCCACACTCTCCCTCGCCGTCGAGTCGCTCTCCCGGCTCTTGTCCCTGGGGCGGCTGCCGAGGCTGTCGTCGCCGTCCGGTGGCACCCGCCGGTCGGGCGGTCCGAGCTCCGCCGCCATGCTCGACCGGGTGCGGGCCCTGCTGGCCAAGGCCGAGTCGACCACGTTCCCCGAGGAGGCGGAGGCCCTCACCGCCAAGGCGCAGGAGCTGATGGCGCGCCACGCCATCGACGCCGCCATGCTCGGCGCCGCGCACCACGCGGCCGGCCCGTCCCCGGTGGCGGGTTGGCGCATCGGCGTCGACGACCCCTATGCGTCGGCCAAGTCGCTCCTCCTCGACCGCATCGCCACGGCGAACCGCTCTCAGGCCGTGTGGTCCAAGGACCTCGGGTTCACCACCGTGTTCGGCGACCGGTCCGATCTCGAGATGGTCGAGTTGCTGTACACCTCGCTGCTCGTCCAGGGCACCGACGCCATGCTGCGCGCCGGCCGGTCCGTCGACCGCTACGGCACGTCGCGGACGCGGTCGTTCCGGCAGTCGTTCCTGGTGTCGTACGCATCGAGGATCGGCGAGCGCCTGGCCGCCGCGTCGGAGTCCGCCGTGGCCGAGGGCACCGAGCGCCACGGGGAGGCGCTGCTCCCGGTGCTCGTCAGCCGGGCGGAAGCGGTGCGGGAGGCGATCGAGGAGGCCTTCCCTGACATGGTCGAGCACGGCACCAACATCTCCAACTACTCCGGCTGGGTGGCGGGCCGGGCCGCCGCCGACCTGGCGTCCCTCGGGGTGGCCGAGGAGCTTGCCGCTGGTTGATCCGCTCCCCGCCCCCCTGGGGATTGCAGTCTTGTGCATTCAGTCGAAGCATGAGATGCTGCCCGTACCAATGTCGCACTGGATGTCCATCGAAGTGCTCGACGGAGCGTTTTCCGCCTCCCGTTGGGCCGACTCCCACGGCGACAGCCTGGTCGAGGCCGCGCTCACGTCCGGCGCGTCCGACTGGGCGTGGCACCGGCATTCGTGGGGCGTGGTCTTCGAGGTGGCGTTCACCGACGAGCAAGAGTGGGAGCGCTACCGCGCGCTGCACGGCGTCCGGGCCGCCCTCGACGCCGTCCCCGATCCCAACTTCGGTCTCATCATCTCCCGCGGCCGCGGCGGCAGCGCCGGTACGCGTGACCCCCGGCGCCGGCCGCTGCTCAGCGGGTCGGGCGCCGCCGCACTGCCAATCCCCCTCGTCGACATGCTCGACGACGATGTCTGGGGCGCCCTCCCCCGCGACATCCAGCAGTACCGTCTCGCCGCCAGCCGGTAGGCGCGCGCACATCCGCGCTGCAGGCCCGTGGCGCGCCGGCGCCGCCATCGAGCATGAGTCGCCGGCGTCAGTCGGCGGTGTCGACGACGAGGGGGGCGTGGTCGGACGGCAGTTTGCCCTTGCGGGCATTGCGGTCGACGACGGCGAAGACCACGTTCTCGGCCAGCGGCTTGGTCACCAGCACCAGGTCGATGCGCATGCCCCGGTGCTGGTGGAAGTCGCCGGCCCGGTAGTCCCAATAGGTGTAGAGCCTGTCCTCCTGGTGCATGAGGCGGAAGGCGTCCTCCAGACCCCAGGCCTCCAGGTGGGCGAGGGCCTGGCGCTCCGGCTCGCTCACGTGGGTGGAGCCCACGAAGGCGGCCGGGTCCCACACGTCCCGGTCCTCCGGGGCCACGTTGAAGTCGCCGCACACGGCCACCGGTGCGTCCGGGTCGGCCGTCGCCTCCAGGTGTCGCCGCAGGCGGTCGAACCACGAGAGCTTGTAGGCGTAGTGGTCGCTGCCCACGCTGCGGCCGTTCGGGACGTACACACTCGACACGCGTACGCCGCCGCACGTGGCCGAGATGAGGCGGGTGTCGGGGTCCGCCTCGAGGCCCTCGCAGAAGCCGTCGACCACGTCGGTGATACCCACCCGGCTGACAATGGCGACGCCGTTCCACCGCCCGCTGCCGTGGTGGGCGCTCTGGTAGCCGAGGGCCTCGAAGGCGAGGGCGGGAAAGGCGGCGTCGGCCAGCTTGGTCTCCTGCATGCAGAGCACGTCCGGCCGGGCGTAGGCCAGCCATTCCTCGACGCGCGGGAGGCGGATCTTCAGCGAGTTGACGTTCCAGGTGGCAATGCGCATCGGCGGCCCACTCTAAGACGGTGGCCGTTCAGCCGATCCGGACGAGAGCGGGCACGGCGAGGGTCTCGATCACCACCGCGGGACCCCTCGTCGGCGGGGTCCCGTCATCCCCGATTCCGCACACATCCACGTCCGCATTCCGGATGGAGATGTGCGCAGTACCCGGGCCGCTCAGCTGCGCAGGCCAGGTGCCCAGTCCGCAGGCGCCCTTCCCCGGATTGGTCAGGCCGGGGCGGTGCCCCGTCGGCGAGCCGTCTTGGCCGCGGCCACCTTCTTGGGGGCCACCTTCTTCGCTACCGCCCTGCCCGTGTCTGCGACCGGGACGGGGGCCGGGGGTGCCGGCGCCGCCTTCCTGGCGGGCGACTTCCTGGCTGCCGCCTTGGTGGTGGGCGCCTTCTTCGCCACCGCCCTGCCGGTGGCGGCAGCGACCTTCTTGGCCGTCCCCCGCGCCGGGGCCGGCATGGCTTCGGGCGCTGCCGGCTCGACCGCGGCGGCGGCCCGCCTGCTCGAACGCTTGGCCGGCTCGGGCGGCGGCGCAGCGTCGGTGACGGCCGGCTCGGGCGGGGCGGCAGCGGCTGCTGCCCGCTTGCGTGCGGTGCGGGACGGTCGGGCGGGCGGCGCGACCTCGGGTGTCGGGGCGGCGCCTTCGGGTGTGGGCGCGGCGGCCTTGCGGGGGGCGCGCTTGCGGCCGGCGGGGGCCGGTTGGGCGGCGGGCTCGGGCGCAGCGGGCGCGGCCACGGACGCAGCCGGATCCACGGGCAGGGGCGCGGCCACGGACGCAGGATCCACGGGCAGGGGCGCGGCTACGGACGCAGGATCCACGGGCAGGGGCAGCGGCGCCTGGGACGGCTCGGTGCGGGGGGCGCCGGCGCGGGGTCGGGCCGGGCGCTTCCTCGGCCCGGTCGCGGCAGCAGCCAGGGCCGGCTCGGGCGCTGGGGCCGCCGGCGCTGGGGCCGGCGGCACCATCGCCGCCTCGGCCGCCCGTCCGCCAGCCGCCCGCTTGGATGCGGAACGCGACCGGCCCCGGCCCACCGGCGCTGCCGCGACGAGCTCCTCGGGTGGCGCCGTGTCCGCCCTGCCGTCCGCGTCCGCCGCGTCCGCCCCGCCCGCGGCCGCCCCGTCCGCCGCCTTGCGGCCCCGGCGCGCCTTCTTCGCCCTGGGCTGCGCCTCCTCGGCCAGCTCGGCTGCCGCGTCGTTCACAGCGACGACGACGTCGGTGGGTACGACGACCACGCCGTCGTCCGCCGCCGTCGTATCCATCGCCTCCTCGTCCGGGCGACCGCGGCCCCGCCGGCGCTTGGGCCGCCGGGCCGACTCCCTGATCTCCTCCTCCACCGTCTCAGCGGTGGGCGCGCCGGAGACGTGGGCGAACTCGGGCAACGCAAGCTCGATGCCCCGCCGGGGCGGGTCGAGCGCCTGGAGCACGAACGTGCGCGTCTCGCCCCGCTTCAGGACCTCCTTGGCCGCCCGCGGCGCGGGGTCGCCCAGGCCGGTGAGCGGGATGTAGCAGCGCAGCCCGTCGGCCGTGACGAAGGCGCCGTGCGAGGAGAACGACTCCACCTCGGCGTCCACCGGGCCCCCGAGGGGATGGGTGGCCACGAACTCGATGAACGGCAGCGGGTCGTTGACAGGCTCGGCCGGCGGCGCCCCGCCGCGACCCCTTCTGCGCCGCTTCACCTTGGGCGAGTCGGGCTCGACCGCCTCCTCGGTGGCCACCGCGATCGCCTTCTGCACCTTCTTGATCTCGTCCTTGGGACCGGTCTTGACCCGCCGGGCTTCACGCATGGAGTCGCGGCTCTTCGGGCCGCGCACCGGCGTGCGGGGCGTGAAGATCCAACCCACGCCGGGCACCGGCTTGCCGCCGATGAGCCGACCGTTGTTGAACAGCCACTCGTGCTCACCGTGGAACTCCTGGAAAGAGTCGTTGGACAACACGGTGGCGCCGACCTTCTCGGCCACCCGCAGCAGGAAGGCGTCGCCCCGGCCGATGGCGCCGGCCGGCGGCGACACGATCTCGTTGTGGGCCACCGCCTCGTCGAAGTCGACCCGCTCCGAAGGGTCGATGCGGTGCCCGAAGGTGGCGTCGACCACGACCGTGATCACGTCATCGGGGAATTCGCGCCGGTATTCCCGCACGGCCACGTCAAGCTGGACCAGGCTGGGAAGTGATCGACCTTCGGTGGCGATGTTGGAGCCGTCGACGACGACGTGGCGGGCGGGCATTAGCGCCTTGATGCTAGGTGACACCGCACGTGGCCAAGGGGATACCGGCCGCGCCCGCGGTCTCTTCGGCGCACTGACGGCCCGCGTGACGGACAACGACGGGTGGGGCGACGAACGAGCGGGTCGGGCGGGTCGGGCGGGTCAGAGGCCCTGGAAGGCCCGTTCCATGAGGTCCTCCTGCTCCATCTGGTGCAGGGCGATGCTCCCCGACGCGGGGCTGCCCGTCTCGATGCGCGTCACCGGCCGCAGCTCGTCGCCCGCCCGCAGGAGGGCCAGCAGGCGGGCCCGCACGAAGGTCCAGGCGCCCATGTTCTCGGGCTCCTCCTGGAGCCATACGACCTCGGTGGCGTTGGGATGACGGGCCAGGGCGGCGACCACCTGCTCGGCCGGCCACGGGTACAGCTGCTCGATGCGGACGACCGCCGCCCGCAGCTTGCGCTCGTCGCGCCCGGCGGTGGCGTCGTAGGCCACCTTGCCGCTGCACAGCACGACCCGCTCCGCCGCCTCCGGCTCGGCCAGCGTGGTGTCGGGCAGGACCTCATGGAACCGGCCCGAGACGAGGTCCGCCACCGGCGACCGGGCCTGGCGGGCCCGCAGCAGCGACTTGGGCGTGAGCACCACCAGGGGCTTGCGGCGCTGGCGGCGGACCTGGCGGCGCAGGAGGTGGAAGTACTGGGCCGAGGTGGTGACGTTGGCAACCTGGATGTTGTCCTCGGCCGACAGGGTGAGGAAGCGCTCGAGGCGGCCGGACGAGTGCTCCGGCCCCTGGCCCTCGTAGCCGTGGGGCAGCAGGAGGGTGACGCCGGAGGTCTGGCCCCACTTGTCCTCGGCGGCCACGATGAACTGGTCGATGATGATCTGGGCACCGTTCACGAAGTCGCCGAACTGGGCCTCCCATGCGACCAGGGCGTCCTTGTGCACCACCGAGTAGCCGTACTCGAAACCGAGGGCGGCGTATTCCGACAGCAGCGAGTCGTAGACGAAGAACCGACCCTGCGGGCCCGGCGGCGCCAGGGCGGCGAGGGGCACGTGCTCGGCGCCGGTGGCGTAGTCCACCAGGACGGCGTGGCGGTGGCTGAAGGTGCCCCGCCGGGTGTCCTGGCCGGCCAGTCGGACGTCGCCCCCCTCCAGCAGCAGCGACCCGAAGGCCATGGCCTCGCCCAGCGCCCAGTCGACCTCGCCTTGGGCGTAGAGCTTGGCCCGGGCTTCCAGCTGGCGGGCGAGCTTCGGGTGGATGGTGAACCCCTCGGGTGCCGAGTGGAGGGCAGCGGCGATGCGGTCGAGCACCTCGCGCTCGACGCCGGTCACGGGCGACGCCAGCACCTCGGAGGCGGGCGGATTCACCAGGCGCGTGGGCCTCGGCGGCGCTGACTGGCGGGTCTCGTCGAGGGCGGCCTGGAGCCGGGCCGAGAAGTCGTCGAGGGCCTGCTCGGCCTCGGCCAGGGTGATGTCGCCCCGCTTCACCAGGGTCTCGGTGTAGAGCTTGCGCACCGACCGCCGGTTCTGGATGCGGCCGTACATCTGGGGCTGGGTGTAGCTCGGCTCGTCGGCCTCGTTGTGGCCGAACCGGCGGTAGCAGACCATGTCGATCACGACGTCCTTGTTGAACGCCTGGCGGAAGGCGAAGGCCATGCGGGCCACCCGCACGCACGCCTCCGGGTCGTCGCCGTTCACGTGGAAGATCGGGGCCTGCACCATCTTGGCCACGTCGGTGGCGTACACCGACGAGCGGGCCGACTCCGGGCTGGTGGTGAAGCCGAGCTGGTTGTTGATCACGAGGTGCACGGTGCCGCCCGTGCGGTAGCCGCGCAGGGCCGACAGGTTCAGCGTCTCGGCCACCACGCCCTGGCCGGCGAAGGCGGCGTCGCCGTGGATGAGCAGCGGGAGCACGGGGTACTCGACGCCGCGGTCGAGCAGGTCCTGCCTGGCCCGGGCCATGCCCTCGACCACCGGGTCGACCGCTTCGAGGTGGGAGGGGTTGGACGCCATCGACACCGGGATCTCCCGGCCCGACATGCCGACGAACTTGCCCGTCGCGCCCTTGTGGTACTTCACGTCGCCCGAGCCCTGGACGGTGTCGGGGTCGATGTCGCCCTCGAACTCCCGGAACAGCTCCCGGTAGGACTTGCCCACGATGTTGGCCAGCACGTTGAGCCGGCCCCGGTGGGCCATCCCGAGGACCACCTCCACCAGCCCGGCCCGGGCCGCCTCGTCGATCACGCTGTCGAGGAGCGGGATGGCCGACTCGCCGCCCTCCAGGCCGAAGCGCTTCTGGCCCACGTAGCGGGTGTGCAGGAACCGCTCGAACGCCTCCGCCGCGTTGAGGCGGAACAGGATGTGGCGCATCTCGTCGACGGTGAGCGCGGTGTCGATGCCCTCGACGTGCTCCTGGATCCATCGCTTCTGGTCGGGCTCCTGGATGTGCATGTACTCGACGCCGACGGTGCGGCAGTAGGCGTCGCGCAGGATGCCGAGGATCTCCGACAGCCGCAGCTCGTTCTTTCCTGCCAGACCCTCGGTGAGGAACTCCCGGTCGAGGTCCCAGATGGTGAGCCCGTACGTGGCGGGGTCGAGCTCGGGGTGCATGCGGGGCTCTTTGGACGCCAGCGGGTCGAGGTCGGCGATGAGGTGGCCGCGGACGCGGTACATGTTGATCACCGTCTGCACGTGGAGCTGCTTGGTGAGGTGCGACCGCTCCTGGTCCACCGGGTTCACGTCCCGCCGCCACCGCACCGGCTCGTAGGGCACGTGCATGGCCCGGAACACGTCGTCGTAGAAGCCGTCCTCGCCCAGCAGCAGGGCGTGCACCCGCCCGAGGAACATGCCCGACTCGGCGCCCTGGATGACGCGGTGGTCGTAGGTGGAGGTGAGGGTGACCACCTTGCTCACGCCCATCTGGGCCAGCGCGCGCAGGTCGGCCGCCTGGTACTCCGCCGGGTAGTCGATGGCGCCCACGCCGACGATCGCCCCCTGGCCGGGCATGAGGCGGGGCACCGAATGGACGGTGCCGATGGTGCCGGGGTTGGTGAGGGTGACGGTGACGCCGGCGAAGTCGTCCGGAGTCAGCTTGTTGGTGCGGACCTTGCGGATCACCTCCTCGTAGGCCAGCCAGAAGGCCCGGAAATCGAGGGTGTCGGCCCGGCGGATGCAGGGGACGAGCAGGGTGCGGCTGCCGTCGCTCTTCGCCATGTCGACGGCCAGGCCGAGGCCGAGGTGCTCGGGCCGGGCCACGGCGGGCTTGGCGGCGGGGGTGCGGGCGAAGGCCGAGTTCATCACGGGAACGTCGCCTATGGCCCGCACGATGGCCCACCCGATGAGGTGGGTGAACGAGACCTTGCCGCCGCCCGCCCGCACCAGGTGGTTATTGAGGATCGTGCGGTTCACCTCGAGCAGCCGGGCCGGGATGGTGCGGGCGCTGGTGGCGGTGGGGACGCCGAGGCTCGCCTCCATGTTCGCCGCCACCCGGGCGGACGCCCCCCGCAGGGGCGTGATCGGCGGCCCGTCTGGGATGGGCGCAGCTACGGGGCTCGTGACGGGCGACACGGCCTGAGCGGGCGCCGTGGCCGACGTCGGCAGGTCAGGCGTGGTGACGCCGGCCCCGGCCCCGGCCGTCGCGCCGCCGGCGCCGTTGCCCCGATGGTCGGTGCGGTAGTCGGCGAAGAACTCCCGCCAGCTCTCGCTGACGGACTCCGGGTTCTGCCGGTACTGCTCGTAGATCTCGTCGACGAGCCAGTCGTTGGCCCCGAACGAAGCCGTGGGGCGGCGGTCCTCAGGCATCAGTCCGTCAATCCTACCGGTCCACTACCGTCGCAACCATGCCTGCGCAGTTCATCTACACCATGCACAAGCTCTCCCGCTTCTACCCACCCGACCGGGAGGTGCTGAAGAACATCAGCATCTCGATGTTCCCCGGGGCCAAGATCGGCGTGATCGGGTCCAACGGGTCGGGCAAGTCGTCGCTGCTGCGGATCATGGCGGGCGAGGACGACGGGTACTCGGGCGATGCCCGCCTGACCCCAGGCTTCACCGTGGGCCACCTGGCCCAGGAGCCCAAGCTCGACCCCACCAAGGACGTGCTCGGCAACGTGGGCGACGGGGTGGCCGCGACCCGGGGCCTGCTCACCCGCTACGACGAGGTGTGCGCCGCCATGGGCGAGCCGGACGCCGACTTCGACGCCCTGCTGGCCGAGCAGGCCACCCTGCAGGACGCCATCGACGCGGCCGGCGCCTGGGACCTCGACCGCACCCTCGAGATCGCCATGGACGCCCTGCGCCTGCCCCCGGGCGACGCCGATGTCACCACGCTGTCGGGCGGCGAGCGCCGCCGGGTGGCCCTGTGCCGCCTCCTGCTCCAGCGCCCCGACCTCCTCCTGCTCGACGAGCCCACCAACCACCTCGACGCCGAGTCGGTGGCGTGGCTGGAGCGCTTCTTGAAGGACTACCCGGGCACTGTGGTGGCCGTCACCCACGACCGCTACTTCCTCGACAACGTGGCCGGCTGGATCCTCGAACTCGACCGGGGCGCCGGCATCCCGTGGGAGGGCAACTACACGTCCTGGCTCGACCAGAAGCAGGCCCGCCTGGAGAAGGAGGACAAGTCCGACTCGGCCCGCCGGCGCACCCTGCAGCGGGAGCTGGAGTGGGTGCGCATGTCGCCCCGCGCCCGACAGGCCAAGGGCAAGGCCCGCCTCAGCGCCTACGAGAGCCTTCTGGCTGAGGCCCAGGCGTCGGAGGGCCGTACCGAGAAGCTCGAGATCTCCATCCCGCCCGGGCCCCGCCTGGGCGACGTGGTCGTGGAAGCCGAGGGCCTGGTGAAGGGCTACGGCGACCGCCTTCTGGTCGACGGGCTCACCTTCACCCTCCCGCCCGGCGGCATCGTGGGGGTGGTGGGGGCCAACGGCGCCGGCAAGACCACGTTGTTCCGCATGATCGCCGGCGAGGAGAAGCCCGACGAGGGCGACCTCAAGGTCGGGTCCACCGTCGTGCTGGCCCACGTCGACCAGAACCGGGAGACCCTCGAGGCCGGCAAGACGGTGTACGAGGAGATCACCGGCGGCGTCGACCACCTGGTCGTCGGCGGCCGGGAGATGCACGGGCGGGCGTGGGTCGCCGGCTTCGGGTTCAAGGGCTCCGACCAGCAGAAGCTGGTTGGCGAGCTGTCGGGCGGCGAACGCAACCGGCTCCTGCTGGCCAAGGTGCTCACCACCGGCGGCAACGTCCTCCTCCTCGACGAGCCCACCAACGACCTCGACGTCGACACCCTGAGGGCCCTGGAGGACGGCCTGCTGTCGTTCGCCGGCTGCGCGGTGGTGATCAGCCACGACCGCTGGTTCCTCGACCGGGTGGCCACCCACGTCCTGGCCTTCGAGGGCGACTCGGAGGTGCGCTGGTTCGAGGGGTCGTACACCGACTACGAGGCCGACCGGCACAAGCGCCTGGGCGCCGAGGCCGACCGCCCCCACCGCATCAGGTACAAGCCGCTCCAGCGGGCCTAGCGGGCACGGGTGAAGCACCGGTGACCACGGCCGTGTCGACGCGGGCGGTGCGGCGCGTGGTGCTCGCAGTGTGCGTCTCCGGCATCGCCGGGATGATCGTGGCGTCGATCAACGACAACAACGGAGCCGCCCTCACCTTCGGCCTCCTGACCACCGTGGCCGTGGTGTGCCTGGTGGTGGCCACCGCCGTGACCCGCCCCGCCGGCATCGGCACGGCCGAGCCCGAGCCGGCTCCCCCGCCGGTCGACGAGGCCCAGGCCGCCCGGGTCGAGGACCTCGTGGGCGGCCTGGTGGCGGCCGGCGCCGACGAACGGGCCGTCCGGTCGCTCGTGCGGGAGGCCGTGCGCCTCGGCCGTACCGGCCGCTCCTGAAGCCCCGGAACGGGCGGCCGGCGGGCGACCGAGCAGGCCCGAAGGTCGTCCGGAGGACGCATGAGAGCGCCGGGGGCAGGTGCACGGCGGACGCACCCACACCCCGACGCCGGACAAACCTTCACATCTTCTCGGCCCGGCGTCAATCCCACGAGGCCGCCAAAGTCGTCAGGATCGGCGGCCGCGTCCCCTACGCTCTCAGTCGGGAAGCGGAGAAACGCTCAAAGCGACCATGGTGTGTGCCGATATGAACGCATGGCGAACGCAATTGTGATGAAGAGCCGGGCCGTCGACCGCCCCGTCGAGCCCGGGAACTCGGCTATGTGCGCCCACTGCGGCGCGCCCGTGAAGTTCGTTGCCCGGGCACAACTCCGCCAGGTGATCGCGAACGTGTACGAGAACAGCGTCTGGGTCAGGGTGGAGCACTTCCACGCCGACTGCTACGCCGAGGCCGGCGCCCCCTACGGCGCGACCAGCAAGCCCGACGGGCGGTAGCGTGGGGTGCCGTGCGCACCCGCGTCACCCGTTCCTTCACCTTCGAGGCGGCCCACTTCCTGCCCTGGCACCCGGGGCGGTGCCGGAACCTCCACGGGCACAGCTACCGCCTCGAGGTGGCCGTCGAGGGCCCCCTCGACGAGAACGGGGTCGTGCTCGACTTCGCCGACCTGAAGGCCGTGGTTGACCGCGAGATCGTGTCCCGCTACGACCACACCCTGCTGAACGACCTGCTGGACAACCCCACGGCCGAGGTCGTCGCCGCCGACGCCTGGAAGCGCCTGGAGGCGGCCGGCATGACCCTCGCCTGGGTGCGGCTGTGGGAGACGCCCACCTCGTCGGTCGAGATCCTCCCCTGAGGCCCGGCACCGGGCCGGCCCTGGTCGTGTTGTCGGGGGGCCTCGACTCCACGGTCTGCATGGCGGTGGCCCGGCGGGACGGCGCCGAGCGCCTGCTGGCCGTCACGTTCGACTACGGGCAGCGCCACCGCGTCGAGCTGGAACGGGCCGCAGCCGTGGCCGTGGCGTTCGGAGCCGAGCACCTGGTGACCTCGATCGACATGCGGGGCTGGGGCGGGTCGGCCCTCACCGACGAGTCCATCGCCGTGCCGGCCGCCGGCGTCACGGGCGCCGGTGCCGGCGCCATCCCGGTCACCTACGTCCCCGCCCGCAACCTGATCTTCCTCTCCCTGGCCGCCGGCATCGCCGAGGCAAAGGGCGCCGCCTCGATCTACCTCGGCGTCAACGCCCTCGACTACAGCGGCTACCCCGACTGCCGGCCCGAGTTCGTCGCCTCCTTCCGGGCCACCGCCGCCCTCGCCCTCAAGCGGGGAGTCGAAGGCGACCCGCTGGAGGTGCGGACGCCGCTCATCGACGCCACCAAGGCCGGCATCGTGCGCCTCGGCATCGACCTCCGCGCCCCCCTCCACCTCACCTGGTCCTGCTACCGGGGCGGACCGCAGCCGTGCGGCGGCTGCGACAGCTGCGCCCTGCGGGCCAAGGGCTTCGCCGAGGCCGGCGTGGCCGACCCGGCCCTCGGGCGGGGCCCGTCCTGAACACGACGGCGGGTACCGCGGCCACGCTCGTGGTGTCGGAGGTGTTCGGCCCCACCCTGCAGGGCGAGGGGCCGTCCGCCGGCCGGGCCGCCGCCTTCGTGCGCCTGGGCCGGTGCAACCTGGCCTGCCGCTGGTGCGACACGCCCTACACGTGGGACTGGGACCGCCACGACCCGGCCGAGGAGCTGACCACCATGGCGGTGGCCGAGGTGCTGGCCCGGCTCGACGCCATGGACGTGGGCCTCCTGGTCGTCACCGGCGGGGAGCCCCTCCTCCAGCAACGCCACCTGCCGCCCCTACTGGAGGGCGCCAAGGCCCGGGGGTGGTCCGTGGAGCTGGAGACGGCGGGCACCCTGGCCCCGACGGCGGCCGTCGACCTGGTCGACCGGTTCAACGTGTCGCCGAAGCTGGCCAACTCGGCGATGGCGCCCGGGCGCCGCTACAAGCCGGGTGTCCTGCGGGCGTTCCAGGCCACGGGCCGGGCTGTGTTCAAGTTCGTGGCCGCCGGGCCGTCCGACCTCGACGAGGTCGACGCCATGGTCGCCGAGTGCGGGCTGGATCCGGTGTGGGTGATGCCCGAGGGAACCGACGCCGCCACGCTGCTGGCCCGCATGCAGGCGCTGGCGCCGCACGTGGTGGCCAGGCGTTGGAACCTCACCCCCCGGCTGCATGTACTGCTGTGGGGCGACCGCCGGGGGACGTAGCCCGTACCGCACTGTGCGCGTGCATGCGGCCCGCGGCGTGCCATCGTGGTGGCATGCGCAGGGCCGCCCGCTTCTTCCTCTTCGCCCTCGCCCTGGTGGTGGGCGTCGTGACCCTCGTGGCCACCGCCTGGGCCGTCGACTCCAGCCGGTCGGAAACGAAAGTCGCCCGCAACGTGTCGGTGGCCGGCCGGGACGTGAGCGGGATGGACCGGTCCGAACTGGCGGCCGTGGTCGCCGGCCTGTCCCGCAGCTACAAGGGCCGACCGCTCCAGGTGGACGCCCCCGGCGGCGGCTTCACCATCGACCCGGCAGAGATCGCCCTCGCCGTCGACGAGGGCGCCACCATCGAAGCCGCGCTCGACGCCGGCCGCACCGGCAACCCGGTGAGCAGGATCACCGACTGGGTCACGTCGTTCCTCCGCGACCGCAAGCCGGCTGTCCGCCTGGCCGTGGACCGCTCCGCCGTGTACCGGGTGGTGGCCGAGCGTGACAAGGGCCGCACGCCTCCCACCGAGCCGGCCGTGAAGTCCGAGGAGGGCCGCCTGGTGACGGTGGACGGCGTCCCGGGCAAGGGCATCGACCCGGCATCGGTGCTCGACGCCCTCTCCCACGCTGGCGCCGACGGCGCGCCCGTCACGGTGCAGGTTGAGCGCGGCGCCGTGCCGCCCCGCTTCGACGTGGTCGATGCGGCGCGGCTGGTGGCGGTGGGCGAGGCGGCCACCGAGGAGGCACTGCCCGTCACCGTCGACGGCCAACCCGGCGAGGTCCCTGGGGCCAAGCTGCGCTCGTGGCTGCGGTCGGTGAGCGACGACAACGGCCTGCGGCTGTCGGTGGACACCGTGCGGGCCACCGCCGAGCTGTCCGCCCTGCTGCCCGACGTCGGCACGCCGGCGGTGGAGACCACCTTCACGGTCGTCGACAACCTGCCCCAGATCGTCCCCGGCACGCCGGGCACGGCGTGCTGCGCGCCGGACGCCGGGGCCCAGATCGACGCCGCCCTCCAGGCCCGCTTGGCCGGCACGGCTGCGGCCGGGCCGGTGGCACTGCCGGCCAGGCCTCGGGAGCCCGATTTCACCGTCGAGGAGGCCACCGCCCTCGGCGTGAAGGAGGTGGTGGGCACGTTCACCACCAACCACGCCCCGAACCAGCCCCGCGTCCTCAACATCCACCACATCGCCGACCTCGTGCGGGGCCAGGTGATCCAGCCGGGCAGGACCTTCTCGGTGAACGACTTCGTGGGCAAGCGCACGGAGGAGAAGGGCTTCGTGGTCGACCACGTGATCGAGGACGGGAAATTCACCGAGTCGGTGGGCGGCGGCATCTCCCAGTTCGCCACCACCACCTTCAACGCCGCTTTCTTCGCCGGCCTGGAGTTCCCCGAGTACCAGTCCCACAGCCTCTACATCTCCCGCTACCCGTACGGGCGCGAGGCCACGCTGTCGTTCCCCCATCCCGACCTCAAGATCCGCAACCCCAGCCCGTACGGCGTGCTGATCTGGCCCACCTACACCGGCCGATCGATCACCGTGACGCTGTTCTCCACCAAGTGGGTGGAGGCGACCCAGACCAACCAGACCAAGGAAACCCGGGGGCCGTGCACGCTGGTGCGCACCGAGCGCACCCGCCGGTACCTGGCCGACAACACCACCAAGATCGACCGGGTCAATGCCCTCTACCGCCCGGCCGAGGGCGTCAAATGCACCTGAGGAAGACCGGCGGCGGTTCTCCGAAGCCTGAACACCGCCGAGCGGTGACGAAGCTTCAGAGAACGGCGCTGTCGCCGGCGGGCGCAGGGCTCCGTTCCCGGTAGTTCTGGAGGTGGTGCCAGAGTGGCCCCATGGATGTCGTCGTCAGCGGTTCGCACGGGTTCATCGGCTCCGCCCTGGTCCCGGCCCTGGTGGCGGCCGGCCACCGGGCCCGGCGGCTGGTGCGGGGCACCGCCGGCGAGGGCGAGGTGGCGTGGGACCCCGACGCCGGCACGATCGACGTCGCCGCCCTGGAGGGGGTGGAGGGCGTCGTCCACCTGGGCGGGGTCGGTATCGGTGACAAGCGCTGGACGCCGGAGTAGAAGGAGCGCATCCGGGGCAGCCGGGTGCAGGGCACCACGCTGCTGTCCACCGCGCTGGCCGGCCTGGCCACGAAGCCGCGGGTGCTGGTGAGCGGGTCGGCCGTGGGGTACTACGGCGACCGGGGCGACGAGGTCCTCACCGAGGACTCCTCGCCGGGCGACGGGTTCCTGGCCGAGGTGGTGCGGGCGTGGGAGGACGCCACCGGGCCGGCGGCCGACGCCGGCATCCGGGTGGTGAAGCTGCGCAGCGGCATCGTGCAGTCGCCGACCGGCGGGGCGCTCCGCAAGCAGCTCCCGATGTTCAAGCTCGGCGTGGGCGGGCCGCTCGGCAACGGCCGCCAGTGGGTGAGCTGGATCACCCTGGAGGACGAGATCGCCGCCATCGTCCACCTGCTGGACGACGACTCGCTGGACGGGCCGGTGAACGTCACCGCCCCCGAGCCCGTCACCGGCAAGGGCATGGCGCACGCCCTGGGCAAAGCCCTGCACCGCCCCGCCGTTCTACCCGTCCCCAAGGCCGCCCTGAGCCTGGTCGTGGGCGGCCAGATGGCCGACGAGATGATCACCGCCAGCCAGCGCGTCGTGCCGGCCAAGCTGCTGGCCGCCGGGTTCACCTTCCGCCACCCCGAGGTGGAGCCGGCCATGGCCGCCCTGCTGGCGCGGTGATCACAGGGGTCCCCGGACGCTCCGGCCCGTCGGGGGCGAGAATACGGTCGTGAGGACGGCGGACGTGGCGGTCGTGGGCGGTGGTCCCGCCGGCGCGGCGGCCGCCATCACTTTGGCCCGGGCCGGCCGGTCGGTCGTGCTGGTCGACAAGGCCACCTTCCCCCGGGACAAGTGCTGCGGCGACGGGCTCACCACTGGCGCCCTGCGCCGGCTGGAGCGGCTGGGCCTGCGCCCCGCCGACGTGGCGTCGTGGTACGAGGTCGACGACGTGCACGTACGCGGGCCGGCGGGGCGCTCGGTGACGTTCCCCCTCCCCCGCGGCCAGGGCCTGTACGCGGCGGTGGCCCGCCGGGCCGACCTCGACAGCGCGTTGCTCGACGTGGCCCGCCGGGCCGGGGTGGAGGTGCACGACGGCTGCCGCCTGCGGGGCGCCGCCTGCGCGCCGGGGACGGACGCCGTGGTGCTCGACGTCGACGGGATCGGCCCGGTGTCGGCCCGCTACGCGGTGGGCGCCGACGGCGTGTGGTCGCCCCTGCGCAAGGCGCTCGGCGCCCCCCACGAGCCCGGCTACCTGGGCGAGTGGCACGCCTTCCGCCAGTACTTCGCCGACGTGAGCGACGAGGCGGCCAGCCAGCTGTGGGTGTGGTTCGAGCCCGACCTGCTGCCCGGGTACGCCTGGTCGTTCCCCCTCGGCCATGGCCGGGCCAACGTGGGCTTCGGCATCCTGCGCCGGCCCGGCGTCACCACCCAGGGCATGAAGCAGCAGTGGGCCGACATCCTCGGGCGGGACCACGTCCGCCGCGCCCTCGGCGCCGGTGCCCGGCCGGAGGCCCCCCACAAGGCGTGGCCGATCCCGGCCAAGATCGAGCACACCACCCTGTGGGCGGCCGGCGGGCGGGCCCTGTTCGCCGGCGACGCGGCCCGTGCCACCGACCCGATGACAGGCGAGGGGATCGGCCAGGCCCTGGAGACAGGCGTGCTGGCGGCCGAGGCCGTGCTCGGCGCCGGCGCCCTGCACCCGGCCAGGGCGGCCGCCTCCTACGACGCGGCGGTGAACCGGGGCCTCGCCGTCGACAACCGCATGGCCGGCTTCCTCTCCAAGGTCGGCATCGCCCACCGCAAGGGCCTCCGGCTCACCCTGCGCGTCGCCGGCGCCAGCGACTGGACCCGCCGCAACTTCGCCCGGTGGCTGTTCGAGGACTACCCGCGGGCGGTCGTCGTCACCCCCCGCCGCTGGCGCCCCGGCATGTTCACCGGCGCCGGCGCCTATCTCCCGGAATCCGCCGTCCCGAGTAAATAGCCCCCGGATTCCGCGGGTTATCTACTCGGGAGTGCTTCGGTGGGCGGGCATCGGGTCGGGGGGACGGGGGACGGGGGCCATGGCGACCACCCGGGGAGCAGCGGCGCCTTCCCGGCCGCCGAGGAAGGGCGCGCCCCGGGCGTCGACCCGGCCGTCGGCGCCCACCAGCCAGTAGCCCCGGACGCCCGTCATCGCAGCCACGCCGACTACCGGGGAGGTGGGCGGACGGCCCGCCGCCGCGCCCTTGAAGCGGGCGTCGCCGAAGGCGAAGACGCCGCCGTCGGCCGCCACCAGCCAGTAGCCGCGACCGGACGTGGTGGTGGCGGCGCCCACCACCGGGGCGACCGGCGGCGTAGCCGCCGTCGACCCCACGAAGTCGGCGTCGCCGAAGGCGAACACGCCTCCGTCGGCGCCCACCAGGCGGTAGCCGCGGCCCGACGGCGTGGGCACCAGGGCCACGATGGGCCGCACGAGCGCGTCGGCGCCGAGCGAGCCCAGGAAGGTGGCGTCGCCGAAGGCGAACACACCGCCGTCGGCCGCCACCAGCCAGTAGCCGCGCCCGGACGGGGTGGCCGCCATGCCCACGATGGGCGCCGTCCGGGTGCCCGACAGCGACCCGGCGAAGGAGGCGTCGCCGAAGGCGTAGACGCCGCCGTCGGCCGTCACCAGCCAGTAGCCGCCGGCGGTGGGGCTGGGCGCCATGCCCACGACCGGGCTGGTCAGCCCGAGGCCTTCGGCCGAACCGTGCAGGGCGGCGTCGCCGTAGGCGTGGACGCGGCCCTCGGCGTCGGCCAGCCAGTACCCGCGAGTGCCGGCGGGGGGTCGCTTGTCGAGCACCCACAGCCCGCTGGCCCGGTCCGACACCACGATGTGGTCGGCGGTGTGGTCCACCCCGGCCACCTGCGCCACGCCGGCGGCGGCGCCCGGCACGGCCGGATCGACCGGCGGCACGAACGAGCCCACCTCAGCCGGGGCGCCCGAGGCCAGGTCGAGCACCCGCAGACCGTCGGCGCCCCAGGCCGCGTAGACCCGGCTGCCGTCGGTCACCGCCGCCTCGACGGCGAATGAAGCGGCCGGGTCGGACGGGGTGGTGGCCGCCGCCGAAGCGGTGCGGTACACGGCGGTCTGACGGGGCGCGTCAGGGTCGGTGACGTCGAGGACCCGCAGGCCCGACCACCGGGCGGGTAGCTCCACGAGCTCTCCGGAGACGGGTCCCGACGGGCTGCAGGGGCCGGTGGCCGGCGGGCACAGGGCGTCGCGCAGGGCGTCGCCGTCGGGCTTGCGCAGCAGGACGGCGGGGATGGCGCCCGAGGGCACAGGCGCCTTGGCGCCCCCCACGGTGGTGGCGACGCCGGGCGTCGCCGCGTCGGCCACGTCGGCCTGGAAGCTGCCCGCCACCACCAGCCCCAGGGCGCCGGCCTGGCGCGCCCGGGCCAGGCGGCCGGCCGGTGTGCAGCCCTGGCCGGCAAGATTCGGCTGGGAAGGGGTGAGGGCGGCGTCGGTGACCGCGATCCGCCCGGCGGGGTCGCCCAGGTAGGGATCGGGCGGGATGAGGCTGCCGTCGACGTCGCGGCGCCCGGGGCAGCCCCGGCCCACGTAGACGAGCTCGCCGGCGGTGGGCCCGGCGCCGTCCGAGGAGCCAGGGAGGGGGCGGGCGCACCCGGGCTTCTCCCCGGCCGCGCCGGCCGGCGCGTCGAGCCGCAGCGCCCACGTCGACGACCACCACGCGCCCTCTTCGGCCAGCGCCAGCCGGCGCCCGCCAGCCTCGGCGACGACGGGATAGCCGGCGCCTGCGTCGAGCGAGATGTCGTCGGACGCCCGGTCACGGGCGGCCGTCATGAAACCGGTGAGGTCGACCACGGGCCCGAGCCGGTCGGCCGGCGCCCGGCGGACCTGCGGGAGTTGCACCGGCGAGCAGCCGTCGTCGACGGCCGGCTCCTGGTCCCGGCGCCCGATGGGCACGAGGCCGAGCGGCCGGAGCTTGCTGGGATCGGTCACGTCGACCACGAACGCCTCGGGATCCGGCTCGTCGCCGACCGTGCCCGCCCGTGACAGCGACACCACCCGTCCGTCGGGCCGCTGCTGGAGGTCCACGGTGCGGTCGGTCCGGGCGCAGGTGCCGCGCAGGACGGCGCCACAGTTCGTCTCGCCACGGTCGGCCAAGCGCCGCGGATGAGGGACCCGGCCGAGCAGCTGCGGGTCGGTGGGATCGGTGACGTCGTAGAAGGCCAGGCCGGTCCCTCCGTCACCGGGTATGCACGGCCCCACGGCCACCGCCGCCAGGGCGCCCGTGAAGCCCGGCGTCCGCACGGCGAGGGCGTCCACGTCCTCCACCCGTTCCCCCGGGGCCAGGGGGATGGTGCCGGCCACGATGGGGGCCGACGGGTCGCCGAGGTCGACCACCGCCACCGACGCCTCGCAGGAAGGCCCGGCGGTGGCTCCGACGGCAAGAGGGTCGCCCGCCGGCACTGGTCGGGGCGCCCCGTCGCCGGACGCGACCAGCGCCGTGTCGCCCACCACGGCGACGTCGCCGTAGCCGCCCCGGCCGCCCAGGTCGGTGTGGCCCACGACAGTGAGGTCCTGCTCCTCGGACGGCGTCGGTCCGGCGGCGGCCGGCGCGGGCGCGCTGGCCGCCACCACGGACGGCACGGCGGCCAGCGCCTCCTCCAGCCAGGCGTCGAGACGGGGCTTGGGGTTGGTGGGCCCGCCACCGCGGGGATGGACCTCGAAGTGCACGTGCGGGGACGTGCCCCGTGCGTTGCCCGAGTCACCCACGTACCCGATCACGTCACCGGCGGCCACCGCCTGTCCCGACACCTGGCCCGGCTCGAACCGGCTCAGGTGGGCCAGGTAGTAGTAGGTCCCGTCGGCCTCGGTGACGTAGGCCGACAGCCCGCCCACGGGGCTGAACGTCTGCTTGAGGGTTCCACTCGCCGGGGCGCGGGCGGGCGTGCCGTAGGCAGCGAAGATGTCGGTGCCCTCGTGCAGGTGGATCATGGGGACGAAGCGGGGGAACCACCAGTCGTCGGTGAAGGTGGCCCGGCCGCCCACCGGGAAACGCCCGAAGCCGGCCTGGACCGCCTCCTGCTCGGTCATGCCCATGGCCACGAGGGGCGACAGGGCGGCGATCAGCCGGGCCGTGCCGTTCGGCCCCGAGCGGCGCACCGAGTTGATCTTGGCCTGGAGGGCGGGCGGGATCTCAGGCGTGGCGCCCGGCGGCGGGGCGGTGTCGCCGCCGACGGCCGGCGGCGCGCCCATGGCGCCAGGTCGGGCCGGCGGCGTCGTCGGGGTGGTGGCGGGCCGGGTCGAGAGCGAGCCCGCTGTCGTCGGCGTCGTGGGCCCTACATCCAGGCCTGGAGCGGTGGTCGAGGTCGAGGGTGCGGTGACGGGGGGCTGGGTGGTGGTGGACGGTGACGTGGTGGTCGAGGTCGAGGTCGAGGTCGGCGGCTCGGTGGTGGTCGTCGCCAGAGAGGTCGTGGTGGTCGTCGGGTCCACCTGGGCGCGCGCGTCGCCGGCGAGCGACACGGCCATGCAGGCGGCCACCGCCGCCGCCGCAACCACCCGGACGCCGGAGGTCATGCGCACGCGCGCCGCCCGGAGATGGCGCGGGAGGCGGAAACGGTGGGCGCGCAGCCAGCAGTCGTCATCATCGTCTCGGCCCTCCCGCCGGCCGCCGGGCCGGCCCCTCCGGGCGGCCAGACCCAGGCCTTTCGCCCAGGAACCTTCCACGCTAGCGCCCTCCGGGCGTCCGGTCGTCCGCGACCCCGTCCGGGCGGCGCGTCCTACGCTCCGGGCCGTGAGCGACCTCGGGTTCGACGGCAAGGTGGCGGTGGTCACGGGTGCAGGGGGCGGCCTCGGTCGTGCGCACGCGCTGCTGCTGGCGTCGCGGGGCGCGCGGGTCGTCGTGAACGACGTCGGGGGCTCGGTGCGGGGCGACGGCGCAGACGAGGGCCCGGCCGGACGCACGGCGCGGGAGATCGACGACCTGGGCGGCGTGGCCGTGCCGGACACGTCGAGCGTGGCCACGCCCGAAGGCGGCGAGGCCATCGTGGCCACCGCCCTGGAGGCGTTCGGGCGGATCGACATCGTGGTCAACAACGCCGGCATCCTGCGGGACAAGGCGTTCCACAACATGACGCCCGAGCTCCTCCAGCCCGTGCTCGACGTCCACCTGGAGGGCGCCTTCTGGGTCACCCGGCCGGCCTGGGCCCACATGCGCGAGCAGGGCTACGGCCGGGTGGTGTCCACCACATCGAGCTCCGGCATCCTCGGCAACTTCGGCCAGTCGAACTACGGGGCGGCCAAGACGGGGCTGGTCGGCTTCACCCGCGTGCTGTCCATCGAGGGGGCCCGCCACAACATCAAGGTGAACGCCATTGCCCCGCTGGCCCGCACCCGCATGACCGAGGAGCTGCTCGGGGGCTTCGCCGACCGCCTCGACCCGCGCGTGGTGTCGCCCGTGGTGGCGTGGCTGTGCCATGAGGACTGCCCCGTGTCCGGCGAGGTTTTCGCCGTCGGCGGCGGGCGGGTGTCACGGTTCTTCACCGGCCTCACGCCGGGCTACTTCGACCCCGACCTCACCATGGAGAAGGTGCGCGACAACTTCGACACCGTGCGGGCCGAGGGGGGCTACACCACCCCGGGCAGCCTGGCCGAGGAGCTGGCCGAGTTGTTCACCCGCTTCGGCTGACCCCCCTCCGTGCGCTCCGCCGGCGCCGACGTACCTCCCGTGCGCCCGCGACCCGTGGTGGACGACGTGGCGGTGGACGCGCTGTCGTCGGAGGTCGAGCCGGTGCAGGCAGCCAGCAGCGTGAGAACGGCAGCGGCAGCCGTGAGGCGGCGGGCGACCCGGCGGGGCACCCATGAGGACCGGAGCCTACGAGAGGGAGGCGGGCGACGGGCGGGCCGTCGGCCGGTCGCCGTCGTCGTCACGGCGCCGGCCCTCCCGGGCGGCCCACCACACCAGCGGCACCTGCAGCGGCAGCCGCAGCCAGGCGGCGACGGGTGACCCGACGATCCCCGTCGCCCCACGGGCGCCGCCGTCGAGGGCCATCTGCACGTTCGCCGGGAACACCACCATCAGCAGGACGGCGCACATCCAGCCGCCGGCCCGGCGGGTGCGGGGCGCTGCCAGCAGGGTTGCGCCGAGCAGCTCGGCCACCCCGCTGGCGTAGACCCAGAACCGGGCATGGCCCAGGGGCCGGGGCACGATGCGCTCGTAGAACTCGGGCGCGACCAGGTGGTAGATCCCGGACCCGGCCATGAGGGCCACGAGCGGCAGGCGGGAGGGGAGGCGCATCCGGGCCGAGCGTAGATTCGGACGGTGGCCAAGACGCAGCGGTAGCCCGTTTCAGCGGGCGCGCGGGAGGCCGGCGAGGAAGGGATTGGTGCGGCGCTCGGCGCCGACGGTGGTGGTGCCGCCGTGGCCGGGCAGGACCCGTACGTCGTCGGACAGGGGCAGGATCTTCTCCGCCATCGACGCCAGCAGGGCCTCGTGGGAGCCGCCGGGCAGGTCGGTTCGCCCGACCGAGCCCCGGAACAGGTGGTCGCCGCTGAACAGGATGGGCGCCTCGCCGTCGACCTGGAGCAGGAAGCACACCGACCCCTCGGTGTGGCCGGGTGTGTGGATGGCGGTGAATGTCATGCCGGCGCCCCGCACCTGCTGGCCGTCGTCCATGTGGTGGACGACCTCGGGGGGCCGCAGGTCGAGGCCCTGGCGCTCCAGCAGCTGCCCGAGCGTGCTGCTGGTGCCGACCGGGTCGAGGAGCATGTGGAGGTCGGCGTCGTGGAGGTGCACCGCCACGTCAGGGCCGGCGCCACGCACCACCGACGAGATGCCGCCCACATGGTCGACGTGGCCGTGGGTGGCGAGCAGGGCGACCAGGCGCAGGCCGGACGCGGCCAGCCGGTCGAGGATGGCGGCCGGCTCGGGCGGCGCGTCGATCAGGACGCACTCGCCACCCGGCCCGTCCGGCGCCACGATCCACGCGTTCGTCTGCGCGACCCACAGCGGCATGCCCTCCACCAGCATCCGACGACGGTAGTGCTCCATCAGGCAGTGTCGGCGGCTCACGGCGAGCCAGGGCAGATCCTGGTCGGCGTGCGCGCGGCGAACGTCGCCTGATGGAGCACTGGAGGACCGGCGCACCAAGCGCGGGCCGGGCCCGGGGCCGCGCTAGGGTGATCGGTGCAGAGTCGTCACGCGACGACCCATCGCCCCTTGTGCACACGGGGGCGCCAGTCGATGGCCCGGAAAGGGCCGCCGGCGCGGGGAGCGGGCGCACACCAGGCCATCGACTGAGCGGCCACGGCCACATCCCAGGCTGTGTCGCCCATGAACCACAGGAGTTCCGCCTATGCCCATTGCCACCTTGCTCATGCCGTTGCCAGCGCTGCCCGGCGTCCTCGCCCAGGGACCGGCGCCCGCCGCCACCGGAGCGTCCGCCGCCTGCGGTCCGGTGGACCAGGCCAGCGCCGTGTGCCTGGCCGTGTTCAACGCCACCGGCAACTCCACCGCCGCCCACCTGGCGGAGACGGTGCTCGTGCTGCCCTTCCGGGTCGCCGTGATCCTCGGCGGCGCCTTCGTGGCCCAACGCCTCGTGCGTCGCACCATCCGGCGGTTCGTACGGGCCATGAACGGCGAGCGGGCCCACGCCGCAGCCGAGGTCCGAACGGCCGGCGACGCACCGAGCCGCGACCACGCGACCCGGGTCCTGTTCGACGCCAGTCACGCCCCGAGCGCCCGCCGTGCCCAGCGGGCCGAGACCATCGGCGCGCTGCTGCGCAGCGTCAGCGCGGTCACGATCTGGTCGCTGGCCATCCTGATGGCCATGTCCGAGATCGGCCTGAACCTCGGCCCGCTCATCGCCGGCGCCGGCATCGTGGGCGTCGCCTTGGGCTTCGGCGCACAGAACCTCGTGCGGGACTTCGTGTCCGGCGTGTTCATGCTGGCCGAGGACCAGTACGGCGTGGGCGACGTCATCGACGCCGGCCCGGCCACCGGGCGGGTCGAAGGGGTCAGCCTGCGAACCACCCGGATCCGCGACGTCGACGGCACCGTGTGGCACATGCCGAACGGGGAGATCACCCGGATCGGCAACAAGTCCCAGCAGTGGGCCCGCGCCGTGCTCGACGTGGAGGTCGCCTACGACACCGACATCGCCCGCGCCGAGGGGGTCATCAAGGCCACCGCCGACGGCATGTGGAACGACGAGTCCGGCGCCCGCCTGATGCTCGAGGAGCCCGAGGTGTGGGGCGTGGAGAACCTGGGCGCCGACGGCATCGCCATCCGGCTGGTCGCCAAGACGGCGCCCAACGAGCAATTGACCGTCGAGCGGGAGCTGCGGGGCCGCATCAAGCGTGCCCTGGACGAAGCCGGCATCGAGATCCCGTTCCCCCAGCGCACGGTGTGGCACCGCATGGAGGAGGGCGCCGGCGCCCTGGTGCCGGTCGGCCGCGCGCCGGCCGAAGACTGACCGATAGGCGGTCGGGCTGCCCACCACCTGGATATAGCGTGGATCGGTGGCACCGCTGCTCCTACCGGGCATGGAGCTGGCCACCGTGGGCGACGACGCCTGGTACGCCGGCACCCGGGTGGGGACCAACGAGTGGGCCCTGGCCGTGGGGTCGGCCGCCGACCAGGAGGGCCTGCTGGCCGCCGCCGCCCGGCCCGGCGCCCCCTCGGCCGCCGTGGTCGCCGTCGGGGACAGGCCGGCGGCGCTCTTCCGGATCGAGCTGGACGTCTGCGGCGCCTGGGTCACCACTGCGTCGAGCGGCGGCCTGCGCCCCGTCGCCGTGCGCCGGGCCGGCTGGGTCGACCTGCGGGGTCACGGGCCCGGCGTCCCGGCCGACGACCGCATCGGCCTCGGCCCCGGCGACGCCCTCGTGGTCACGGCCGAGCCGGCCGACGGCGCCCTCCTCGACTGCCTGCTGCACGTCGCCGGCCGGCCCGCCGGCGACCTGGCCACGGGCGCGCGACAGCCCCGTGTCCTCGCGCTGGCCGTGCCCGAGACGACGGGCGACGAGGCGACGAGCCGCGTCGAGAAGGCCACCGGAATCGCCCTCGCGGACCTGAGGCTGCCCGGGTACCCGCTCGGGGACCAGCAGCCCGATCTGTGGCACGACCCGCCGGCGCCGCCGCGGGAGGCCCGCCTGCTGCTGGGTGTGGACAGCTCCGAGATCAGCATGGTCCGCAAGCTGCTGCGCCGCCTCCTGTCGAGTTGGCGCCTCGACGAGTTGGTCGAGGACGGCGACGTCGAGCTGCTCGCCACCGAGATCGCCACCAACGCCATGCGCCACGCCGGGACCGACGCCACCCTGATCGTGCGGTACCTGGGCGACGCGATCCGGGTCGAGGTCGGCGACGGGTCCAGCGTCCTTCCCCGAATCCGCGTCGCCGACGAGACCGAGCTGGGCGGCCGCGGCCTCCCGCTGGTGGAGGCAATCTCTTCGAGGTGGGGCGTGATCGAGACGATGCAGGGCAAGCGGGTGTGGTTCGAGGTCGCCACCAGGCCGCCACCGGCCTGAGGTCCTAGGTGAAGATCTGGCGGGCCTTGTCGGCAGCCGTGCCCTCGAGCTGCGGCTCCTGGTCGTAGTTGCTGTCCGCCAGCGCCGGCACGACGATCGCGTGCAGCTCCTCGTAGGTGATCGCGTAGTCCGCGTGGCGGATGGCGGCGAGGGCGAAGTGGCTGAACGCGCCTGACGGGGCGCCGCCGATCACGGCGTCGTAGCTGTACTGGCTGGCCTTGCAGCCGCTCAGGAGGATCTCCTTCATCCCGTCCTCGGGGAAGGCCTCCTTGCGGGGCTGGGCCGTGCGCCGCACCTCGGGGATCTCGGGCCGGCCGATGGCCCGGGGGCTCATGAACCGCACACGGCGCTGATCGGGGGTGCTCGACGGCAGGGCGCGGGTCACGCTGCCGGAGTGGCACGAGTCGGCCACCACCGTGAGGCGCACGCCGTCGGCGAGATCGGCGAACAGGGCCCGCAGCTCGTCGTCGACGAGGGGGTGGTCCGCCGTGTCGTACGGGCACATGGCCTCGTCGTACACGGGCTCGTCGGCGTCCGTGTCGGCCAGGTAGGTGCCATGCGAGGAGTTGGTGAACACGAGCACGTCTCCTGCCGTGGCGCCGGCCAGCAGGGACTTCAACCCGGCCACGATGTTGGCGTGGGTGGCCTGCTCGTCGAGCAGGACCGACACGTCGGGCCGGGCGAAGTCGTAGCGGTCGGCCAGGAGGGTCGCCCAGTTGCCGGCGTCGTTGACACATCCCTGGAGGTCCATGCCCGGCTGGGGGTAGCGGTTGATCCCCACGCACAACGCCCGCTTCATGCCGATTCCCCCCTGAGAGCCTTGTATCTACGCCACCCATCCCCTACTCCTACAAGGCAGAATAAGCCTGACAAAGGGGGCTGCGGTGGACGTGCTCGCGGCGACGCGCAGGAGCGGGACGGACGACACATGAGGTGCCTTGACTTCGAGATCAAGATCGGGACCCCGGACGGCCGCACCGTGCCGGTATCGGTGCTCGGGTCCCCCGCCGGCGAGGGCAACGTCGTGATGAATTTCCCTTACGACAGCCTGGCCCTCGAGAACCGGCTGCAGTCGTTGCAGCTCGCCCTGCTGGCGGGCGGGCCCACCCGGAGGCGGCTGATCCCCGAGCACGAGCAGGCCGTCCAGCGGTTCGGCTCGGAGATGTTCGAGGCGCTGTTCTCGGGCGACGTCCGCTCGCTGTTCGACCGCAGTCGCCACGAGGCGATCCGCCAGGGCGCCGACCTGCGCATCCAGCTCCGGTTCGATTCCGCCGACATGGCCTCGCTGCCGTGGGAGTTCCTCTACGACGTCCGCCGGGCCGAGTATCTGTGCCTGTCCACCACCACGCCGATCGTCCGCTACGTGGAGCTGGCCGATCCCCAGGAGCCGCTCACCGTCGTCCCGCCGCTTCGGTTGCTGGCCATGGCGGCCAGCCCGTCGGACCTGCCGCCCCTCGACGTCACGCAGGAGCGGGCCCGTATGGAGGCCGCGCTGGGCCAGCTGGACAGCCGGTTCGAGCTCCACTGGGTTGAGGGGCAGACCTGGCGGGACCTCCAGGCCGCACTGCACAAGGGCCCGTGGCACATCTTCCACTTCGTCGGCCACGGCGGCTTCGACGCCAACCTGGGTGAGGGGGTCATTGCTCTCACCGGCGACGGCGGCGGTACCCACCGCCTGTGCGCCACCGACCTCGGGCGGCTGCTGGGCGACCACCACCCGCTGCGTCTGGCCGTCCTCAACGCCTGCGACGGGGCGCGCGCCGACCGCCTCGACGTGTTCTCGAGCACCGCCTCCGTGCTGGTGCGCCGGGGCACGCCGGCCGTGGTGGCCATGCAGTACGAGATCACCGACACGGCCGCCGTCGAGCTGTCGCGGGCGTTCTACGGGGCGCTGGCCGCCGGCCTGCCCGTCGACGAGGCGCTGGGCGAGGCCCGCAAGTCGGTGGCGCTGGCCGTGCCCGGCACCCTCGAGTGGGGCACGCCCGTGCTCTATCTGCGGGCGCCCGACAGCCGGATCTTCGACATCGACCCCCACGCCGCCCCGCCGCCGCCCCCTCCGCCCCCTCCACCCCCTCCGCCGGCGCCATCACGCCCGGAGCCGGAGCCGGAGCCGGTCATGGCGGTGCGCGCCGACGTGAAGCCCGAGCCCAGGCACGACCCCGCTCCCGATGGCGCAGCCGGCCCCCCCGCCGCCCGCCGCCGGCCGCTCGTCCTGGCCGGCGCTGGCGCCGTCGCCCTCGTGGTCGTCGTCGTCCTGGCCATCGTGCTGTTCCGGGGCCCCGACCCCAAGGGCATCGGCACCTTCGACCTGGCCGTCGACGGCGACGGCGGCCACGTGACCCACACCGTCGAGGTGACGAAGAACACCATCCTCCTCATCGAGGTCAGCCCGGAGGACGACTTCGACCCGGACCTGGCTGCCAGCACCGACGCGGCCAACGGGCGGGCCCTGGCCATCTACCTGAAGGACGCCGGCTTCGACCGGTCCCGCTTCCGTGACCTCTTCGACGGCTACGGCTACAACCCGTCGGGCTCAGTGCTCGTCGGACGCATCGACGAGGCGGGGCTCGGTGGCCGCGAGCGCCTGCTCGTCACCGCCCCGAGGGGCGGCACCTTCGACATCGTTGTCGCCGGGGCGGCGGAGACGTCGGGCTCGTTCGCTCTCGACGTGACGGCCCTCGACTTCCCGGCCGACGACGACGGACCGGTGTACGTCGACGACCTGATCGATGCGCCCCGGGTGCGCCGGTTCCTCAGCGAAGCGGCCCGGGCCGAGCTCGACGGCTGGGGCTCCATCGCCTTGGGCCCCGACGAGGCCGACCCCGAGGAGGCGGACCTGTCGTTGCAGGTCACCGTCCCGAGCGACGTGGCGTGGACCGACGCGGGAGTCGATGTGTACCCCGGGTACCAGCTGGTCATGAGCGCATCGGGGGCGATCCGGGACGACGTGCCCGGCCACCCCGACCGGACCTTCGACCCGGACGGCATCGAGGACACCGAGGGCGAGCACTCGGGCGATCCGTACCCTGACTACAACCACGCCGTCCTGATGGGCCGCATCGGCGTGGAAGGGGCGCCGTTCGTGATCGGGACCGGAACCGAACTCACCTCGGACCAGGAGGGCCGCCTGTACCTCGGGATCAACGACAGCCACCACAAGGACAACGCCGGCTCCTTCGAGGTCGTCATCGACATGTCGTAGAAGCGTCCCCCGCGTCAGTTCCGGGCCCGGCGGCGACGGTAGTGGTGGACTCGTCCGGCTCGGGCTGCACCGGTCGCACCTCCAGGTACACCGCCTTCGCCGCGCCCACCACCGGCACCGCCAGCAGGGCGCCCACCACGCCGCCGGCGGACACGCCGACGAGCGCGGCGGTCATGGTGGCGAGCGGCGACAGCTTCACCGCCTGGCCCACCAGGAGCGGCCCCAGCACGTTGTTCTCGAGCTGGAGGTAGACGAGGAAGAACGCCGCGCAGGCCAGGCCGGTGCCGGCGCCCTGGGTGAAGCCGAGGAGCACGAAGGGGATCCCACCGGCTGCCCCGCCCACCTGGGGGACGAGGTCCCACAGCGCCACCCACGCGGCGGCGAGCGGGGTCAGCGGGACGCCGAGCACGAGGCCGGCGATGAGCACGGCGATGCCGGCCACGGCGGCCACCAGCAGCGACCCGGCCACGTAGCGGCCGACGACCTCGTAGGCCACGGCCGCCGTGCGCTCCGCCTGCGGGCGGTGCCGTGGCGGCACCAGGCGGCGGGCACCGCGCAGGAGCCGCTCGCCGTCGACCAGGAGGGTGAGGGCAAACAGCACGGTGACGACGGCGGCGAGCATCCCGTCGGCGGCCGAGCGGGCGGCGCGCTGCAGGGGCGTGGTGTCGCCGGCCAGCCGGGCCGGGAGATCCGTCAAGGCCCGCTTGAACCGCTCGGGCACGCCCGCCCGCTCGAGGTCGTCGCCCACCAGGGGCAGGTCGCCGAGCTCCGCCACCACCGACGGCAGCTCGGCACCGAGGTCGCGCGCCTGACGGATGGCAGGTGGGACGAGCAGGAGGCCGAGCAGGGCCACGGCGGCCGCCACCAGGGCGACGACGACCGCCACGGCGCCCCCCCGACCGACGGGGAGCCGCCTACGCACCAGGCCCACGAGTGGGTTGAGGGCCAGAGCCAGGATCAGGGCGACGGCCAGCGCGGCGGTCGTGCGGCGGGTGGAGCCAACCAGCGCGCTGATCGCCACCAGCGCCACGAAGGCGGCCAGCAGGACAACCACCGACCGCCAGTCCAGGTCGACCTCGCGTACCGGGGGCCTGCCCGCCGGCGCCGGCGGCAGGGGCGCCGGCGGAGGCGCGTCGTCCCCGGGGTCCTCGTCCTCAGCCGGCGGTGGCGGCGCCGGCTGGGCGGGAACGGGCGCTGGGTCTGGCTGCGGCGCCGGCTGGGCCGCCGGAGCGCGTGGCCTCGGCGGGAGCGGCGCAGGCAGCTCGTCGGCCGGACCCATGGCCCCGGTACTGTACGGCGATGGCGGCACCGGTAGCCACCGAACGGCTGCGCCTCACGGCCCGATCGGCCGTCGGTGCCGTCGCCCTCTTGGGGCTCACGCTCGCCTTCCTCGGCCTCGTCGCCGCTTCACGGCGCGTGCTCGGCTGGATGGCCGCCGCCGCCGCCATCGCCGGCATCCTCCATCCCCTGGTGGCCGCCGTGGGACGGCGCCTCCCCCGCGGCCTGGCAGTGGCGGTCGTGGTGCTGACCACGCTGGCCACGGTCGGCATCACCGCCTGGCAGGTGGTGGACGACGTGCGGGAGCAGACCGACAGGTTGCGCACGTCGGCGCCCGAGGCGGCGCGCCGGATCGAGCGCGACGACGGGCCCGTGGCCGACCTGGCCCGGGAGTCGAAGCTGGCCGAGCGCACGCAGCGCTTCGTGGACGAGGTGCCCGAGCGCCTGCGCGGCGGCACGCCCGCCCAGGCGCTGCGGTCGGCGGCCACCCGCGGTGTGGCCTACCTGGCCACCGGCATCCTGTCGATCTTCTTCCTGCTGCACGGCCCGAAGCTGGCCGCCGGCGTGGCCCGCCAGATCCGCGACCCCGACTACCGGGCCCGCCTCGAACGGGTGGCGGGCGCCGCCTTCACGCGCGGCTTCGGCTACGCGCGGGGCACCCTGGCCATGGCCCTGCTGGCGGGCGTGTCCGCGTACGCGGTGGCGTCGACCGCCGACGTCCCTGGCGCCGCGCCGCTCGGCCTGTGGGTGGCGCTTTGGGATGCCGTCCCCTACTTCGGCGCCGTGCTCGGCGCCCTACCCATCGTGGTGCTCGGAGGGGTGGGCAATCCCGAACAGGGCGTGACCCTGGCCCTCGTCTTCGTCGCCTACGAGCTGGTCGAGACGTTCGTCCTCCAGCGCCGGCTCGAGCGGCGCACGGTGCGCGTCGGCCCGTTCCTCACATCGGCCGGAGCCTTCGCCGGCCTCGAGCTGTACGGCCTCGGTGGCGCCGTGCTGGCGGTGCTGGCCGTGGCTGTGGCGGTCGCCGCGCTGGACGAGCTGGCCCCGGCCTGACGGGGGTAGCGTCCGCGCCATGAACGTCGAGGTCAGGCACGGTCCGTCCTTCGCCGCCGCCCGGGTCACCCTGGCGCCCGGCGAGCAGCTACGCGGCGAATCGGGGGCGATGATGGCCATGTCCGCTGGAATGTCGCTCCAGTCGAGCACCCAGGGGGGCCTCATGAAGGGCCTGAAGCGCTCGTTCCTCGGCGGCGAGAGCCTGTTCATCTCCACCTTCACGGCGCCGCCGTCGGGCGGGTGGGTCGACGTGGCCCATCACCTGGCGGGCGACGTCATCGTCTCAAACCTCCGCCCCGAGCAGCCGATCTCGATCACCAAGGGGTGCTGGCTGGCGTCGTCCGACGGCGTCGAGCTCGACACCAAGTGGGGCGGCTTCAAGAACCTGTTCGGGGGCGAGGGCGGGTTCCTGGTGCGGGCGTCCGGCGCCGGAACGGTCCTGCTGGCCTGCTACGGCGCCATCGACATGGTCGAGCTCGGGGTGGGCGAGCTCGTCACCATCGACACCGGCCACGTCGTCGCCTTCCAGGCCGACCTCACGAGCGCAATCCGCAAGGTCGCAGGCGGGGTGGTGCAGACCCTGAAGTCCGGCGAAGGCCTCGTGTTCGACTTCACCGGCCCAGGCTGGGTCATGACGCAGACGCGCAATCCGTCGGCCCTCGAAGCATGGATCCGCGGCATCATGCCCGGCGAGACCGGTGGCGGCGGCGGTGTGTTGGGTGGCTTGCTCGGCGGACGCTGAACCCGGCGGCGGTTGAGTTGCTCAGGCCCCGAGAAGTTCGCTCGCCTGCTTGCGGTACCTGGCCGCCTCGGACAGCCGGCGGGCCGGGTCGCCACCGCTCAGCCGCATGAACTCGGCCATCAGCTCCTCGGTGAGCGCCTGCTCCTCGTGGAGGACCCGCTGCTGGTCGGGATCCGCATCCTCGAGCGCCGACTCCAGGTTCGCCTCCGCCTTGGCCAGCCACCGGGCCGACTGGATGATGTACTCGTCGAGCCGGTCAGGGTTGTCGCGAGCCAGCTTCAGGCGCTGCTGCGCCACCCGCCGCGAGCACATGCCCCGCATCCGCCGGCAGTAGCCCTCACGCGTGCTGGCCCGGCCCAGGGCGCGCCCGTAGTTGATGTGCGCTTCCTTGAAGGAGTCTTTGCGGAACTCCTCGTCGGCGATTGCGATGAACTCTTCGGCGTCGGTCATCCGCTGCTTCCTGTCCGGTGGCGGAACGAGTCGACCGCGGACAACCGCCAGTATGTCCCTGCCGGACCCGCGCCAAACAACCCGTGATCAGTGAGACGGTGCAATCCTGCAGCACCTGCAGGTCGCGCTCGATCCCCTCGCCGCCCGGCGCCTGTCCCGCACCCCCCGATCCACGCCTCAGCCGGTACCGCAGGACCCGCAACGGATAGGACCGCTCCAGCGCTTCGATCGGAGTGTTCTTCGTGTTGGTCAACACTGTTACTCTTTGACACCAATGACCGACGCCCTGATCCCGACGCTGCTGTACATCCGCCAGAGCGTGACGCGCGACAAGTCGGAGTCGATCCCGATGCAGGTCGAGCGCTGCACCGAGGCGGCGGCCCACTTGGGGGCGGTGATCGTGGACACGCTGGTAGAACCACCGAGCACCTCGGGCTACAAGAACCGCGGGCGGACGCGGCCGAGGTTCCTCGACCTGCTCGAGCGCATCCGCAACGGCGACGCTCGCGCGGTGATGGCCTACAAGTCCGACCGGCTCTCGCGGGGCGGCGGGCCTGGATGGGCACCGCTCATCGAAGCGTTCGAGGAAGCCGGCTGCGACACCGACCATGCCGTCCTCACGCCGTCGGGATGGCTGAGCGAGTTCGAGATCGGCATCCGGGCGTCGATGGACCGTGAGGAGTCGAAGAAGCTGTCGGACCGCATGCGCGACGTGCGCGCCCGCGAAGCCAGAGAAGGCAAGCCGCGCATCAGTGGGCGTCCCTACGGCTACTCGTGCTCGGGGCGACGCGTCGACGCCTGCCACGTCGAGGGCTGCAAGCACGACGGGACCATGAGCCTGATCCCCTCCGAGGTCGCGATCATCCGCGAAGCCGCCGAGCGGGCGCTGTTGGGGGAGTCCCTCTGGCGAATCGTGAAGGACCTCGAAGCACGCGGAGTTCCCACAGCCCAGGGCGGGGGCTGGAGGACCAACGTCCTCACCCGCATCCTCACCAACCCGCGCTACGCCGGCCTGCGCGCCCACAACGGCGTCGTCGTGGCCGATGGCTCGTGGACGCCGGTGTTCGACCGCGCGACCTGGGAGCGGCTGTGCCTGGCGTTGGAGTCCCGGCCCGGCGCGGGCAACCGCCGGTACGGGGCGCGCACCTACCCCCTCGTCGGGTTCCTCTTCTGCTCCAAGTGCGGCGGCAAGCTTCGCTCCCTGCAGAAGCAGGCCGGCAAGCGCGCCTACTCCTGCCGCAAGGGACCCGGCCTGGGTGGCTGCGGCTCCCTGGTCACGCTCGCCCAACCGGTCGAGGACGAGGTGCGTCAGTACGTCATCGGCAAGCTGTGCGACCCGAGGTACCGCAAGAGCCTCGCCCGCCTGGCGGAGAGCGCCGAGGACGAGAACGAGAGCCTGGTCGACCGCCTCGCCGACGCGGAAGCCCAGCGAGACCTCCTCCTCGATCTGTACCTCGAACGAAAGGTCACCAAGGCGGCCTACGAACGCCGCTACGAATCCCTGTCGGGCGCCATCGAGTCGCTGCACCGCAAGGTCTTCTCCACGCCCCAGAACTCCGTCCTGCGCGAGCTGCCGCCCACCGTCGAGCAGCTCGCGGTGCTCTGGGACGACAAGGGCATCGGCTTCCAGCGCCAGCTGATCGACCTCGTCATCCACAGTGTCGAGGTGCTCCCCGGCCAACGCGGTCGGCGGGCGTTCGACCCCGCCCGCCTCGTCTGGCACCCGCGGTAGCGGCCCGGACGATCCGCAGGTAGCAGGCGAGGACGTCAGCGCCGAGCTCACCGCCTCCCGCCGCTTCATCGATGGCACGGGCCTTGGCGACCCAGGGATGCAACTCCCCTGGGTCCCCTGTCGCCTCGTGTTCGGCGCCAAGGTGCTCGGCCGAAAGGCTCACGTGCCGACCCCGCCGAGCAGCCTGGACACGATCATGCACTCGCCGCCACGACGAACGCCGCCCTCCCCCGCTCCGCCGAAGGCGTGCCGCGGGACGCGAGAGCAGGCATGGCTCAAGCGCAGGCACATCGCCGGCATCGTCAGTGAGCCCGCAGGTTCCGGTCGGCTATTTGCCGCCCGCTCCGGGGCTCGCGAGCGCCGTTGCTGCTGACCTCGTGAGTCCCCTCGTGGCCACGGCACCACAGCTCCAGTCCCGGGCCATCGAGTTCGACGGGTCGAGCAGTGGGCGGAAGCCCGCGGACATGGTCGGTGATTACCCGGGCGATGCCCGTCGCCAGCCGGTCCTCGGCGTCGAGGCCGGCGATGTACCGGCTGACCTCGGCGGCCAGGCGCCCGCAGTCCTCGCGGTGGCCAGGCTCGGCGTCGACCGGGTGGCCGGCGTCCGGGCCGCTGTCGAGCACCAGCCCGTCGCAGTCGCCGCAGCGCCATGTGAAGTGGTCCTCGCCGAAGTGGGAGCCGGGGACGGACACCAACTCGAACAGCTTCTCGGCCGCCTCGGCGCCGTAGGCGGGCCCGAGCCCGGGGACGTGGTGCACGATCTGCTCCCACGAGTGGCCCTCGGCCCGGGCCTCGACCACGGCTTGGCCGAAGCCGCGCCGGGCCTCGAGCTCCAGGCGTCGCTCGACCTCGACCCTGGCCAAGGCATCGTCCTGGCCGGCCAGCATCTCCCGGCGGGTGCGGTCCATGCCGAGGCGGAGCGCCCGCTCCTGGTCGGCGCTCATGGCCTCGTCCCGTTCTCGGCGCTGGCGGTACTCGGGGTGTGGGCGGCGACGCGGGAGGCCTCCAGCGAAGCCTGGATCTCCACCGGGTCGAAGCGAATGGAGTTGCCCAGCTTGTAGTAGGGGATCTCGCGCTGGGCCACCTTGCGTCGGATGGTGCGCTCCGTCAGCCCGAGGTGCTCGGCCAGGGTGGCGACATCGATCAGGTGGGGCAGGACGTAGCGCCCGGGGGCGACCCCGTTCCCGTTCAGTCTCGCCCCCGCTGGCCCGGTCAAAGTCCTGGCGTCCATCGTCGTCTCCTTGCGTGTTGACCTGGTCGTTCCAGATCTATGGACCACTACTGGTGCGCCGCTCGGCCCCCACTGGCGCGCAAGGCCGAGAAATCTCGAATTTCTCCCTCGGTGGGTGGCGGCGGATGATCCGCTCCCCTCCTTGCGCTCGACGCCATCGTCTCCCCTTCGGCTGCGCCTGCTCCGTTACAGGTTCTCGCTCCACTACTGGTGCCAACCCGGCGGAACGCGACACATGGCGGGGCCCGCCGGCGTCCAGGCCTGCGCCGTCGGTCCCCGCCCGGTCACCGGGCATCCCTTCGGACGTTCGTCAATGCTGAGGTAGTGGCCGTCGCCCAGCCGGTTCGCGACAAGAGATCCAGGCTTGGGCCGAAGAGTTCTCCCATTGCAGGTGGCTTGGCGTGGCGGAGCCTTCGCGCGGGGAGCGGGGCAGACCCACCCGACTGACGCCAATGAGGCCCGGACAGGAGAGGAATGCAACGGACACGCTTACCCTCCACGACCCAGAACGAGCCATCGCATACAATCAATAGCCGCTAGTAGACACCGCTACCACATCAGCAAAACAGTCCAGAGAATCGCTAGACGAGCAATTGAATTGAGTCCATACTCATCGCCACGATGGATTCATTGCTGGACACCCCTGCACCCTCCGGTGCTGCCAGCGCATGGCAACGTTGCGCGGCGGTGGGCTGACATGCTGGGCCTGGCCAAGATGGCGCCGGCCGGCTGGCGCTACTACGCCAGCCAGGTCGCCCTCGGCCTGGAGGACTACTTCACCGGCCGGGGCGAGGCGCCTGGGCACTGGATGGGCTCGGGCGCGGCCGCCTTGGGCCTCGACGGCGAGGTCGACCCCGCCCACCTCGGTGCCCTGTTCGGCCAGGGCCGCCACCCGGTCACCGGCGAGGCTCTGGGCACTCCCTGGGACCACCGCTCCACCGATCGGGTCGCCGGGTACTCCCTGTCGTTGTCGCCCCCCAAGAGCGTCTCGGTGCTGTGGGGGCTCGGCACGCCGGAGGTCGCCGCCGAGGTGGCGGCCGCCCACCAGGCGGCGGTGTCGGCCGCCGTGCGGCTGCTGGAGGACCACGCCGGGTTCTCCCGGGCCGGCAAGGCCGGCGTGTTCCAGGTCGACACCGACGGCCTGATTGTCGCCTCCTTCGTCCACCGGGTGTCCCGGGCCGTCGACCCCGACCTGCACACCCATCTCGTGGTGTCGAACAAGGTGCGCTGCGCCGACGGCCGCTGGCGGGCCCTCGACGGCCGGGAGGTCTACGCCATGCAGAAGCCGGCTGGCAGCCTCTACCAGGCCGCCCTCCGGGCCGAGCTGACCGCCCGCCTCGGCGTCGAGTGGGAGCCGGTCGACCGCAACGGCCAGGCCGACATCGTGGGCGTGCCGGAGGGCCTGTGCCGGATGTTCTCCACCCGGCGCCGCCAGATCGAGGTGCGGGGGGCCGAGCGGGTGGCGGCGGCCGAGGCCCGGCTCGGGCGCTCGCTCACCGATGAGGAGCGGGCCGAGGCATTCCAGGTGGCCACCCTGGAGACCCGCCCGGCCAAGGGAGGTGTCGCCGAGGCCACCGTGTCGCTGATGGAGCGCTGGCGCGGGATGGCCGTCGAGGCCGGGTGGGCGCCGGAGCGCTGGCTGGCCAAGGCGCTCGGGCGCTCGCCGGCACAGCGCAGCCTGGCCCTCGACGCTGGCGACGACGTGGTGGCCCAGGTGGTGGCCGAGCTGGGCGAGCAGCGCTCGACATGGGGCCGCACCGACGCCATCAAGGCCATGGCTCGCCGTCTTCCTCCCGGTCTAGTGGCCACCGCCGACGAGGCCCGGGCCTGGATCGAGGCCGGAACCGACGCCGTGGTCGCTCACCGCCAGGTCGTGCGCCTGGTGGCGCCGGCCAGCGTGGAGGTCCCCGTTGCCCTGTGCCGGCGAGACGGCCTCGCCACCACCCAGCGCCACGGCGGGGCCCGCTTTACCACCCGGGCCACCCTGGCCATCGAGGCGTCCGTGATCGAGGCGGCCGGGCGGGGCAGGGAGGCGCGAAGGGCCGTCGCCCCGGCCACCGCCATCGATGCGGCGGTGGCCGACAGGGGGCTGGGCGAGGACCAGGCCATCGCCGTGCGCCGGGTGTGCACCGGGGGCGAGACGCTGGTGTGCCTGGTGGGCCCGGCCGGGGCGGGCAAGACCCGCTCGGTGGGGGCGGCCCGCCTGGCCTGGGAGGCGTCGGGAATCCCGGTGCGAGGCCTGGCCGTCTCGGCGGTGGCGGCCGGGGTGCTCACCGAGGAGGCTGGTCTGCCCTCCGACACCCTGGCCAAGTTCCTGTGCGAGAACGCCAAGGTTGACCCCGATCCGTGCTGGCGCCTGCGGAGGGGCGAGGCAGTAGTCCTCGACGAGGCGAGCATGGTGGCCAGCGCCGACCTGGCCGCCCTGGTGGCGATCGTCGAGGCGGCCGAGGCCAAGCTGGTGCTGGTGGGCGACCACCGCCAACTGGGGGCGGTGGGAGCGGGTGGGCTGTTCCGCCTGCTGGTGGCCGACACCGAAGCCGCCGAGCTGACCGACGCCCGCCGGTTCGTCGAGCCGTGGGAGGCGGAGGCGTCGCTGCGCCTGCGCCAGGGCGAACCCAACGTGGTCGACGAGTACGAGCGCCACGGTCGCCTGGTGGGCGGCGACCGGGAGGAGATGGTGGAGGCCGCCTTCGCCTCCTGGCTCTCCGCCCGGGCGGGCGGCGAGTCGGTGGTGGTGCTGGCCGGCGACCACGTCACCGTCGACGCCCTGGCCATGCGGGCCCGGGCCGTGCGGGTGGCGGCCGGCGAGGTGGAGGCCACCGGCGTGGCCGTGGGTGCCCAGGTGGCCGGGGTGGGCGACGAGGTTGTCACCACCGAGAACAACCGGCGCCTCATGACAAGTCGGGGAGCGTGGGTGCGCAACGGGGACCGCTGGGTGGTCATCGAGCGCAGACGGGACGGCGCCCTGGTGGCGGAGCACGCCGACGGTCGGGGACGGGTGGTGCTCCCCGGCCCCTATGTGTCGGACAACTTGTGCCTGAGCTACGCGGTCACCGTCCACAAGGCGCAGGGCCTGACCGTGGACCGCAGCGTGGTCGTCCTCGACGACGCCGCCCGGGCCGAGCTGGTGTACGTGGCGATGACCAGGGGACGCCTGGAGAACAAGGCGTGCATGGTGGTGAACCGGGGAGCGGATATCGAACACGGCTGGCGACTGCCGCCGACGCCGGCCGAGGCCCTAGCCGACGCCCTCGGGCGATCCGGGGCGGAGCTGTCGGCCACAGAGGTGCTGCGGGCCGAGCTGGGCCGCACAGAGGACCTGGCCGTGCTGGTGCCGCAGCTGGCCGAGGTGCGCCGGCACATCACCCGCGAAGCCGGGCCCAACCGGCAGGGCCAACTGCGAGAGCTGGCCGTCGAGCTCGGAGTGCGCGACCCGGCCGGCGCCCGAGCGAAGCTCCATAGGGCAGAGGTCGAGTTCCAGCGCGCTGACGCCGCGGCGGAGACAGCACGGGCGGAACTCGACGCCCTGGCGGCCCGTCCGAGCCTGGTCCGCCGCCGTGCCCGCGCCGTCGCCCTCGAGATGGCGCAGAGCAAACTCAACGTGTGCCTCCGTCGGCTGGCGGGGAGCGAACGCCAGGTCGAACAGGCCGCCGTCGTGCTCCGCTCGGCCGAGGCGCTCGAAGCAGACGTGGCCGGGCGCTTCCGAGAGGTGCACGAGGCGACGACGAGGCGGGAGGCGTGGCTGGCCGACCACCCGGCCGAGGTCGCCTGGGAGGCGGACCTCGCAGAGCGGGTAGCCGACCGCCGACGCGACCTGGCCCTGGCCGCCGAGCGGGACCTGCCGGCCCACGTCGTCCGCCTGGTCGGTCAGCCGCCTGGGGAGCCACAGGCCCGTGACGACTGGCTCGTCGACGCCGGGGCGGTGGAGGCCTATCGGGAGAAGTGGCGGGTCGAGCCCGACCGGCTTGGCCACGAGGAGAACCTGCGGGGTCTCCAGGCCATCGAGTGGGAGGATCTCCGGGCGGAGCTGACACCGGTCCCGCTCGAGCTGGACTGGTTGGCTTGGTCGAGGCCGGCACCTGACCACGGACTCGATCTCGGCCTCTAGTCATCCGTCGCTCAACACTCGGGTAAGCGACGCTCGACTCTCGGCGGACCTGGCCTGCACCGATCCTCGTCACAGGCCGTTTCCCTGGTCCGCGAGGACGGGACCAAGGCGTCGGTGTGGCAGGACCGGCTTGCCATGTCACGGGTGTGCGCCAGGGCCGAGCGCGACCGGGGCCTGCACGTGGTCGATGCCGCAGCGCCGGGGCAGCGCAGGGCCTGACCCGGGGCGAGCTGGAGCGCTCCGAGCGCACCGGCGGCGAGCCCGAGCGGACCCGCCTGGCCCGGACCGTGCGGGCATGCGCCCACGCCTCCCGGGACGAGGGCGAGTTCGCCCGTCGCCTTCGCGAGGCCGGGGTGGTGTGCCGCCCCCGCTACGAGACGGGCAGCACCACGGCCGTCACCGGCTACTCCGTGGCGGTGGCCGGCGCCGAGCGACCCGTCTGGTACGGCGGGGGCCGGCTCGGCCGGGACCTAGCCCTGCCCCGCCTGCGGGCTGGCTGGGAGCCCGTGGTCGACCAGCGGGCGGCATGGGCCAACAAGAAGCTGGGCCGCGAGGCGACCAAGCTCGCCTCTCCCAGCTGGACCCGCGTCGGCGAGGAGACTCGCCGCCTCGTCGAGGACCTGGTGGCCACGGCCGTCGGCGACCGCCTGGCGTGGGCCCAGGCCGCCCGCGACGGCGCCGGTGTGTCGCCGCCTGGGCCCAGCGACTCGAGCCCGATCGCCCCGGCCCGCTGTCGCGGGCGGCCGACCAGCTGGCCCGCTCCGCCCAGGCGGCGGAGCGGGTTGAGATGCTGGGCGAGCCGCCGGCTTCTCGCCTTAGCGGCGTGGCAGCCGTCGCCCTCCAGGCCTCCCTGGGGCGCAACAGCGCCGCCGGGTGGCTTCTCCTGGCCTGGAGAGCTTGTTCGCCTCGTCGAGGCGCTGGAGCGGGCGCACGCGGCCCGTGGAGAGCTCACCCGGGCGGCCGACCTCGCCAGCGGGGCCGGGGAGGAGCTGGCGGCGTGGGGTGCGCAACACCAGCCGGCGCCGGCGGGAGCGACGGCGGCCCCGGAGCGCAAGCCCTTGGTGCCGGGCTTGGGCGGGATGGAAGGCCCGCTTCATCCCCCTGGGCCGGGACGAGACGGGCCGGGCGTCGGCCGGTAGCTCCTACGGGCGCCGACGCTCCTGTCTGTGCGTAACTGACAGGATCGGAGCGGCGAAGCGGTCGGCGTGCCCTCATTCAGTGCCCGGCGCGCAAGCTCAAGGGAAAGCGAGGGGGAGACTCGCCGATTTTGCTTGACCCGGACACATGGATCCAGTATGACCGTGCTGGACATACAGCGGGCGGTATGTGCGGCTCACACCTACCGGAGGCCATCGACATGCCGAAGCGAAGGACACTAGTCATTCTCGCTGTTGTGGTCACCGCTCTGGCGGCCTTCACGGTCGCCGGAGTGGCTTCAAGCAGGTCGGATGGCGCCCAGGTGGCGAAGTGTCACGATCACACCGTGCCTACGAAGTCTGCGGCGAGGATGGTGGACCTCGCGGCGGTCGGGTCAGCGATTGCGACAATACGAATCGATCTGGCTGGGGCGTGTGGCGGTGAGGAGGAGGGACTGACAATCGCAGCCTACAATTGCAATGCCTCTGGCGGGGGTTACGACTGTGTGGATTATAGTGGAGGGACGTATCGGTGTACGGGATTTACCCCTAGCGGTACGGAGGGACGCGGAATCGCTACGGGTTGTACTAGAACCTAGAAATACCAAACTGGAAGGCCCGCCTTGACCGACGCTCCGATGCCCATACCTCCGGAGATCGATGCGATGTTGGACTCACTGGACATCCAGGAACGGGAGGTCTTGGAGTCCCGGATGGGTTTCGACCGATCCTCACCTCGTACAATCCGTGAGGTTGCCGACCATCTCCGTAAGCCAGAAAGAGCCATCCGAGAAACTGAGCAGCGTGCGCTATCGATTATTCGAGATCGCCACGCTTGACCGACCCGGGTC
>Ga0136633_1000066_pt1 | contig 69464 bp, 89 predicted proteins | sample AntDrymeUQ832206_2_FD_105494 | JGI IMG/M metagenome (GOLD analysis project Ga0136633, IMG submission 105494) | Polar desert sand microbial communities from Dry Valleys, Antarctica - metaG UQ83 (22.06) | ecosystem: Environmental > Terrestrial > Soil > Desert | place: Antarctica: Dry Valley...
AACCGGGTGTCGGCCTGCCAAGCCACCCGGGCCGGGGGGTCGTCGTCGAACAGCAGCCGACCGTGCAGCGCCACCCGGCCCGCCAGCCACAGCGGGGCGGTGTCGAGCACCACCAGGTCGACCTCCGGCGACAGCGGTACATCCCAACCGTCCGGGGCCGCCGCACCCCACCAGGCGGCGACGTCGAGGTCGGAGTCGGAGCGGGCCCCGCCCTCGGCACGGCTGCCGAACACGAACCCGAACCGGGCGCCTGCCTGTCGCAACGCATCGATCGCCTCGGAGTCCCGCCGGTCGGTCACCCGGCCAGGGTACCGCCGCATCCGTGCGCACCGGCGGTGGGGAGAACCGCATCAGAGGAGGTCCACGAGGTCACAGTCGAAGGCGATGTCGAGCTGGCGGACCGAGTGGGTGAGGAACCCGGCCGAGATGAGATCGACCCCGGTCTCGGCCACCGCCCGCACCGTGTCGGGGGTGATACCGCCCGAGGCCTCGACCGTGCACCGGCCGTCGACCATCTCGACGGCGGCGCGCAACATGTCGAGCGGCATGTTGTCGCACAGCACGGCGTCGACCCCCGCCTGCAGCGCCTCGGCGAGCTGGTCGAGGGTGTCCACCTCGACCTCGACCGACACCAGGTGGCCGACGTTCGAGCGCACCCGTTCGATGGCGGCGGAGACGGAGCCGACGGCGGCGATGTGGTTGTCCTTGATCAGCACGGCGTCGTCGAGCCCGAAGCGGTGGTTGACCCCTCCCCCGCAACGCACCGCGTACTTCTCAAGCGCCCGCAGCCCGGGGGTGGTCTTGCGGGTGTCGACGATGCGGGCCCCGGTGCCCTCGACCCGCCGCACCATGTCGGCGGTGGCGGTGGCGATCCCGCTCAACCGGCCCAGCAGGTTGAGACAGGTCCGCTCCCCCACCAGCAGCGCCCGGGTCGGTCCGGACACGGTGGCGAGCACGGTCCCCGCCTCCACGTCCTCGCCGTCGGCCACGGCCCGATCGACCGTCACCGCAGGCGAGACCATCCCGAACACCCGGGTCGACGGCTCCAGCCCGGCGATCCGCCCCGGCTCACGGGCGATGACGGCGCCCGACGATCGGTGGTCGCCGGGGATGGTGGCGGCGGTGGTCAGGTCACCGGCCCGGCCCAGATCCTCGGCCAGGGCGGTGCGGAGCAGGTTATCGACGAGGACGGTGGGAGGCCCGGCCAGATCCATCAGGCGGTCAGATCCATCAGGCGGCGTCGACCCTTGCCAGCAGCGGGCCCGTGCGCTCCGCCACCGGCTCGATCAGGGTGTGCCGGGCCCAGGCGGTCGAGGTCTCGGGGAAGTCGAGCCGGTGGTGGGCGCCCCGGCTCTCCCGGCGGGCCAGGGCGGCCCGCACCACCCAACGGGCCACGGTGATCATGTTGCGCCCGGTGACCCCGACCGCAACCGAGGGGGCCAGGGTCTCGATCCCGGCCATCGCCCGGCGCAGACCGTCCTCGGTGCGCATCACCCCGGCGTGGTCCCACATCAGCCGCCGCAGCGAGGCCACCGTCTCGGGGTCGTCATCGAGGGTGAGCCCGATCCCGGCGGTTGGTACCTCGACCTCCTCGACCCGCTCCGGGCCGGCCAGGCGGATGGCATCCGCCACCCGCACCCCGAACACCAGACCCTCGAGCAGCGAGTTGCTCGCCAGCCGGTTGGCCCCGTGGAGCCCGGTCACCGACGCCTCGCCACAGGCGTACAACCCGGGGAGTGCGGATCGGCCGGCGCCGTCGACCACCACCCCTCCCATGTGATAGTGAGCGGCCGGCGACACCGGGATCGGCGTCACCACAGGGTCGATCCCGGCTCGCACCGCATAGGCGTACACGGTGGGGAACCGCTCGGGGAAGCTGCCGCCGAGATGGGTGGCGTCGAGCCGGGGCTCGTCCCCGGCGTCGAGTCTGCGCCAGATGGCCCGAGCCACCACGTCACGGGGCGCCAGCTCGGCGTCGGGATGCTCGCCGACCATGAACCGGTCCCCGGCGGCGTCGATCAGCTTGGCCCCTGCGCCCCGCAGCGCCTCGGTGAGCAACGGCATCGGGTCGAGCGACGACCGCATGGCGGTCGGGTGGAACTGGACGAACTCGGGGTCGGCGATCCGGGCCCCGGCCCTGATCGCCATCCCCAGCCCGTCTCCGGTGACCTCGGGCGGGTTGGTGGTGTGGGCGTACAGCCCGCCGATCCCACCGGTGGCGAGCACCACCGCCGGGGCCAGGATGGGCTCGTCGTCGCCGTCTGCGGTGCGCACCGACACCCCCGCCACGGTCCGTCCGGAGCGCAACAGGTCGACGGCGTGGGTGCCCTCCCTGACCTCGATGTCGGTGCGGGAGAGCACGGCGGCACGCAGGGTGCGCATCAGCTCGGCGCCGGTGGCGTCGCCGTTGGCGTGGACGATGCGATGCCGGGAATGGCCCGCCTCGCGGCCCAGGAGCAGGCTCCCGTCCTCGGCCCGATCGAACTCGGCGCCGATGTCGATCAGCCAGGCGAGCCGGTCGGGGGCGGCCCCGGTGACCAGCTCGGCGACGGCCGGGTCGGTCAGCCCGGCGGAGACGGCAATGGTGTCGACGGCGTGGAGGTGGGGGTCGTCGTCGGCGGCGATGGCGGCGGCGACACCCCCCTGCGCCCACCGGCTCGACCCGTCGCCCAACCCGGTCTTGGTGACGACGGTGCAGTCACCGAGGGCGAGGGCGGTGCTGAGCCCGGCGACCCCGGAGCCGATGATGACGGCGCGGGGCGTGGTCACCTGGAGGGCCCGACGGCCAGCATCCGCTCCACCGCCAGCCGGGCCCGATCGGCGATGGATGGCTCAACCACGACCTGGTACCGCATGTGGACCAGCGCATCGCGGATGTTCTCCACGGTGATCCGCTGCATGTGGGGGCACAGCACGCAGGGACGGACGAACTCGGTGCCGGGCGACTCGACGGCGACGTTGTCGGCCATCGAGCACTCGGTGACCATCAGCACCTGGCGCGGCTTGTTGTCGGCGACATAGTGGATCATCCCGCTGGTGCTCCCCACGAAATCGGCCTCCTCGAGCACATCGGGCGGGCACTCGGGGTGGGCGATGATCTCGACCCCGGGCCACAGCTTGCGGTAGCCGCGCAGCTCCTCGCCGGTGAACTTCTCGTGGACGATGCAGCTCCCCTGCCACAGGATCACGTCGACGTCGGTCTGGCTGGCCACCCACCGGCCCAGGTACTGGTCGGGGAGGAAGATCACCCGGTCGACCCCCAGCGACTCCACCACCTTGACCGCGTTGGACGAGGTGCAGCAGATGTCGGACTCGGCCTTGACGTCGGCCGAGGTGTTGACGTAGGTGACCACGGGGACGCCGGGGTAGCGCTCTCGGAGCAGCCGCACGTCGGCGCCGGTGATCGACTCGGCCAGCGAGCAACCGGCGCGGGTGTCGGGGATGAGGACCGTCTTGGAGGGGTTGACGATCTTGGCGGTCTCCGCCATGAAGTGGACCCCGGCCATCACGATGACCTCGGCCTCGGTCTCGGCGGCGAGCCGGGCGAGCTGGAGCGAATCCCCCCGCAGGTCGGCGACCCCGTAGAAGATGTCGGGCGTCATGTAGTTGTGGGCGAGCACCACGGCGTTGCGGGCGACCTTCAGCGCCTCGATCTCCTCGATCAGCGGCTCGAGCACCACCCGCTCGACGTCGGGCACGATCCCCTCGAGTCGCTCTGCCACCGGGGGCAACTCGGTCTGGGGTATCCGGGTGGGTCGATCGAGCGGGATGACGGTGGGGCTGTGGAGCATGCTGGCTGTCCTACTCCTCGCAAAGGTGGCGGCTGACGGGTGGCGGACCTCGTCGGCCCACTCTTCTGCTCACTCTGAGCATTACATCGCAACCAAGCTACCACTTCTGCTACTCCTGAGCAAAATCCGAGGGCGGTTCAGATTGGGGACCAACAGGGCCTCTTGCGCCCCCGCAGATCTGTGCTGGTGTTGCTGTTCTGGCCTCACGGCCGATGGAGATGTCGGGGTGAACACGTGGACACAGTTGAATCTGGAGCTGACCGCGGGGACCATGGGGGCGACCTGGCACTACTTCACGCTGGCCGGTGAGGACCGGTTCAGGCGGAAGACATCCAACTACGATTGGCAGTTCAAGGATCCTCACGGAGTGTGGAGGAATATCGACACCACCCGCTCCTTCACCCCTCCACCTTGCTAGGAGACAGGGCGTCATGATCCGGCGCATCACCGCAATCGTTGACCTTCGACCGCGGAACCGAGGTCCGATCGTGCACTCACAAGCGCCCACCCGACAGGGCATCTGCCGTCGCATCGCGGCCGTCGTCCTCATCGCGCTTGTAGGTGCATGTGGCGGTGGCTCGTCACCAGAACTTGCGGCCTCGCCCATCTCCGCCCACGCGTAGCCCGGATGCGGTGCCGGGCAGAGCGGACATCACTCCGGACACTGTCGATCCGGCTGAACTCGAACGACAGCGTCAGGCGTTCATCGAGGGCTGCATGGCCGATGCCGGGTTCACCTACGTTCCTCTGGTGATCCCAGAAGATTCGACATCCGACCCGAGCGATGTCGATGGGCCGCGCCGGCTCGACACGCCGATGGAGGAGCATGAACTGGCCAACACCGAAATGGCGCGGACTACCCGGGGCTACGGCATCCTGACCCCTGAGGTGATGGACGGTGACGATGCAGGATCGACGGGTCCCAACGCCCAGATCGTCGCCGATCTCACTCCGAGTGAACGGGCTGATTACTTCGATGCGCTCTACGGCCATCCGTCCGGGAACCTGGCGGTGAGCCCGGAGAGCTGTGCCGGGCTGGCCCTGGCTGAGTTTCCCGATCCCCTTTCGGATGAGGCGGTCTCCGCAGCCAGCAACGAAGCGCATGACCTGCTGCTGGCCGCAATCGAAGCCGATCCGCGCACGGTCGAAGCGGGGCGCGCCTGGTCGGCATGTATGCACCATGCCGGCTTCGAGTTCGAGATCCGGCCGGACGCCCAGGGCTACGTGTGGGACCTGTATGCGGAGCACATCGGCCCACTGGAGGCGGCGGCTTCCGAGCAAGGTGTCGATCCGCGCACCCTGCTCGACCCGGAGATCGCCTCGGCGCTGATCGCCGAGGAGGTGGCAATCGCCACTGCCGACTTCACTTGCTGGCTCCCACTGCTTCAGGTTCGTGAGGATGTGTCCGCCGACATGGAGCCCGGAATCGTGGCACGGTACCCGGTGCTGGCCGACGCGCTCGGGTACTGACGGGCCGGGCCGATCACCCGGCGAACGGGTTTTCGATCAGCACCCCGGCGAGCCGGCGGCCGGGCTGCAGGTCCTCGGAGAGCAGACGGATCGCCCCGGCGCGGCGGGCCGCTTCCACGATGAGGGCGTCCCAGAACGACAACCGGTGCCGCTCCTCCATGTGCGAGGCGGCCTGGATCATCGGGGCGTCGATGTGAACCAGCGGCCAATGGGCGTAGGCGTCGACGATCTCCCGCGCCTCCCGTCGGGACAACGGGGGGGTGAACCTCCGGGTGGCGACGACGTAGAACTCCTGCAGCACCTGGGTGCTGAGCGACCCTGTTCTGGTGGCCCACAGCTCGTCGAGCACCGCCCGGGCGATTGGTTGGCGGACGGTCTCGGAGGCGTCGTGGGCGTACACGAGGACGTTGGTGTCGACGAAGACGAGCCCGGTCACACGTCGATCACGGCGCCTACCCTCTCCGTCATGCAGTTCCCGATGCGGTTCTGGGCGGGGCTGGAGGACGGGTCGGTCACCGTTGCCGTCCGGCGGTGGCGGCGGCAGGCGGTGAAGGCGGGCGGCACCATGCAGTCCAGGGGCGGGCTGCTGGGCATCGACTCGGTGGAGATCGTCATCGAGACCGAGGTCACCGAACAGGATGCGCGGGCCGCCGGTTACGCCGATCGCGCCGAGCTGATGGCCGCGCTGGCACCGTTCACCGAGGGCGAGCTGTACCGGATCCGGTTCCACCGCATCGGCGACGACCCCCGGGTGGCGCTGCGCAACGACGCCGACCTGTTCGCAGATGACGTCGCCGCCATCACCAGGCGCCTCGACCGGCTCGACCGGGCCAGCACCCACGGGCCGTGGACCCGCTCGGCGCTCGACCTGATCGAACGCTTCCCGGCACGGCGGGCCCCGGACCTGGCCGCCATGTTCGGTCGGGAGACCCAGCCGTTCAAGACCGACATCCGCAAGCTCAAGGCAATGGGGCTCACCGAGAGCCTGACCGTGGGGTACCGGCTGTCACCACGGGGCGTCGCCTACCGGGCCGCCGCCGCCGGGGACGACCGCGGTCGGCTCAGCGGTGGGTGAGCAGCAGCGCCACCGCCAGGACCACGACGGCGGCGCCGAGGAGCTGGAGGGGCCGCTCCCAGGTTCGTAGCAGCTCGACGCCGTCCCACCCTGGCACATCGGCGTCGAAGTCGACCGCGGCGCCGCCGGTGTCCCGGCGGACGAACCGGGCCGGGGTGCTCAGCGAGCGCTGCGCCATCGACAGCAGCACCGCCCCAGCCGCCGCCATGACGGCGGCCGCATCGACCGAGGTGGTCTGCGCCCAGTACCCGGCCAGCACCGGGAAGGCCCCCCAGGTCAGCCCGAACCCGAGCGTGGTGTGGAGCGCCGGCACCAGCTCCAGGCAGTAGGCGGTGGCGATCACCATCCCGACCGCCGCCCAGACCAGCACCCAGGGTGACACCTCGGCGGCGCCCACCACAGCCAGGGCGGCGACCACGGCGAACCCGCCGACCGCAAGGGCCACCAACACCCGATCGCTCAACCCCGTCCCCAACGGGTGGCCGTGGAGCTCGTCGAGGGCGTGGGCGGACACCCCGAGCCCGACGGCGAAGGCGAGCAGGGTCCCGGCGAGCACCCTGCCGTCGAGACGGGGTGCCAGGGCGGCGCCGATGGCGACGTAGCCCAGGTGCCAAAGCGTGTACGGCGGGTGGAGCAGGGTGATGAGGCCGGCTCCGGAGCCTCCTCGCCGGGCATACCAGGCCGGGGCCGGTCCGGTCATCGCCGGCGCCCCCACATCAGCAGCCCGCCACCGAGCGATGGACGGGCGACCCGCACCTCATCGAAGCCGGCGTTCCTCCACGCCTCGGCCAGGCGGAGCGGCGGCCATTCCGCGGCGAACCGGTCGATGCTTGGGCCCAGGAACGAGCCGACCTCCCGCCACCCCCCGCCGATGAGCGCCCCCGCCGCGGGGAGACCGATCCGGGTGTAGAGCCACCACGGTGGCCCCCAGACCCCGGCCGGCCGGCCGAACTCGACCATACCCATGCGGCCGCCGGGGCGGAGCACCCGGGCCAGCTCGGCCAACGCCTCGGGGAGGTCGTCGACGTACCGGAGCAGGTAGCCGAAGGTGACCAGATCGAACTCGGCGTCGCCGAAGGGCAGGGTCTCGGCCCCGGCCCGCACCGCGGTGGCGCCCTGGATGGTGGCCGCCGCCAGCATCGCGCCGCTCTGGTCGAGGGACACCACCACGGCACCCGCCGCCTGGAGCATCCGGGTGATCGAACCGCTGCCGGCGGCGACGTCGAGGGCTCGCTCCCCGGGGGCCACGGCGAGCCCAACGACCATTGTCTCCCGCCATCGCCCGTCCTGACCAAAGGAGAGCAACCGGGCCCAGCGCTCGTAGCTCGACCCGAGGGGAGCGAAGAGGCGGAGCGCCACCCGGTGCGGCTGCGGCATCGTCGGACGCTAGCCGTGTTGCCGACGCAGCATGGAGCGCCCGCCGGGGGCGAGGATCAGCGGTAGGGGACGCCCACCCCGGGCCGGGGCCGCTCTCGCAGCACCTCGGGGCGGAAGCGGAACAGCTCGCCGGGGCGTCCACCGGTGGCCGCCGTCGCCCCGGTGCCCTCGACCAGCCGGTTGCGTTCGACCAGGCGGCGGAAGTTCTGGGTGTGGAGCCTGATCCCGGAAAGTGCCTCGACGGTGCGTTGCAGGGCGGTCAGGGTGAACCGGTCGGGGAGCAGCTCGAACACCAGGGGGCGGTAGGTCAGCTTGCCCCGCAGCCTGCCAAGGGCGGTGGCGGCGATGCGCCGATCGTCGTAGGCCATCGTCGTCCCCACCACGGTGTCGGCCACCGGCATCCCGGCGTCGATCTGCGCCTCGGCCACCAGACCGGCCTCGTAGAGCAGCTCGTACCGTTCCAGCACCCTGATCCCGTCCCAGCCGGACTCCTGGCCGAACATGACGGCGATACGCTCCCGCCGCACCACCGCGTCCGAGGTTGCCGCCCATTCCTTCATGGCCGGGAGCAGCGCCTCGCCGATCACCGGAGGGCGGCCCTCGCGGTGGTCCTCCCAGGGGAACAGGTCGTACACGTCGACCCACGACGCCCCGGGCGCCGGGGTCTCCTCCCGCACCAGGGCCAGATAGGCGACGGACAGCCAGCGGGCCGAATCGTCCCGCCGACCCCCTCGCTTGCGGTCTCCGAAGGTGTAGAGCTGCTCGGCGTAGCCGATGCCCACCCCGGTGAGCTGGTCGATCCAGCGCCGCATCGCCTGCTCGAGCGTCTTGTCATGCACGGGATCGAGCGGACCGGCGGGAATGCGGGGTGGTCCCGATGGCCCGGCCAGGGTGAGGATGCGGGGCCGGTCGTCGGTGACGGTGACGATCACCGCGTCGAGCGTGACATCGATGGCGGCGGTCATGAGCGACGATGGTACCGGCGGCGTCCCCGAGCGTCCCGATGCGCCACCAGCTTGCGAACTTTGAGCGCTTCACACCGCTATCCGATGTCAGGCGCTCAAAGTTGGTGGGCTTGCGGCCGGGCGACCTACTCCCACTCGATGGTGGCCGGCGGCTTGGAGGAGATGTCGTAGGCGACCCGGTTGATTCCGGGGACCTCGTTGACCACCCGCGACGAGATCCTCTCCAACACCTCGTAGGGCAGCCGGGCCCAGTCGGCGGTCATGGCGTCGTCCGACATCACCGCCCGCACGATCAGCGGGTAAGCGTAGCTGCGCCCATCGCCCTGGACCCCGACCGAGCGGATTGCCGGGAGCACCCCGAAGCTCTGCCAGATCTCCCGGTAGAGCCCGGCCCGTCTGATCTCCTCGAGCACGATGGCGTCGGCGGCGCGCAGGATCTCGAGCCGCTTCCTGGTGACCTCGCCGATGATCCGTACCGCCAGCCCCGGCCCGGGGAAGGGCTGGCGCCACACGATCTCCTGGGGGAGCCCCAGCTCCTCGCCGATCGCCCGCACCTCGTCCTTGAACAGGTCACGCAGCGGCTCGATCAGCTCGAAGCGCATGTCCTCGGGCAGCCCGCCGACGTTGTGGTGGCTCTTGATCCTGGCGGCGTCTGCGGTGCCCGACTCGATCACGTCGGGGTACAGGGTCCCCTGGACGAGGAACCCGGCGTCGTCGATGTCGGCGGCCACCTCCTCGAACACCCTGATGAAGGTCTCGCCGATCGCCTTGCGCTTCTCCTCGGGGTCGGTCACTCCGGCGAGCCGGTCGAGGAAGCGGTCGGCCGCCTTGACCGTGACCAGGTTCATCCCGAAGTGGCCGCGGAAGGTGTCCTCCACCTGCTCCGCCTCCCCCGCCCGGAGCAGTCCGTGATCGACGAACACGCAGGTGAGCCGGCCCCCGATCGCCTTGTGCACCAGCGCCGCCGCCACCGAGGAGTCGACCCCGCCCGACAGGGCGCAGAGCACGGTGCGGTCGCCCACGGTGGCGCGGATCTCGGCCACCACCTGCTCGATGATCCCGACGTGGGTCCACGAGGGACGAGCCCCGCACGCCTCGGAGAGGAACCGGTTCAGGATCTCCTGGCCACGGGCGGTGTGCGCCACCTCGGGGTGGAACTGCACCCCGTAGATCCGCCGCCCGGGGTCCTCCATGGCCGCCACCGGCGAGTCGGCGGTCGCCGCCGTGACCCGGAACCCCGGAGGAGGGACGGCGACGGCGTCGCGGTGGCTCATCCACACCGTCTGGGTCGGGGGCAGCTCGCCGAGCAGGGTTCCCCCGCCGCCGGTCAGCTCCAGGATGGTGCCCCCGTACTCGGCGACGTCGTTGGCCGCCACCTCGCCGCCGAGGGTCTGGGCGATCACCTGGTGCCCGTAACAGATGCCCAGCACCGGGATCCCCAGGTCGAGGATGGCAGGGTCGATGGTGTAGGCGTCGTCGGCGTAGACCGAGGCGGGGCCGCCCGACAGGATCATCCCGACCGGCTCGGCGGCGGCAACCTCGGCGGCGGTGACCGTCCTGGGCACGATCTCGGAAAGCACGTGCGCCTGGCGTACCCGTCGGGCGATGAGCTGGGCGTACTGGGCGCCGAAGTCGATGACCAGGACCCGGTCGAAGTCACCGGTCGACGCCTGCCCGTGGGTCCGAGGTCCTCCGGTCACCGGGCCCGGGCCGTCACGACCCCATGCCGATGTTCTGCGACCGCTGCAGGGCCTTGCCCTCGCTCTGCAGCGCCGGGGCGATCAACACCTCGGCCTTCTGGAACTCCTTGACGTTGGCGTAGCCCGTGGTGGCCATCGACACCCGCAGCGCCCCGAACAGGTTGCGGCGACCGTCGTTCTCGTGAGCCGGGCCCACCAGGATCTCGGCCAGCGTCCCCAGCGTGGTCGTCGCCACCCTTGCGCCGCGGGGCAGGGTGGGATGGAAGGTGGCCATCCCCCAGTGGTTCCCGCTGGCCGGGGCCTCGACCGCGGCGGCCAGCGGCGACCCGATCATCACCGCATCGGCCCCGCAGGCGATCGCCTTGGCCACATCGCCGCCGGTGCGCATCCCGCCGTCGGCGATGACGTGGACGTAGCGGCCGGTCTCCTCCAGGTAGCGGGTCCTGGCCCCGGCGGCGTCGGCGACGGCCGTCGCCTGGGGCACCCCGATCCCGAGCACCCCGCGCGAGGTGCAGGCGGCGCCGGGTCCGACCCCGACCAGCACCCCGGCGGCGCCGGTGCGCATCAGGTGCAGGGCGCCGGCGTACGAGGCGCACCCGCCCACGATCACCGGCACCTCGAGCCCGGCGATGAACCGGTTGAGGTCGAGCGGCTCGGTACGGGTGGAGACGTGCTCGGCCGACACCACGGTGCCCTGGATCACCAGGACGTGGAGCCCGGCCTCGACGGCGAGGTGGGCATAGCGGGGGGCGTTCTGGGGGGTGACGCTGGCGGCGGTGACGACGTCGCCCGCTCGCATCTCCTCGACCCTCGGGGCGATCAGCTCGGGCTTGATCGGCTCCTGGTAGATCTCCTGCATCCGCTGGGTGGCCTTGTCGGCGGGGAGCGATCCGATCTCGTCGTAGAGCGGCATCGGGTCCTCGTAGCGGGTCCACAGCCCCTCGAGGTTGAGCACGCCGAGCCCGCCGAGCAGCCCGATCTCGATGGCGGTGGCCGGGCTGACCGCCGAATCCATCGCCGCCCCCATCATGGGCAGCTCGAAGCGGTAGGCGTCGATCTCCCAGCTCAGGTCGACGTCGTCGGGGTCGCGGGTGCGGCGCGAGGGGACGATGGCGATGTCGTCGAAGCCCCAGGCGCGCCGACCGGATTTGGCGATGCCGATCTCGATCTCCATGGGAAACCTCCGCCAACTCTTCGTCCAGCGCAGGGTCGAGGGTACCACCGGACCGCTTCCGCTCAGCGGAGCACCGGAGCGTCTCCGGTGACGATCCTCTGCCGGCGGGGCGTCCCGGCTCGAACTTCAGCGGATCACACACCGCCACGACACCCAGCAACCTAAGGTTCCAAAAAACGGCAGGGCTACGCAGAACCTAAGGTTCGGGGTCTCCCGCTCAGCCGGCGGGGCTCGGTTCGACCTCGTCGAGGCGACGGGTGCGCAGCTCGCAGTCGCCGGTGAGGCACACCCCGGTGTCGAGGTCGAACTCGTAGTGGTGGTGAGGCAGGTGAGGATGTGCCCCTCGATGGTGGCCCCCTCCAGGCTGGCGCCGGCGTGGGGGCAGTACCTGTTGATCTGGTAGCTGGTCCCGTCGGGTGTGGTGACCACGATGGTCTCGTCGCTCTCCCGCCGCTCGTACTTCTCCACCTCGCGCAGCGAGCCACCGTCGTTGAACTTGAGCAGCCCGAGCAGGTGGTCGTTGTACGTCTGGCTGGCGGGCGGCGAGGAAGCGGAGGCTGAGGAAGAAATCCTCCCACGGCACGTGGTCGAACAGGATCCGCTTCAACCACCGGCTGTGGAACCGGTAGCGGTAGTTGAACGGGCTGTCGGCGGCTCCCCGGCTCACCCAGCAGTCCTCGCCGATGCCGACCAGCCAGATGCCGCCGCCATCGCCCTCGATGTCGAAGCGCAGCGTCATGTCGATCCGCTGGTTGAAGTACGGGCTCAGCTCGAACATGACCGTGAAATGCTCCTCGAAGGCGGGATACAGGTCGCCCTCGGCCAGCCCCTCGGCATGGGCGTACACCTGGGCGATCTGAGGGGCCGCCTCGGCGGCATACCCCGGCAGGTACTCGGTGGTGCGGTCCCATGAGAAGCGCTGGTGCATGGCGGCGTCCTCGATCAGCTCACCGGTGGCCAGGTCGATGCGGTCACCGGGGAGCGGCGCCTCGACCCTGCCGGTGTAGCCCTGCTCGGCGAACCACGTCTTGGCCTGAGACGGGAGCGGGAAGGACGGGTCGGTGTTGTACCGCTGCAGCTCGGAATCGAGGAACACCGGAGGGCCGGCGCAGATGATCGTGGTCGCCGGGTTGAGCCGCCTCGCCATCGACAGGGCGTATCCCAGCTTCTGGGCCCGCTTGCGCTCCGACTGGCTCTGCTTCAGCTCGTCGGCGTACTGCTCGTACACCAGCGGGTACCAGCTCGCCCCCGAGCACTGCACCAGCAGCATGTCCGGTGGGCCGCCCAGGTACTCGAGGATCTGGTCGAGCTGGTGCGGGGTGAGCCTGCTGTCCACCGTGTGCACGATCGACCGCCCCTCGTGGGTGAAAACCCACACCGAGTCCTGGTTGATGGGCGAGTCCTCGATCCACACCGCCACCCCGATGTCGCCGACGGGGTGCTGCTGCTCGAGCTGGAGGATGATGGGCCGGCGACCGGTGAGACGGACCACCTTGCGCCGGTACAGCATCGAACCGTATGCGGGGATGTAGAACGGGAGGTCCGGCGGCATCGTGTCGAGGAAGTCGACGTCGAGGTGGTCGAGATGCTCGTGGGAGACGATCAGCCCGGTGACGCTGCTCCAGTCCCGGTCGAAGAAGTGGTGGTTGGAGGGGAGCTGGAACCAGGAGGCATCGAAGGCCCCCCGCGGCGACAGCCAGGCATCCATCAGCAGATGGGTGTCACCTGCGGTCAGCGAGATACCGGCGTGGCCTGTGAACTCGACCTGCATCATCCCCCCGGAGGTCACGGTGGTCGGTGGCAGTGTCCCCAACGCTGCCGGCGATTGTGCCAGATCACGACACGGTGATGGAATCGGCGTCACTTGACCCGAAGGGCCGCCATGACGCCGTCACGGATGGGCACGATGCTGCCGACGTACCCGGGGTCGTCGGCCACCAGCCGGTTGTGCTCGATGATGGGCGCCGTCCAGCCGGCCAACCCCTCCCGGTCGGCGCCGGTCGCCACGTGGCCGCTCCAGAGGACGTTGTCGCACAGCCACAGCCCGCCGATCCTGATGCGGTTGCGCGCCGCCCGCCAGCAGTCCGGGTAGCCCGGCTTGTCGACATCGCAGTAGACAACGTCGAACTGGCCATCCTCGGTGGCGAAGCCCTCGAGGGCATCGCCCACGTGGTAGCGCACCCGGTCCCACAGCCCGGCCGCCCGGAGGTATCCCTCGGCGCGGGTGGCGTTGTCGGGGTCGCCGTCGGTGCACACCACCTCGCCGCCCGATCCGACCGCGCGGGCGAACCAGTACGCCGAGTAGCCGAAGCCGGAGCCAAGCTCCATCACCCGGCGAGCGCCGATCGACCGCGCCGCCATCTCCAGGTAGCGGCCGGTGGCACGGCCGACGATGGGGAAGTCGTGGTCGGCGGCGTAGGCCTCCATCTGCTCGAGCGCCGGAGATGCATGCTCGATGGCGGCCTGGTCGGTGAGGTACGCCTCCACTCCGTCGTCCATCCAACGGCTCATGTTCGTACGGTACCGCAGGTCTGCGCCATCACTGCCCCGGTGGCAGCTTCCTGGCGACGACCCTGGTGAAGCCGACCGTCCTCCCCGCATCGATCCGAAGCAACCCGGCCACCTTCAGCCCCTCCACCCGCATCCACTCCTCCCTGGCGTGCGGGGCCGCAACCTCGCTCCAGCGCAGCCAGTCACGCCAGCCCTCGACCACCAGGTCGGCGGTCTCGACCTCGACCATCCCGCTGCGCTCCCAATGGCGTCGCCACCACGCCGGCGAATGGAACGTCTCGTACTCCCACTCCCAGAACGGCGCCAGATGGTCCGGCACCTCCTGACCGATCTCGTAGGTGAGCCCTGGGGACACCATTCCGACCCTGCCACCGTCTCGCACCACCCGCAGCAGCATGTCGAGGTAGAAGTCCTCGGTCCCGAAGTAGTGGAAGGCGTCGACGCTGAGCACCAGGTCGAAGAAGTCGTCGTGGAAGGGAAGCTCGTGGGCCTCGACCCGGATCGGGTGCACCCGGTCGACCAGCCCGGTCTCGGCGACCCTGGCCAGGTTGTCGGCCGGGTCGATCCACAGGTCCGCCGCCCACACCTCCACCCCGAACTCCCTTGCCAGGAAGATCGAGGTGAGGGCCCGGCCGCAGCCGAGGTCGAGCACCCGCATCGAGGGCTCGACGGTGACCACGCCGGTAAGGGCCTCCATCAGCCACAGCGGATGGGGCCCCATCTCGTTGGCGATCACCCACGCCGGGTCGTAGCCCGAGGACCGCGAGTACCGCTCGTTGTCGAGGGCCCGGCGGAGCTCGTCGTTCACCGCCTGGCTCCGTTCATCGACCGGAGAGGCCCATCGCCGCCCTCGCCCGGCGCTGGAAGCCCTCGGCCGAGGCGCGGGCCGCCTCCGCCCCTTCGGTCATCACGGCGGTGACGTCGGCGTCGTCGAGCTCGGCGTATGCGGTGCGGATGGGATCGAGCATCTGGTCGACCGCCTCGGCCACCGCCTCCTTGAACCTCCCGTACCCGCTCGCGCCGTACTCGTCGACCAGCTCGGGGATGGGCCGCCGAGTGGCGCCCGACATGATCTCGAGCAGGTTGCTCACCCCCGGCTTCTGATCCCAGTCGTGGCGCACCGTCGGCTCAGAGTCGGTGACCGCCGACCGGATGCGCCTGCGTACCACATCGGGCGGGTCGAGGAGCAGCACCCGGCTGCGTTCGTTGACGTCCGATTTGGACATCTTGGCGGTGGGCTCGGTCAACGACATCACCCGCGCCGACGTCTCCGGGATCAACGCATCGGGAATGGGGAACACCTCGCCGAAGCGGTTGTTGAACCGCTCCACCAGGTCGCGGGTCACCTCGAGGTGCTGGCGCTGGTCGTCGCCCACCGGCACCAGATGGGCGTGGTGGACCATGATGTCGGCGGCCATCAGCACCGGGTAGGCGAACAGCCCGAGGTTGGCGGCGACGCCCTTGGCCGACTTGTCCTTGTATTGGGTCATCCGGTTGAGCACCCCCATCGGGGTCATCGTGGCCAGCATCCACGACAGCTCGACATGCTGGGGCACCTCGCTCTGGTAGTAGAACAGCGAGCGCTCGGGGTCGATCCCGCAGGCGAGCAGCACCTTGGCAGCCTCGAGACGGTCCCGGGAGTACTCGGCAGGGTCGTAGTCGGTGACCATGGCATGGAGATCGACCACGCAGTACACCGTCTGGTAATCGTCCTGGAGCCTCACCCAGTTGCGCAGCGCCCCCAGATAGTTGCCCAGATGGATGTTCCCGGTCGGCTGCAACCCGGAGAAGACGGTTTTCTGACGGTCCAAGGTGGACGCTCCTATGAGACGAAAGCGCCGGAGGGTGACCTCCGGCGGGTGGACGGACGCGGCAGGTCGATCAGGTCGGGGACATCAACCATCGCCGGTCGGTGCGCATCGGGCAATCGTACCGACGGCATCCCGAGACGGCAACGGGGCGCGTAGGATGCCCTGGTGCGTATCGACCCGGTCGAAGCCTTCTGGGAGAGGTTCGCCTCGGCCACCGGGGTGACCGCCGACTTCGATGCATGGGCCTTCGGCGACGAGAACACCCCCGACCTGGCCTACGAGCTGGCCTATCTCGTCCTCCACGGCCCCAAGCGGGCCACCACCGGGCTGTACGAGGACGCCGTCGCCGACAACGAGATGCCGACGGTGGGCGGCTACAGCGTGGTCCTCGACGGCTCCGGCGCCCCGGTGTGCATCATCCGCACCACCGAGGTGGACATCGTTCCGTTCGGCCAGGTGGACGACGGATATGCCTGGGACGAGGGTGAGGGCGACCGCAGCCTGGCCTTCTGGCGTCAGGCCCACATCGACTTCTTCGCCCAGAGCGGGCACACCCTGGAGGACGACACCCTGGTGGTGCTGGAGCGCTTCGAGTTGGTGTGGCCGCCGCCCGACGAGGTCGGCGAGGTGGAGGACCCACCCGGGGACGAACCGGTGGTGATGTTCTTCGCCGCATATGCCGCCGCCAGGACGACGGGCGATGTCGATGCCCTGGTCGACGCCCACGCCCCCGGGAGCTTTGCGGTGCGCGGGTCGGACACGGTCCGCCATGAGAGCCCCGAGGCGCTCGAGGGGTACTACCGGCGCATCGCCGCCGCCGAGCACGGCGCAGACGAGCACGTCTGGGTCGCCGAGGATCTGGTGTTCGAGTACCCGGCCGAGCGGGCGGCGCTGGCCGTGGTGCGGTGGACGGTCCTGTCCGAGGACGACACCGTGCAGCGCACCATCGACATCACCTACGTGCTCGGCGAGGAAGCGGGCACCTGGCGCATCCTCGGCGAGATCGAACACGACTGAGGCTCGACCGCGGGTACGACCGCCTGGCGAGTGCATGTTTTCGCGAATCGGGCGAGAATGGGCGGCGTGAGGCCGAGGCTGGTCAGGGCGGTGCGGATCTGGCTGCGGTGATCCGTGCCGTGGTGGAGGACCTGGGCGAGGCGGACGGGGACCGGATCGCGGACCTCCCAGCCGTCGTGGATCTCCACCGTGTCAGCGTCGGGGTCCAGGTCGCCCGCCAGCAGCTCCATCCATGCCGCACCGTTGCTCGTCATCGCCGAACGCAGCTCGTCGAGGCTCACGTCCACCTTCTCGTCGATCGCCTCCGTCCCTTCGCGGAAGAAGGACAGGTTCCAGCGGTCGGAGGCGACGAGGTGGCGGAGCGTCTCGACATCGCCACGACGATGAGCGGGAACTGAGCGCCGGGCGACAAGGTCGATCACTGACCCGTCGGCGCGTCCAGGAAGTCGATTCGCATCACGACCCGCCGGAGCGTGGGCCGGCTGACCTCGGTGAAACCCGCGTCCGCGAAGGCACAGTGGCTGCCGACGTGGAGCTCGCCCCAGGTGATCTCCTTCTGCGGCTCGGTGATCATCGGGTAGCCCTCGACGGCTCGGGCGCCGCGTTGCCGGGCGAGGTCGACGGCGGCGCGCGCCAGCGGGTACGTCACGCCCCGGCGCCGATATCCGACGCGGGTGATGAAGCAGGTCACCGCCCAGACACTGTCGTCGGTCTTGTCCTCGTCGCGACCGGACCAGGCAACGCGGGTGAGTCGCACATAGGCGGTGCGGGGCTCGACCGCGCACCAGCCGACCGGCTCCCCATCGAGGTACGCAACAAGGCCGCTCGTCGTTCGCGCTCGCGGTTGGCCGCATTCGGTCTGCTCGCGGAGCCGGAAGGCGCGTTCCTCGACGAGTCTCAGGCCCCACTCCGCCTCCCACTGGCGCGGCGGGGTCTTGAACCGCTGGCACTGGCACGTGGCCGCGGTCCCGCGCATGCCGAACACGGCCCGAAGATCGTCGCAGCTCGCCCTGTTGGCGGGGACGATCCTGATGGCGTCCGTCATGCCGATGCGGCGCTCGGAACCGGCGAACGGCCGGCCGCCTCGGCCCATCGAAGCACGCGCAGCGCCCGCAGCGTGATCCATCGGCTCGGCTCACCCTCGCGCTCGCCGAGGTCGACGAGCAGCTCGTCGTGGTGGGCGTGCTCGAGCGGCCACCGGCCATCGGCGTCGCGCTTCGAGGCGAGGATCTCGAGTGCCTCGGCCGTCCGCTCGTCCGGCGCGACGCCGGCATCCCGCAGGTGATCGAGGACGCGGAGAACGTCGTAATGCCAGCCGTTCGGGAACGCGAGGTATAGCCAGCGCGGACTCGCCATCTCGCCGGTCGACAAGCGGCGGAGGAGCCGGCGCTCGAGCAGGTACTCCTGCCCGCGCTCGCGGGCGGCGGCGGCATCGGCATCGCCCCCGACGGCGCGCTCGTACTCGAGCAATCCCTCGAGCACGTTGATCGTGGTCTCGAACGACCCGCGCGTCGATCCGTTCTCCTGCTCGCAGTTCCAGCCGCCGTCGTCCATCTGCTCCGTCACCAGCCGGTCGACGATGCCTCGAACATCCTCGCCGAAGTACGCTCCGATCGCGACGGCCTGGCCGTTGATGCACGGCTCGACCTCGCCCTCGAAGTACCGCTCGTCCTCGTGCTCCCAGCGACTGTTCGCCCGGACGAGCGCGATCGCCCGCCGTACCTCGTCGTCGGTGGGGTCTATCCCGAACTGGCGCATGAGCTGGAGGGTCGACGTGACGGACGTCCACTCGGGGAAGTACGCACCACCGTGCCAGTTGCCGTCGGCGCCCTGGGCGGCGAGCAGTTGCGCGCCCCAGCCGTCCCGGGCGACTCGCACGCGTTCGGCCGCGACCTCGTCGGGGGACGCATCGGTCAGGTCGCGCAGGACCTGCCAGCGGATGGACGGATCAGAGTTGAGGAGCCAGTCGATGACGTTCATGGTGGCATCGTGCGCCGCACAGATGTCGGTTTGCGGCAGGAATCGACGCTGGCATCGGCGCTGACAACACGATCGATTCCGAGGATCGGAAACGCCGTGATTCCGAAGATGACGGTTGAGCAGACCGTGGAGATCTTTCGGACCACGGTGCCCAGTCTAGAGGAGCGGGCGGTGGGCCCGCTGATCACCTGCGTGGAACAAGGCGACCGCGCCCCGGCAGCGGCCGACTGACCCGGCTCGACACAGAGGTCTGGTTCTTCGTCATGGGGCCGAACCCCGTTTCTGTCACCGGCGCCGTGTACGGTGGCGCTCACCAACCGGATGCCGGAGGTGGCCGATGCGACTGCAACCCGCCGAGTACATCGGCTTCGTTGACGGCGAGACCGAGCGGCTCATCGAGGCCGCCCGGTCGGTGCCGCCCTCAAGCCCTGTGCCCTCCGCACCGGGCTGGACGGTGGCCGATCTCCTGTGGCACCTCACCGAGGTCCAGACCTTCTGGGCGACGATCGTGTCCGAGCGGCTGCCCTCTCCGGACGGCTACCGCAAGCCACTGCGGCCCGCCGACGACAACCTGGTCGACGCCCTCGATTCGGCCAAGACCTTCCTGGTCAGCACCCTTTCCGCAACCGACCCGGCCACGCCCTGTTACACCTGGTCCGACCAACAGAACGCCGGGTTCATCATGCGGCGCCAGGCCCACGAGGCGCTGATCCACCGCGCAGACGCCGAGCTGGCTGCCGGTCTCGGCCCGTCGCTCGACCTCGCACTGGCCCTCGACGGCATCGACGAGATCCTGCGGGTGATGATCGGCGGCATCCCCGAATGGGCCATGTTCACCGACGGCGGCAGGACGATCCGCATCGACGCCGGCGAGCAGGCGTGGAACCTGTTGGTGGGTCGGATGGCCGGTACCTCCCCCAACAGCGGCACCACATACGACATCGACGCCGCCGTCGTCGTCGACGAGGTCCACCAACCGGACACGATCATCTCGGGTAGTCCCGGGAAGCTCGACCTGTGGCTGTGGGGGCGGGCACCCCTGGTGGCGGTCGAGGTCCAGGGCGATCAGGGTCTGGCCGGGTTGCTCAGGGAGATGGCGGCCGAAGCGACCCAGTGACGCCGGAACGGGGCGCCGGTGACGACGGGCACCGGGGCCACGACTTCGCCGGCGGGTGGGCGCCGGGCCTACTCCCCTCGGCGAGGAGGGTATCGCCGGGACCACTCGGCGGGGACGGCGGCGCCTGCCGGTGTCTTGACGGGCAACCGGGTGGCGGGTTTACTGGCGCCGTGGCGACGACGAACCGCTCCGTGGGGATCCCCGTGCACCGGGACCGGTTCGGCATGCTCGACATCATCATTCCGTAGGCGTACACGCCACCGATCGGTGTGTGCGCCGCCCTCGACCCTCCGCTGGTGCGGGGGGTCTTCCGTTAGCGGGCCCGACCCATCACCCCAGAGGAACCATGAGCAACCAGGAACGACCGTACGCCGAGATCTACGACACCACGCTCCGTGACGGCACCCAGCAGGAGGGGATCTCGCTGACGGCGGGAGACAAGCTGCGGGTGGCACGTCCGCTCGACGAGCTCGGCGTCGCCTACATCGAGGGGGGCTGGCCCGGCGCCAACCCCAAGGACGACGAGTTCTTCACCAGGGCCAGGAACGAGCTCGACCTGCGCACCGCCACCCTGGTCGCCTTCGGGTCGACCCGACGGTCCGGGATCCGCCCCGAGCACGACAAGCAGCTCGCCGCCCTCCTGGCCGCCGACACCGAGCTGATCTGCCTGGTCGGCAAATCGTGGGACTACCACGTCGAGCATGCGCTTCGCACCACACCCGTCGAGGCGAGGGCGATGGTGGCCGACTCCATCGCCCATCTCCGCTCCCAGGGGCGCCGGGTGTTCTTCGACGCCGAGCACTTCTTCGACGGGTACCGGGCGAACCCCGGTTTCGCGGTGTCGGTGCTCGAGGCCGCCCACGACGCAGGCGCCGAGCGGCTGGTGCTGTGCGACACCAACGGCGGGTTCCTCCCCCATGCGGTCGGACGCATCGTTTCCGAGGTACTCGCCCGGCTCCCCGAGGCGACCTTCGGCTGCCACTTCCACAACGACTCGGCAATGGCGGTGGCCAACTCGATCACCGCAGTCCTCGTCGGCGTGCACCAGGTGCAGGGGTGCCTCAACGGCTACGGCGAGCGGACCGGCAACGCCGACCTGTATTCGGTGATCCCCAACCTGACCCTGAAGATGGGCTACCGGACGATCCCAGACGACCGCATGGCCAAGCTGACCAGGGTGTCGCATCACGTCGCCGATCTGGTGAACCTGACGCTCGACCCCCATCGCCCCTACGTTGGTGGGTCGGCCTTCACCCACAAGGCGGGACTGCACGCGTCTGCGCTGGCGAAACGGGCGGACGCCTACGAGCATCTCTCCCCCGGCGCGGTGGGCAACGCCACCAGGGTCGTGGTGTCCGAGCTGGCGGGGCGGTCCACCGTGGTGGCCAAGGCGCGCAGCCAGGGTCTCGACCTCACCGAACGCGACGCCCAGGCGGTGGTCGACCGGATCAAGGAGCTCGAGCATCTCGGCTACCAGTTCGAGGCCGCAGACGGATCCTTCGAGCTGCTGCTCCGCCAAGCCCAGGGATGGAAGCAGGACTTCTTCACCCTCGAGTCGTACCGGGTGTTCATCGAGCACCGCCAGGACGAGGTCCAGGCGGAGGCGACCGTCAAGCTGATGGTCGGCGACGAGCGGCACGTCACCACCCGGGAGGGCGATGGGCCGGTGTCGGCGCTGGACCGGGCACTGCGGGCCGGGCTGCGCACCCGCTACCCCGAGATCGACCGGGTTCGGCTCACCGACTACCGGGTGCGCGACCTCGACTCCCGGGACGGCTCGTCGGCGCGGGTGCGGGTCCTGGTGGAGCACAGCGACGGCGAGGAGAGCTGGGGCAGCGTCGGCGTCCACGAGAACATCATCGACGCCTCCTGGATCGCCCTGGTCGACGGGCTGCTGGTCGGACTGATGCGCCTCACCGAGGGGATGGGGTCGGCACCATCGGTATGACGATTGCGGCCCCTCCCCCAGATCTGGACGCATCCCGCGCCGCCGTCGCCTCCTCCGGGCTGGTGGCGGAGGCGTCGGGGCACCTCACCGGCGAGGTCGCGGTTCATGTCCCCTTCGAGGATCTCGGTGCCTTCAAGACCCTGCTCAAGCGGTTCTTCTCAACCGAGATCTGGACGGAGGAGCACGCCGCCGAGCTCGATCGGCTGGTCCGGCCCCACATGACCGAGGGATGGTGGGAGCACGACCTCGGTGGTGGCGGGCTCCGGATGACCCACGGGATCGCAGCCGGCCGCTACCTGCTGTCGGTCACCGGGGGTGGAGCGCAGGCGGCCCCGTCCGTGTTCGACCGGGTGTTCGAGGGCCCCGTCGTCCCCGAGCCGACACCGCACCCGCGCAAGGTCCGGTTTGTCACCGGGGGCGAGCCCGCCCCTGGGGTGTGGTACCGCAGGACCGATCCCGAGCCGCCAGACGATCCCAGGGTGGCGGCGTTGTTCGACGACCCGGACGTCTCCGACGTTATGGTCGCAGGCGACTTCGTCACGGTGGGTCTTGCCGCCGGGGTGTCGTGGGAGGACAGGCTCGACGCCATCCTGGCCCGGCTCACTGCTCTGTTCCCCGCCTCGGACCGGACGCAGACCCCGGCGATGACCCGCGACGAGATGATCGGCGAGGGCGGGCGATCGCACACCGCCTCACCGGCCGAGCTCCACCTGCTCGATCCGGACCGACCCGATCACCGGGAGCGGCTGGTCACCGCCCTCGCCGATCCGGCCAACGCGGTGCGGCGGGTGGCGGTTGCGGTGCTGGCCGAGTCCGGCGACCCTGCGATGCGGAGGGAGGCTGTGGAGGCGGGATGGCGGGATCGCTCGGCGGTGGTGCGGCGCACCGCCATCGACGCCGCCGCCGGTACCGGCGATGAGGGTCTGCGTCCGCTGTTCGAGCGAGCCCTGGCCGCCAACGATGCCTGGGTGCGGTGGAAGGCGGTGCGCGCCCTGAGCGAGTTGGGGGTGGATCCGAGCCGGGACGCCATCGCTGCCCACCGGGACGACTCGGACTTCCAGGTGCGCTTCGAGGTGGAGCGGGCGCTCCGGTCGGGCTAGCCGCCCGGTGTCCCCACCTCCGCTCCGGAGGTGCCGGTTCTTGTCGCACCCCCCTCGTACGATGTGGCCATGAACACGCTGCCCGTGCAGATCATCCGCAGCAACCGCCGCACCCGGACCATCCAGGCCCAGATCGTCGATGGCACGGTCCGGGTGTCGGTCCCCGCCGGGCTCCCCCGCCACGAGGAGCAACGGATGGTCGACGCCATCGTGGCCAAGGTCACCGCCAAGGCATCGGCGGGCCGCATCGACCTGGCGGCGAGAGCCGCCCACCTGGCCCGGCGCTACGACCTGCCGATGCCAGCCAGCATCGAGTGGTCGGCTCGCCAGCTGAGACGCTGGGGTTCGTGCTCACCCTCCACCGACGGCATCCGCATCTCCGACCGCCTGGCCAGCATGCCCCCATGGGTGCTCGACTCGGTGCTGGTCCACGAGCTCGCCCACCTCGTGGTCCCCCACCACGGTCCCGAGTTCGAGCGGCTGGCGGGACGGTACGAGCTGACCGAACGGGCCACCGGCTACCTGCTGGCGGCCACCCAACGGGGGGTCACCTGAGCGGTCAGCCGACCATTCGAAAGGAGGAACGTCACCCCAGCGGTGGCGGCTCGTAGTTGAGCCTGGCCTGGAGCTTGCGCATCCCGCCCAGCCAGCGTTCGGGGTCTGCCGCCTTGGCGGCGTAGTAGTCGCCGACCTCGGGGTGGGGCAGGATGAGGAAGCGGTCGGCGAGCAGCCCGTCGACGACGGCGTCCGCCACCTGTTCCGTGGTCACCGCCAGCCCGTCGACCCACCGCCGCATGTCGCCGCCGGCATCGAAGGCGCCGAGCATCGGGGTCGACACGAACTGGGGACATAGGCACGAGACCTTGATGCCGCGGTCGCCGTACGTCACCGAGAGCCACTCGGCCAGAGCGACGACGGCGTGCTTGGTCACCGCATAGGCGGCCGCCCCGATGTTGGTGAGCAGCCCGGCGGCGGACGCCGTGTGGAGCAGATGGCCTTCGCCCCTGGCCAGCATCGAGGGGAGCACGGCGCGGGCGGCGTAGACGTGTGCCATCACGTTGACGTCCCAGGTCCGTTGCCAGTTGGCGTCGGACAGCTCGACCCCGCCGGCGGTGGCGATACCGGCGTTCATGCAGAACAGATCGACGGGACCGAGGGTGTCCTCGACCTCGGCCACCAGCGTGGCCGTCGCCGGACCGTCGGACACATCCAGCCGGCGCCCGGTGGCCCCGGTGGCGGCCGCCACGGCGGCAACGGCGTCGCCGTCGATGTCTGCGGCGACCACCCTCATCCCCTCGGCGGAAAACCGCTCGACCAGGGCGCGCCCGATCCCGCTCGCTCCCCCGGTGACCACCGCCACCCGGCCCTTCAGATCCTCCACGACACCTCCGCTCGCAGCTCGCCGGCGACGTTACCGGCTCGACACACCCGACCCGGTACCGGGCTCTAGGGTGATCGGCGTGACCGAGCCCGGATACCACATGACCCCCGAGGACTTCCGCCGCAATGGCCACGCCGTCATCGACTGGCTGGCGGACTACATGGCGGACGTCGAGAAGCACCCGATCACTCCAGACATCCGGCCGGGCGCCATCAGGGACAGGCTCCCCGTGAGGGCGCCGGAGTCCCCGGAGCCGTTCGGGGCGATCCTGGCCGACCTCGACGACATCGTCATGCCAGGTCTTGTCCATTGGCAGGCACCCGGCTGGTTCGCTTACTTCCCCGCCAACGGCTCCGGAGCCGGGATCCTCGGCGACCTGGTGTCGACCGGGCTGGGCCAGCAGGGGATGCTGTGGGCGACCAGCCCTGCCTGCACCGAGATCGAGACCGCGGTGCTCGACTGGCTGGTCGAGCTGCTCGGCGTCCCTGCCGGGTGGCGCACCGACGGCCCCGGCGGGGGCGTCATCCAGATGAGCGCATCGGACTCGACCCACACCGCACTGGTGGTTGCCCGCCACCGGATCGGTGCCTCGGCCGACCCGGCCGATCTGGTGGCGTACGCCTCCCAGCAGGCGCACTCTTCCGTGGAGAAGGGGGCGAGGGTGGCCGGCTACCGGCATCTTCGGCTGATCGACGTCGACGCCACCTACGCCATGGATCCGGATGCCTTGGAGGCGGCGGTCGCCGCAGACATCGCCGACGGGCTCACCCCTGCGTTCGTGTGCTCGACGGTGGGGACCACCGGGACCACGGCGGTCGACCCGGTGGGCGCCATCGCCGGCATCGCCAGGCAACACGGCATGTGGCATCACGTCGACGCCGCCTACGCCGGGACCGCCATGATCCTCCCCGAGTTCCGCCACCACCAGGAAGGGCTCGAGCTGGTCGACAGCTACGTCTTCAACCCGCACAAGTGGATGTTCACCAACTTCGACTGCTCGGTGTTCTGGGTGGCCGATCGGCGCCCCCTGCTCGACACGTTGTCGATCACCCCGCCGTACCTGCGCAACAAGGCGACGGACACCGCCGATGTGATCGACTACCGCAACTGGCATGTCCCCCTCGGCCGCAGGTTCCGGGCGCTCAAGCTGTGGTTCGTGGTGCGCAGCTACGGCGCCGAGGGGATCAGGCACCACGTGCGGCGGCACATCGAGATGGCGCAGCGGCTGACCGGACGGGTCGAGGCCGACCGGCGGCTCGAACTGGTGGCTCCGACCACCTTCGGGTTGGTGAGCTTCCGCCATGTCGCCGGCGACGCCGCCACCGACGCCGTGGTCGCCGCCATCAACGGCTCCGGCCGGTTCCACGTCACCCCGTCACGGCTCGGCGAGCGCACCTTCATCCGGGTCGCCATCGGCTCGACCACCACCGAGCAGCGCCACACCGACGCCCTGTGGGAGCTGATCGACCTGTCTTCCTGAGGGGCTCAGGCTCCCGGCCTCTCGCCATGCCGGAGGAAGCCGAGGAGCTGGCGGACGATGAAGGCGGTCGCGCCCCACAGGGTGCCCTCGGCGAACTGGTAGAACCAGAGTTGGGCACCCATCCAGTCCGAGGTGTGCCACCGGCTCTCGTCGAGCAGATCGGTCAGGGTCGGCTCGAGAATGGCCTCGACCTCGGCCGGGTCGGGGCGGAGCACGACGGGCCAATCGATCCTCGCCACCACGGGGACGATCCAGTTGGTGAGGTCCCTGGTGGTGACGGGCGACAGCCCGCCGAGGACCCGGACCGTCTCGGCGGGTAGGGCGATCTCCTCCCACGCCTCCCGCGCCGCCGTCTCAACCGGGCTCTCCCCCGATTCGATCCGGCCCCCGGGGAAGACGACGTCGCCGGGATGGGTCCGCATGGCATCGGGCCGCTTGGTGAGGATCACCCTGGTGTCGCCGTGCCCGTCGGCGTAGAGCGGCACCAACACCGCCGACACGGCGCTGTCGGTATCGGAGACTGGTGGCAGTGCCGACAGGCGGGTCCAGACATCGAGCATCGGAACCGAGGATACGGGAGCGGTGGCGCCGATAATCTGCTCAGTCATGGCAGTACCGTCGAGTCTCGTGCTGGAGACCGCCCGCCTCCTGCTCCGCCCCTACCGGCGCCGCGATGTGATGTCGATCCACGACGCGGTCCTCGCCTCGTTACCCGATCTGGTCCCCTGGCTCCCCTGGGCCACCGGGTACAACCGTGCGTCGGCCGTCCACTTCGTGCGCGAGTCCCAGTCTGCGTGGCAGGAAGGCAGGGCATACGACTTCACCATCAGGCGGCTCGACCACCGCGGCTCGGACGACGGGATGGGTCCGGCCGACCCGGGTCGGCATCTTGGTGGCATCTCGATCTGGTACACGTCCCGGGCCAACATGGTGGGCGAGATCGGGTATTGGGTGCGCAGCGATCTGACCGGACGCGGGGTGTGCACCGAGGCGGCGGGCAGGGTGCTGCGCTACGGGTTCGACGAGCTCGATCTGCACCGCATCGCCCTCCGCATCGCCGTCGGCAACCGCGCCTCCGAGCGGGTGGCCGAGAAGCTCGGGTTCCTGCTGGAGGGCACCCTGCGCGACGAGGTGAAGGTCGGATCCACCTGGCTCGACCACACGGTGTGGGGGATGCTCGAAGGTGAGTGGCGCCGCCGCGGTCGCCGCTAACGTTCCCGGCGGCCAGGCTCCGGAACCCTTGACGGGATCCGGAGCGTTCCTCATCCGAGACGTCCATGAGCCCACGAGCCCTCCAGATCCTCCAAGGCCTGCTGATCACCGCGGTGACGATGGTGCTCGCCCTCGTGGTCCTCACCAGCTTCCTCCGGGTCCTGCGCCCTCCGGACCCGGAACGGATCGCCGCCCGCGCCCACGAGTTCGCCACCACCACGACCCTCGGACCGACGGGGACCAGCACCCCGTCCGACACCTCGGCCGCTCCCCCGGTGACCGACACCGCGGTCCCACCGGTCGAGGAGGTCGACGGTGTCATCCCCGGCGGCTGCCAGGAGCCCGGCCCCCGCAACCCGCAGGGCACCGTGGTCAGGGTGTTCTACACCTGCGGCTCCGGTCCGATACCGGACGTCACCGGGAACGTGTTCCGCACCGTCCCCGCCACACAGCTGGTGATGAACGCCACCCTGACCGAGATGGTGAAGGGACCCGACCAGCGAGAGCGGGAGATCGGGTTCACCTCGGTGTTCTCCGAGGCCTCCAGCGGAGTGTTCGGCGGTGCCACCATCGACTCGGACCGCACCGCCTTCATCGACTTCGTCGGGCTCGAAGCCCTCGAAGGCCTCGACCAGCCGACCGTCGCCAACGCCTTGGTCGCCAGCCTCAACGCCACCGTGTTCCAGTTCGGCTCGGTGACCGCGGTCGAGTACCGGTTGGGGGGAAGCTGCCAGTCGTTCTGGGCGCTGATGGGCACCGACTGTGTCACCATCACCCGCGGGGAGTGGGAGCGCCAGGTCGCCGCCTGGGCCGCCCAAGGCTGAGCGCCCTTCCTACTCGGGACGCGATGAGGGGGCTCTCCGAGGAGCCCCCTCATCGCCAACGAGATACCGTCGGCCGGCCGCTGCCCGCCGCCGGGGCGACCTCACATCATGTCCATCCCACCGCCGCCGTGGTCGTGGCCACCCGCAGGCGCGTCTTCCTTCTGCTCGGCGACGAGTGCCTCGGTGGTGATGAGCAGGCCCGCGATCGACGCCGCGTTCTGCAGCGTGGAACGGGTCACCTTGGCGGGATCGATGATCCCGGAAGCCACCAGGTCCTCGTACTCGCCGGTGGCGGCGTTGAACCCCATGGCCTTTTCCTCGGCGGCTACCCGGGCGACAACGACACCGGCCTCGTAGCCTGCGTTGTGGGCGATCTGCCGCAACGGGGCCTCGAGGGCCTTGCGGACCAGGCCGCGCCCGGCCTTGACGTCGTCGGAACCGCCGCGGAGCTTGTCGATGGCGTCGCGGGCGCGGAGCAGAGCGACACCGCCACCGGGGACGATGCCCTCCTCGACGGCGGCACGGGTGGCCTGGATGGCGTCCTCGATACGGTGCTTCTTCTCCTTCAGCTCCACCTCGGTGGCGGCGCCCACCTTGAGCACGGCGACACCGCCGGCCAGCTTGGCCAGCCGCTCGGACAGCTTCTCGCGGTCCCAGTCGGAATCCGAGTTCTCGATCTCACGACGGATCTGGGCGATCCTGGCATCGACCTCGGCCTTGGAGCCTGCGCCCTCCACCACGGTCGTGTTGTCCTTGGAGACCACGACCTTTCGGGCCGAGCCCATCAGGTCGACGGTCACGCCGTCGAGCTTGAGCCCGACCTCCTCGGAGATCACGGTGGCACCGGTGAGGATGGCGACGTCCTGGAGCATGGCCTTGCGACGCTCGCCGAACCCCGGGGCCTTGGCCGCAACCGAGGCGAAGGTGCCCCGGATCTTGTTGACCACCAGGGTGGCCAGGGCCTCGCCGTCGACATCCTCGGCGATCACCATCAGCGGCTTGCCGGTCTGCTGCACCTTCTCGAGGACGGGAAGCAGATCCTGCACCGACGAGATCTTAGAGTTGACGATCAGCAGGTACGGATCGACCAGGACGGCCTCCTGGCGATCGGGATCGGTGATGAAGTACGGGGAGATGTAGCCCTTGTCGAACTGCATGCCCTCGGTGAACTCCAGCTCGATCCCGAAGGTCTGGCTGTCCTCGACGGTGATCACACCCTCGTTGCCCACCTTCTGCATGGCGTCGGCGATGCTCTTGCCGATGGTGGAGTCCGCAGCCGAGTTGGCGGCGACATAGGCGATCTCGCCGTGGGCGTTGGAGTCGACCGGGCTGGCCAACTCGCCGATGGCCTCGACCACCTTGACAACCGCCTCCTCGATCCCGCGCTTCAGCTCGAGCGGGTTGGAACCGGCGGCGACGAGGCGGAGCCCGTCACGGACCATGGCCTGGGTGAGCACCGCCGAGGTGGTGGTGCCGTCACCGGCGACGTCGTTGGTCTTGTTGGTCGCCTCGTAGGCCAGCTTGGCGCCCATGTTCTCCCACGGGTCGTCGAGCTCGATCTCCTTGGCGATGGTGTAGCCGTCGTTTGTGATGGTGGGGGCGCCCCACTTCTTCTCGAGGACGACGTTGCGGCCCTTGGGGCCGAGCGTGACCTTGATGGTGTCGGCGAGCTTGTCGACACCGGCCTGGAGGCCCCGTCGAGCCTCCTCGTTGAATCGCAGTTGCTTGGCAGCCATATGTTGTCGATCTCCTCTCAGGCCAGCACGGCGAGCACGTCGCGCGCCGACAGGATCAGGTAGTCCTCACCGTCGACCTTGACCTCGGTGCCTCCGTACTTGGAGTAGAAGACGAGATCGCCGACCGATACGTCGAGGGCGACACGGTCGGTGCCGGCCTCGTTCCAGGACCCGGGTCCAACCGCAAGAACCTCACCGAGTTGCGGCTTTTCCTTGGCGGTGTCCGGGATGACGAGCCCACTCGGGGTGCGGCTCTCGTCCTCGTCCTTGGGCTTGACCACGATGCGGTCGCCCAGGGGATTCAGCTTCATGTGACTCCTCCTGATAGTAAGCACCGATGAGTTAGCAATCGACGCTTGCGAATGCCAGAGTGTAGCACTCGTCGAGTCAGACTGCTAACGGATCCTCGGTTGTCTGCCGGCCGCTGCTCAGCCGAGACGGAGCCCTGGATCGACATCCGCTCCCCATCCGGACCGGGCCCCCCGGCCCAGCCGGAAGGAGGCGGCGGCGGCGATCATCGCCCCGTTGTCGATGCACAGCGACGGTGCCGGCAGGTACAGCTCGACCCCACGGTCTGCGGCCTCCTCGGCGAGTCGTTGCCGCAGCCTGGTGTTGGCCAGCACCCCTCCCCCACCGGCCACCGTCCCGGCCCCGGTGGCCTCGACCGCGTTGAAGGTCTTCTCGACCAGCACATCGACGATCGCCTCCTGGATCGAGGCGGCGACGTCCTCGACCGCAGGCAGCTCGCCCGCCTGCTTGGCTCTGGTCAGGTAGGTGGTCACCGACGTCTTCAGCCCGGAGAACGACAGGTCGAAGGGCCGGTCCCGCAGCGCCCTGGGGAAGGCGATGGCGGTCGGGTCCCCGGCGGCGGAGATGCGGTCGATGACCGGTCCACCGGGATAGCCCAGACCCATGAACCTGGCCAGCTTGTCGAACGCCTCGCCGGCGGCGTCGTCGATGGTCCCGCCCATCTCGACATAGCTTCCCCACTCGGGAACGTGGATGATCTGGCTGTGCCCACCCGAGGCGAGGAGGACGATGGCGGGAGGCTGGTACCCGGCGTGCTCGAGCCGGGGGGCGAAGAGATGACCCTCCATGTGGTCGATCGCCAGGAAGGGTTTGCCCAGGCTCCAGGCGAAGGCCTTGGCGAACCCGAACCCGACCACGAGCGAGCCGACCAGACCCGGGCCCTGGGTGGCGGCGATGGCATCCAGCTGGGCCTGGTGGATCCCCGCCTGGCGCAGGGCGTCGTGGACCAGGGGGCGGATCGCCTCGATGTGGGCCCGTGCCGCCACCTCGGGGACCACCCCGCCGAAGCGGGCGTGGGCGTCGACCTGGCTGGACAACACCGACGAGAGCAGCCGCATCCCCGAGACCACCCCGACCGCGGTCTCGTCGCAGCTGGTCTCGATCCCGAGGATGATCGGGCCGTCGGCGGGATCAGCCAAGGGGGATTCCCAGGTCGGTCCGGATGGCGGCGAGGCGGTCGAGGTACTCGGGCTGGTCGATGTCGGACACCCACATGATCAGGGCGTCCTCGTCGACGTAGTAGTCCTTGCGCACCCCCACAGGAGCCATGCCGAAGCGGGAGTAGAGCCGCTGCGCCGAGCGGTTCGACATCCGCACCTCGAGGGTGAGGTGGCGGGCCCCCGCCGCCAGGGTGTGGCCGACCAACTCGTAGATCAGCCTGGTGGCCAGCAGGTGGCGGCGGCGCACCGGGTCCACCGCCACGGTGGTGATGTGGCCGTCATCGCCGATGACCATCATCCCGGCGAACCCGGCCACCTTGCCCTCGGCCTCGGCGACGAGGTACACCCGCCCCGAGGCCGCCAGCTCGTCACGGAAGATGCCCTCGGTCCACGGGTTGGGGTAGATCGCCCGCTCCAGGGCGAGCACCCGGTCGAGGTCGGTGAGCGCCATTGGTCGGATCACGGGGACCAGGACGGCACCGGTCAGCCCGACAGGGTCGGCGGCGTTCACGACGCCGCTCCCGGCCACAAGCCCTCGTCCCTGATCTCGGCCCAGTTGATCGTGGCGTCGGGCTCGCGCAGGTACATCGGCCGGACCCGCTCCGGTGGGGTGAAGTCGTCGCGGCATGCCTTGATCTCGCCGATCTCGAGCAGCACGTCTGCGGAGGGATAGCGGGGACGGCCCTTCTTGGCCCGGTGCAGCCCGAGGAAGGTCGCCTCCGGAAGCGACTCCCAGTCGCCCACGACCAGGGTGTCCTCGGGGTCGGCGTCGAGGAGGCCGCGCAGGTCGTCGGGGTTCACCACCTCGGGGCTGCCGGCCGACACCACGCCTCCCGGCACCGGCTGGAACGGCTGGGTGGCGATCTGCCCCCGGCGCACGTCGACGACGGGCCAGATGCGGCGTCTTCCGGTTGCGGCCCGTAGCGCCAGCACCGTCAGCGAGCTCACCGTGATCAGCGGCGCCCCGATGGCGGCGGCGATCCCCTGCGCCGACGAGATACCGGCGCGCAGCCCGGTGTAGCGGCCCGGGCCGATGTCGACGGTGACGGCGTCGATGTCGGGGGGCGACCATCCGGCCTGAGCGAAGCAGAAGTCGATGGCGCCGGCCAGGAAACCGAGATGGCCACGGGCGTCGACCTCGAGCGCCATCGAGGCCAGCTTGCCGTGTCGACCGATGGCTACCGAACTGGCGGCCGTCGACGTCTCGATGGCGAGGATCCTCATACGCTCAGCTCCCACAGCGGCCGCGAGGACCATCCCCCGTGCGGGATGAAGGCGATGCTGCGCTTCTGGTCGTCGACCATGGCGATCTCGACAACGAGGTGGTCGTCGGGGACGGCACCGGCGACGGCGTTGCCCCACTCGACCAGCAGCACCCCGTCGGCCGCCATGGTGAGCAGGTCGAGGTCGTCCCACTCCGCGGTCGAGCCGAGGCGGTAGACGTCGGCGTGGTGGAGGGGCAGGAAGCCGACGTAGCTGCGGACGATGACGAAGCTGGGGCTGCTGACCGGGTCGTCGATCCCGAGCCCGTCGGCGACCCCGGCCGCCACCTGCGTCTTGCCTGCTCCCAGCGGGCCGACCAACAGCACCACGTCGCCCGGTCGGAGCAGCCCGGCGAGGCGCCTGCCGACGGCGACGGTCTCGGAGGGTAGGGCGGTGGTCACGACCACGCCGGCCGGGTCGGATGATGGGATCGAGGTCATGCTGCGGTCCTGCTGCCTGGCCGGTGAGCGTCAGACTACCGCCCGGCCCGCCCCCCGGACGCTGCGTCATCCCGGCCGGTCACCCGAACAGGTCGAGCTGGGTTGCGTCCGGATCGGCGGCACGCTCGGGATCGGTCGGACGCAGCCCTGGATAGGTCCCGTCGATCACCCGGCGGACGATGGCGAGGTCGAACCGCATCTCCTCGAGCACCCGAGCGCTCCCCCTGAGGGCGGCGGCGGGATGGAACGTCGGGACCAGCTGGCGGCCGCCCCACCACTGGTACGGGCGTCCCCTGAGCCGGGTGATCCCCAGCTCGGTGCGGAGCAGCAGCTTGGTGGAGGAGTTGCCCAGGGTGAGCACCACCTTGGGGTCGACCAGCTCGATCTGGCGGCGCAGGTAGCCCTTGCAGGCGTCGATCTCGTCCGTCAACGGGTCCCGGTTCCCGGGGGGCCGGCACTTCACCGCGTTGGCGATGTAGACCCCCTCGGTCCTGGTGAGCCCGATCTCGTCGAGCAGCTCGTCGAGCAGCTTGCCCGAAGGCCCGACAAAGGGAAGACCCTGCTCGTCCTCGCGCTTTCCGGGGCCTTCGCCGACGATCATCAGGTCTGCGTCCGGATCGCCCGACCCGAACACGACGTTGGTGCGGCCGGCAGCAAGCCGGCAGGCGACGCACACCGAGGCTTCGGTGCCGAGGATGGCCAGTGCCTGCGCCCGCTCCTCGGGGTTCACCAAGCCCCCTTCCCCGCCCGGACCGCCGCCTCGATGGCCCGCCCGGTCGCCTCGAACGCGGCCTCGGCGACGGCGTCGACGTCGCAGGCGGTCCCGCCACAGGCCACCGCGAACACGGCGTCCCCGTCGAACCGGGTGTGGGCGGGACGGAAGCACGCCCCGAGGGCGTCGTGGCTGCGCACGATCGTCCTCGACAGCTCCGCCCTGGAGAGCAGGCCGTCAACCGCCACCGCCACCAGGGTGGTCTGCTCGATGGCGGCAGGGCGCACCGGGCTCGGGCCGGGCACGTGGGGCCCGCCGGTGAGCGGCTCGCCCTCGAGGGTGAAGGCGTCGCCGACGGCGTTGACCACCACCAGGGCGCCGACGGTGACGTCACCGCAGGCGACCGCCGCCGATCCGATGCCGCCGTCGCCGCGGGCCTCCGGACCGCGCCATCCGGCCACCGAGGCGCCCGCACCGGCCCCCACCCGTCCCATCGACACCGGATGGCGGCGGCGGGCGTCGTAGGCGGCGGCCCCCTCGTCCGGGCCGGGCCGCACCGTCGGGTCGCCAACCGCCAGGTCGTAGATCACGGCGGCGGGGACGATCGGCACCCTCCCCACCAGGGTGGGATGGCCCCTGCCGTCGGCCTCGAGACGGCGCATCACCCCGTCGACCGATGCCAGCCCGAAGGCCGATCCGCCCGAGAACACCAGTGCCTGGATGGTCTCCACCCGCATCCCGTGGCCGAGCACCGCGGTCTCCCTGCTCCCCGGGGCGCCGCCCCTCACCTCGACGGCGGCATGGTTGGGCTCGGGGAAGGTGATCACGGTGACCCCGGTGCGGGCCACCAGGTCGGTCCAATGCCCCACCTCCACCCCGGGCACCGAGGTGAGGGTGCCGCCCTCGATCACGACTGCATCTCCAATCCTGCGCTCCAAGCCGGCTCGGTGAACGTCACGGAACGAGCGTACCGGGTGGCCACCCCCATTTTCTTAGGACCGGAACGCGTCATGTGTGATGCGTTTCCGTCCTAAGAAACGGTAGGTAGCGCCGGGGAAGCCTGGGCCCGAACCGGCACACGATCTCGTAGTTGACCGTGTCCAGGGCGCCCGCCCATTCCTCGGCGCTGATCCGCTCGCTCCCCTGCGCCCCCAGCAGCACCACCTCGTCCCCGATGTCGACCGTGGCGTCGCCGACGTCCACGACCACCTGATCCATGGTCACCGTGCCGGCGAATGGATGGCGGCGACCGCCGATAAGGACCTCGCCACCGATCGCCGACAACCTTCTGGAGACACCGTCGGCGTACCCGATGGGGACCGTGGCCACCCAGGCGTCGGCCGGCAGCGGACGGCGCCTGCCGTAGGAGGGACGCCTGCCCGCCCCGAGACGCCTGAGCACGGTGATGTGGGACACCACCCGCATCGCCGGCCGCAGGTCGAGGTGGGGTGCGGTGGCCGGGGCGGGCCGCATCCCGTAGATGCCGAGCCCGGCACGCACCATGTCGAACCGGGCGTCGGTGCGGCCGATGGCCCCCGCCGTGTTGGCAGCGTGGACCAGCCGAGGATGGTGGCCGGCGGCGGCGAGGATCTCGAGAGTGGCGCCCAGCCGGCCGATCTGCGCCGCGGTGTAGTCGGCGTCCTCCTCAGAGACGGCGAAATGGGTCCACACCGCCTCGAGGGTCAGGTTCGGGGAGTCGGCGATGGCGTCCGCCAGTCCCCCGACGTCGCCGGGGTCGGCGCCCACCCGGTGCATCCCGGTGTCGACCTTGAGATGGACGTTGTGAAGCGCCCCGGTGGCGGCCAGCGCATACACGAACCGGGTGGTGTAGACCGAAGGGGTCAGCCCCCAGGCCGACAGCTCGGCTGCGTCGCCCGGGTCCGGCTCGGACAGCACCAGGATCGGCGCCTCGATGCCGGCCTCGCGCAACCGGACGCCCTCCTCCACCATGGCCACCGCCAGCCGGGAGGCGCCGGAGGCGAGGGCCGTCTCGGCAACGGGGACGTCGCCGTGGCCGTAAGCATCCGCCTTGACCACGGCGCACAGGGAGGCGGGAGCCACCTCGGCGGCGATCAGGGCGACGTTGTGGGCGATGGCGTCGAGGTCGATCTCCACCCAGGTCGGTCTCACCAGGCGAACCGCCCGATGTGGACGGCGAGATCGTCTGCGGTGACCGCAGTGGTGGCGGCCAGATCGGCGCCGGCCCGCCCGTGCCAGTAGGCGGCCGACCGGGCGGCGGTCTCGGCGTCGAGTCCCCGGCACCACATCGCCCCGATCATCCCGGAGAGCACATCGCCGCTTCCCGCCGAGGCCAGCTCGGGCCCACCGCTGGTGACCGCCCACTGCTGCTCGCCGACCACGAAGGTGGGCGACCCCTTGAGCAGCACCACCGTGCCCGTCGCCTCGGCCAGCTCGCAGGCTGCGGTGAACGTGGGTGGGTCGTCGGTGAGCCTGGTGAACTCGCCGGCGTGCGGGGTGAGCACGGTCGGGGCCACCCTGCCGGTCACGGTGTCCGGGCTGCCCAGGCTGTTGAGGCCGTTGGCGTCGAGCACCAGCGGCTTGTCCCAGGCAACGGTGAGCCGCTGCACGAACTCGTCGACGCCGACCCCGAGCCCGGGCCCGAGCACCATCAGGTCGAAGCGGGTCGCCACCGCCAGGACCTCGTCGAGATCGGCGGCGCCGAACCGGTCACCGTCCCCGATGCCGCGGCTGATCACCCCCCGGGTGCGGCCCGAGATGGTCGGCTGCAGCCGACCGGGGCTGAGGATGGCGACCAGCCCCGCTCCGAACCGCTGCGCTCCGGCGGCGGCCAGCAGCGGGGCGCCGGTGTACCCGGGCGATCCGCCGACGACGAGCACCGATCCGGCCGACCACTTGTGGACGGTGCGCCGCCGGCCGGGTCGGGGGGCGTCGACCTCGTCGCACACCTTGAATACCGGGTCTCCACCGATGAGACCGATGTCGGCGACCTCGACGGTCCCACACCGCTCCGGCCCCTCGCCGAGCAGGTGACCCGGTTTGAGGGCGTGCAGGGCCACGGTGCGGTCGGCGGTGACGGCGGGGCCAGCGACCCGCCCGGTGGCGGCGTCGACCCCGCTGGGGATGTCCACCGCGAGCACCACCGCCCCCTGGTCGACGGCGTCGACGACCTCGGTGCTCATCGTTCCCCGGAACCCGCTCCCGAACACGGCATCGATGACGAGATCGGCCGGTGGAGGCTGGTCCGAGAACGGCACGCCGGCGGCGCGGGCGGCGAGCAACGCCCGCTCGGCGGCGCCGCCGCCGACCGGCCGGCCGAAGGGACGGGCGGTGACGGCGGCGCCGCGGCGCATGAGGTGCCTGGCCGCCACGTAGCCGTCGCCGCCGTTGTTGCCCCGACCGGCGAGGACCGTGACCCGTCGGCCGTACCCTGCCCCCATCCGCACCCCGGCCAGAGCCACCGCGTAACCGGCACGCTCCATCAGCACGTCGACCGGGTCTCCGGCGGCGGCGTCGAGCCGGGCCGTCTCGTCCGGGGTGAGGACCGGCCGCATCGCTCAGTCGTTCACGGACATGGCGAACACCAGGGCCCGGTCGTCGGTGTGGGTGATGGTGACCAGGACCCGGGTCACCCCGATGACCCTGGCCCGCTCCGCAGCCGTCCCGCTCAGGTTGACCAGGGGCATCCCCCCGCCGGTGATCTCGATGTCGCGCCAGTGGAGGCGGCGCCACCCGGCCCCGAGACTCTTCATCACCGCCTCCTTCCCGGCGAACCGGGCGGCGAGGCGGGCGGAGGGATCGGCGTAGCGGTGGGCGTACTCCCACTCGTGATCGGTGAAGCACCGCTCGTGGAAGCGGTCCCCATAGGTGCGGAGGAGGTGCCGCACCCGCGGCACCTCGGCCAGATCGACACCGAGCCCGACGACCTTCACGCCCGCAACGCTATCGGCCCGCCGTCCCGGGCACCAACGCTCGGGCCGGCGACCGGAGGGGCGGGGGCTCAGACGGCGATGGGGATGGGGACGAGGACGACGGGGATGCCGGTCATCTGCGATGCCCGCTCCACCTCATCGTGGTCGAGGTGGCCGGTGACGGCGGGCAGCGCCACCAGGGTGGCGCCGGCGCCGACCACACAGGAAGCGAGGTCGACGGCGGTGTCGAGGGCATCGGTCGCCATGCCGGTGGCGATGATGTCCCTGGCGGCGAGCCGGTGGATCAGCTGCTCCAGGTAGACCTCGGCCGCCTCCCGCACCGAGATCTCCTCGGATGCGGCGTACTGCTCCAGGGCGATGGCCGCCCGGCCGGAGCGCGAGACGACGGCGGTCAGGTGACGGTGCCCCGCCTCGACGGCGAAGTCGATGGCGGCCTCGCCATGATGTGAAGAGGGGTCGACGACGACGATGGCGTGCTTGTGGTCCATGGGAAACCTCCGAAAGGGGACGAAGCTCGGGTGCAGGAAAGGGAGGGTCGGCGAGAGGGCCCCCACGACCCTTCCTGGCCCGGAATGCTCGTGTTCGTTACCCCAGGATAGCCGCTACCGGCGCCGGTTCCGGTCGAACGGTCACATCGGGCGCCATGGAGGCGCATCCCGATCGCCCCTCCCGGGCCTGCCCAGCCCTCACGCGGTGGTGGCGGCGGCGGCTCCCGCCCGCTCCGGCGAGCCAACGGGCTCGACCACCAGCGGGAGCACCACCGTCACCGCCAGCTATTCCACGGTGACGGACTTGGCCAGGTTTCTCGGCTGGTCGATGTCGTGGCCCCGTAACCGGGCGACGTGGTATGCCAGCAGCTGCAGCGGCACGATGGCGGTTACCGGGCTGAGCAGGTCGTCGGTGCGGGGGATCCTGAGCACGTCGTCTGCGAAGCTGCCGATCGACGAGTCGTCCTCGTAGGCGACGGCGAACACGGTCGCCCCCCGCGCCTTCACCTCCTGCACCGCCGACATGGTCTTGTCGTACACCGCGCCCTGGGTGAGCACCACGATCACCGGTGTGCCCTTGGTGACCAGGGCCAGGGTGCCGTGCTTGAGCTCGCCCGCCGGCATCGCCTCGGAGTGCAGGTAGCTGATCTCCTTCAGCTTGAGCGAGCCCTCCATGGCAACGGCGTAGTCGAGGCCGCGCCCGATGAAGTACACGTCCTGGGCGTCGGCGATCTGGATGGCGGCCTTGGCCACCGACTCCTCGTCGCCGAGCACCGCCTCGACCTGGCCCGGCATGGCATGCAGCCCCCGACCGATCCGCTCCGAGAGGTCGGCGTCGACCACCCCGCGCACCCGGCCGATGCGGAGCGCCAGCAGGTACTGGGCCACCAGCATCGCCGAGTACGCCTTGGTTGACGCCACCGAGATCTCGGGACCCGCCCTGGTGTACAGGACGTCGTCCGCCTCGCGGCTCAGAGTCGAGCCCACCACATTGGTCAGGGCGAGCAGCCGCGAGCCCCTGCTCCGGGCGAGCCTGGCGGCAGCCAGGGTGTCGGCGGTCTCCCCCGACTGGCTGATGGCGATGGTGAGGCTCGGCGAGGTCACCAGCGGGTCGCCGTACCGCATCTCGTGGGCGTACTCCACCGAGGTGGGGATGCGGAGCACCCGCTGGAAGATCTCCCGGCCGACCAGCCCGGCGTGGTAGGCGGTGCCACAGGCGGTCACCCACAGGTGCTCCATGTCTCGGGCGAAGGCGTCGTCGAATCCGACCCCCTCGAGCCACACCTGGCCCGAGGCGTCGAGACGCCCGGAGACGGTCTCGGTCACGACGGCGGGCTGCTCGTGGATCTCCTTGAGCATGAAGTGGTCGAAGCCGCCCTTCTCGGCCTGGTCGGCGTTCCAGTCGACGTGGAGCACCGGGCGGTCGATCACCCCGCCCTCGATGTGCTCGATGGTGGCGCCGTCGGCGTCGACCACCACCATCTCCCCGTCCTCCACCACGAGGAAGTCGCGGGTGTGCTGGAGCACTGCCGGGATGTCGGAGGCGAGGAACGTCTCCCCGTCACCGAGCCCCACCACCAGCGGGCTCACCTTGCGGACGGCGACGATCCGCTCCGGCTCGTCGACGCACATAACCACCAGGGCGTATGCCCCTGCGGCGTGACCAACGGCGCGCCGCACCGCCTCGACCAGGTCGCCCTCGTACTCGTCGGCGACCAGATGGGCGAGGATCTCGGTGTCCGTGTCCGACGTGAAGCCGTGCCCCTGGGCGGTGAGGGCATTCTTCAGCTCGTGGAAGTTCTCGATGATCCCGTTGTGGACCACGACGAACCGGCCGGACGGATCGGTGTGGGGGTGGGCGTTGGCGTCGCTGGGCTCGCCGTGGGTGGCCCAGCGGGTGTGCCCGATCCCCACCATGCCCGCCAGCGGCTTCTGCTCGAGAATGCCGGACAGCCGCTCGATCTTGCCCTGGGCCTTGCGGATGTCGATTGCGCCGTCATCGACCACGGCGATGCCTGCCGAGTCGTACCCGCGGTACTCGAGACGGCGGAGACCGTCGAGGATCAAAGGGGCGGCCTGGCGAGGACCGACGTAGCCAAGGATGCCGCACATGCGCGCATCGACCTCCTGTGTCGTGCGACCGGAGGCACTCGAGCGGAGATCGCTCCGCTCCCCACACGGGACGGCCTCTGTTCCCGGGGTCGCCCCCGGGGTTTGCTCCGTCCCTACGGCCGTGGGCGGCCGAGAGGGCACCCGCCGACTGCTCGATGATCCCTCTTCCTCGTCACCTCACCACGGGGGCGAGGGCTGGCGCTGGAAGACGCGAGAGCCCGGTCGGTTTCGATTGATGTCGAGGAGCTTAGGGCAGGCTGGGAGGTTCGCCATAGGTCTGGCGGCTGATACCGCCCCGTCACCCCAGGGTTGCGGCAACGACCTCGACCAGCGACCGGGCCAACCGGTCGGCGCCGTCGATGGTGGGCGCCTCGACCATCACCCGAACCAGCGGCTCGGTCCCCGAGGCGCGAATCAGCACCCGGCCGTCCTCGCCGAGCGTGGTTTCGGCGTCCTTGACCGCAGCCCACACCTCGGCGGCGCCCGCCAGTCCGTTGCGGTCGGCCACCCTGACGTTGATCAGCACCTGGGGGAACTCGGTGATGACGCGGCGCAGCCGGCGAAGCTCCTGCCCGGTCCCCACCATCACCTCGGCGAGACGGAGGGCGGTGCGGAGACCGTCGCCGCTCACCCTGTCCTCGAGGATGACGTGGCCGGACTGCTCGCCACCGAGCACGGCGCCGACCCGCTGCATGTGCTCGAGGACGTAGCGGTCGCCCACCTTGGTCTGCGTCACCTCGATGCCCATGGCCTGCATGGCATGGATGAAACCGAGGTTGGCCATCACGGTGGTTACCACCCGGTTGCCGGCGAGCTGCCCTGTGGACTTGAGGTGGTTGGCGAGCACGGCGATGACCACGTCTCCGTTGGCCACCACCCCGTCCTCGTCGATGGCGATGAAACGGTCGGCGTCGCCGTCGAAGCAGAAGCCGACCCGCCCGTTGACCAGGCCGGCGAGGGTCTCGGGATGGGTGGCCCCCACCCCGTCGTTGATGTTGAGGCCGTCCGGATGGGCGGCGTGGACCTGGACCTTGGCGCCGAGCCTGCCGAACAGCTCGGGGGCGGCCACCGAGGCCGCCCCGTTGGCGCAGTCGAGCACGATCTCCATCCCGTCGAGGGCGACCCCGTGCTCGGTGGCGAGCCGGTCCACGTAGCGGGAGAGGGCGTCGTCCATGACGGTGATCGAGCCCACACCGGCGCCGGTCGGCTGGGGGTACGGCGCGCCCGCCATGAACCGGGCGGTGATCGCATCCTCCTCGGCGTCGGGGAGCTTGTTCCCGTTGGGGCCGATGAGCTTGACCCCGTTGTCGGCGGCGGGGTTGTGCGAGGCGCTGACCATCACCCCGAGCGCCGCCCCCTCGATCATGGTGAGCCGGGCGACGCCGCCGACGGGGAGCACCCCGAGGTCGACGGTGTCGAGGCCCACCGAGGTGAACCCGGCGTGCAGGGCGGCGGTGAGCATCGGCCCCGAGCGGCGGGTGTCCCTACCGATGAGGACCACCCCGTCGACCGAGCCCGCCGTCGCCCGCGCCAGATCGAAGGCGAGCTGCGGGTTGAGCTCGGTGTTGGCGACGCCTCTGACCCCGTCGGTTCCGAACAGGCGGTCGGAGGTCACGGTCGGCGGGCGGTCGTGGCGCTGCAGGTTCAGCGCTTGGTGAACTGCGGGGCCCTGCGGGCTTTGCGCAGCCCGTACTTCTTGCGCTCCACCCGCCGTGCATCGCGGGTGAGCAGACCCTCGCTCTTCAGGGCGGGGCGAAGCTCGGGATCGACGACGATCAGCGCCCGGGCGATGCCGAGGCGCAGGGCGTCGGTCTGGCCGGTGAAACCGCCACCCTCGATCGTGGCCTTGACGTCGAAACGGCCCTCCATCTCGACGGTCCGCAGCGGTTCGAGGGCACGCAGACGGAGCGCCGCCTGGGGGAAGTAGTCCTCGAGGGTGCGCCCGTTGAGCTCGAACACCCCGGTCCCGTCGTAGAGCCTGACGCGGGCGACCGAGCTCTTGCGGCGACCCGTGCCCTGGGCCAATGGCTGCGTCATCGGACCCGTTCCTTTCCGATCGTGAGTGCTTCCGGTGCCTGAGCGGCGTGGGGGTGCTCGGCGCCTGCGTAGACCTTGAGCTTGGTGATCATGGCGCGGCCCAGCTTGTTCTTGGGGAGCATGCCCCGCACCGCCGATTCGATGATCCGTTCCGGGTACCGCTCTCGCATCTGCCCGAGCGTCATCTGGCGCAGACCGCCCGGGTAGCCCGAGTGGCGGTAGTACATCTTCTGGGTCTCCTTGTTGCCGGTGGCGGCCACCTTCTCGGCGTTGATCACCACCACGTAGTCGCCACCGTCCATGTGCGGAGCATACGTCGGCTTGTGCTTGCCCCGGATGATCGTGGCGACGCCGGAGGCGAGCCGTCCCAGGGGGACGTCGGTGGCGTCGACGACGTACCAACGGTGCTCGAGCTCCGCCGCCTTGGGCGAGTACGTCCTCTGCAGCTTTGGCTTCATGGCGAGTCTGACCGGTCCTCGGACAAGGGAGAGCCCCCGGAGGGACCGGGAGCGGGCGCATGGTACCCCCACGGGCCTTCTCCCGCCAATCCCTTCGGACCGTCGACATCCGTCCGCAGCCGCCACCCCCCGAACTTCAGCGGATTGGTACTCGCCAGGGGTACGCAGAACCTAAGGTTCGCCCAATCGGTCTGCGGGGTAGTCGACCCTGACCAGGGTGAGCCCGTGAGGTGGGGCCGGCCCCGCGGTGAGGGACCGGTCCCGGGAGGCGATCACGTCGGCCATCGAGCCCGGTGATGCCGCCCCACGACCGATCCGGGCACAGGTGGCCACCATCGAGCGGACCATCTGGTGGCAGAACGAGGAGGCCTCGATGGTGAACACCACCAGATCGGGGCGCCGCCGCTCCCAGCGGGCGGTGCGCACCAGACGGATCGTGCTCCGCTGTTCGGCCCGGCGACAGAAGGCGGCGAAATCGTGCTCGCCGAGCAGCGCGGCGGCGGCCTCGTCCATGGCGTCGACGTCGAGCGCATGGCCGAGATGCCACGAGATCCTGGACAGGAACGGGTCGGGCACCTCGCCGTCGAGGATCAGGTACTCGTAGGCCCTACCCACCGCCGAGAACCGGGCATGGAAGCCGTCGGCCGCCGCCACCAGCCGCTTGACCGCGATCTCGGGACCCAGCCTGCGGTTGAGCGACCGCACCACCCTGACCGGGTCGATGGGTGTCTCGGTGGCGAAGCTGACCACCTGCCCGGTGGCGTGGACCCCGCGGTCGGTGCGCCCGGCGACAAAGGTCGGCACCGGCCCGGTGAACGGCTCGAGCGCCGTCTCCAGCTCGCCCTGGACGGTGCGCACCGCTTGCTGGCGGGCGTAGCCGTGGAAGCCGGTCCCGTCGTAGGCGAGGTCGATCCGCCAGGTGGTCATGCCGGCCCCGTCACCCGGCAGCCACCGATCAGACCAGCCCGTAGCCGAGGATCGAGGCGACCACCATCCACCCCACCAGCCCGAGCCCGGCGGCCAGGGCGGCGCGCTCGATTGGCAGATCGCTCTCGTAGCGCACCCCGTGAGCCACCACCAGGAGGAACCAGATGGAGGCGACGACGAAGGCGATGATCCCGTTGTCGAAGATCCGGATGGTGACCAGGGTGAGCAGCAGCGTGGGGTAGGCGAACCCGGTGATGCGCAGGATGGTGGCGAAGCTGCCGTCCCCTTCGAGCAGGTACCGGGACACGGCGTAGGTGATGCCGCTGTAGACGAGCCAGAAGACGGCGGCATTGAGCAACGAGCGGAACAGCACGTCAAGCCCCGAGGCGCTGGTGGCCAGCCCGAGCAACCCGAATCCGAGCCCGAGCATGATGAGCAGCCGGGTGAGGACGACGAGGATGAGGGCGTCCCCGGTTGCCCGGTCGTTCAGGTCCATCCACACGAACGCCTCGCGCTTCAGCGACAGTGCCTCACCCAGCCGTCTCATCGTCTCGCCCAACCACCCACCTCTCGATCGGATGGCGAGCTTACCGGCCACCCCGGACCAGCTTGCGGGCGGGGCGAAGCATCGACCGCCCCCGGTGAGCGCCCGGCGGTCTCTTGTGGGGACCGAGTGGAGGATCCGGGTGATCATGGGTCGGAGACGCGCATCGTACCTGGTCACCACCGGGCTGATGCTGCTGTGGTTCCTGCGCTACGCCGCTCGACCGGGCGGAGCGGGTCGCCGAAGAGTCGGGGAGGATGCGCCGGGACCGGTCAGACCAGCTCGATGACCGCCATCTCGGCGCCGTCGCCGCGACGGGGGCCCAGCTTGATCACCCGGGTGTAGCCACCGGGCCGGTTGGCGTAGCGGGGAGCGACGTCGTCGAACAGCTTGGTGACCACCTCTTGATCGGTGATCCGGCGCATCACGGTGCGCCTGGCGTGCAGATCGCCGCGTCGGGCCTTGGTGATGATCTTCTCCACGTACGGGCGGAGCAGCTTGGCTTTGGCCTCGGTGGTGGTGATCCGCTCCTCCACGATCAGCGAGGCGGCCAGGTTGGCCAGGATCTTCCGCTGATGGGAGGGGCTGCCCCCGAGGCGGGGACCCTTCTTGGGGGTGGGCATCAGATGACGCCGCCTTCGCTGTCGGTGCCGGTGCGCAGCGACAGCCCGAGCTCGTCGAGCTTGGCCACGACCTCCTCGAGGCTCTTCTGCCCGAAGTTGGTGATGTTGAGGAGATCGTCCTCGGTCTTCTCCACCAGCTCGCCGACGGAATGGATCTGGGCCCGGCGCAGACAGTTGCGGGGCCGCTCGGTGAGATCGAGCGCCTCGATGGGCAGCTCGAGATCGGGAGAGCCCATGTCGGCGATGACGACGTCGCCGAGGGGGAGCCCGCTGTAGTCGTCGACGTCTGCGAACAGCCCGAACAGCTCACGGAGCGTCTTGCCTGCCGACGAGATCGCCTCGCTCGGGGTCACCGAGCCGTCGCTCTCGACGTCGAGGACCAGCCGGTCGAAGTCGGTCATCATGCCCACCTGGGTGCTCTCCACCTTGTAGGCGACCTTGCGCACCGGCGAGTAGATGGCGTCGATCGGGATCACGCTGATCTTCTCGCCGGAGCGGCTGCGGTCGGCGCTGCGGTAGCCGACGCCGCGGTCGGCGGTCAGCTCGACCTCGAGGCGGCCGGACGAGGAGAGGCTGGCGAGGTGGAGATCACCGTTGACCACCTCGACCCCGGCCGGGACCTTCAGATCGGCGGCGGACACATCGGTCTTGCCCCGGGCCGACAGGTAGAGGGTTGCCGAATCGGTCTCCATCCGTAGCACGACCTGCTTGAGGTTGAGAATGAAGTCGACCACGTCCTCGACCACGCCATCCATGGTGGAGAACTCGTGCTGGACTCCCTCGATCCGCACCGAGGTGATGGCGGCGCCGGGGATGCGCGCCAGCAACGTCCGCCGCAGCGTGTTGCCGAGCGTGTAGCCGAAGCCGGGCTCGAGCGGCTGGACGATGAACCGAGCACGATCCTCGGTGATCGATTCGGATTCGATGGTGGGGCGCTGGACGATGAGCACGGACGCTCCTCGGGTCTCGGGAAAAGGAAAGGGAAAGGGAAAGGGAAAGGGAAAGCTGACGGTTACTTGGAGTAGAGCTCGACGATGAGCTGCTCTAGGATCTGGGTGTCGATCTGCTGGCGGCTGGGCAGCACCGTGACGGTGGCCCTGCGATCGGCCTTGTCGACCACCAGCCATTCCGGCACCTGGCGGTCGACCATGTCGACGGCGTGCTGGATGGGGAGGATGTTCCGGCTGCGCTCCCTCATGGTGACGATGTCGCCCTGGCCGACCCGGTACGAGGGGATGTCGACCTTCCTGCCGTTCACCAGGAAGTGGCTGTGGTTGACCAGCTGCCTGGCCTGGGGGCGGGTGTGGGCGAAGCCGGCCCGGTACACCACGTTGTCGAGCCTGGTCTCGAGCAGGCGGAGCAGGTTCTCGCCGGTGATGCCCTTCTGGCGGGCGGCGAGCTCGTAGTAGCGCCGGAACTGACGCTCGAGCACGCCGTACATGAAGCGCAGCTTCTGCTTCTCGCGCAGCTGGATCTGGTACTGGGACTCGCGGATCCTGCCCCGGCCGTGCTGGCCGGGTGGATAGGGCCGCTTGTCGAAGTACTTGGCCTTGTTCTCGTCCAGGAGCTGGCGGGCGCGGCGGCTGACCTTGGTCCTGGGTCCGGTGTAGCGAGCCATCAGCGGCCCTTGCGCTTCTTGGGCCGGCAGCCGTTGTGCGGGTTGGGGGTGACGTCCTTGACCCCGGTCACCTCGATACCCATGTTCTGCAGGGTGCGGATGGCGGTGTCGCGACCCGAGCCCGAGCCGCGCACGATGACATCCAGCTTGCGGATCCCCATCTCGCCGGCACGGCGGGCAGCCTGCTCGGCGGCGACCTGGGCGGCGTACGGGGTCGACTTCCTCGATCCCTTGAACCCGACCGACCCCCCGGACGTCCACGCCACCACGCCACCGTCCTGGTCGGAGATGGAGATGATGGTGTTGTTGAAGGTGGCGCGGATGTGCGCCTGACCATGCGGAATGGTCCGCTTGATCCGCCTTCTGCCCGGGGTGCGCTGCTGCTTGGCCACGTGCTACCTCTAGACCTACTTGCCGACCTTCTTCTTCCCCGCAACCGGGGCCGCCTTACCCTTGCGGGTACGGGCGTTGGTGTGGGTGCGCTGCCCGCGCACCGGGAGGCCGCGCCGGTGGCGCAGCCCCTGGTAGCTTCCGATCTCGATCTTGCGCTTGATGTTCTGGGCGACGTCCCGTCGCAGGTCGCCCTCGACGGTGAGGTTCGAGTCGACGTATTGGCGGATCTTGACGACCTCGGCGTCGGTGAGATCGCGCACCTTGGTGTCCACGTCGATGTCGAGATCGGTGAGCATCCGCTGCGATGTGGTCCTGCCCACCCCGAAGATGTAGGTGAGCCCGATCTCGACCCGCTTGTCCCTGGGAAGATCGGTTCCGGCGATACGAGCCATCGATTACCCCTGACGCTGCTTGTGACGCGGGTTGGAGCAGATCACCCAGACACGACCGTGTCTCCGGATGATCCGGCACTTCTCACACATCTTCTTGGCGGACGCTGAGACCTTCATACCCCTAAACCTGTCGCGTTTCGACCGCCGGAACTGCGGTCCGGAAGCGGTCCGACCCCTCATCGCGGCCTCGGAGGCGACGTTGGGCGCCAGCGGTCACTCCCATGGAAAAGCCTGGCACCCGAAGGGAACCGGGCCATGATGATAGGCCCCGGTCGGATTGCCGGGCAAATCGCGCACGAGTCGAACCAGCGTTCCCGCGGAACGTCGGCTCGACGGGTCGAGACGCCCTGATGGTAGCCCGCCTTGGATCGATGGCGAGGGGAAACGGCGCCGCTAGCCTCCCGCCGGCAATGGCAGCACTCACCCCGCTTCCCCTTCCCGACATGCTCGCCATCGCCGCCCGCAACATGGCGCCCGCCTATCTGCGGCGCCGCATCGCCAGGGCCGGAGCCCCCTATACCGTCGACGGCACCACCACCTTTGCCTACGTCGGGGACGCCGAGTCGGTGGATGTCGTCCATTTCATGGCGCGGTTCCCCGAGTTCCCCTCGATGGAGCGAGTCGAAGACAGCGATCTGTGGCACGTCACGGTCGCGCTGCCCCCCGGGAGCCGGGTCGAATACAAGCTCGAGGTGGTGGGCACCGACCGCACCGACCGCATCCTCGACCCCCTCAACCGCCGCACCGCATCGGACCCGTTCGGGTCGAACTCGGTCGCTCACGCCCCGGGCCACGTCGAGCCGAGCTGGGTGAACCCGAACGGCGGCGCCCCCGGGACGCTCGAGGCCTTCGAGATCGAGAAGAGCGCCTTCGGGGACCGCCGTCTGGTGTCGGTGTACCTGCCACCCGGCTTCCCGGACGACGGCCCCTACCCGCCGGTGGTGCTTCACGACGGCAGCGACATGGTGGAGTACGCCTCGCTGGCGACAGTGCTCGACAACCTGATCGGGACCGGGGCGGTGCGGCCCGCCGTGGTCGCCCTGCTCGACCCGGTCCACCGCAGCGAGGAGTACACCGCCTCGGAGACCCACGGCCGGTTCGTGGTCGACGACGTCCTCCCCCGGCTCGCCACCGGGTTCCACACCACCGACGACCCGGCACTCCGGGTCATCGGAGGCAGCAGTCTGGGGGCGGTGGCCAGCCTGGCAACGGCGTGGTACCACCCGGGAACCTTCGGCTCGACCATCCTGCTGTCGGGCTCGTTCGTCACCGCCACGGGGGGACCGATGCGCCGTGGGCCGCTGTTCGAGCCGGTCATCGCCTTCATGAAGGCGTTCACCGAGAACCCGGGACAGCCATCCGACCGGGTGTGGATGGCGGTTGGGACCTTCGAAGGGCTGGTGGCCGACAATCGGGCCTTCCGCATCGTGCTCGAGGCCACCGGGATGGCGGTGCACTACGAGGAGGTGGCGGACGGCCACCATTGGCAGAGCTGGCGCAACTTGCTGGGCGGTGCGCTCCTGGACCTGCTGCCCGCCGGCCTGCCGGCCGGTGCAGCCGCGCAGTAACTTGGGGCTATGAGCCACCACACCCGACGCATCGGCCTCTCCCTGGGCGCCGATCTCTGCTGGCCCCAGTTCTACGAGGACATCCTCGCCCAGCTCGCCCCGGTCGTGACCGTCGACGGCGACACCGTCGACTTCGAGACCGATCGCATCACCATCGAGCCCTTCGAACTCGACCAGCCCGTCAGCTACGACGTGGTGCTCGACCGGCTCACCCCCTGGTACCACACCAGCCGGGAGTGGATCAAGAAGGCGGTGGTGAAGGACGACCTGTACGTCCTCAACAATCCGTTCACGCTGCAGGCGATGCAGAAGCACACCTCATACGCCGCCCTGATGCGGCTGGGGGCGAACGTCCCCGAGACCTGGCTGCTGCCCCCGAAGGAGTACCGCCGCACCGACCCGCTCGAGGCCGATCTCGACGTCACCCTCCACCGCTACGCCCAGATGTTCGACCTGAAGGCGCTCGGGGACCGGATGGGCTACCCGCTGTTCATGAAGCCGTACGACGGCGGCGCCTGGGTCGGGGTGAGCAAGATCGACGACGGGGACGCCCTGGTCGCCGCCTACGAGTCGTCCGGTTCGCGCATCATGCACATCCAAAAGGCGGTCCACCCCTTCGACCTGTTCGTGCGCTGCCTCGGCGTCGGACCCCAGATCAACATCATCCGCTACGACCCCGACGCCCCGCTCCACGACCGCTACAAGGTGGGCTTCAACTTCGTCGACGGCGCCGAGTGGGACCACCTGACCAACCTGACCCTGACCATCAACACCTTCTTCGGGTGGGACTTCAACTCGTGCGAGGCGCTGCGAAAGGACGGGGTGTTCTATCCGATCGATTTCGCCAACGCCAACCCCGACTCGCAGGTGACCTCGCTGCACTACCACCTGCCCTGGCTGGTGAAGGCGCTGCTGCGCTGGTCGCTGTTCTGCGCCGCCACCAAGCGCAAGATGCGCCACGACCTGGGCTGGCGGGACTACTTCGACATCGCGGAAGCCATCGAGGATCCGGACGAGCGGCTGGCGGCGATGGGCCGCCTCTCCAGGGAACGCCTCGACGCCGACCGCTTCGAGAGCTTCTGCGCCGAGAACCTGGCCGACCTCGACCAGGTCGCCCTCGACTACTTCGGGACCGAGCGGGTCAGGGAGATCATCAGGCGCAAGGTGGCGACGCTCTTCCCCGCCCACGAGGTCGACCAGTTCACCGACCACTTCTACGGGCTCGTCCAGTTCTGGCGCCACACCGAGACCGATCGTCTCGCCGGTGCGTCGTCGACGGCGCAAGGCGAAGGGGGGACGGCATGAAGGCGGTCGAGTACTGGTATTCGGATCGGGTCCAGCAGAACGCCACCCTGGCCCGGTGGGGCACCCTCGGCATCCCGGTGCTGCTCTTTCCCACCGCTGGGGGAGACGCCGAGGAAGCGGAGCGGTTCCACGCCATCAGCTCGGTGGCCGACCTGCTCGCCGCCGGGCGGATCAAGGTGTACTCGGTCGACTCGATCTCGGGCCGGTCGTGGATGATGGGCGACGACCCCCGCCATTCGATGTGGCTGCAGAACCAGTTCGACCGTTTCATCGCCGAGGAGGTGGTCCCCGCCATCCGCTCCGACTGCAACGACGAAGGCATCACCGTGATCTCGGCCGGAGCGTCCGTCGGCGCCTTCTGGGCCGTCGAGCTGCTGACCAGACACCCCGATCTGTTCCGGGCGGCGCTGTGCATGAGCGGCACCTACGACCTGTCCGACCGGCTCCACGGGCATTGGAGCGACGACTTCTACTACTCGTCGCCGCTGCATTTCCTCCCAGACCTCGATGGGTGGCAGCTCGACCTGCTCCGCACCCGGTTTGTCCTGTTCGCCACGGGGAGCGGAGCCTGGGAGTTTCCGGAGCGAACCTGGCAGATGGCCATCGCCCTCGGCGCCAAGGACATCCCCAACCGGGTCGACCAGTGGGACGAGACCTGGCCCCACGACTGGCCGACGTGGCGGGCGATGCTGCCCAGGTACCTCGACGAGTTGTCCTGACCGTCGTCGCCGCGAACCGGATCGACCGCTGCGGAGTACCAACAGCGACGGACGATCACAAGGAGGATCCGTCGTGAAGGGTGGGGCGCTCGCAGTCTGGGTCGCATCGGCGGCGGCAACCGGCCGACGGCGTTCCGGTGCCCCCTGAGCCCGACCCGGCCGATGGCACCCCGCCACCCGACCAGGTCGAGCTGGCGACCAGGGCGCGGGACGGCGACCAGGCGGCCTACGCCCGGCTGGTGGCCATCCACCAGCAGCTCGCCTTCAGGGTGGCCTACCTGGTCACCGGGTCGGCCACCGAGGCCGAGGACGCCGCCCAGGAGGGCTTTGTGAAGGCATACGTGTCGCTCCACCGGTTCGACCCACGCCGCCCGTTCCGGCCGTGGCTGCTCACCATCGTCGCCAACGAGGCCCGTAACCGGCGCCGGTCGTCTGGTCGCAGGCTGGCATACGAGGCGCGGTCGATCCGACTCGCCCCCGCCGTCCCCGACCTGAACCCGGAGCAGGAGGCCGAGGCGGCGGAGACGAGACGGGCACTGCTCGATGCCGTCAACCGCCTCCCCGATGGTGAGCGGCTCGTGGTCGGGCTCCGCTACTTCCTCCAGCTCAGCGAGGCGGAGACGGCGGCGGCCGCCGGGATCCCCAAGGGGACGGTGAAGTCGCGGCTGTGGAGGGCGATGGAGCACCTCCGCACCGATCTGGGGGAAGGGATGCGATGACCGCCCACGATGCCCTCGGGTCGATGCTCGATTCGCTGCGGTCCGAGATCGTGTTCCCGACCACCCCGCCGCTGTTCGAGGCGGTGACCGATCGGATCACCGCACCGCTGGTGCCCCGCCGCTCCTCGTGGCGGATGGTGGCGGCGGCGGCGGCCGCCATCGCCGTCATTCTCACCGCGGTGATCCCCACCACCAGAAGCGCCGTTGCCGACCTCATCGGGATCGGCCCGCTGGAGATCACCCAGGTCGCCGACCTCACCCCGGCGTCGACCGTACGCAGCCTCGGCCAGCTCACCACGCTCGACGCCGCCGCCGAGGCGGCCTCGTTCGATCTGGTCGGGATCAGCCAGGTCGAGCCGGATGCGGTGTTCATCGACGCCACCGTCCCCGGCGGGATGGTCACCCTTGCCTACGGGTCGCCCACCGATGGGTGGCGGCTGCTGATCACCCAGCTCGACGGGACCGCCACCGAGGGCCTGATCGGCAAGGAGATCGGCTCCGGGACGGAGATCCAGCAGGTGACGGTCGCCGGTGCTCCGGGGCTGTGGATCGAGGGCGCCCCCCACACCCTGGTCGTGCTCGACGCCGGGGGAAACCCCTTACGAGACCGGGCCCGGCTGGCGGGCAGCACCCTGGTGGCGACCAGACACGGGGTGCTGGTCAGGATCGAGGCGGACACCACGCTGGGCGAGGCGCTTGCCGTCGCCGAGCGCCTGGTCCCCATCGACCGCTGAGCCGACCGCGGCGCACCGGGACAGCGAACCTGAGGTTCCTCCATATCACCCATGACGATGTGTCATCGCATCGTGGCTGCTCACAAATGCTCGCATTGCGAGTAATGTGGCCCGGTGAAACAGCCTTCTCCCACTACTCATGCGCTGTTGGGGCTTCTTGCTGCCAGGTCATGGACCGGTTACGAGCTCACCAATCAGCTTCGTCGCAGTCTGCGGTTCGTGTGGCCATCTTCGGAGGGTCACCTGTACCGGGAACAGAAACGGCTGATCGATCTGGGTTGGGCGAGCGTGGAACGTGAGCCGGTAGGCAAGCGGAACAGAAACCGTTACACGATCACTCCCGAGGGGAGGAGGGCCATGCGGGAGTGGCTGAGCACCGAACCTGAACAACCTCGCCTCGAAATCGAGGGGCTCGTCCGGATGTTCTACGGCGATCAGGGCAGCGTCGAGGACATGGTCGGTTCCATGGAGGCGACGGCCCGGATGGCGCGGTCGATGCTCGATACCCTGCTTGGGTTTGTCGACGAGTACCTCGACGAGGGCGGTCCGCTGTGGATGCTCGAAGAGGGCCTTGGTGGCTCTGAGCAGGAGCGTCTCGTGTTCCACGATCGCCCCCAGTTCCCGGAACGGCTCCACGTCGTCACCCGTGTCATCGATGTCACCACCACCCTTCTGGTCGACATCGAGGCATCCCTGACCACTGCCGCCGCCGAGGTCAGGGAGTGGCCGTCAACGACCGATTCGTCGATCACGCCCGCGACCAGGGAACGGCTCGAGAACATACGGGATCGCGGCAGAAGCAAGACCTTCGGTTGAGCTGCCGCGAGGCGCCGCGACGCGTCACCTTGCACCGGCCCGACGACCTGATCGCATTTGTGTGCGGATCTTCCCCTTGACATCTACTCGCAACGCGAGTAGATTCTACTCGCAACGATAGCAGAGGAGGGTGGTGGACTCGGAAGGTCGCCACCGGAAACCGGACCGCTGCGTCGAGCCGTTGGGAAGCCGCCTGAGGACCAGGAGCAACAATGAGACAGACGATCGACGAGGTCCCCATCGAGCTGGAGCAAGGTGAGCTCAGCACTCGCTATGCAGAATGGGGCGAGATGGCCGTCCGATATGCACGGGTGCCTGCGGGCATCGACCTGTCACCCGTGCTCAAGGGATTGCCCGGCGACCGGTGCCCCAGCCCCCACTGGGGGATAGTCCTCGAAGGATCGATCCACCTTCGTCATGCGGACGGCACCGAAGAGACCACGCGAGCGGGCCAGCTCTACTATTGGCCGGCTGGCCACACCGCCTGGACCGATGAGGCCGTCGTGTTCCTCGAGGTCGGCCCGGTGGGACCGATGCGTCAGTTCGGCGAGCACGCAAAGCAGCAAATCGGCGGCTAGGTTCCGTAGATGGGGATAGGGACATACCGCTGCACGGTCATCGATGTCGGTGATCTCACTGTCGGCTACGAGTTCTGGTCGGAACTGACCGGCCTGGAGATAATAGGGACCCGTAGTGGTTGGCATGGCCGCTTCGGCTATCTGGGCCAGAAGGATCCCTGGAAACACGAGTTCATCCTTCACGTGGTCGATACGCCCAAAGGTGGTTGGACCAACCGAGTACACATCGACCTCACTCCGAACGACGGGACCGACCGCGCGATCGAACAGATCGTTGCTCTTGGCGGATCGGTCAAGAAGCCACCAACTCTCTACCCGCGGCCCGGTTCCCATGGCGACCAACCACCGGTCATCGACTGGGCCGTCATGCAAGACCCATTCGGCAACGAGTTCTGCTTGGTCAGTGAGCTCACCCAGGAAGAGATCGACGCAGTTCTCGACGCAACAAAGGCCGGCGCTTCCACCGATCACGAGTGGCGGGTGGCCGCCGGACGAACCTCGTAACCGCCCCTCTCTCGTCGGGGCCGCTTCCCCCGGCCGGCTCGTACGTCTGCCCATACCCACATCCCACTTGTTGACGGGGTTCAGCGACGGGCCTCGACCAGCACCGGCTCGGGCAGGGTAGCCACGAACGAGCCCTTCGCGGTGAGCAGCATGGTGTGCTCGAAGTGGGCGGAGAGCGAGCCGTCGGCGGTGACCACGGTCCAGCCGTCCTCGAGGGTCAACGTCTCCTCGCCGCCCAGGTTGAACATCGGCTCGATGGCCAGCGCCATCCCCGTCTTCAGCTTGAGCCCCTTGCCGGTGTCGCCGAAGTTGTGCATGGCCCGACCTCATCTCTAAGGATTCAACGGCCACCGACTCGGGTAGGCGATCCTGATGCCGCGCTTCCGAAACCCCCTCCCGGTCGTATCGCCTTCGGCGAAACGTGGTGGCGCGCCATGAGCCGCCGCCCGTCGAAGGGTGATGGCGGTCGAGGCCCATGGCGGGAGGAGTTGGTCGACGTCGTCCGGGCCGTGTCCGGGGGCCTTCTCTTTGGCATCCCCTTGCTCTACACGACGGAGGTGTGGTCGACGGGCAGCAGCACCCGACCGGATCAAACGCTGGTAGTCCTCGGTCTCACCACGGTGCCCGTGCTCCTCCTCAACCGCACGTCCGGGTTCCGCTCCACCCGTGACATCCGGTGGGGCGACGCCCTGATGGACACCGTCGAGGCGATGGCGATCGGTCTCCTCAGCGTTACCGTCATCCTCATCCTCCTGGGCGAGCTGAACGGTCGAACGCCGCTGCAAGAAGGGCTTGGCCAGGTCGTCTACGGGTCCGTCCCGTTCTGCATCGGGATCGGGGTAGCCGCCCACTTCCTGCAACGTGCTCGCGATGAATCCGACGAAGACGATGCCGGCGGCGGTGATACCGACACCAAGGGGTCGGAGCGGATGAACGGCACCCTCGCCGATCTCGGCGCCACCCTCATCGGGGCCGTCTTCCTGTCGCTCAGCATCGCCCCCACAGACGAGGTGCCGATGCTGGCGTCCGCACTCGACCCACCGTGGTTGCTGGGGTTGATGGGGCTGTCGCTGCTGGCCTGTTATGGCATCGTGTTCGTCGCCGGTTTCGCCAAGGAAGAGCAACGCCACGCCCAGCGAGGCATCTTCCAACGGCCGCTGAGCGAAACCGTGGCCGCCTACCTGGTGGCGCTCGGTGCGTCGTGGTCGATGCTGGTCATCTTCCAGAACGTGGAGGGACCATGGCCGGCGACCCTGAGCCAGGTGGTGGTGCTCGGGTTGCCGGCGGCCATCGGGGGGGCGGCGGGACGGTTGGCGATATGACCGATCCCCGCTCCCGTACCGGAGCCGAATGGGTCACGTTCTTCCTGGCTTGCCTCGTGCTGCTCGGCGTGGTCGGGCTCATCGCCGGACAGATCATCGGCGACCAGGAGCCGGCGGCACCGAACGCCTCCGTCAATGGGGAGGTCGAGGCCAGGGGTCCACGCTTCCACGTCCCGGTCCTGGTCGTGAATGACGGTGACACCACCGCCGCCGATGTCCAGGTCGTCGCCGAGCTGACCATCGGAGACGAGACGGTGACCGCAGACCAGACGATCGACTTCCTCGCCGGGGGCGCCTCGGATGACCTGGTGTTCGTCTTCGAGGACGACCCGGCGGACGGCGACCTCGTGGTGCGTGTGGGCGGGTTCTCCCTGCCATGACGGCGGCCGGTGCCGAGGCGGGTTGTCATGTCACGGCTCGGGCTACGGACTCGACGGGGCGGTCCTCGACGATCCAGCCATCCACCCGCTGGAGCAGGTGGTTCTCGACGACGGGAGCTGGTGGGACGCTGAGCGCCGCTCCCCGGTCCCCTCAGGCGCCGACCAGGACCGGTTCGGGCAGGGTCGACACCATCGAGCCCTTCTCGGTGAGCAGCACGGTGTGCTCGAAATGGGCGGAGATCGAGCCGTCGGCGGTGACCACGGTCCAGCCGTCCTCGAGGGTCAACGTCTCCGCGCCGCCCAGGTTGAACATCGGCTCGATGGCCAGCGCCATCCCCGTCTTCAGCTTGAGCCCCTTGCCGGTGTCACCGAAGTTGTGGACGTCGGGCGCCTCGTGCATCGAACGACCGATCCCGTGCCCGACGTACTCCCGCACCACGCCGTAGCCGTGCGGCGAGGCGGTCTGCTCGACGGCATGACCGATGTCGCCCAGCCTCCTGCCCGCCTGCGCCTGGGCGATCCCGTTCCACAACGCCTCCTCGGTCACCTCGATCAGCCGGGCGACGGCGGGAGGCACCTCACCGATGGCCATGGTGAAGGCGGCGTCGCCGTGCCAACCCTCGAAGATGGCGCCGGCGTCGACGGACAGGACATCGCCCTCCACCAGGCGGTAGCCGTCGGGGATGCCGTGGACGATGGTGGCGTTGGGCGAGGCGCAGATCGTGGCCGGATAGCCGTGGTAGCCGAGGAACGATGGTCGGCAGCCGTGCGCCCTGACCACCGCCTCGGCGATGGCGTCGAGCTCGCTGGTGGAGACACCGGGGGCGGCGGCCTCCCGGACGGCGGCGTGCACCGCAGCGACACATCGCCCGGCCACCTGCATCCTCTCGAAGTCGGCCCAGGTCTTCATCGTCATCACCTTGCCGCTCATCGTGTCGCACCCTTCACGGGCGAGTCTCAGCGCTCGGCGGCGAGGGCGCCCACGATGCGGGCGAACACCTCGTCGATGGTGCCGGTCCCTTCGACGGCGACCACCTCGACGCCGGTCCCCGGGTAGTGCTCCGCCAGCGGGGCGGTCTCGGATCGGTAAACCGCCAGGCGACGACGGATCGTCTCCTCGTTGTCGTCGGTGCGTCCCAGCGCGGCGGCGCGGCCCAGCAACCGGGTGACCAGCTCGTCCTCGTCGACATCGAGCAGCACGACCAGCTCGATGCCGTCGTCGACGAGCCCGGCGCGGAGCGCCTCGGCCTGGGCCACGTTGCGGGGGAACCCGTCGAGCAGGTAGCCGCAGGCGGCGTCCGGCTCGGCCAGCCGCTCCCCCACCATCGCCACCACGAGATCATCCGGGACCAGGTCGCCGGCGGTCATGATCGCCTCGGCCTGCCGGCCCAGCTCGGTGCCTTCCGACACGGCCCGGCGCAGCATGTCACCGGTGGACAGGTGGGGGACCCCGAGCGCCCGGGCCAGCATCACCGCCTGGGTGCCCTTGCCGGCACCGGGGGGCCCGAGGAACAGCAGCCTCCTCCCCATCAGCGGAGGAACCCCTCGTAGTTGCGCATCATCAGCTGGCTCTCGACCTGCTTCATGGTCTCGAGGGCGACCCCGGCCACGATCAGGACCGAGACCCCGGACAGCCCGACCGGGATGTTCCACAGCCACCCCAGGAACGAGGGGGCGATGGCGACCACCATCAGGTACATCGAACCGGGAAGGGTGATCCGGCTGAGCACGTGCTGTAGGTAGTTCACCGTCTGCCGCCCGGGCCGGATACCGGGGATGAACCCGCCCTGGCGCTGGATGGTGTCCGCCTGGCGCTCCGGGTCGAACTGGATGGCGGTGTAGAAGTAGCTGAAGAACACCACCAGCAGACCCAGCATCAGCATGTAGGGCAGGGTCGGCGACAACCCGCCGGCGCTGGCCGAGGTCAGGTTGCTGTCGATCCAGTTGCGCACCGCCTGACCCCAACCCGTGGCCGGAAGCATCGATCCCACCAGCACCGGGAAGTACATGATCGAGGTGGCGAAGATCACCGGGATCACCCCCGCCATGTTGACCTTGAGCGGGATGTAGGTGCTCTGGCCACCGAGCATCCTGCGACCCCGGACCCGCCGGGAGAACTGGATGGGTATCCGGCGCTGGCCCTGGTCGATGAAGATGATCCCCACCGTCAGCACCAGCATCAGCAGCAGCACGGCGACGAACTGGCCGGTGTTGGAGTTGGCCCGCAGGATCCCGAGCTGGGAGGGGAGCTGGCTGACGATGCTGACGAAGATGATCAACGACATGCCGTTGCCGATGCCACGCTGGGTGATCAGCTCACCGAGCCACATGATGAGGGCGGTACCCGCGGTCATCGTGATGATGATGGTCAGCACGTTGCGCACCGTGTAGTCGGGGATCAGGTCGATGCCCCCGGTGAACTGCCCGGAGTGGAACAGGAACGTGAACGACGTCGACTGGATGAGTGCCAGACCGACCGTGATGTAGCGGGTCCACTGGGTGATCACCTTCTGGCCGGCGTCACCCTCCTCCCGCAGCGCCTGGAGGCGAGGGATGACCACGGCGAGGAGCTGCATGATGATCGATGCCGTGATGTACGGCATGATCCCGAGGGCGAACACGGACAGCGTCTCCAGCGCGCCACCCGAGAACAGGTTGATCAGCCCGATGAAACCGCTGTTGGTCGACTGGTCGGCGAACTGCCGCACCCGCTCCAGATCGACACCGGGCGTCGGGATGGCGGCGCCGAAGCGGTAGATGGCGAAGATGAAGAGCGTGAACAGGATCTTGTTCCGGAGATCCGGGATCCTGAACATGTTGCGGAAAACGGACAGCATGAGAGCGGGTGGGCCCCTTGTGGTATGTCGGCGAGGTTAGTGGTCGGGTGGGTGTCGACGGTCAGTCGACGACGTCGGCCGAGCCACCCGCCGCCTTGATCTTCTCGACGGCGCCGAGGCTGAAGGCGTGGGCACGCACGGTGAGGGCGCGATCGATCTCGCCCTCGCCGAGCACCTTGATCCTGCCCCGGTGCTTGACCAGACCGGCCGAACGCAGGATCTCGGGGGTCACCTCGGTGCCCGCCTCGAAGTCGTTGAGCCGCCCGACGTTGATCAGGGCGAAGTACTCCTTGTTGCGGTTCTTGAACCCCTTGAGCTTGGGCAGCCGCCGCTGCAGCGGCATCTGGCCGCCTTCGAACCCGGGACGGACCTGACCGCGGGCCTTCTGGCCCTTGGTGCCGCGGCCGGCGGTCTTGCCCCGCCGCCCGCTCTCCCCCCGGCCGACCCGGATCTTCTTCGACCTGGAGCCCGGTGCCGGCTTGAGATGATGCAGCTTCATGACAACTCCTCGACCTCGAGCAGGTGCTTGGCCCGGAAGATCATCCCGCGCACGTCGGGCGAGTCGGGACGGTCCACCGACTGATGGATCTTGCGAAGCCCGAGGCTCTCCACGGTGGCGCGGGTCTTCGGCTTCTCGCCGATGACGCTCTTCTTCAGGGTGATCCTCAACGTTCCTGCCATGTCACTCACCCACCTGGGTCTTCATCAGCTCGGCCGACCGGTAGGCGGCAAGCAGCGCAGGTGGGAAGATCTCCTCGGGACGCTTGCCCCTCGCCCTGGCCACCTCTTCGGGACGCCGCTGTCTGGCGATGGCGTCCATCGTGGCCTGGGCGACGTTGATGTGGGTCGGCGAGCCGAGCGACTTGGCCAGGACATCGCGGATGCCTGCCGCCTCGAGGATCTGGCGTACCGCACCACCGGCGATGACACCGGTACCGGGCGATGCCGGCTTGAGCATGACGCGCGAGGCGCCGTGGACGCCGATCACCTCGTGGATGATCGTGGTGCCCGCCATGGGGACGTCCACCATCTACTTCTTGGCGATCTCGATCGCCTTCTGGATGGCGGTGGGGACTTCCTTGGCCTTGCCGTAGCCGACGCCCACCTTGCCGGCGCCGTTGCCAACGGTGACCAGGGCGGTGAACGAGAACCGCCGGCCGCCCTTGACCACCTTGGCTACGCGGTTGATGGCGATCACCCGCTCTTCGAACTCCGAATCCCTGACTCGGGAGTCCGATCTCCTGCTGGTCATGTAATGCTCCTCAACTCTCTCAGGTCTCTCAGGTCTCTCAGAACTCTCAGAACTCTCAGAACTCTCAGAACTCGAGCCCGGCTTGGCGGGCCCCATCGGCGAGCGCCTTGACCCGGCCGTGGAAGGCGAACCCGCCCCGGTCGAACACAACGGCGCTCACCCCGGCGTCAGTTGCCCGAGCGGCGATCAGCTTGCCGACCTCGGCCGACGTCTCCAGGTTGAGGGCGCGCTCGGCCAGCCCCTTCTCCCGGGACGAGGCGGCGGCGAGGGTGATCCCGCTCTCGTCGTTGATCACCTGTGCGTAGATGTACCGGTTGCTGCGGTAGACGGCGAGACGGGGACGGGCCCCGGTGCCCCGCACCGCCTTGCGGACCCGGACGTGGCGTCTCCGCCTGGCGTCTGTCCGTGAACCTCTCATCATCCACCTGCCTTGCCGGCCTTGCGGCGCACGTGCTCGTCTACGTACCGGATTCCCTTGCCCTTGTACGGCTCGGGGGGCCGGACCGACCGGATGTTCGCCGCCGTCTGGCCGACCAGCTCCTTGTCGATCCCGGTGACGATGATCCTGGTCGGCTCGGGGACCTCGAAGTCGATGCCGTCGGGCGCCTCGATCACCACCGGGTGGGAGAACCCCACCTGGAGCTCGAGCCGGCGGCCCTGGAGGTTGGCCCGGTAGCCGACCCCGACCGCCTGCAGTTCCTTGCGGTAACCGTCGGACACACCGGTGACCATGTTGGCCAGCAGCGCCCGGTAGAGGCCGTGGAGCGACCGCACGTCGCGCTCGTCGGTGTCGCGTCTCAGCGTTACCACCCCGTCTTCCACCGAGACCTGGATGCGTCCGTCGACCCACCGGTTCAGGGCCCCCTTCGGGCCCTTCACCGACACGGTGCGGCCGTCGACGGTGACGTCGACCCCGGAAGGGACCGGAATGGGGTTGTTACCGATTCGGCTCATGGTTCACCAGACCTCGCAGACGACTTCGCCGCCCACGTTGCGGCGCCGCGCCTCACGGTCGGTGAGCAGGCCCTGTGACGTCGACAGGATGGCGACGCCGAGACCGCCCTGGACCCGGCTGATGGCGGCCGCCGGCCGGTACACCCGGTGCCCGGGCGAGGAGATCCGCTTGATCCCCTTGAGGACCCCGCCCCGGTCGTCGCCATAGCGCAGCCGGATGGTGAGGGCGCGGCCCACACCGGCCTCCTGGATCTTGAAGCTGTCGACATAGCCCTCGGCGGCCAGGATCTCGGCGATGCCCTCCTTGATCTTGGAGGCGGGCATGGTGACCTCGGCATGCAGCGCCTGGTTGGCGTTGCGGATGCGGGTGAGCATGTCGGCGATGGGATCGGTGTACATCTACCAGGAAGCCTTCCTGACACCGGGCAGCTCGCCGTTGTGGGCGAGCTGGCGCAGTGCCACCCGTGACATCCCGAACGTACGGAAGTAGCCGCGGGGCCGACCGGTGACCCCGCACCGGTTGCGGTAGCGGGTGGCGCTGGCGTCACGCGGCATCTTGGCCAGCGCCTGGTACGCCTCGCGCTTCTCCTCGTAGGACTTCTCGGGATCCTTGATGACGGCGACCAGCTCGGCGCGGCGGGCGGCGTAGCGCTCCACCAGCATCTTGCGGCGCTCGTTCTTGTTGATCATCGATTTCTTCGCCATCACACACCTGCCTGTTGCCGCCGGAACGGGAAACCGAACGCTTCGAGGAACTCGCGGCCCTGTTCGTCGTTCTTCGCCGTGGTCACGAACGTGATGTCCATGCCCCGAACCTTGCCAACCTGGTCATACTCGATCTCGGGGAAGATCAGCTGCTCGGTGACCCCGAAGCTGTAGTTGCCCGCCCCGTCGAACCCCGTCGGGCTCAGCCCGCGAAAGTCCCGGATCCTGGGGATGGCCAGGGTGACCAGCCGATCGAAGAACTCCCACATCCGGTCGCCCCGCAGCGTGGCCGAGACACCGATCGGCATCCCCTCGCGCAGCTTGAAGTTGGCGATGGACTTGCGGGCCCGGTTGATCCTCGGCTGCTGGCCGGTGATCGCCCGCATGTCGGTGACGGCGGCGTCGACCAGCTTGGAGTCGGCGGCGGCGTCCCCCAACCCCATGTTGACCACGATCTTGAGCAGTCTGGGCACCTCCATGACGTTGGCCAGGGCGAGGTGCTCCTGGAGCTGGTCCCGGATCTCGTCGTTGTAACGCTGCTTGAAACGGGGGGTCACAGGTCACCTCCGCACTTGCGGCACACCCGGTGCTTGACACCCTCGTCGTCGATGCGGGCCCCGATCCTGGTGGGACCACAGTCGGGGCACACGATCATCACGTTGGAGACGTCGATCGGCATGTCCTTGTCGATGATCCCGCCCTGCATCGTCTGCCCGGTGGGGCGCTGGTGGCGCTTGGCCGTTGCCACACCCTCGACGATGATCTTGCCGCGCTGCTTGATCACCTTGGCGATCCGGCTCTCGGTGCCCTTGTCCTTGCCGGCGATCACCAGCACGGTGTCCCCAACCTTGAGCTTCATCACAACACCTCCGGAGCGAGCGAGACGATCCGCATGAACTTCTTGTCGCGCAGCTCGCGGCCCACCGGGCCGAAGATGCGGGTCCCGCGGGGCTGCTGCTGGTCGTTGATGATGACGCAGGCGTTGTCGTCGAACCGGATGTAGCTGCCGTCCTGACGCCGGCTCTCCTTGCGAGTCCGCACCACGACCGCCTTGACCACCTCGCCCTTCTTGACGGTGCCGCCCGGGGTCGCTTCCTTGACCGCGCCGACGATGACGTCACCGACGTGGGCATAGCGGCGACGGGAGCCTCCCAGCACCCGGATGCAGAGAACCTCGCGGGCACCGCTGTTGTCGGCGACGCGGAGCCTGGTCTCGGCCTGGATCATCGGGCACGCTCCACGATCTCCGCCACCCGCCACCGCTTGCTCTTGGAGAGCGGCCGGGTCTCGACGATGCGGACCGTGTCACCCAGACGGGCATCGTTGGTCTCGTCGTGGGCGTGGTAGCGCTTGCGGGTCGGCATCGTCTTGCCGTACTTGGGGTGACGCTTCGAGGAAGGCACCTCCACGGTCACGGTCTTGTCCCGGGAGTCGGATACCACCACCCCGGTACGCACCTTGCGGCGTCCACGTTCGTCCGTCACGCCGTGCCCTCCTGCTGATTGCGCCATGCCTCGAGTTCCATCTCGCGCATGACGGTGTTGATCTTGGCCACCTGGCGGCGCACCTGGCGGAGGCGCGACGTGTTGTCGAGCTGGTTGGTTGCCATCTGGAAGCGGAGGTTGAAGAGCTCCTCCTTGGCCTCGTCCAGCTTGGCGGTCAGCTCCCGGTATGTCTGGTTGCGGAGTTCGATCGCTCTCACAGCTCGTCCCTCACCACGAACTTGGTCTTCACCGGCAGCTTGTGGGCGGCGAGCCGCATGGCCTCGCGGGCCAGCTCCTCGGTCACCCCCGCCATCTCGAACATGACCCGTCCCGGCTTGATCACCGCCACCCAGTACTCCGGGTTGCCCTTGCCGGAGCCCATGCGGGTCTCGGCCGGCTTCTCGGTGATCGGCTTGTCGGGGAAGATGTTGATCCACACCTTGCCGCCACGCTTGATGGCGCGGGTCATGGCGATACGGGCGGCCTCGATCTGGCGGGCGGTGATCCACCCCGACTCCTGGGCCTGGAGCCCGTAGTCGCCGAAGGTGACCCTGGTGCCGCCCTTGGCCTTGCCCGTCATCCGACCCTTGTGGGTCTTGCGGTACTTGGTCCGCTTTGGCATCAACACGTCAGGTCACCTCCCCCCGGTCCTCGGAGTCCTCGCCGTCTGCGACGTCGGGAGAGTCCTCGGTGTCGGCGGAGCCCTCGGTGTCGACCGGGCCCGGCGCGGTCTCGGCAACATCGGCCGCCTCGGGCACATCGGCGACATCGGCCGGTCCGGTCTCGGCGACATCGACCACATCGGCGACATCGGCCGGTCCGGTCTCGGGCACATCGACCACATCGGCGACCTCGCCCGGTCCGGTCTCGACGGGCTCGGCTGCTTCGGTGACGACGACCTCGGTTGTCTCGGTGAGCACCTCGTCGGCGGCGGTCTCGGCCTCGAGGCTCTCGGCGATGGCATCCATCTCGTCGAGCGGCTCGGCGGACGCATCGACCGATCCCTGGCTTCCCACATCGGTGAGCTCGGGGGCGACGGCGGCGTCGACAACCTCGGGGGCGACCTCGGGAACCGCGGGGACCTCGGGAACCGCAGCCTCGTCGGTCTCGGAGCGGGCCAGATCGAACTCTGCGGCGGCGTCACTGGTGGTCAGCTTGCGCCCACCACCGGCCTCGATCAGCCGGCGACCGGGGCGCTTGCCCCCGCCGGCCTCGACCATGCGCTTGCCCCCACCGGCCTCGATGAGACGACGGCCCCCACCCTCACCGGCGGCGGCCTCGGCGCGAGACTTGGCCGAGCGGCGACGCTCGGAGGGACCGCCGGCGGCCAGCCGTGCCTCGGCGGCGATCTTCTCGCGGCTGTCGGCGGCACTGCGGACCACGTCGCCCTTGTACACCCACACCTGGACGCCGATGGCGCCGACGCTGGTGGCTGCGGTCGCCTGGCCGAAATCGATGTCGGCCCGCAGCGTGTGCAGCGGGACCCGGCCCTCGAGATACCACTCGCGCCGGCCCATGTCGGCGCCGCCCAGCCTGCCGGCGGCCTGGACCCGCACCCCCTCGGCACCGGCCTTGAGGGCGGTGGCCACCGCCCGCTTCATGGCGCGACGGAAGGCGACCCGGCCTTCCAGCTGGTCGGCGACGCTGCGGGCGAGCAGGGTGGCGTCGAGCTCGGCGTTCTGGACCTCGATCACGTTGAACTTGACGATCCGGTTGGTCAGCTTCTCGAGCCCGGTGCGGAGCCGCTCGGCCTCGGAGCCGCCCCGACCGATCACGACGCCGGGCCGGGCGGTGTGCACGTCGACCTGGACCTTGGCGTTGCCGATGCGCTCGATGTCGATGCGCGAAAGGGCACCACGCTTGAGCTGGGTGCGCAGGTACACCCGGATCTGGTGATCCTGGTTGACGTTGGCGGCGTAGTCCTTCTCGGAATACCAGCGCGACTTCCAGTCGGTCACGATGCCGAGACGGAGGCCGTACGGGTGGATCTTCTGTCCCATCAGTCCTCCTCTCCGTCTCCGACGACGACGGTTATGTGGCAGCTGCGCTTGCGGATGCGGGTGGCCCGACCCCGTGCCCTGGGGCGCCACCGCTTCAGGGTGGGTCCCTCGTCTGCGTATGCCTCGGCGACGATCAGCTCGTCGGCATCCATCGCCAGGTTGTGCTCGGCGTTGGCGACGGCCGAGTCGAGCACCTTGAGCACCGGGCCCGAAGCGCGGCGGTTGGTGAAGGTGAGCACCTCACGAGCCTCGGACACGGGGAGCCCGCGCACGAGGTCGAGCACCCGCCGCACCTTGTACGGCGACTGCCTGATGTACTTGGCCTGGGCCCTGGTCTTCATCGCCGCCTCGCCGCCTTCTCGCCGGCGTGGCCACGGAAGGTGCGGGTAGGGGCGAACTCACCCAGCTTGTGGCCGACCATCGACTCGCTGACGTACACCGGGACATGCTTGCGCCCGTCGTGGACGGCGATGGTGTGGCCGACCATCTCGGGGATGATCGTGGAGCGACGGCTCCAGGTGCGGATGACCCGCTTCTCGCCCCTGTCGTTGGCGGTCTCGACCTTGCGCAGCAGATGCTCGTCGACGAAGGGGCCCTTCTTGAGGCTTCTCGTCATGGCTTACCTCCGACCCTTCTTCGTCCGGCGGCGGACGATGTACTTGTCGCTCGCCTTGTTCTTGCGGCGGGTCCTGCCCTCTGGCATGCCCCACGGGCTGACCGGATGGCGACCCCCCGACGTGCGACCCTCGCCACCGCCCAGCGGGTGATCGACCGGGTTCATGGCGACCCCGCGGCTCTGCGGGCGCTTGCCCCGCCAGCGGTTCCGCCCCGCCTTGCCGATCTTGATCAGCTCGGCCTCGGTATTGCCGACCTGGCCGATGGTGGCCCGACAATCCAGCGCCACCTGGCGCATCTCCCCCGAGGGCAGCCTGAGCAGGGCGACGTTGGCCTCCTTCGACATCAGCTGGATGGCGGTCCCGGCGGCGCGGCCCATCTTGGCCCCACCACCGGGACGCAGCTCCACGTTGTGGACGACGGTGCCGGTGGGGATGTTGCGCAGCGGGAGGGCGTTACCCGGCCGGATGTCGGCGCCCGAGCCCGACTCGAGCATGTCCCCGACGGTCACGCCCACCGGGGCGATGATGTAGCGCTTCTCGCCGTCGAGGTAGTGCAACAGGGCGATGCGGGCGTTGCGGTTGGGGTCGTACTCGACGGTGGCGACCTTGGCGGGCACCCCGTCCTTGTTGCGACGGAAGTCGATGACCCGGTAGCGCTTCTTGTGACCGCCGCCGCGATGGCGCGAGGTGATGCGTCCGTAGGTGTTGCGACCCGACGACCGCTTCTGCTTGTCGATAAGCGACTTCTCGGGCTTGCCGGTGGTGACCGTCTCGAAGTCGGAGACGGTCTGGAACCGGCGGCCGGGCGAGGTCGGCTTGAGCTTTCTCACGGCCATGGTCACACCTCGAAGATGTCGATGGAGTCGCCGGCGGCGAGCTTGACCAGGGCGCGCTTGGTGTCCGAGCGCTTCCCCACCTTGAAGCCCGTCCGCTTCAGCTTGCCCTTGCGGTTGATCGTGTTCACCCCGACCACCTTGACCCCGAAGATCTTCTCGACCGCCTGGCGGATCTCGGTCTTGTTGGTGCGTCGGTCGACCTCGAAGGTGTAGATGTTGGAGGCCTCGATGAGGTCATATGACTTCTCGGACACGACCGGCTCGAAGATGATGTCGCGCGGGTTCTTCATGCCGCCCCTCCGTTACCGGGGGCCCCGAGGGTCGTGGTCGCCCGCACCGACTCCGCATGCTCGGCTGTGCCCCTCGGGGCCGACTGGCCGAGCTCGAGGGTGCCCCGGCTCATCACGATGGTGTCTGCCCACAGCACGTCGTAGGTGTTGGCCTGGCCAAGGTTCGAGGCGATGACCGCCGCCAGGTTGCGGAACGACTTGATCGCCACCCGCTCGTGGTCCTCGGCGATCAGGAGCACCTTGCCGGTGATCCCCATCGCCTCGAGCAGGGAGACGGCGTTCTTGGTGCGGGGCTTCTCCCACAGGTCGAACGACTCCACCACCTTGATCTGGCCGTCGACGGCGCGGGCCGAGAGGGCGCTGCGCAGGGCGAGGCGCCGCATCTTCTTGGGGGTGCGCTGCGAGTAGTCACGCGGCGTGGGACCGTGGGCGACCCCGCCGCCCACCCACTGCGGTGAACGGATCGAGCCATGGCGGGCACGGCCCAGACCCTTCTGCCGCCACGGCTTTCTGCCACCGCCGCGGACCTCGCCCCGGGTCTTGGTGGAGTGGGTGCCGGCCCTGGCGGCGGCGAGCTGGGCCGTCACCACCTGGTGCATCACCGCCATGTTGGGCTCGATCCCGAAGATCTCGGCGGAGAGCTCGACCTCACCGGTGCGGGTGCCGTCTGCGCTCCACAGCTCGGCGGTGAGCGCCGTCTTGTCAGGCATGTGACTTCACCGCCTCGCGGATCACCAGGACCGCCCCCTTGGGCCCGGGCACGGCGCCCTTGACCATCAGCAGGTCGTGCTCGGCGTCCACCTGGACGACCTCGAGGTTGAGCACCGTCGTGGTCTCGTTGCCCATGCGGCCCGGCATCCGCTTGCCCTTGAACACCCTGGCGGGGGTGGCGCATGCTCCCAGCGAGCCGGGAGCCCGGTGCACCTTGTGGGCGCCGTGCGATGCGCCCTGACCCTTGAAGTTGTGGCGCTTCATCACGCCTGCGAAGCCCTTGCCCCTCGACACGCCGGTGACGTCTGCCGTCATGCCCGCCGAGAAGAGGTCGGCGACGCCGATCCTCTGGCCGATCTTGTAGCCGGAGACGTCGTCGACCCTGACCTCGACGATGTGCTTGCTGGGGATGACGTTGGCCCGGGAGAAGTGGCCGGCCTGGGGCCGGTTGACCTGCTTGGCGCGCAGCTCCTTGAAGGCGATCTGGATCGCCGAGTAGCCGTCGCGCTTCTCGTTCTTGATCTGGGTGATGTGGACGGGGCCCGCCTTGATGACCGTCACCGGGACCACGCGGGCCTGATCGTCGAACACCTGGGTCATGCCCAACTTCTCGCCGAGGATGGCCTTCATGTCTTGATCTCCACCTCGACCCCGGCGGGCAGATCGAGCCGCATCAATGAGTCGACCGTCTTCGGGGTCGGGTCGAGGATGTCGATGAGACGCTTGTGGATCCGCATCTCGAAATGCTCTCGGCTCGTCTTGTCGATGTGCGGGCCGCGGATCACCGTGTAGCGGTGGATCTTCGTAGGCAGCGGCAGCGGCCCGCGGATCCTGGCCTGGGTGCGGACCACGGTCTCGGCGATCTTGCGCGCCGATTCGTCGACCACCGAGTGGTCGTAGGCCTTGAGGCGGATTCGGATCCGGGGCTCGTTCGCCACGAAGGGTTCCTGTCTCTGTGGACCCATCCGAGGTACGACGCCGAGCGGCGACAGCGAACGTCCCGGGAAAGGGGAGCGTCGGCTGACCACCGGGCGAGCGGTACCGCAATGGGTACATCACGGGTCTGGTCGGGGTCGTGCGGAAGCACCGGACGACCGGGTGAAGATTCGTCGGGCGCGCAGACGAGGGTCTGCGGGCCGCCGAAGTGTAGACGCCGCCCCCGGCATCGGGCAAGTCGGGCCCATCTCTCACCGGGCCACGCCGCCCGGTGTGCGTCTCCGGCGGCCATTCCCTACTCGCCCCGCGACTTGGCCACGATCTCCTGAGCGGTGCTGGATGGCACCTCCTGGTAGGAGTGGAACTGCATGGTGTAGGTGGCCCGGCCCTGGGTGCGGGACCGGACGTCGGTGGCGTAGCCGAACATCTCAGCGAGCGGGGTGAGTGCCTTGACCACCCGGACGTTGCCCCGGGTGTCCATCGACACGATCTTGCCCCGTCGTGCCGACAGGTCGCCGATGACGTCGCCCATGTACTCGTCGGGGGTCACCACCTCGACCTCCATGATCGGCTCGAGCAGCTTGACCCCGGCCGCCCGTGCCGCCGCTTGGAGCGCCATCGAGCCGGCGATCCGAAACGCCATCTCGTTGGAGTCGACGCTGTGGCTGGACCCGTCGACGAGCGTGGCCCTGATGTCGACCAGCGGGTAGCCGGCGAGCACCCCGCCGTCGAGCGCCTCGCGCATCCCCTTCTCCACCGCCGGGATGAACTCGCGGGGCACGTTGCCCCCCTTGACGGCGTCGACGAAGGTGAACCCCGATCCGGACTCGGTCGGCTCGAGGTCGATGACCACGTGCCCGAACATGCCCGAACCGCCGGTCTGGCGCCTCAGCTTGCCCTCGATCTTGCGGACCTGGCGTTTCACCGTCTCGCGATAGGCCACCTGGGGGCGGCCCACGTTGGCGTCGACCTTGAACTCGCGCAGCAGGCGGTCGACGATGATCTCGAGGTGGAGCTCGCCCATCCCCTCGATGATCGTCTGCCCGGTCTCCTCGTCCGAGTGCACCCGGAAGGTCGGGTCCTCCTCGGACAGGCGGGAGAGGGCGTCGCCCAGCTTGTCCTGGTCGGTCTTGGTCTTGGG